>X431_Quagga__coassemble_40_pt1 | contig 33174 bp, 19 predicted proteins | sample X431_Quagga__metabat2_low_PE_006 | metagenome-assembled genome bin X431_Quagga
CTTTGCGGCTTTATGAAAAACGACCCGAAATCATATTACAAAGACGATGCGCGTGTTGCGGAAGTCGTTGGTTTTCTTAACGATAAGAAAGACGTCTTCTGCAAAAGCCTCGTCGGTTCGGCGCGAGCCTACGTCACCGCGGCGGCGGCGGAACGGCTCGGCGGACAGCATTTCGTCGTGTGCCCCGACAAGGAACATGCGGCGTATTTTTACAACGACCTCGAAAACATCTTCGGCGAACGCGAGACCGACTACGCCAAGAAGATGATTCTCTTCTACCCGACATCGTACAAACGACCGTACGAGCCGGAAAAGGTCGACAATACCTATATCCTGTCGCGCACCGAAGTCTTGCAACGCGTCTCCACATCGGAACGTAAGACCATAATAGTCTCTTATCCCGAAGCCCTCTGCGAGAAGATAGTGACGCGTAAGATAATGAACAAGAACACTTTGAAGCTCGCCGTCGGAGATAAGTACGACATGGATTTCATCACCGACACGCTCCTCGAATATAACTTCGAGCACGTTGATTTTGTCGTCGAGCCCGGACAGTTCGCCATCCGCGGCGGCATCGTCGATGTGTTCTCCTTCGCCAACGACAACCCATACCGCATCGTCTTCGACTTCGACGAGATTGAGTCGATACGCTCGTTCAACCCCGTTGACCAGCTTTCGATAGAGAAACTCAACCGCATCATCCTCCTGCCTAATCTTCAGGACCATAAACTCGATGAAGAACGCGAGACGATTTTTCAATATCTTAACAATCAGACTGTTATATGGCTTGAAGAAACGGATTTCCTCAAAGAGAGAATCGATATTGAATACAAAAAGGCTCTCACCGCCTTCGATGCGCTCGAAGATCAAGACGGCCTCGCCGAGCCGGAGGACATCTTCGCGGAAAGCAATGAACTGCTGACTCAACTTGATGATTTCAAGACGGTTACATTCGAGACCTACTCTGATTCCACAGGCAAGGCTGTTGTTGATTTCGACACCACGATGCAGCCTGTCTTCAGCAAAAACTTCGACATGCTTCTTGAAAGCATCAACACGCTGAAAGACAAAGGCTACCGCGTGCTTTTCTTCTCGGAAAGCAAGAAACAGCTCGAACGCATCCAGAGCATCCTCAACGACCTTCAGAAGAAAGGCGATGACGTCGATGAACTTGCGGGCGATTTCGAGCCTGTGCTTTACGCCATAAACTCGGGTTTCATCGATAACGTGCTGAAACTGTGTTGTTTCACCGACCATCAGGTCTTCGAGCGTTATCACCGTTTCCATCTCCGTGAAGGTTATGCTGCCAATCAGGCACTCACGATAAAAGAGCTTTACAACCTGAAGCCTGGCGATTATGTCACTCATATCGACTATGGCATCGGGCGTTTTGACGGCTTGGAAATCGTTGAGAGTCAAGGGAAACAGCATGAGTCGATGCGGCTGGTATATCAGAACGGCGACCTGCTTTATGTGAGCATCCACTCGCTTCACCGCATCGCGAAATATTCGAGTAAGGACGGTGCGGAGCCGACGCTGAGCAAACTCGGCTCGAACGCGTGGAACAAACTGAAATCCAAGACGAAAGGCAAGGTCAAGGACATCGCGCGAGAACTGATAAAACTTTACGCCGAGCGCAAGAAGTCGGCGGGGTTCCAGTTCGGTCCCGACACATACCTCCAGACGGAGCTTGAGGCGTCGTTCATGTACGAGGACACGCCCGACCAGCTCAAGGCGACCATCGACGTGAAACGCGACATGGAGAAAGAAAGCCCGATGGACCGTCTCGTGTGCGGCGACGTGGGCTTCGGCAAAACGGAAGTCGCCATCCGCGCCGCGTTCAAGGCGGTGTGCGACGGCAAACAGGTCGCCGTGCTCGTCCCGACAACCGTCCTCGCATTGCAGCATTACAACACTTTCATGAACCGGCTGCGCGGATTCCCGGTGACGGTTGACTACATGAACCGTTTCAAGTCGGCAAAAGAACTGAAAAAGACTCTCGAGGATGTCAAGGCCGGACACGTTGATATTTTGATAGGAACGCATCGTATCATTTCCAAGGACGTGGAGTTCAAGGACCTCGGGCTTCTTGTCATCGACGAGGAACAGAAGTTCGGCGTCTCCGCCAAGGAGAAACTCAAACAGCTGAAGACCAACGTCGATACGCTTACTCTGACGGCCACGCCGATACCGCGTACGCTTCAGTTCTCGATGATGGGCGCGCGCGACATGAGCGTCATCACCACGCCGCCGCCGAACCGCTATCCTGTTGAGACAGAGCTGCGTTCGTTCTCGCCGGAGGTGGTGAGAGACGCCATACAATATGAGTTGGCACGCGACGGACAGGTGTTCTTCGTGCACAACCGCGTGCAGAACATCCTCGATGTCCGCGACCTGATACAGAGCTGCGTGCCTGGCGCGAAGATCGCCGTCGGGCACGGACAGATGAACGGCGACGACCTCGAGAAGGTCATGCTCGACTTCATCGACGGCAAATACGACGTGCTCCTGTGCACCACCATCATTGAGGCAGGGCTCGACATCCCGAACGCCAACACCATCATCATCAACGATGCGCATAAATACGGCTTGAGCGACCTGCACCAGCTGCGCGGCAGGGTGGGGCGCTCCAACAAGAAAGCGTTCTGCTACCTCCTCACGCCGCCGATGCATCTGCTGAGCGACGAGGCGCAGAAACGCCTCCGCGCCCTCGAACAGTTCTCCGACCTCGGCAGCGGCTTCAACATCGCGATGCGCGACCTCGACATCCGCGGCGCAGGCAACCTCCTTGGCGCCGAACAGAGCGGATTCATCAACGACATCGGCTTCGAGACATACCATAAGATCCTCGACGAAGCCATCGAGGAACTCAAAGAGACCGAGTTCAAAGACATCTTCGAGAAGCCCGACGCCGAGAAAGTGTATGTCAAAGAATGCCAGATAGAGTCGGACCTCGAGATACTGCTGCCCGTGGAGTATGTCGATTCGTCGGCGGAGAGGATAAGCCTCTACAACGAACTCGACCACATCGACACCGAAGAGGGCCTGATGCGCTTCACCGACCAACTCATCGACCGCTTCGGACCGGTGCCTCCGCAGGCTAACGAGCTGATTAACACAGTCCGCCTCAGATGGCTCGCCCGCGACCTCGGTTTCGAGAAAATAGTGCTGAAACACAACGACTTGACAGGCTATTTCCTCGAAGACAAAGACTCGGGATATTTCGATTCTGACGTATTCCAAAAGATTCTCACCTATGGCTCGACGCATATCAAACGCTGCCAATTCAAAGAGCAAAACGGAAAGAATGTGTTGATCATCAAAGCAATAGACAGGGTGAAAGACGCGCTCGAAGTGCTGAGAGAGATCGTTTAGTTAAAAAAAATATTGACCTATAGGGCTCTTCTTCATAAACTTTCAATACGGTAACATCTGTGTTTTCTGCTGATATTTTTGCCATGATAAAAAAAATTAATTTGTAAAACGGATAAACTCACGTCGCAAAGATACAGTAAAGTTTTGGCACGGATATGCAACTCTTGAAGAAAAATCTGATGGTTTTTTATTGATTTGACGAACCGCAGTTAAAACGTACGAGCTGCTGATGTCAGCCAATTTGATTCCTGTTAAGGTTTTACCTCTTGGCCAGCTCCTTGATTGTCACATTCAGCCTATCGTTTCCGAGCAGTTGCTCCAAGCTCTGGTGCATCCTGTATTTCCACCTGTGGTTCGGGTCGGCGGGATTGTTGATTTGCTCCTCCCATGTGCAGTCCCAGCGGAAGTCGCCGTCCATCGCGATGTAATCTTGGATTGGGAGTATCACCCACTGCGACGCGGACTTAAAATGTTGTTCGATGATTTCCTTGCAGATGAACGGTTCGCAGAAATACGGCGGGTTGTCGGTGTGATGCAGCATCTCGCGGTAGAAACGTGCCGCGATGTCGCGGTTTTCCTCCCACCATCCGCGTATGGTCGGCATGTCGTGTGTGCCGGTGGTGTCGACGCTGAGGTACGGGTTCTCGCGCGGGTCGCTGAACGGGCGTCCGCTGTTCTTCGGCATCCGCTGCACCTCGAGGCTCAGTATGCCGAGCTCGCGCATCACGCCTGGGACGCAGGGCGCCACCATGCCGAGGTCTTCGCCGCAAATCAACAACTTGGAATTTCCGAATATCTCCGACAGTCTGTTTCTACCTTCAATTTCCCAGCGTATCGGGTCGGTGGGGGAGTAGTGCCCGAAAGAGGCGTTGGGGCTGCCTTTCGGGATCTCCCAGATGCGGAAGAACCCGAGGATGTGGTCAATCCTCAACGCGTCGAAATATCGCTCAAACCACTTCACGCGTCCGCGCCACCACGCGAAGCCGTCTTTCGCCATCTCGTCCCAGTTGTACGTCGGGAAACCCCAGTTCTGCCCTTCGGCGGCGAAGGCGTCGGGCGGCGCGCCGGTCTCCATGTCGAGGTTGAATAGCCGCGGGTTCTGCCTCACGTCGTCGCTGTCGCGGTTCACGCCTATCGGCAGGTCGCCCTTCAGCATGATGCCTTTACTGTGCAGATAATCAACGGCTTCGGTGAGCTGCCTGTCGCAATGATATTGCAGAAAATCGTAAAAATATTTGAAAATATCTTGATTTTCAAAGATTTTTCTCAGATACTCCATCTTCGCCTTGAAGACTTCCGGATAATCGACGAACTCCTTGGCGTTGAGTTGTTTTTTCTTCTCGTTGAAACGAAGACGTTCATTCTCGTCTTTCAGTATCCCGACTTTTTCAAGATTAAGGTAAATGGGATGCAACGCTTTGGTTGACATCGACTTATAAGGATATGAATCGCTCCAGCCGCCATCGGTTGTCGTGTCGTTGACGGGCAGTATCTGAATGAGTTTCAGGCCGGTCATGACGCACCAGTCGGCGAGTTTCTTGAGGTCGTTGAACTCACCGATGCCGAAGCTCTCGTCGCTCCGTAAGGAAAATACCGGCACCGCTACTCCTGCGAAATAATCCATTTTTTTAAGTGTTGAGAGTTGAGAGTGGAGTTATTTTTGATGCGTCAGCCAACTCCACTCTCCACTCTTAAATTTTCACTCTATTATCAGATTAAGTGTTGAGAGTTGAGAGTGAAGTTATTTTTGATGCGCCAGCCAACTCCACTCTCCACTCTTAAAACTTCACTCTATTATCAGATTTTGTCAATCTCGGCGCAAAGGGCTGCGAAGATGTCTTGAATCTGGCCTACTCCGTTGATTCCCTTGAGGTTGCCTTGTCTTTCGTAATAGGCGAGGACGGGTTTTGTCTTCTCGTCGTATTCAACGAAGCGGTGTCTGATCGAGTCGATGTTGTCGTCGGCGCGTCCGCTTGTCTTGCCGCGTTCGATCATGCGGTTGATGAGGATTTCCTCCGGCACCTCGAGGCTCAGCACTCTGTTGATTTTCAGTGAGAACTCTTTCATGATGCCGTCGAGCATCTCGGCCTGGCGCACGGTGCGCGGGAAGCCGTCGAAGAGGAAGCCCGCCGACTTCTGGTTGGCTTCGACCCTGCCTCTGATGATGGAGACCACGATCTCGTCGCTGACGAGGCCGCCTTTGCTGATGATGTCTTTCACCTTCCTGCCGATCTCCGTCTCGGCTGCCATCTCCTCGCGGAGGATGTCGCCCGTCGAGAGGTATGTGAGGTTGTATTTTTCCTTAAGTTGCTGTGACTGTGTGCCTTTGCCCGCACCTGGAGGGCCGAAAAGAATTATGTTTAACATGATATTGTGTTTTTGTTATTCGACAATCTTGTAAATCTCCTTTAAATTTCTGCCGTATTCGTCGTAGTCGAGTCCGTAGCCGACGATGAACTCGTTGCCGATGTTCATGCCGACGTAATCAACTTTATAATTGAATTTGAATGCGTCAGGTTTGAAAAGCATCGCGGCGACGCGGATGTTTTTCGCACCGGCGGCTTCAAGGTCTTTGCGTAAGTTGTTTATTGTCAAGCCTGAGTCGATGATGTCCTCGACAACGATTATGTCACGTCCTCTTACATCCTCCGGCCTGACGCCAATCATCACGTTGACGTAGTTGGTGCTGTGCGTGCCGTCGTATGACTTGTATTTCGCAAAAAGCATCTCGCAAGGTTTCTCAATGTTTTTGAAAAGTTCGGTGGCGAACATGAACGCGCCGTTGAGCATCACAAGGAACAACGGATCTTTCCCTGCCATGTCACGGTTTATTTCTCTTGCCACCCTGCGAATCTCGCGTTCAATTTCCTCTTGCGGGATGTAAGGCGTAAATTCTTTGTCAAGAACTTTTACAGCATTCATAATCAATTGGTTATAATTTTTGTTAAGGATAATTAAAACAGATGCAAAAATAATCTTTTTTTTAAGTGTTTTGAAAATAAACTTGATAAAATTGCGGTGATTGAGTCAATTTATGTATTTTTGCAAAAATTTAAAAAATATGAATCCAATCGTAAGTGTGATAATGGGAAGCACGTCCGACCTTCCGGTGTTGGAGAAAGGTCTGGCTTTCCTCGACGAGATGGAGATCCCGTTTGAAATGAATGCGTTAAGTGCGCATCGCACCCCCGAGCTTGTTGAAGAATTCGCCCGCAACGCGCAGGCCCGCGGCATAAAAGTCATCATCGCGGCGGCGGGTATGGCGGCGCATCTTCCTGGCGTCATCGCGGCGATGACACCGTTGCCGGTCATCGGCATCCCCGTGAAATCCGGCATGGAGATGGACGCGCTGTTCTCGATAGTGCAGATGCCTCCGGGAATCCCCGTCGCGACAGTCGGCATCAACGCCTCGCTGAACGCGGCGATACTCGCGGCACAAATTCTCGCCGTGGGCAACCCCGAGATGATGAAGAAAGTCGTTGATTATAAGGAAGGTCTGAAAGGCAAGATCGCCAAGGCCAACGCCGAACTCAAAGACATTCATTATAAATTCAAGACAAATTGATATTCAGTGTTGAGAGTTAAGAGTTGAGAGTGGAGAGTTAAGAGTGGAGAGTTAAGAGTGGAGTTTGACTTCGCTCTCAAATCCAAAGACATCGCATTTCATGACATGAACGATATCAAAGAGGAAAGGAATCGTCTCCTGAACAGTTTCATCATCCCTGTGGCGTTTGTCGTAGTGATGTGGGCGGTGAAGGCCGTCGAGGAGATGTTCGGCTTGGATTTCTCTTTCCTTGGCATACAGCCGCTTAAGGCAGAAGGGATTCCGGGGATTTTCCTTTTCCATTTCATCCACGGAAGTTGGGAGCATCTTCTTGCCAATACGTTGCCAATCATAGTGTTAGGTGCGATGTTGTATTATTTTTACAGAACCATCGCAACAAAAGTGTGGTTGGTCTTGATGTTTTCGACCGGACTTTTCACGTGGTGTATCGCTGGCGGCGGCTGTCATGTCGGTGCGTCGGCGCTCATCTACGGCATGGCTTTCTTCCTGATGGTCAGCGGGTTCATCAGACGAAACAAGAGCCTCGTCGTGGTCTCGTTTCTCGTGACACTGCTTTACGGCAGCCTCGTCTGGGGTCTTTTCCCGAAATACGCCGTCGAAAACAACATCTCGTGGGAGGGACATTTCGCCGGATTCCTGTTCGGGATTATCCTGGCGTTTTTTTACCGGAAGGAAGGCCCGGCAAACGATGACGACAAGAACGATGACGACTCCGATGACGACTCCGATGACGATGACTTTGACGAGAAGCCATATTGGGATGTGCCGGAGCCGCCGAAGGAGGAGCTTACGGTGCCGCGGTATCCGAGAGGGTGGAGGAGAGGATGAAGGTCCGGACTGAATTTACTTGTGCAACGTCATTCAAACTCCGCATATTCCTTCAACCTTGGCTCGATGCCGTCACCGATGACTTCCGACAGCTGTCCCCACGATGTTATCAATCCCTTCTGCTCGCGATAATTCACAATCTTCTTCACGTCTTCATATTCCAAATACGGATGCCTGTTCAGCACCTTGAACGAATCGTAATTGATTCTCAATTTGTTAGGTTTAAATTCATTGTCGATTGCGACGTACGCAACGATGCCGCCGAAACGCACAGTGTCCATACCATAGACCTCGAGAAGCTGCTCTGTTTTGATGTAACCGCCGAGTTTGTCACGATACTCTACAATCCTTTTCGCAAAAGATGAACCGATGCCGGGCAGCTCTTTCAGCAACGTGGTGTCGGCGGCGTTTATGTCAATAATCGGTATCGTCTTTGTTGTAAATGATTGATAATGTGTTGTGTCTTTCCGTTTAGGCTCTTTCATGAAGCTGTTTTCCCATTCTTTCTTATTTGTTTTTTTTCTATTTGAAGATTCGAAATTTTGTTTTTTGTATGAGGCTCTTCGTTCCGCTTTTTTTATAGAGTCGAGAGTCAGCAACGAGTCGATTTGGCTTTGCTGTGCCCCGATTATAGAATCGAGATTATGGAAATATGCTGTTCTCTTCGGCGGAATTTTTATCAATAAATACTTGGTTGTCAATAAGATGACAACGATGGTGAGTATCGTGATGATGGCGATGCGCTCACTTTTGGTGAAAGTCAGAAAACGCTCAAAGTCGTCTTTCATAAAATGGTTTCATAATGGTTTTGAAAGTCGGAAGCCTTGGTCATGACTTCCGACTTCGGTTACATGATAAACTGGCTGACCGTGATGACGGCGATTGCCACTGGAGCCAAGTATTTGATTATGAAATAGAAAATTTTCTTCAATCGCATATTGACGATTCCGCCGTTGGTGAACTCGTCTTCGAAATCTTGTTTTTTCACTTTCCACCCTAAGAATATCACGGTGAAAAGTCCGCCGAGTGTCATAAGCACCATTGAGGTTATTTTGTCCAAGCCGTCGAAAACGGTGAATCCGAAGATGGTTAGACTGCTGTCATTGTGCAGGCTCATGGCAGCTAAAATACTGATAATGAATGCCCCTACAGAACTGTATATTGTGGCTTTCCGACGCGACAAGTTAAGTTCTTCGGTCAGGTAAGAGACTATGACTTCGAGCAGCGACAGTGCTGAAGTCCATGCGGCGATGACAAGGAGTATGAAGAAGATGAGGCAGAATATATAGCCGCCTTTCATTTGGTTGAAGAGCATCGGCAGCGTGTTGAATGCCAACGACGGCCCTGCTTCGGGTTGTATGCCGAACGAGAACGCCGCCGGGAAGATGATGATGCCGGCGAGGATCGCGACGAAGGTGTCCGACAGTCCGATTATAAACGAGGTGGTGACGAGATTGTCTTTTTTAGAGATATATGAACCGTATGTTATCAAAGCACCCATGCCGAGGCTCATTGAGAAGAACGCCTGACCGAGTGCGCTTATAAGCACCTGGTCATCGATTTTAGAGAAGTCGGGTTTGAAGAGAAACTTCATGCCATCAAAAGCCCCCGGCAACATCAACGATTTGACACACAATATGATAAGTATCACTGTGAGTACAGGCATCAGGATTTTTGAGTATTTCTCGATGCCTTTTGAAATGCCTTTTGCGATGACAAAAGCTGAGATGAAGATGAACACTGCCTGCCATAGCAATGGCCTGAAAGTCATGTTAATGGAATCGTTAAATCCTTGTTCAATTTCTGCGAGGTTTTTCCCCTGATAATAGTTGATGATTGATTTATAAACGGACTCGATCGTCCAGCCGGCCACCGTGGTGTAGAATGCAAGGATGAGGAATCCGCACAGCACGCCCATGTAACCTATCAACGGCCAGCCTTTCGCACTTGAAGCCAGGGTTTTGAACGCGCCGACAGGGTTTCTCTGCGACCGTCTTCCGATAACGAACTCGCCGACCATCATCGGGAGGCCGAGTGTAAGCACTATCCCGATATATACAATGAGGAATGCCCCGCCGCCGTTCTCGCCAGCCATGCACGGAAACCTGTAAATGTTACCCAAACCGACCGCCGACCCGACCGCCGCCGCAATGATTCCAACCTTTGAACCAAAACCGTCTCTTTTCTTTTTTTCAGCCATATTTTCTTTTTACTGATATGGAACTGCCACGCAGTTCTCTAATCTCTAATCTCTAACCTCTAACCTCTAACCTCTCCTCTCTACTCCCCCTTCGGGCCGTACGCCAAATCGCCGGCGTCACCAAGTCCAGGCACAATGTACGACTTCGCGGTCAGCTCGTCGTCGATGTTGACTGTCCAAAGCGTGGCATCAATGCCGTTGAGGTTTTCTTTCACGTATGCGACGCCTTCCTTGCTCGCAATGGCGCAGGCGAGATGAACCGCCTTGGGATGAATCTCTCCGTTCTCCAAGAGTCTGTTGAGGCAAAGGATTAGCGATGAGCCGGTGGCAAGCATGGGGTCGATGAGTATCAATACTTTATCATCGAGTGCTGCTGCTGCGCAATATTCAACCATTATGTCGAAGTCATCGCCTTTTTGGTATTTTCTGTACGCGGCGATGAAGGCGTTGTCGGCCTTGTCAAAGACATTCAGAAAACCATGGTGCATCGGGATGCCAGCCCTTAATATTGTTGCCAACACGACATCATCGCAAGGTGTCATCATCTCCTTGATACCAAGTGGTGTCGTTATGCTAATTGGCTTATAATCAAGTGTTTTGCTAATCTCGTATGCAATCATCTCACCGATTCGCTCAAGATTCCTGCGGAAACGCATCCTGTCGTTCTGCACGTCAACATTTCTGATTTCTGAAATGAAATTGTTCAAGATGCTGTTTGTTGTGCCTAATTCATTGATTTTTAACATATTATTTGTTTTTGAATATTTTCAAAGCTAATTTAATAATCCCTCTTGTTTTGTTGAAACGTAGTCCGGGATAGCTGACCTCATGTCCCCCGAACCCCTTGTAAAACCGGGCAAGTCCGTCGTTGTCAGAACCCTCGAAATCGAAGGTGGCACTCGTCCCACTGTGTTCTTTTATCGTTGCGTCAATGAGGAGCGAAAGTGCATGAAGCTTTTTGTTCAACTCATCGGCGCCAGAGAAAAGGAACACTATTCTGTTGTGACTTGTCATGAAGACAGCACCGGCAACAAGTTGATTGTCAGTATTTTTAGCACCTTTGACAAAGCAATTACCTCGTTTTGTCGCCTCTTGCACCAGCCGCAGGAATCTCGCGTATTCCTCATCACCCCAATGCCCTACATTCTTGCCTTTGTTTTTCCTGAAAAGTTCAACGATTTCAGCGGGCTTGACATCATCTGTCACGGTTAATCCCGCAGACCTTGCTTTGGCGATGTCGCGTTTTGTGTTACTGCTGTAGTTTCTGCTTAAAATCGCGTAATCGTATGATAAGTCTAATTCGATATTTCTATGATTATCAATGCTTTCATTGCCTGATGAAAACAAATTCCCGGAATTTAGCTTTATCTCTGCAAATTTGAATTTTTCGGGTATTGCATTGATGAAACGCACGATTTTCTCGGACGAGATGGTCTCTTTTGAGAACATTCCGAGCTGTTGAACAAAGAATGGCTGAAACAGATAGCTGACGCCAAACTTTTTGTTTCCGGTCAAAGGCATGACACTCACATAATCATCTTCGACCAAGGCCTCCCAGCAAGGATGCACGATGTCGAGGTACCACGACAGGGCATAGACGTTGCCGTTGGGCGATTGCTCGATACAGTCGTCCCAGCGTTGCTTATCTATTTGATTATGTGTTATATACGTTATCATTCTTTGTTAAGTGCGAAGTTAAGTATTTCACGGTACATGGTGTCCCAGCCGGTCCAGCGTTTTTCGCCGCTGAGCGTCTCGTTGTGCCAGAGCAGTATGAAAGTGCCGTTTACGTTTTTCACTTCAGTGATGAGTTTTTTCACTTTCTCAAGCGACTCTTCCACGTTGAGGTTGAGGTAATCGCGCATAGTGCCGTCCATGACGGCAAACGGATGGATGTTCAGTTTTGTGATGGTGTCTTGTGTCAGGTCGAAGAACTTGAAAGTGCTGGCGATACCTGCCCTGAATCCTGCTTGTGAAGCGTAACCCATTGTGTAGTCGTCAGTTATGTCAAGGCTGATAAGCTTCTGGTAGCTCGATGGGATGTTGAGCCTCAGGAAATGTTGCCGGCTCTTTGTAATCCAGCTGTTCAGCACCTTTGACAGGTTCGTGATCTCATCTCTCATCTTGTTCGTGTTGAGATACGATGCGAACGAAGGATGAATTCCGACATCGGCATAGTCGCCGAGCTTCTTTATAAGGTTCTGAAAATCAACGTTTCTGAGAGAAATATTCTTGTCGTTCATGTCGTAATCGCCGCAGAGTATGAAATAGACAGGATGCAAATCAAGTTCTTTCTGTAGCTGAATCTGGCAGTCGAAAGTGTCGAACGGGTCTTTTTTCTTTCCCCTGAGGACCTGCCATCTGGTCTTAATCTCCTCAAAATCAAGGTTTAAGAGGTCTCTGAAAAAGGCGGCGGAAATTCTGAACAGTCCTTTGTTCTTGTACGCCCACGCCGCATCGACGTCGTATGTCGGGATGAACGTGAATGTTTTCTTTTTGAAAGCCAATTCTGGGAATGCTTCCTTGAGCTTTTCACCAATCTCTTTCGCCCAGATGTTTACCAGTGGACGTTCTAACATATTCATTTTGAATAATATAGAATCCTTTGCCTGAAATCTGTTGTATTTGTCGCACACATGCGGCAGGTATTCCTCGTATCTTGAGACCAAGAAAAACGACGCCGCGAACGGGTCAAACGGGAACATCGACTTGTCGCTGTAAACAGGGAAGATGGCCTTCATGTCTTTGAAGTCGATGATTTTCAAGTCATTATCTTGGATGTCGTGAATGTTGCGCTCGAAAAGAAGCCTCGATGCTTTTTGGAATAACTCGTCGTTTATCTTGTTGTTACCATAGCTAAACTTCGGTCCGTCGTACGCGGCGAACGCCTCGCTGTCGGTCGTGATTTTATATTCAACACAAATTAAGTCCTTGAAAATCAATTCAAAGATATAGAACAATCTGTTGGATATTTTAGGTACAAGTATTAACAATTCCATGGCGCAAAGATAATTAAAAATAACAATATCTTAATCAAAGATGAATTTTTTGTTCCACTCTGATGTCATCGGATGAGGCTCCAACCATGATTGTGAAGTCGCCTGGCTCGACAATCCATTCAAGTTTTTCGTTCAGGACGGAGAAATCATGCGTCTTCAGTGTGAATGTAACCGTCTTAGTTTCATTGCGTTGTATGAAGATACGCTTGAAACCTTTAAGCAGTTTCTCGGGTGGCACCACCGATGCGTACTCATCGCGTATGTACAATTGGACAACCTCGTCGCCGTCGTGGTCTCCTGTGTTTGTCACATCAAATGACACAATAACTGTTTTGTCATCGTCAGTGTTGATTTTCAAATTGTTATATTCAAATTCCGTGTAGCTCAACCCGTAGCCGAACGGGAACAGCGGCGTGCTTTGACAGTCGATGTAGTCACGTTGTTTCGGCTGCGAGTAATAAACCGGGATTTGTCCAACCGAACGTGGTTGCGAAATCGGCAGTCGTCCCGCCGGGTTGTAGTCGCCGAAGATGACATCGGCGATGGCGTTGCCGCCTTCCTGTCCAGGGTAGAAAGCCGTCATCACGGCGTTGCCCTTGTTCACCGCAGTGTTTTTCAGGTAAGGCCTTCCCTCGATGAAAACGATGACAAGCGGCTTGCCTGTGGCGGCGACGGCTTCGATGAGTCTGTCCTGAAGCCCTGACAATGAGAGCGTTGCGCGGTCGTAGCCCTCGCCGCAGTCCATGTCGGCGACGTGTCCGTCAACGACGACGGTGTCCGTTGACTTGTACGATGTCTTGAAATTGCGAGCCGAAGAGCCACCGACGACGAGGACGACGGCATCGGCATTTTTTGCAGCTTTCAGAGCGGCACCGAAGTCAGCGTCGGCGGTGTCGCGAATCGAGCAGCCTTTGGCGTAAGTGACTGTTGTTGTTGAAGATACATGGCTGCGGATGCCTTCCAACACTGTAATGATGTCATCGGGGTCCTGCGGCGCCGTGTAGTCGCCGAGCTGGTTGTATGTGTTGTCGGCGTTCGGCCCGATGACCGCGATGTTTTTAACGTCTTTGGAAAGTGGCAGAATGCCGTCGTTTTTCAAAAGCACTATGCCTTCGCGGGCGACCTGCAAGGGAAGGTTTTTGGCATTCCTACCTGCTTGATTTTCAATCGGAATTGGTAGATATGGATTGTCAAACAATCCGGTTTCAAATTTGAATCTCAACACTCTGCGCACTGCTTCATCGAGCGTCTCCATCGTCACAAGTCCTTGACTGACAGCGTCTTCGAGATATGCGCCGTAGTTCGACGCGCCGAGGTCGATGTCAACGCCTGCATTGATAGCCTGCGTCGTCGCAACAAGTTGGTTTTCAGCGGTTCTGTGTGTGCTGTGCAAGGCACAGATGCTGCCGAGGTCGGAGAACACCACGCCGTTGAAGCCCCAGCGTTCACGGAGGATGTCGTTCAACAGCCATCTGTTTGATGTACAAGGGATTCCGTCGATTGTATTGTACGACGTCATTATGCTTTTCGCACCGTTTTTCACTGCTGTCTCAAAATTCAGATTCAATTCCGACAATATCTCATGTCTTCCCGCTGAAGTCCCCGAGCCGTGGTGTCCTCCTTGCGAAACGCCGAACGATGAGAAGTGTTTCAGTGTTGATGCGAGATGATTCTGCATCCCTTTCATTATGGCTGTGCCTAATGTCCCGGAGAGGTACGGGTCTTCGCCGAGGCTCTCCTCCACACGTGACCAGCGCGGGTCGCGGGTGATGTCGATGACAGGGCCGTATGCGAACTTCGCGCCGCGTGCGGCAGCCTCGGCACCGACAGCGTCACCCACCGCATAAAGCAAGTCCTCGTCCCACGTCGCCGCCTGACAGATGCCGATGGGGAAAACGGTGGCGTTGACCGCCATGAAACCATGAACACACTCCTCTGCGAAATATATCGGGATGCCAAGACGCGAATTTTCCATTGCATGACGCTGCATCTCATTGAAAATCATTATGGACTGTCGCTCATCAAGTCCGGTCCCAATTGTCTTCTGCGACCACGGGTCGGCACGAAGCACCCCGTAAAAACCGCCACATTGCATGGTGTCCCACATCTTCTGAAAAGACTCGTCGAGAATCACCGTGCTGTCGTTCACCTTCTCATAATAATTAAACCCAATCGGACAACACAACTGTCCAACTTTCTCATTGACAGTCATTTGACTAAGCAACGACTCCACCTTTGCACCAATGTTATCTTTCGGCGAAGAACAACCCGACAAAAGAATGACCAGAAATGATATTGTCACGATTCTTTTCATTTTGCAACGCTTAAAAACCGCAACAAAAATATAAAATAAAACCAAACAATTAGGTTAATTTTTGTTAACAATTAAAAATTCTTTAAATGGACGCTCGCGCGAGATATTTATATTTATTAACTAACGCAATACATTTTTTTGTATTTTTGCATGGTCTTAATGTTGAAAAAAATGAAAAAATTAACATTGTCAATTTTTATTATCATTTCCGCCTTTTTACTGGAAGCACAGACTATTACAAAGACATATCACTTTGAAAATCAAAAAATTAAATACACAAAGGAGTATTCCCAGATTGAGTTTAGAAACTGTATTCAGTCGGCGCTTGCAGGCCAGCCGTCGCTCCCTTGGCATTCGGTGACGCTGCTGTTGCCGGAAGGGACAAAAGCCGAGTCGATGGAAATTGAAATGTCTGATTTTCAAGAACTTGAAGGTGAGTTCGAGCTTTATCCGTATCAGCCATCAAGGACGTATAATGACGTGGAACGTAAGACATTTTACAAAGATGAAGCGGTTTATTCCTCGAAAGATGTTTATCCTGTTGAAAATCATGGAGTTCTGACAACTCAATATGTCAATGGCTATCCTGTCGCCGTCGCCGCTTTCACTCCCGTGAGATATATTCCTTCCGAGCGTAAAGTGTTGATCGCCAAATTTGTAAATGTAAAAATCAACACATGTAAAGACAAACGGTCTGATTCAAAGATGCGCTCTTCCCGTCCGCAAATCATAAATAAGATAAAGTCTTTGGTTGACAACCCGGAAATGCTTGATAATTACGCATTTGACAATTCAAAATCGCTTCATGGCTATGAGCTTTTAGTCATCACACCTCAACAGTATGTTTCTGATTTTGACGATTATGTGCAGTTTTATCACTATTTGGATTTGAGGACGAACGTCGTTTCGACGGAAGAGATTTATTCAACAATGCAAGGTATTGACAATCAGGAGAAAATACGTAACTACATCATTCAGGAATATCAGGACAACGACATCATGATGGTGCTTCTCGGCGGTGATGTCGCGCTTGTGCCGTTCCGCGGTTTCTATGGTGACGTGCTTTCCGGCGGCAGCCACAGTATCGACAACGGCATCCCCGCCGACCTTTATTTTTCGGGCCTTGACGGAACTTGGAACGATAACGGCAACGACCGCTGGGCTGAGCCCGGCGAAGACGACCTCTACCCTGAGATCGGCGTGGCGAGAATGCCTTTCAACAATGCCGAGCAACTTGCCAACATGATTCATAAAACCATCAGGTATCAACAAGTTCCGGTGCTCGGAGAGTTCCGCACCGTCGTTCTTGGCGGCGAGAAACTTTACGACTATCCTTACACCCAGGGCAGCCAGTACCTCGAACTTCTGATTGGCGAACACAGCGACAACGGCTATACGACGGTGGGTATTGACGAGAATTATAACTTCAAGAGATATTACGCTGAAGACGGCAACTGGAGCGGCTCGAACCTGCGCAACGCGATAAATTCAGGCACAGGCTACGTCCATCATGCCGGACATGCCAACACTGACATGGTCGCGGGCTGGACCGGCTCGACGTTGAACCCCGAGTCGTTCTCAGGCGCGAACGGCGTTGACCACAACTACACCTTTTTCCATTCCCACGGCTGCGACTGCGGCGGCTTCGACAAATCGTGCGTCATGGAGAAGCTCGTCACCATACCGTATTTCGCAGTGTCTGTGATCGGCAACTCGCGTTTCGGCTGGTTCAACGAAGGGCAGACCGAAGGCCCGTCGATACATCTTCAGAGAGAGATGACCGACGCCTTCTGGGCGGAGAGAATACCGTATGTCGGGATGGCGATGAGCGAGGCGAAATGCCAGACCGCGCCTTGGGTCACGGCACCGGGACAATACGAGGAAGGCGCGTTGAGATGGAACTTCTACGACCTGAACATCCTCGGCGATGTCGCCGTAAGTCCCTGGCACGACGAGCCTTTCGACGCTGCGGTCAGCTTCAGGCCGGCGATGCTTCCGGGCGAGACGGTGAACGAAGTCCACGTGTCACATGACGGACAGCCGCTGAAAAACTTCCGTTGCAGCATTTATTATTATGAGGAAAAACTCGGCGAGGCGGTGACCGACGAGAACGGTGACGCAACGGTGACGCTCTCACGCCCCGTTGATTTCGTTGACCAAATCTCGTTGACGGTGACAGGAATGAACTCCTTCCCGCAAAGCCGCGTCATCGACTGCATAGATGAAAACACAACCTTCGTGAAACCTTACAAATTGATTGCCAACGATGAAGACGGCGACGGAAAGATTGAGCCTGGCGAAAACGTCTCTTTCGACCTCGTCCTGAGAAACTGGGGAGCAACCGCGGCAAGCGATGTCCACGCCGCCGTTCAATGCTGCGCGCCGGAATATTTCAGATTCACTAAGATTGAAGACGATATGCAAATCATTGACGCTCTGACTGTTGACACTATTCATGACGCTTTCGGAATCTGCATGAACCAAGACGTGCCGAACGGCTGGCCGATAACCCTCAATGTCACGTCAAACGACGCAACAGGATATTGGTACAATTCCTTCGGATTCGAAGCGTCAGCACCTGATATTCAGATACTTTCGATGTCGGCGGAAGAGGTTGACGGCAACGGAAACGGCATCGTTGAGCTGGGCGAGGACGGACTGCTGACAGTGTTCGTCAAGAACCTCGGTGCCGTCATCGCTGAAAATGTTGAATTGAATGTCGAGGCTGACAATGACTTGGTGACGCTTGAGACATCTACAGCAACATACACGCAAATTCAAGAGAATGAAGAGATTACGGCGGAATTTGTTTTCCATGTTGATGAAAATGTCCCGAACAGCACAATCATTGTTTTCAGCGCGGTGACACAATGCGGGAAATATGTTTCAACGTCAAGTCATTCAATGACAGTCGGTTATCTCATGGATGACTTTGAAACCGGCGACTTCTCGAAACTCGAATGGGAGTTTGGCGGCGACAAGGAATGGTCCGTCACCGATTCGGAAGCATACGAGGGGACTTTCTCGGCTCGCTCGGGAGTAATCGATGACAGGGAAATTTCTTCGCTGATAATCAACGTGGAAGTGTTCGAGGATGGCGACTTGTCGTTCTTCTTCAAGACCTCAACGGAAAAAAACGATTATCTCGCACTTTATATTGATGATGTTTATGTTGACCGTTGGTCAGGCGAAAATAGCTGGCAGTCAACGAATTATCAACTTAACGCAGGATCTCATAAGATTGAGTGGCGCTACGACAAGTCGATGTCGGGTCAGGCAGGTCTTGATGCGGTGTTCATCGACAATGTGATGTTCCCCGTCAACTCAACAATCATAATGAATGTTATTGAAAGTGCTGATATTCAAGATGATGTGACGATTTATCCGAACCCGAATAACGGTGTTTTCACGATTGCGACAAATGAAGACAACAACTGTGTGACCGTTTTCAATTCCCTCGGCCAAATGGTTTACAGAAATGAAAATGCACCGCAGAATGTGAACATCGACATTTCCGGAATCGGAACGGGCATATACCTTATTAATATTGACGGGAAAACGAGAAAAATAATAATAAAATAAATCTTTGAAGAACCGCGTAGCGGTTCCATATCAGTAAAAAGTCGCAACATGAAAAAGTTATCATTTTTTGTTCTTATGTCGGTCTTCAGTTTTGTAATCAAAGCTCAGACGATAGAAAAGATGTATCGTTTTGATAATCCGACAATTAGCAAACTGATGGGTTATGACGTAATCAGTTTTGAAGGCACGATGCAAAGTGCCGAAGTCGGCTGTCCGAGCCTTCCGTGGCAGTCGGTGAGTCTGCTTCTCCCGAATGGGACGGAAGCTACCTCAATAAAAGTGGAACTATCTGATTTCCAAGAGCTTGATGGCGTTTACAATCTTTTGCCGAAACAAATGGAACTGCCTTATTCGCAGGCCGAAAAGTTCGTTTTTGCAAAAAATGAAGCCGTTTATTCCTCCAAAGAAATTTATCCTTCGAATAATGAAGGGAGTCTCTCGACAAATTTCAAAAACGGCTTTGGCATGGCGTTCTCGGCTTTCACTCCGGTGCGGTACGTCCCCTCAACGGGAAAGGTCGAATTTGCAAGGAAAGCGAAAGTCACAATCAACACAAGTAATTCAAAATCAGACCATTCCGCTATGTTGAGGAACACATCTTCCGTCAAGGAAAGCGTGAGACGACTCGCACAGAATCCCGAGATGATGGAAACTTACGAGACGCGTGAGATGATTTATGACGGCTATGATATTTTGATTGTCACTGGAAATCAATATGTTAATGGCTTTGACGAATATGTCGAATATTATAACGGAATCGGATGGAGAACGCATATCACCACCGTCGAGGAGATTTATTCGGCCATGGAAGGCCGTGACAACGCGGAGAAAATACGCAATTACGTCATTCAGGAATATCAGGACAACGGCATCTCGACATTGATTCTCGGCGGTGACATCGACATCGTTCCTTGTCGTGGCTTATATTGTTATGTGTCAGATGAATACGAAGACTGGAGCATTCCCGCTGACCTTTATTTCGCGGGTCTCGACGGGACATGGAACGATAACAATAACAACAAATGGGGTGAAATCGGGGAGGACGACCTTCTCCCGGAAATCGGCGTGGCGCGTCTGCCCTTCAACAACGCGCAGCAGCAGAACAACATGATTCACAAGACTTTATCATATCAACAGAATCCTGTTCTCGGTGAGTTTCAGCATATCACGTTCGGCAGCGAATGGATGAGCGACACCGGCCCGACCTACGGCAGCCAGTATCTGAATATGGCGGTCGGCTACCATGACGAGCACGGCTACACCACCAACGGAATCCCCGAAACCTACTATTTCAATGTTGTTGACGAACTGACCGGCGCGAATATCGGTTCTGACCTGATGGCCGCCATCAACCTCGGCGGACAATACACCCATCACGCAGGACACGCAAATTCCAATTACGTCGCCGGCTGGTACAACTGGGACATCACCGACAGCAACTTCTCGCAGGTCAACGGCGTGACACACAACTACACCTTCTTCTTCTCTCACGGCTGCATTGCCGGTGCGTTCGATGAAGACTGCATCATGGAGCGCATGGTCACGATACAGAACTTCTGCGTGGCGGCGATAGGTAACTCGCGTTACGGCTGGTTCTCGCCAGGCATCACCGACGGCCCTTCGGCGCATCTGCATCGCGAAATGACTGACGCTCAATACACAGAGAAGATGCCGAACCTCGCTCTCGCCTTGACGGAAGCCAAGGTTCAGACCGCACCGTGGGTCAACGCCCTCAACGGCGAAAACGCCGCGCTGCGCTGGAACTTCTACGACATCAACGTGCTCGGCGACGGAGCCGTCGCCCCGTGGCTCAATGAACCGATGAACGTCAATATCGAATGCGCCGATGAACTGACTCTCGGAACGGCTTCCATGGAAGTGCAGCTGAACAACACTTCCGGCGACATCCTTGAAGGCTTCCGTTGCAGTTTGTTCGCTGACAATCAACTTGTTGGATATGGCGAGACCGATGAAAACAACGTCGCAAATGTCGTGTTCGGCGAGCCGCTTGACTATGAAGGAGAGCTTCATCTTATCGTAACAGGGCAGAACGCCTGGCCGCAGACCAAGACAATCAGCTCGCAGATGATGACGACACCTTATATTATATATGAGAATCACGCCGCAAATGTCACAGACGGCACAATCGACTACGGCGACGACTTCACTTTCAATGTCACCGTGAAAAACTACGGAGCTGCTGACGCTCAGAATGTTACGGCGACTTTGACGACTGACGATGAATTTGTTGAAGTTCTGAATCCGACGGCAACGATAGCAAACATCAGCAGCCTCGGCAGCTTTGAGATGGAAAATGCCTTTGAAGTCTCTGTTTCAAAGAACATTCCTGACCAACATGTCGTTAGGTTCACCCTCGAATGCACCGACGGAACCGATGTCTGGACAAGCTCTTTCGAGATTGTCGCGAACGCCCCGATGTTTGATTTGGTGAACGTTGACATTGAGGATGGCGGCGACGGACAGCTGCAGCCTGGCGAGTCGGCGGTGTTGCATTTCACAGTGAAAAACGTCGGACACAGCGGATTCGACGATGTGCATTTCGCGATTTACAACTCTCATCCTGAAATAGAAAACGGAGACAATGTGTTCAGTTACGAATCAGTGGCTGTCGGCGGAGAGTTCACCGCCGACTATGAGGTTGCGCTTTCCAATGATATTGAAGAAGGCGTTAATTATGAATTGATTACGTGTACATATTCCTCCGATTTGAGTTTTTATGGAAATTATGCAATTGCGGTCGGACATTCTGTCGAAGACTTCGAGACAGGTGACTTCTCAGCTTTCGACTGGCAGAATGACGAAGAGCATCCTTGGACTGTCGTGACCGAAAACCCGCATGGCGGCACATATTGCGCCAAGTCGGCCCCGATTCCTGACAATCTGAAATCGGTCCTCGTGATGGAAGTGGATGTCTATGGAAACGACCAGATCGTGTTTTTCAAGAAGGTTTCGTCGGAGCAGGGCTGGGACAAGTTCTTCTTCTACATCGACGATGAGATGATGGGCGAATGGTCGGGCAACGTGAACTGGAGCCGTTCGGCCTTCGACATCACCTACGGCCACCACCAGTTGAGATGGTTCTACGCGAAAGACGGCGCCACGACTTCCGGTGACGACTGCGCCTGGCTCGATGACATCACCCTGCCGCCGACCGCCACAATCACTGATATATATTCTTATTCGGAAGATGATTTCGGGATTTATCCGAATCCGAACAACGGAAAATTTGTCGTGAATCTTGATGACAATCAGAATATTGTGAAGATTTTCAATTCTCTCGGACAAAAAATTTATGAAAATGAAAACGCTTCGCATGATTTGAACATCGACCTTTCTGAAAAAGAAACGGGCATATACCTTATTGATATTAATGGGAAAACAAAAAAACTAATAGTAAAATAACACATAGAAGAACCGCGCAGCGGTTCCATATCAGTAAAAAGTCGTAACATGAAAAAGTTATCATTTTTAGTCCTTCTGTCAGTTTTCAGCCTTGCAATCAAGGCCCAGACAGTAGAGAAGACCTATCACTTCGACAATCCGCAGGTCACTGAACTTCGCGGTTATCAACAAGTTACGTTTGACGGCACAATGCAGTCGGCTCTTCAGGGACAGCCGTCGCTGCCGTATTACGCAATAAGCCTTCTGCTGCCTCAAGGCGCGGAAGCCGAGTCAATAGAAGTTGAACTCTCTGATTTCCAGGTGGTTGGAGAAAACATAAATTTGTTTCCATATCAACCTTCAAGGACGATGAACGACATTGCTCCGAAAGAGTTAGTCAAAGATGAAGCGGTTTATGCCTCAAAGAACATCTATCCGGCTGAAAGTCACGGCGTTGTGACGACGCAATACCTCAACGGCTTCGGCTTCGCGCTCTCATCGTTCACCCCTGTCCAATATGTTCCGGCAACGGGAAAAGTGATGTTCGCGAAGACCGCCAAGGTGCGTGTCGGTCTTGCCTCGTCAAAAACCGACCACAGCGCGATGCTTTGGAAGACCGATGCCATCTCAAACAGAATCAGCAGGTTGGCACAAAACCCGGAGATGATTGAGAGCTATCAGACACGCGGACGTGAGGTGACAGGCTATGACCTCCTCATCATCACGTCAAGTGAATATGTCGATGGCTACGCTGAATATCAGAATTATTACAACGGCATCGGTGTCCGTAACCAAATCGCCTTGGTATCAGATATTTACGCCTCTATGACAGGCATCGATAATCAGGATAAAATCAGGAACTACATCATTCAGGAATACCAGAACAACGGCATCATGATGGTAGTCCTCGGCGGCGATGTCAACATCGTGCCGTTCCGCGGATTCTACTGCGATGTGCTGTCAGGCGGCGAACACATGACCGACAGCGGCATACCCGCCGACCTGTATTATTCAGGTCTTGACGGCACATGGAACGACAACGGCAACAACCGCTGGGGCGAGCCGGGCGAAGACGACCTCCTCCCTGAAGTCGGCATCAGCCGTATGTCGTTCAAAAGCGCAACGGAACTTGCCAACATGGTCAACAAGACCTTGAAATACCAGCAGGAACCAGTCCTCGGTGAGTTCCAAAAAGTCATCTTGGCTGGCGAGCATCTCTACGACAACCCTGAATCAAACGGCTCGGATTACCTCGAGCTCCTCATCGGCACACATGATGACAATGGCTACACAACGACTTGTTATCCAGAATATTACGACTTCACAAAGATGTATGAGGAGGAGGGCACATGGAGCGCTTCTGGTTTGAGGCAGGCCATCAACGCCGGCACGAGCTACGTGCATCATGACGGCCACGCAAACTCGAGCTATGTGGCGGGCTGGTACAGCGTCTCCAACAGCGACTTCTCGGGCGCCAACGGCGTTGACCATAACTATACATTTTTCCATTCACAAGGCTGCGACTGCGGTGCTTTCGATGAGTCGTGCATCCTCGAAAAGATGGTGACAATCAGCAACTTCGCCGTCGCTGTCATCGGCAACTCGCGTTACGGCTGGTTCAACGAAGGACAGACAGAAGGCCCCGGTGCACACCTCGAGAGAGAGATGACCGACGCACAGTTCAACGACCGCATCCACTTCCTCAGCTGCGCACATGCCGACGGCAAATGCGAGACGGCACCATGGGTCACCGCACCCGGACAATGGGAGGAAGGCGCGTTGAGATGGAACTTCTACGACATGAACATCCTCGGCGACGGCGCCGTCAGCGTGTGGACCGACGAGCCGATGGAAGCCGAAGTGACGTGCCCTGCGCAGATTGTACTCGGAACACAATCGTTTGAAGTCGAAATCGCCGATGCCAACGGCAACCCTGTAAAGAACTTCCGCTGCCTCGTCTATATGGACGGCGAGGTCATCGCGATGGGAACGACCGATGAGGACGGCGTCGCCGAGATAGCTTTTGAAGGCGGCCTCGCAACAGTCGGAGAGATGACGATGAAGGTCATGGGAATGAACGCATGGCCGCAGACAGTCGAGATGATGGCAGTGCCGAGCGACACACCTTATATAGTATTCGACAGCTACGAACTCGCCAACGGCGCAAGCCAGATCGACTTCGCGACAGCTAACGCTTTCAATATGGTTGTCAAAAACGTGGGCAGCGTCGGTGCTGACGGCGTGACAGCGACATTGTCGTGCGATAGCGAATACGTCACGATAAACGAGGCGACGGCGACACTCGGAAACATAGCCGGAAACCAAAGCGTCACCATCGAAAACGCATTCGGATTCACCGTGAGCGACGATGTCCCTGACAATACTCCGGTCCGCTTCAACCTCAGCTGCACCAACGGCAGCGAGACATGGGAGAGCCATTTCAGCACAAGAGTATATGCCCCCGACTTTCAAGTTGTGAGCATCGAGCTTGAAGGCGAAAACGGCAATGCCGTCAACCCGGGTGAAAGCGCGACACTGCACTTCACCGTGAAAAACAACGGCGGAGCGGCTGTCCCGAACGCAGTGTTCAGGCTGTTCAGTTCCCACCCTGTTATCATCGCCGAACAGTATGAATGGCAGTATGAGACCATCGAGGCCGGACAGGAGTTCTCAGCCGACTTCGCATTCACCTTGAGTGAAGACGCTCAGACAGGTGTTCAGTATGAACTGTTTTATGCCGCATACTATGGAAATTACGTGCTTGAGGAGTCATATTATCTCTCTGTAGGCTCTTCGATGGAAGGCTTCGAGACCGGCGACTTCAGCTCGTTCGAGTGGCATCACGGCACCATCGTGACAGCATGGGAGGTCGTGACGGAAAATCCATACGAAGGAATGTACTGCGCAAAGTCTTCAATGATAGACGATTACGGCACGACATCGCTTTACATCTCCGTGACGGTGGCTCAAGAGGCTCCGGTGAGTTTCTATTACAAGGTGTCGTCTGAAGCAGATTACGACAAGCTGCATTTCTACATCGATGACAGTGAGAAGGGCAACTGGTCGGGCGAAGTGGCATGGACGCAGGCTTCATATACCATCCCGACAGGAAGCCACACACTAAAGTGGGAATACACCAAGGACGTGTATTCGACAAGCGGCAGCGACTGCGCATGGATCGACAACGTGGTGTTCCCGCCGACGACAGTCATCACCAATGTGGAGACCGTCACCGAGCAGAACGTGAACGTATTCCCGAACCCTGCGACAGACGTCATCAACATCGAACTTGGTGAAAGCACATCTGACATCATGATTTACAACAGCCTCGGGCAGGTCGTCAGGCACCTTGCCGGAATGACCGGAAACGTACAGATGAACATCGCCGACTTGAATGCAGGGATGTATTTCATCAGCGTTGGCAACAAGGTTGAGAAGGTTATTAAGCGTTAAGAATTAAAGGAGGATACGAATGATTTTCAATCCATACAACCACACCGAAGATGAGCTTCAGCAGCGCATCGAAACGATTTTGAAAAGACAGGACGAGAGCTGCGACCGCCGCGAGGCACTGATGACAATTTTCCAGAGCATCGACTTCACGACTTTGGAGGCGTTCGACAACACACAGAAAATCAACGAGTTCTGCGCCAAGGCGTTGGCGTTCCAGAGCAACGGGCTGCATCTTTCCGTTCCGGCGATATGTATCTACAGTCCTTTCGTGAGGCAGGCGAAGGAGCTGCTCAAAGGCAGCGGAATACGTGTCGCCACGGTTGCATGCGCCTTCCCTTCCGGGCAGATGCCCTTCGAGCTGAAGAAGAAAGAGGTGGAATATTGCGTTGAACAAGACGCCGACGAGGTCGATATGGTCATCTCAAGAGGCACGTTCCTTGAAGGCGACTACGACACGGTCTATAACGAGATACAAGGCATCCGCGACATCTGCAAGCCGCCGGTTCATCTGAAGGTGATTCTTGAGACAGGCGAGCTGAAGACCGTCGGCAACATCCGCAAGGCCAGCGAGCTGGCGATCATGGCGGGTGCCGACTTCATCAAGACCTCGACGGGCAAGGTGCCTGTTGCGGCGACACCGATGGCGGCCGTCGTGATGTGCGACACCATCAAGGAATACTACGAGGCGACGGGGCAGATGGTCGGGTTCAAGCCCGCAGGCGGGATGTCGGCAATCGAAGACGCGCTCACCTATTATTATATAGTGAAAGATGTTTTGGGCGACAGATGGCTCAACAGCAGTTACTTCCGCGTCGGGACGAGCCGTCTGGCCGGAAAGGTGATGGAAGAGCTGATGAGATGATCGACTTCCTTCAGAGCTGGGGTTATCTCGGGCTGTTTCTCGGTTCGTTTCTCGCCTCCACGGTGGTGCCTTTCTCCGCCGACGCGCTGATTGTCGGGATGTTGATGGCGGGCGGACGGCCCTGGCTGTGCTTCGTCCTCGCCACGGCGGGCAACTGGCTCGGCGGCATGACATCGTATGGCATCGGCTGGATCGGGAAGTGGCAGTGGATCGAGAGATGGCTTCACGTAAAACGCGAGACGCTTGAAAGGCAGAAGGTCAAAGTCGATAAGTACGGCCCATACCTCGGACTTCTCGCGTGGCTTCCCATCGTGGGCGACGCCTTCGCCATCGCGCTCGGCTTCTACAAGACGAAGCCCTTCCAATGTGCCGTCTATATGCTCATCGGAAGAGCCGCGAGGTTTCTGGTGTGGATGTATGTCGTACCAAGTGTATGATAATACTATACACTTTATTTTGGAAATGCAAATGTTTTTTTCGTAAATTTGCACGCTGAAATTCCCCCCCCCCTCAGGATTGTATGTTTTTGTAAAAAGAAACTGATGAAGAAGATAGTATTACTTGTTTTTCTGATTGCCACATCGCTGTGCGCATTCTCACAAAATGGCGGAAAAAAAGACGCGTACCGTCCGGAGAAAGGCACACGCGCCGTCATGTCAAAAAAATCCATAAGGAACCACGGTTACCTGCCGTATAAAAAGAACAGGAAATCAAGGGCTTATGACTGTTCCGACTTCGGATTCGGGAGGTCGGAATACCAGAGGGAGACTTTTGTGACCGTCAATATGTCGTATTCCATGAAACCGTCGGCGGCGTTCGGCGTGACCTTCGGCATGATGCGCCGCTTCGGGTGGTTCGTGAGCGTGATGAGCAGTCCCAACTTCAAGTCGTTCGGCACCGACGGCGAGTTCGACCGCGACAACGCGGCGGAGACGAAACCATTCCTCAAGGGCGACGACTACCGCAGGGACACGCGTCTCTCGCTCATGGCGGGGGTACTGTTCAGGGTGGCACGACCCGTGGCCCTGCGTGTCGGAGCAGGCTACGGCATCGACGAAATGTGCTACGAAGCCACCGACGGACAATGGTTTAAGGACAAAGTGAATTGCCAGAAAGGTCTCGACACATCGTTGGGCATACAGTGCAGCTTCGGCTCAATAGTTGTCTCGGCCGACGCCGTGGCGACAGACTTTAACAAACTCGAAGCTAAAATAGGTGTCGGTTATTCATTTTAAATGATTGATTATGAAAAACACAGCATATATCCTACTGTCTCTCCTATTCGTTTTTGCCAGCTGCAAGAAAGTTGATAAAGTTGAAACATACAAGGTCGAAATCGGCGAGGCGACAGTCACAACAGGCACCGACAACGTGAGCGTCGAAGCCGTATACACATACGATTACACGCTGAAATCGGCACTACTGCAGTATTCCGACAACAGCGAATTCGAAAACGCCGTGTCGCTTGCGGCGCAGTTTGACAACGGCGTATTGAAAGCCACCGCCACAGGACTGAAGCCCGCCACCGCTTATTTCTACAGGTTCGAGCTTGACAACGGAATGACAAAGATGTGGACCGAGACCGGAACTTTCAGGACATTGGACGAACCGATAGTGACGGAATTGGTGGTGACGACCGCCGAGGTGAGCGGCATCGCCGACACATACGCGGTGTGCGGCGGCGAGGTCGTCAGCGAGGGAGGCTCAAATGTTATCGCCCGCGGCGTGTGCTACGGGCTGTCGGAGAATCCGTCATTGGATGACTGCACCGGCAAGACGGTTGACGGCGGCGGGCTCGGCACTTTCACGAGTGTCATGACAGGACTTGAAAAAGAAACGAAATATTACGTCAGGGCATACGCAACGGACAATGACACAACGTGTTACGGCGAGCAGAAGATTTTCACGACACTCGGACAGATCGTTTACAGCCTCCCGACAGTCATCACCAATGATGTTGACGAGACGACCGTCGGGCAGTATTCCGCCATGCTGTCGGGCGTGGTGACCGATGACGGCAACAAGCCGGTGACGGGCTGCGGCTTCTGGTACAGTACCGGACACGACACACTCGGCGGCATCACCAAACCGGCGGCATACAGCTCGGGCGGCTTCAGCCTCAATGTCTCCGACGGCATAGAGCCAGGCACGACATATTACGCCAGAGCCTACGCCGAAAACGAAATAGGCAGACGGCTCGGCAACGAGGTGAGCTTCACCACGCTGTCGATTCCCCCGACACCTGACCCGCAGGTCTTCACGCTCTCGAGCGCCGACGTGACGACGAGCTCGGCCACAATAAAAGGCCGCATCTATTACGATGGCACAGAGAATCCGATAAAGAAAGGTTTTCTGTACGGCACCGACATCAACGACATGAATTCTGACATCGACTGCACCTCGCAGCCGGACCCGTTCGAGGCGGCACTCACCGGCCTCACGCAGAACACCACATATTATTACAAGGCCTACGCGACATTCACGGGATACGCACAGACATTCTACGGCGGCATCGAGAGTTTCCGGACACTGATTGAAATCACCGAGCCGACGATACAAACAGTAAGTCCATCCAACATAACCACGACGACAGCCAACAGCGGAGGTTACGGCATCACCGACGGCAACTCGCCAATCGTTAATAAAGGTGTGTGCTGGGCGACATTTGAGAACCCGACATTAGAAGACTGCCTCGGACACACCGAAAACGGCACCGGTACGGCCGACTTCATTTCAGAGGTCACCGGTCTTGAGTCAGGCACAAGTTATTACGTGAGAGCATACGCAAAGAACCAGGCCGGAAAAACAGGGTACGGAGAGGCACTGGGATTACATACAATGATAATGCATCAGGCTCCTGACGTGACGACAAACCAAGCAAGCGGCATCACCGGCAGCAGCGCGACGGTGAGCGGAAACGTCACCAACAACTACGGCTGCGACATCACCGAATGCTGGATTATATGGGGTGACAGCGACAACACCATGACAAACAGGCTCGACTGCACGGCGGGGACAGCCTTCAGCGGGACACTCACCGGCCTGGCAAACGAACATACATATTCGTTCCAGGCTTTCGCAAAGAATGAATACGACGAGACAGGCAACGGCGGCATAGAACATTTCACCACAAACAACGAGACACCGGATGTCGAGACACTCGACGCGACGGCAATAACGACCAATTCAGCCACGATGAACGGCCGCGTGAACGACGACCACGGCATCGGCATCACCGAATGCTGGTTCATGTGGGGAACTAATGCGGATGCCCTGACGGAGAGGGCAGACTGCACACCTGGCATGACTTTCAGCTGCGGCGTTGACGGTCTGCAACCGAATACCAACTATTACTTCGTGGCATACGCCAAGAACAACAACGGACTTGTCGGCAACGGGACTGTAAATCAACTGCTCACATCGCCAACGCTCCCGACTGTCACCACAGCCGAAGTGACCGACATCGCGCAGACGACAGCCACAGGCGGCGGCAACGTGACATCTGACGGCGGCGCAACCGTGACCGCCCGCGGCATCTGCTGGAGCACGTCGCCGAACCCGACGGTCTCCGACCCGCACACCACCGACGGCACGGGGACGGGAACTTTCACCTCCTCGATGACAGGACTGACACCAAACACGACATACTACGTGAGGGCGTATGCAACAAACTCCGCCGGGACGGCCTACGGAGAAGAATACATGTTTGAAACAACACAATTAGACCCCGAATGGCCTGATGGTGACCTGCCGGGAGTGTTCTCGGTAAGTGCAACACATCATGTGAAGTTTTCAAAAGGGAATCTACAATACAAAGCCTCAACAGGTACTTGGAAACTCGCCGACAAACAATATATCAGCATAAAAGAAGGTAACTCCAACATCTCATCTACATACGACGGATGGATTGATTTGTATGGATTCGGCACATCTGGATTTAACGGCAAGTATCCTTACATGAGCAGCAACGACAACGCTGACTACCCTAACATCAATATAACCTGCACCAACTATGATTGGGGAAGATATGCCACAATTACAAACGCGACTGGAGAATGGCGCACTCTGACACAATCAGAATGGGACTACCTTTTCCTAACGAGAACAAATGCCAACCAAAAATATTCGCAAGGTACTGTAAACAACGAACATGGATTAATAATACTCCCCGATAGTTGGATCTTACCTTCCGGCTTGAATTTCACTGCAAATTCAAACGATTGGACTACTAACAATTACACTTTGAACCAGTGGAATCAGATGGAAATGGCCGGAGCGGTTTTCTTCCCGACGACTGGTGTCAGATATGGAACAAACACACAAAATACCACAGGATTCGGAGGTTATTGGGCAACAAACTGTGACGATGGTGTGAACGTTGACAATCTCGATTTTTACTCAAGTAATGTCGATCCAAGTTACCACTGCTCTGACAGATATTGCGGACGTTCTGTGCGTTTGATCAGAGATGTCGAGGCATTTGAATATCTGCTTGTTACAACAGACGACATCTCCAATATCACAAGCACAACGGCAACAAGTGGCGGCATGGTAACATCATTTGGCGGCGCAACCGTGACCGCACGCGGAATCTGCTGGAGCACGTCGCCCAACCCGACGGTCTCCAACCCGCACACCTCTAACGGCACGGGGACGGGAACTTTCACCTCCTCAATGACCGGACTGACAGCCAACACGACATACTATGTGAGGGCGTATGCGACGAACTCGGCGGGAACGGCCTACGGAGAGCAGAAGAGCTTCACGACGCAGCAAAACATCACTTTGCCGACGGTGACGACAAACAATGTTTCAAACATCACGCCGACCACAGCCACAGGCGGCGGTAACGTCACAAACGACGGCGGCGCAACCGTGACCGCTCGCGGCATCTGCTGGAACACATCGCCCAACCCGACGGTCTCAAATTCGCACACAACCGACGGCACGGGGACGGGAGCTTTCACCTCCTCGATGACCGGACTGACACCAAACACGACATACTACGTGAGGGCTTACGCAACGAACTCCGCCGGGACGGCCTACGGAGAGCCGAAAACGTTTACGACGACGCAAGAAGAGACAGGCAGCTATTTCTGCATTACGGCATTAGACGCCGGAACCACGACAGTCTCAATGGCAAAGCACAGCAATGCCCCGACTGTACATCTTGAATACAAGAAAAACAACGGCACATGGACCGCATTTACGGTTGGAAGCACCAATATATCACTGTCTCAAAATGACAAAGTGTATTTCAGAGCTCCAAACGGGCACACAAATAACAGGTTTGCATCAGGTGTATCCGTTAACAATTATTTTGTCGTTCAAGGTGGCAAAGTAAAAGTCAGTGGCAACATTATTTATTTGCTCGACCCGACAGGAACATTGACAACATTCACAAGCATCAATGACTATGCATTTATTGGGCTTTTCAATGATTGTGACAAATTGAAATATGCTGGCGAGTTAATCATACCGGTAATTACATTCTCAAAAAGATGCTGCCAGCAGATGTTCGAAAATTGCACATCATTGATTACTGCACCAGCTCTTCCAGCATCAACTGTTGATGAATTTTGCTATTGTTGGATGTTTAGTGGCTGTTCGTCTTTGGTTTCTGCTCCTGCCGTACAAGCCACAACGCTTGCAACGCAAAGCTGTTATGAAATGTTTGGAAATTGCACATCACTGACATATTCTCCGGACTTGCCAGATGCTGATTTATCCAATACACACGCTTGTTATGATGGCATGTTTATTGGATGTACATCACTTACAACAGCACCAGCATTGAATGCAACAATATTGGGTGAGTATTGCTATGGTCGTATATTCTACGGATGCACATCATTAACAGTTCCGCCAGCCTTACCAAACATGAATCTTGCTCATGGTTGTTACAATAAAATGTTTTATCATTGCACATCTTTGGTTGTTGCTCCTGAACTTCCAGCCACTACACTCGATGAATATTGCTACGACATGATGTTTTTGGGATGTACATCTTTGGTTGTTGCACCTGAACTTCCAGCCACTTCACTTGTAAGAGGTTGTTACCGCTATATGTTTAAAGAATGTTCCAACCTTAATCTAATCAGAATGTTCGCAACATCAAATCTAGGCGTCTTTGAGGGTCTTCTTGAATGGGTCAAAGATGTCTATCCCACCGGCGATTTCTACAAAAAAGCAGGTGCGAATCTCCCGAACGGAAGCAGCGGCATCCCGAGTGGATGGACAGTGCATAATGAATAAAGAGAAACTGGAATTATTAATCCGCATCAAACATGCGGAATAAGCGGGACAAAAAATTTCATGAAACATCATCAGATGTCACGGAATATAATTTTGCAGGCGAATAAAAAAATAAAACACTATGATTATCAGTGTGGCAAATCCTATTTACGACACGGTGTTCAAGTTCTTGCTGGAAGACGAACGCATCGTGAAGATTTTTTTGAGACGGGCGGCGGCCCGTCTGTACGATGGTTGCGCCGAGGGTTTGTAATCCGAGGTTTTAATTTTAACGCTTGTCAGACCGAGATTGTCCGAGGGGTAGAGACGCGCCGCAGCGCGTCTCTACGAAGGCAAAAG
>X431_Quagga__coassemble_41_pt1 | contig 32879 bp, 28 predicted proteins | sample X431_Quagga__metabat2_low_PE_006 | metagenome-assembled genome bin X431_Quagga
GCTCTAATCTCTCATTACTGAATCTTCTCACCTCGGCAGTCTTCTTTCTGGCAACGTGCTACGTTTGCCATCTCTTTCTTCGTAATTCATTTTTCTATTTTTAAATATATAAGTTAAATTCGGGCTGCAAAAGTACAACTTTTTATGACACGATTTCAATGTTTTTTAACAAGTTATCAACAATGATGAAAGTTCTGGAAGGCATTCAAAAATATTGGTTAAATATGTGAACTTTTTAACTCGATAGATGTTGATACAATTGAAAACATTTAAAATTTAAAATTATGGAAAAGTATGTATGTGATGTCTGCGGTTATGTTTATGACCCGCAAATCGGCGATCCGGACAACGGTATCGCACCAGGAACGCCTTTTGAGAAATTGCCTGAAGACTGGAGTTGCCCGCTTTGCGGCGTAGGCAAAGATCAATTTTCAAAAGAATAAGTAAATCAACGTATTATGGACACAAAAGCCCTTTTCAAAATCGGGTATGGTTTGTATGTCCTGACGACAAACTACGACAATGAAGACAACGGCTGCATAATCAACACGGTGCAGCAGGTGACGGACAACCCGCTTCGTCTCTCGATTGTCGTGAACAAAAACAACCACACGCACGATCTCATTCTTGACTCGTGCGTGTTTAATGTCAATGTGCTGACAACCGAGACTCCGTTTGAGGTGTTCAAGCATTTTGGCTATCAGTCAGGAAAAAATGTGAACAAATTCGCCGACTGCAAGGAGGAACTTCGTGCGGTGAACAACGTCCTGTATCTTCCGAAATACATCAACGCGTATTATGCCTGCCACGTGGTTAATACCATCGACCTCGGGACACATACGATGTTTATTGCGGATATTATTGACGCTCAATTGTTTAACGATAACGATTCGGTTACTTACGATTATTATCAGAAAAACATCAAACCGAAGAAAGAGGTGGCGAAAGGCTGTTGGGTGTGCCGCATCTGCGGTTATGTCTATGAGGGCGACCCGCTGCCGGACGACTTCATCTGCCCGATCTGCAAGCATGGCAAGGAAGCCTTTGACAGGACGGAATAAATAAGATAAAATAACAAAATGAATATTAATTTAGCTGAAAACATCTTTTACGTCGGTGTGAACGACCGTCGCACCGAGCTTTTTGAGAACCACATGGAACTGCCCAACGGCGTTTCATATAACTCGTATCTTATTGTTGACGAAAAGGTTACGCTCATCGACCCTGTCGAGTCAGGCTTCATGGCGCAGTATCTTTGCCAGATCAAGAACATCATCGGTGACCGCAAAGTCGATTATCTCGTTGTGAATCACGACGAGCCCGACCACAGCGGCTCCGTCGGTGCCGTCATCAGGGAATGGCCGGAGGTGACGGTCATCGGCAACGCCAGGACTTTCGGGCCTTTGGAGAATTATTACGGTCCGATCGCGAACAAGAAAATCGTAGCCGACGGCGAGACGCTGAACACGGGGAAACACAATTTTCAGTTTTTCACCACCCCGATGTGTCACTGGCCGGAGTCGATGGTGACATACGAACAGACGACGAAAATCGTTTTCTCCAACGACGCTTTCGGTGGCTTCGGGGCGTTGAACGGCTGCATCTTCGACGATGAGGCGAATCTCGGTTTTTACGAAGACGACATGCGTCGCTACTACGCCAACATTGTCGGTAAGGTCGCCGTCTCTGCTTTGAAGGCGATTCAAAAAGTAGGGCCGTTGGATATCAAGATGTTAGCTCCGTCGCACGGTCTTGTCTGGAGGACGAATCTCGCATGGGTTCTCGACCGTTACGTGGCATGGAGCCGACACGACAGCAAGGAAGGCGTCGTCATCGTCTATGGCTCGATGTACGGCAACACAGGCCGCATGGCCGACATCATCGCACGAGGAGTGGCGGAGGCCGGAGTCAGAGACATCAAGGTTTATGATGTCTCAAAGGCAGAGACATCGTTCATTATCAGCGACATCTGGAAATACAAAGGTGTGGTGCTCGGTGCCTGTTCGCATTACGGCAGCATCTTCCCGAACATGACGCTTCTTCTCCACGAACTCGCCGAGTTCAAACCGCAGAACAAAATTTACGGTTTGTTCGGCGGTGCGACATGGAGCGGCGGCGGATTGAAGGTGTTGAAAGAGACAGCCGAGAGCTGCAAATGGAATGTCATCGGCGAGAACGTCGAGGTGAAAGGCGCTCCGATAAAAGCCGAAGACATAGAAAAATTGTACAGTCTCGGCAAAGAGATAGGAGAAGCGGTGAAATAGAACTACTTCATTATCAGTGTGCCGACAAGAGTTGCGGCGAGGCATATCACAAGTGAGATTCCCATGTAGAGCAGTGCCATCGCGGGTTGTCCGCCTTGGAACAGTTTAAGTATTTCGGAGGAAAATGTCGAAAAGGTGGTGAATCCGCCGCAGAACCCTGTGACGAGCAGCAGTTGTATGGTGTTGTTCGGGTTTTTGCTTAAGTAGCCGATAATCAGTCCGATGCAGAGACAACCGAGGAAGTTGGCGGTCATTGTGTGGATGGGAAAACCGCCGAGGTAGTCTTTGCATTTCGACAGGAGCATGGAGACCAGGTAACGTGCCGTGCAGCCGAAGCCGCCGCCGAGGAAGACGAGTAGGATGTTTTTGAGCATATATCTATAAAGTTGATAATCAATTAAACAGGTCGTCCATTGTGATAATGTTTTGTGCAACAGACGGCCTGCAAAAATATTCAATTTCGCCATACAAATACGTTTTTGAGGCGAAGTTGATTAAATTTTTTATTGATTTTGCCCGCAATAATAAATAAGCTAAAAATTTTATAAATTTTTTCAAAGCAGCGGATATTAGTAATTAAAAAATTGTATTTTTGCAAAGTCAAACTTTAGTTTAACCGGTTAAAATAAAGTACAACTTTATGATAGAAAGAGTTTTTAAATTGCAAGATGCTGAAAATGAGAGTGTTTTCTTTTTTGGTGCACGTCAAACAGGAAAAACCACGTTATTGAAAGAATTGTTTCCTGATGTAAGATATTACGACCTTTTGAAAAGCGATGAATTTGAGCGTTTTAGCCGGAGACCTTGGCTGCTTCGTGAAGAGTTGCAGGATGGACACGATGGAGAACTCGTCATAATAGATGAAATTCAGAAACTTCCTGTTTTGCTTGACGAAGTTCATTGGCTCATAGTAAACAGGGATTTGCGCTTTATTCTCACGGGGTCGAGCGCAAGGAAATTGCGTAGGAGTGGTGTGAATCTTCTTGGTGGGCGTGCTTTGAGGAACACATTCTATCCGTTGGTGAGTGCCGAGATTCCTGATTTTGACTTGGACAGGGCTTTGAACAACGGCATGTTGCCACGACATTATCTTGTTTCAGATGCCACGCGTCGCCTTAGCGGATATGTGGGCAATTATTTGCAGACGGAGATTGTTGAGGAGGCTTTGGTGCGTAACCTTCAGTCATTCACCCGTTTTCTTGATGCCGCGGCATTGACGAGCGGTGAGATGCTTGTCTATAATAATGTGGCCTCTGACTGCGGTGTAAGTGCTGTGACAGCCAAGGCGTATTTTGAGATTCTAATTGACACTTTGTTTGGTTTTATGATACCTGCTTACACCAAGGTCATGAAACGAAGGCTCATACAGGCTCCGAAATTTTATCTTTTTGATGTGGGTGTCACAAACTATTTGTTGAAAAGAAGCCATCTCCAACAGGGATCGCCTGAATATGGTCATGCTTTAGAACATTTCATAATGCAGGAACTTGTGGCGTATTTCGGTTATAATCAATATGATAACGTGATTTCTTATTGGCGTACAAATTCAGGCATTGAGGTTGATGCTGTCTTGGGCGATGCCGATGTTGCAATTGAAATAAAATCTTCTACCGAAGTGAAAGATTCTCAAATGAAAGGCTTGAAATCATTCAGTGACGACTATCCACAGGCTCGACTTATCATTGTTTCGCTCGACAAGTACCGTCGCCGCAAAGAAAACATAGAAATCATCCCTGTAAGAGAATTTCTGACTGATTTGTGGTTGGGGAAAATCTACTGATTTTAAAGTATAGATTTAAAAACTCATCTCGAACAAAACCATTCTTTTGTTGTTTTACTGTTGAAAAAAACAACAAAGCTATGTTTGAACTACCAAAACTACCTTACCAAAACGATGCGCTGGAGCCGCATATCTCTAAAAAGACCCTCGAGTTTCACCACGGGAAACATCATGCCGCATACGTGAAGAACCTCAACGCATTGATTGTCAATACGCAATTTGAGAAGATGAGCCTCGAAGAAATCGTCAGAAACTCCGACGGCGCAGTCTTCAACAACGCGGCGCAAGTGTGGAACCACACTTTCTATTGGAACTGTCTCACTCCGGCAAGCAAGTCAAAAACGAAACCGTCGGGCAAGCTGATGAAGGCCATCGAACGCGACTTCGGCGGATTCGACGACTTCAAGGAAAGCTTCACCAAACAGAGCGTGTCGCTCTTCGGCTCCGGCTGGACATGGCTCGTCAGCGACGACAAAGGCTCATTGTCGATAATGCGCACCGAGAACGCCAAGAACCCCCTTGCGCTCGAACACGTCAGCCCGCTGATGTGCTGCGATGTGTGGGAACATGCCTATTACCTTGATTATCAGAATCTACGACCTGACTATCTGAACGGATTCTGGCATGTCATCAACTGGGGTTTTGTTGAGAAGAATTACTCTTCTTGCCAAGAATAATCAGCATAACTCCCGAAAGTATCAAAACGATGCCGCCGGCAAGTCGAAGCGTGAAAGCCTCCTTAAACACTAAGATGCCGATCATGACGGCTGTCAGCGGCTCGAGGGCGCCGAGGATTGCCGACGGTGTCGAGCCTATGTCGCGGATTGAGACCGTCAGGAGCATCAACGCCATGATTGACGGGACGACGGCGAGCATCAAGGCGAACCCGTATTGCCGAGGTGTCGTCAACAGCATCAGGTGTGTCTCCGGCTTGAAGAACGAATGGATTATTATGCACGAGACGCAGAACAGAAGCACGTAAAATGTCAGCTTTATAGATGGCATTTTTATCTGTGTTCTATTGATAATCACTATGTAAACGGCGTAGGTCAGCGATGAGACCATCACTAAAATCACTCCGATGGCGTTGAGCGTCCCCTCGCCGTTGGCGCCGTTGAGCAGAAACACTCCGGCAAAGGCCAGGAGGATTGACGCCACAGTCACCCAAGTCAGTTTCTCCTTGAAGCAAATCGTCATGATGAGCGCGACCATCATCGGATAGACGAAAAGCAGCGTTGAGGCTATGCCTGCGTCCATGTGCAGGAAACTGGAATACAACGTCATTGACGATACGGCGAACAAAGCCCCGAGCGATGTCAAGATTCCGAACTCTCTTTTTGTGATTTTAAACGACATCTTCTTGATGAGCATGATGATGCCGAGAATGACCATCGCTATTCCGAAACGGTGCGTCAAAACGGTGTTTGTGTTGATGCCGTCGGCATATAAAAACTTAGCTCCCAGCGGGTTGGTGCCGTAACACACCGCCGCCACGACACCTGCAATAGTGCCTTTAACCTTACTGTTCATACAATTTCATCTCGCAAGATGCGAGCAAAAATCCATAAAATTTAGTCGTCGTATCTCTTGAATTTACCGTTTTTGTCAAAAATGATTTCGACGTCGTTGGCTAATTCAACCTTAAATCCTTTGAGCTCGCGCTTTATCTCTTTGACACAGAGTCCATTGTGGTTGTTTTCAAGATAGTTACCGATGTTTTCCGGAAGAAATCCGAAAGTCAGGCAGCTGATTTCGTTTTTTATCTCTTCCCAATCGCCGTCTTTGTTGAATTCTATTTTCATGCCGTCATTGAATCTCACCTCGTATTCGACGTCAAAGGCTTCGGTATCCTTCAGTATGACAGCAGGAGTCGTCTCCGGAAAATTGATGTTGATAAAATCTTTGGCGTCGTTGGGAAGACTCTCGTAGCTGATGTTCGTTTTCTGCGCGTATGTCGTCATACCGACAAACAACAGTGCAATGATAGTTAATGTCTTTTTCATCTTTTCAAATAATTGCGTTTACACGTTTTTAGTGTTAGAACAAAGAATAGCCATTAATGTTGAGTTATTTGACAAATTCCTCAACGTTTCTCACCACGATGTCGAGTCGAAGCTCGAATGCCTCGTGTGTGGCGAAGCCGATGTGTGGCAGCAGCATCGTGTTCGGTGCCGACAGCAGCGGGTTGTCGTTCTTGAGTGGCGGTTCGCCGTCATAGACATCGAGTGCCGCGCCGGCGATGGTTCCGTTCTTGAGTGCCGCGGCGAGGTCGTTGGTGTTGACGACCGGTCCGCGTGCCGCGTTGACGATGACTGCCGTCTTCTTCATCAGTGCGAAATCCTTGGCTGTCAGGAAGTCGCGTGTCTCGCTGTTGAGCGCGATGTGCAGCGCCACGATGTCTGATTCTTTGAGCAGAGTTTCTTTATCGACGAAAGTGACACCTGGCACTTCTTTCTTTGTGCGGTTCCAAGCGATGACGCGGCATCCGAAGGCCTGCGCCAACGCAGCGGTGCGTTGTCCGATGGCGCCCATGCCGATGATGCCGATGGTCTTGCCGGCGATCTCGCGGCCTGGCAGAATGGCCGAACCCGAGCAGCTGCGCGTGATATTGTCGTTTTCGATGACATGGCGGTAAAGGCCTATCATCATGCAAATCGTCTCTTCCGCGACAGCTTCCGTCGAGTAACCTGCGGCGTTCCTCACCAAGATGTCGCGGCGTTTGCATTCATCCATGTCGATGTGGTCGAGGCCGGTGAAGGCTATCGACAGCATCTTCAGGTTCGGGCAGGCATCGAGAAAGTCCTTGCGCAACGGCATGTTGCTCTCGACCACGATGTCGGCACCGGCGGCGCGTTCTATGTTAAGCTCAGGCCTCCTGTCGGAGTAAACCACTACATCATGACCTTGCTCCTTCAAATTCATGCAGGCTTTCTCGATGGCTTCCACCGAAAGCCCCAACGGTTCCAAAAAGACTATTTTCATGTTCAGCGTTTGATTTTTTTTTGACGCTGCAAAGATAGTCTTTTTTAGCATGTAAGGACCATATCACCATAAAAACAAGGATGAAATGTTTAGAGAATGACTTCACCTTGAGTAACGACTATTTGATGATGTAGAACTAAAAACTGTGTTATGAATTAATAAACCAAAAGATTATGAAACAGAGATTTTATGGTCGGATGGAGAGTCCCGATACGGCCCTTTCATGCTGCAAGAAACATATTTATTGGAGACTATTGCTGTCCCTCGTCGGTACTCGCCCAATCGATGATCATGAATTCATCCATAAGAATCTGAGTGTAGAATTTCTTTGTCTTGTCGGTCTTGTCCTCATACTGAACGTTCTGAAGACTGCCTTCGACAGCGATACGCTTGCCTTTTCTCACGAGTTTCTCAACTTTCTCCGCCGTCGATCCGAACGCAACGATATTATGCCACTGCGTCTCCTCAGTAAGCTCATGCTTCTCGTTGTAGTATTTCTCGTTTGTGGCAAGCCTGAACTTCGCCAACTTACGGCCTTCCTTGTTGATGACCTTGACCTCCGGATCCGACCCCGGACGCCCGATTAACTGTACTGAATTTCTTAATGTTCCCATAATTTTAATTTTTGTCTGTTGTTTTGTTCCTTTGACACCGCAAAGTTATCACGACTTGATTACTTTATCCGTAATAAAAACGGATAATCTTTTGTCGTATTTATATGTCATTGATTGTCAATGTAATAAAACAATTAAAATCGAAAATTCTGTCAAAATGAATTGTTAATAAGCATTTGATAAAATTTTAACATTTAAAAGTTCAATCATCGCTTATCTTCAAAGATACTTCGGAATACTTAATAACCACCTGTTTTTCAAATAGTTAAATGAATGACAAAACGTTAAAATAATTTAACATCACTGGTTTTTCACGAAAAAAATCTGAAGGACAAAAAATTTCTGAAAGCCATCAAAAACACGGAAATTACGCCAAATCTGACTTTCCCTCAAAAAAACTTAAATGAAATCCAAATCGGAAATATCAACGGAAATGTCATTGAAAACATCGGTTGTGACGACCTCTTTTGTGGCTATTGAAACGAATTTGTCATCAAAAAACTTTGTATATAGCTGACAGTCAATATTATCCAAAATATTTTTGATGCCATCGGTGATGCCTGTGCCATTGTATTTGAAAACGGCTTCCTTCTTTGTCCACAGCTCGGTGAACGGCAACTCGGGATGTTCGCTCTCTTTGATTTTTTTCAGCTCATCATTGTTGGAAACATAAACTGCGACATTGTCTTTGTATCTTGTAACATCTTCAATGTCAATGCCTAACGGCTGCCTTGAAAGCGCCACCGCAACGGCTGTCTTACAATGGCTGATGCTGAAAAACAGGTCCGGGTAATTCTTCAGGAAAGGTTTCTCGTGCTCGTTATACGAAAAATCGGGGAGGTTTCTCAAGACAACGTCCCTGCCGCATTCGTCAATCAGTAGGCGGACCAACAAAACATAGGCTAAACCATTCTGTATCTTGCCTTTAAGAAACTTATACTTGAGCATCTGCTCTTTTCTCCACTGCGGCAGAAACTTCTCGCAACGATTTACAAAGTCATCGCTTAGAATGTCTATATTGTTGAAAATCAGGATTTTCACAAGAAGTTGTGCTTATATCTTCACTTTGACGACTACCTTTTTCAACTTTTCCGGCTTGTCGATGCAGAGCAGCGGCTCATGGCCGTCATTCGGAAACAGTACCGCAAAATACCCTTTCCCGACAGTGATTTCCACCGCCTTGCCACTCGGATTCTTATAGAAAACAGCGTCAGTGTCGGCCTTGTATTCTGAATATTGCTCCAGATTTTCGACCTGACAAACCAAGATGCGTTCTTCTCCGTTCAGCGGGAAATGAATGTCTAAATGCTCCTTATGTGCTTCATAATCAAGAGGATTTGTTGTTGCCGTTGTTACCTCTGAAACATTTGCGACCACATTATTATTAATATGGTGTTTCCCTGTCTCGATGTCAATGCTTGCGTTTTTCAAGAACAAAAGTCCTTCGTAGATGTCTGAAAGCCCCTTGTATCTCTCAAGGTTTTCTATCTTGTCGTAAATCATGTTACCTTGATTCTACTGTTTCTAACTCTTTGTAAGACACGACTTTGACTGGTTCAACATGGTCGAGTCTGTAGTATTCCGCCGGTTTCAGGAGCTTGCCGAAAACGAATTTCTGAATCATGACGAACTCGTTGCCTTCGCTCAGGAGTGCATATTGGTGGTCGGGGTCGGTGATGATCTTGTCGATTTCGGGGTTGTCGAGCTCATTGAGGTCGTAGTCGTACATATCGGCGTTCGCTAACAGTTTGAAAGTAGTGATTGTGCGGCTTTCACCATCTTTTGTCGTGACCGTGAGTCGTTGCTGGAAAGGTGAATTGATGATGGAGTCGCGGCGTTGTGCGCTGACATCGTTGAGGAACGACTCAAAACGCACTTCGTTGAATGATGACATCAGATTGAGGACTCTAAGTGTGTCATATTCAATGTCTTTACCATCCAAGGAATGCATCTTGAACTGGTATCTGCCGTTTTCGGTGATGACGAAGCCGTTTGCAGGGTTGTTGTATATTTCAAGTTTGACAGACTGAATGTCAGCCATTTTGCAGTTGAAGATAATATGGTCGCGCCAGTCAATCGGGTTGGCCGAGAAACGCGAGCTGATGAAACCTCTAACTCCATGTATATGAACGATATAGGCTTTATCGGCCCCTTCTTTTAAGACGAATGAGCCGTTGTTGTCCTGCGTGTCGTCGCCGACATAGAACACTTTTGTGCGCGTCTCGTGTTTGAAGAGTTTGATTTTGTTGAACAGATTGATGCGCGGGACAATCTGGTAAATCTCAACTTTTATGTTGTTGCTCGACATTCTCGTGATTACGTTGTCGGACTTTTTCAACGACACAGGCATTCTGATTCTCAGTCTGTTAAGTGTCTTGAGCATATCGTTGATAAGTTGCTGTGACGCCTGGTAATGGTTATCGACCATCCAGCCTTCCTCCGTGCGTTCAAGCAACACCTGATGGTCGCGCTTGTCGGCGAAGAAGAGTTTTGTGATTGATGCCGTGTCATAGACGGTGAAGTCGGCTGCCTCGCCGCGGATTGTGGTGAGATAACGGTTGTTCCAGATTAAAACGCCGGCGATGACGACTAACAACGCGGCGATGATGATTGCTAAAGTATTTTTTTTCATTTGTTGTATTTTTTCTTTCTTATGAATGCCATGACAAATCCGAACAAAACCATCACGACGCTCGGCAGCACGACATTCACGACCTGCCACGTCGTCTGTTTGCTGTTGACCTTGTTCATGTCGAGGAGACGAATCTTCAGCTCGCGGGTGTGGATATTGATAAGTCCTTCGCCATCAACAAGATAACTTATTGCGTTTTCGATGAATTGTTTGTTTCCGTATGTATTGTTCGTATATTGGTCGTAACCTAATGGTAACGGGGAGCCGACGCGTTTATTGTTTTTCTTGGCGAAATCGAGTTGTGCGAATTGGTTTCTGATGATGTCGCCGTCGGCGATGACGATCATCGAGGTCGGGACGCTTTCGTCTTTGAATGCTATCTCGTTGGAGCTCAGCAGTGCCTCGGGCAGCCTGTTTGCGTAGAGCGAGTTGAATTTGCCGTTGAGGAGATATGCCGTCACCTGGCCTTTCTTCGGGAACATCTGCGGGTTCGGGCGTTCGTTCAGGATGTTGAGCGAGACATATACGGGTGCTGACGAGATCTTTGTGTAGTCGGATGTCTTCAGCAGCGGTATCTTCTGGATCTCGGGTGCCGATGTCGTTGTCTCGAGCGAGCTGGTGAAGTCGGACTTCACCGCATCGAGGTTTTTCACGATGGGGTGTTGTGACGCCGGGCTGAGCAGCGGGAAGTAATACCACGGCAGCAGTGCGCTCTGTATGTTGTTGCCCTGGCCGGTCACGAGCCCTATCTGTGCGCAAGGGTAGGCGAGGAGCAGGTTGTTGTTGAGGCGCACCCCGTATCTGAACAGCTGGTCGTCGAGGTTGACGTCGAGCGTGGTGCCCATCATCGACTCGACGGTCTTGAGGCTGTCCATGTCGGCCTTGACGTGGTCGAGCAGCCACAGTACCTTGCCGCCGTACATGACATATTGGTCGATGATGAATTTGTCCTTTTCGGAAAATGGCAGCGTGGGTTTCGCGATGACGATGGCGTCGAAGATAGGCTTGACGACGACGTTGCTGTCACGGTCATAGTCGCGGTGCGTCAGTGCGGTCATCTTCTCGTCGATGGAGATGCGCCGCAGGGTGTATTTCGTCGCGAGGGTGTTTGCGATGTCATATACCTCGGCGTCGTTCAGCTCGCCGTGTCCTTCGATGAACGCCACGGTTGACGACTTCCCTTCGGTGATGTCTTTTATCGCGCTGATTAGTTTGTATTCAAGGTCTTGCGACGAGTTGTTGAGGACGGTCTCCTGCCGTTGCCCCGACTGCGCCGACAGCAGATCGACGGCTATCTCCTTTTCGCGGTAACTCACAAGGATGCCGGGCCATATCATGATCTGCTGAATACCATTGTTGGTCTGCATCGTGGCGGTATAGTTGTTGAGGCCGCTCTGATAAAGAATCTTGTAAGTGTTCTCCCGGTCACCCGGGTCGTTGCTCTCTGACGGGTTGATGAACTCATAGTCAATGTATTTTGAATAAGCGCGGAACTCATCGAGCATCTCTTTCGTCTCTTTGCGCAGTTTCTTGAAGCCTGCCGGAAACTCGCCTTCGAGATAGACGCGGAAATATACGTAGTCGTCGAGGCCTTTCAGGATTTCCTTCGACTTGTCGGAAAGCGTGTAACGTTTCTCTGAAGTGAGATCGAAACGAGTGTAAACGAATGAGCCGATGATGTTAACCATCACGATGATTATCAATGTGATAACCAATGAGACAATCTCGTTTTTCTTGATGTTTTTTCTCTTGTTCTCCATATCACCTCCTACCATTTGCGACTTGACAAAGTAAGTTTTGTCAGGCTTAAGAATAAAACAATTACGCTGATGAAATAAAGCAGGTCGCGGGTGTCGATGACGCCGCGGCTCATGGAGCTGTAATGCGCCGACATCCCGAGTTGCTGGATGAAGAGGTCGATTTTTCCGAACAGGGCCATCGAGTAGATCAAGTCGAATCCGATGTAGAAGAAACCGCAGAGGAACACTGCAAGGATGAATGCAAGTATCTGATTATTAGTCACTGAACTACAGAAGATGCCTATTGAGACGAATGTCGCGCTGAGGAAGAACAGTCCGATGTAGGAACCCCAGATGCCGCCGTGATCGATGTTGCCGGCGGGCATCGCGAGTTGCGACACCGAGATGTAATAGATGAATGTAGGGATGAGGGCGAGGATTACGAGAGTGACGCCGGCCAAGTATTTGGCCCCGACGATCTGCCAGTCGGACAGCGGCTTGGTGAGCAGCATCTCGATGGTGCCGGTGCGGCGTTCCTCGGCGAACGAGCGCATCGTGACCGCCGGGACGAGGAACAGGAACACCCACGGCGCGAGGATGAAGAGGCTGTCGAGTGTCGCGTAGCCATACGTCATGATGTTGAAGTCGCTCTTGAAAACCCAGAGGAAAAGCCCGGTGATGAGCAGGAAGACCACCACCACCATTATCCCGATGAGCGAACTTAGGAAGTTACTTATCTCTTTCCTGAAAAGTGCGTACATTTTTTTTCCTTTTGAAAATTAATTTTGCAAAAGTACGAATTTTTCACGATTGGCAAAACTCAAATTTTCCAAAAAATTGATTGTATGTGATAAAAAAATTGTAATTTTGTCTTTTAATTTAAAAACCACATTAATTTAAAAGTCATACTAATTAAAAATTACAAGTGTGAAAAAGACATTACTTATTGCTATTGCACTATTTTCATCGTTTATAATCAACGCGCAAGACGTTCTTATTATGCAAAATGGTGAGGAAATTGAAACAAAGATTATTGAAGTCAATCAGTCACAGGTGAAATACACTTTGTATGGCGATTCGGAAGGTTCGACATATATAGTGAACCGCGCCGATGTTTTCAAGATTAAATATGCAAGTGGCTCTGAGACAGTGCTTAATGAACATAAGATTATTGAAGAGACAGAGGTGTGTCTCCCGTCTAAACGGAGAATTGGGCTGGCGGTCAGACCAGAGATAAGTGGTGTTTTGATAACAAAAAACGGAATTGCAGAAGCAACAAAATCTGCTGATTTCAGCGTTAGTGTTGTCTATCAGTTTAAAAAGACATTTTCGCTGGGGGCTGGTACGGCGTATGATATCACGTCAGATGCGGGTAGTTTCATCCCGATTTATTTGAATTTAAGGGGCTATTTCAGGAATAGATTGTCAAGTCCATATTATGATTTCAGGATTGGTTATGCCATTTCAACAAGTGAGTATAAAAAAGAATTTGAGACTACCTACATTGCTTCAAAAATAGAGAGAGTGTATTTTAGAGCCGGTGTTGGAATGGATTTTTATAATTTCAGCCTTGGCATTCATGTAGGTTTGTGTGAAAACCATATCGGTGAATATAATAAGTTGACTACGGAAGAAGGCTTGGGCGGAAATTATCAGAAGGATAATGTTCAGGAGCTGAACAATGTTTTCATCGGCCTTAACTTTGGATACAGCATACAGTGTTCGAGGAAGAGTCAAAAAAAATAAAACAACACAGAAGTCAAAATAAAAGTTGCAACCATGAAACATCTCAACAGATTCGTTGTCTCGATTCTCCTCCTCGGATTATGCAAAATAACTTTCGGACAGGCGTCTGTCGCCAGTCCCGACGGACAGATGGAAGTCGTTTTCAGTCTTAAAGACGGTGTGCCTTATTATTCCCTCAACCGCAACGGGAAAGCCGTCGTGTTGTCCTCGAAGATGGGCTTCACCCTCGAGTGGCGCGACGACCTCGCTCATGCCTTCGAGCTTAAAAGCGTGACACACAGCACTTTCGATGAGACGTGGGAACCGGTGTGGGGCGAGGAGGCGCGTATCCGAAACCATTACAACGAGATGCTCGTGACTTTGGAACAGCCTGTCGGCAGCATCGAGAGCATGGACGGCTCCACCCAGAAAAAAGCCACCGTGATGCAGATCCGCTTCCGCCTCTATGACGACGGACTCGGCTTCCGCTACGAGTTCCCGATGGAGAACGCTCTCGTCTATTTCTGGCTCACCGAAGAGCTGACGGAGTTCGCCATGACCGGCGACCACACCGCATGGTGGATCCCGGGCGACTACGACACGCAGGAATACAACTACACCGAATCGCGACTCTCGGAGATTCGCGGGCTATATACTGAAGCGCACAAGAACTGCGGCTGGCCCTACACCAACTTCTCGCCAACCGGCGTGCAGACCGCCCTTCAGATGAAGACGCAAGACGGTCTGTACCTCAACATCCATGAGGCGGCGGTGCTCGACTATCCGACCATGAACCTCGACCTCAACGACACTACTTTCGTGTTCCAGGTGCATCTCACACCCGACGCCACCGGCTACAAAGGCCGCTTACAGACACCATGCCACAGCCCCTGGCGCACGGTGATGGTATGCGAAAGCGCCACCGATGCACTGCGCTCACGCCTGATACTCAACCTCAACGACCCCTGCGCCCTCGATGATGTCAGCTGGATCCATCCGGTGAAATACATGGGCGTGTGGTGGGAGATGATCTCCGACAAGAGCAGCTGGTCATATACCAACGACTTCCCGTCGGTGAGGCTCGGCGAGACCGACTACGCCAACGCCAAACCTCACGGACGACACGCCGCCAACAACGAGAACGTGCGCCGCTACATCGACTTCGCGGCCGAGAACGGATTCGACGCACTCCTCATCGAAGGATGGAACATCGGATGGGAAGACTGGTACGGCAAGGAGAAAGACTTCGTCTTCGACTTCATCACGCCTTACCCCGACTTTGACCTGCCTGCGTTGAACAAATACGCCCACGAGAAAGGAATAAGACTGATAATGCACCACGAGACGTCTTCATCCACAATCAATTACGAACGCTGGATGGAGAAGGCTTATAACCTCATGAACCAATACGGCTACGACGCCGTGAAGAGCGGTTACGTCGGGAAGATATTGCCCCACGGCGAGAACCATTACAGCCAGCCGCTCATCAACCACTATCATTACTGTGTCACCGAGGCGGCGAGACATCACATCATGGTGAACGCCCACGAGGCGGTGCGCCCGACGGGGCTGTGCCGCACCTGGCCAAACATGATCGGCAACGAGAGCGCGATGGGCACCGAGTTCCGCGGCCGCATCAAGGCGGGACACGCCACGATACTTCCTTTCACGAGGCTGCAGGGCGGCCCGATGGACTACACGCCGGGCATCTTCGAGACCGACATGGAGAAAAACGCTTTCTGGAACAAAGGCGACCTCATGCGCCACACCATCTGCAACCAACTCGGACTCTACGTCACATTCTACTCGCCGTTGCAAATGGCCTCCGACTTCCCTGAACATTACGCGCCTTTCATGGATGCCTTCCAGTTCATAAAAGACGTGGCCGTCGATTGGGACACAACACTTTACCTCATGGCGGAGCCTGGGGCGTATATCGTCACCGCACGCAAGCCGAAAGTTTCAACTCTGAACAAGGCCGCCGAGGGTGTCGGCGAGCTGCCCGACGGCAGAAAAGGCGTCATCTCCGGCGCGATGCGGTACGTTTACGCCATCCCCGATACCATTCAAAGATTTGATGATTCAAAGATTCAAAGATTTGAACCGCGCGACGTGTGGTACATAGGCGGCATCACCGACGAGAACGCCCGCGAGGTCAGCGTGAAGTTGGACTTCCTTGAGAAAGGCAAGACATACGACGCGATAATCTACAACGACACGAAAGACGCGAGCGGCATCCCCGGCGACGGTTACAACCCGCAGGCCTACACCATCACGAAGAAAAAAGTAAGTTCCAAGACGGTGCTGAAGATGAAGATGGCACCGTGCGGAGGCTTCGCGGTAAGCATCAGGGAGAGGAAATAAAATGAAATGAAAAAAACAATAAAACATGACAGCTGAAGAATACAGAAAAGAAGGCATCCGTATTTATTATGAAGACATGGCGAAGGCCGTGAAATGCTACAAGAAAGCTGCGGAAGGCAAGGACATCGTCGCCGCCATCGCCCTTGCAGGTCATTATAACGATGAGGAAGATGAGCCGGATGTCGCCAAAGAGTGGCTTGAAAAAGGCTTTAGATGGTACAAGGAAGCCGGCAAACCCGAGGATTTGAAGTATGTCTATGCTATCGGGGAGACACTGATGGGCAGGATCATATACGATGCCATAAACTATTACGACTTCCCCAAAGCCATCGACGCATTGAAACATTTCAACATTGCTGCTGACAACGGCGACGACAACGCGCTCGCATATATCGGGATGTTCTTCTTCGACGGCTACGACACCCCCGACGCATCGCCAAGCTACGCCGAGGCGTTCAACATCTGGAAACAAGGAGCGGAGAAAGGTGACGAGATGTGCAAAAAACTTCTTGTGGAGCATCAATACGAGTATGTGGGCGAGCCTTCTGACCCGAAAGAGATCACGTTTGAAAACGGCGACAGATACAATGGCGATGTCAATGCCGAAGGGCTGCCTCACGGCATCGGACACATGGAATATTACAAGAACGGCTATGATGCCACCTACGACGGCGAATGGCAGGACGGGAGACGCTGTGGCAAAGGACATTACCGCCAAGTCAGCCGGGGTGCCCGCCGATATGTCGACGACTACAAAGGCGAGTGGCTCGATGACAAGGAACACGGCTTCGGCATCTCATACAGCAGCAAGGAGGAAGGCCTTCACCTGAGCACCGTCGGCACCACATATAAAGGCGACTTCCGCGAAGGCAAAAGACACGGGCACGGGATCCTCATCATGGATAATTTCGATGGCAGCTTCCGCAACGGCAAAAACTATATCGAAGGAGAGTTCGCCGATGGCGGACTGAAAGGCCATGCGGTGTGTGAATATGCCAACGGCGACACCTTCGAAGGCGAGTTCAACGGCGGGAAAAACGGCCACGGCATATACACCTTCGCCAACGGAAAGAAGTTCGAGGGAGAATGGGAAAACGACCGTCTCGACATCAACAGCATCAAGTCCGACCCATCGCTCAACACTCCGGTGCTGCTCATCACCGAGCATCACAGCGGCTTCGACTACAACCACACGGGAACATTCCTGATAGTGGCCGAAGTGGGTGAAAGACACTACGAGGACACCATGCTCATCAGCAAGGACACGAGCTTCAACATGAGATACACCTTCAACATCATCGAGGTGACACCCGACAGCGTGACATTCGAGGTGAAAAGCGACTTCGCGCCAGATCACAAGGCGTTCAACGACACCATCCATCGCGGCGAGACCAAGAAATACGAAAATTCGCATGATGCTACCGCCACCATCTATGATGAGGACTATGACTATACGATCGAAAGCAGGCTCGAAATAAAGGCTTTTTAAAATGAAACATCTTTATCTGACACTACTCCTTGTCGCGCTTGTCTCTTGCAGTAAGACCCCGCATTTCGAGATAAACACCCTCGACACCAACGAGCCGCGTTTCAGCTGGAACTATGTGTCGGACGCACAAAACGTGAAGCAGACGAGCTACCGTGTCGTCGCGGCTTCGACGTTGGAGAACGCCCGGAACGGTACCGGCGACCTCTGGGACTCCGGCGTGGTTTTTTCAGACAAAATGCTTTACATCCCTTACGAAGGCAGGGAACTTCAAAGCCGCGACAAGGTGTTCTGGAAGGTCTTCGCGACACTTTCATACGGAAAAAATAAAATTGTAAAAATTGAAAGCGATGTCAAATATTTCGAGATAAGTCTTTTGAAATCAAGCGACTGGCTGGCGAAATGGATCGGTCATGAGTTTGAAGATGATGTCCTTTTCGGAAAGACAAGTCTGGCCGCGCGATATATCAGGAAAGAGTTTGGACTGGCTGATGACATCGCCGAAGCGCGTCTCTATGTCAGCGGCCTCGGTCAGTACAGCGCGTTCATCAACGGCGATGAGGTGGCTGCCGACGAGCTGTTGAAGCCTGCGTTGTCGGATTACCGCAAACGTGTGTATTTCAACACTTTCGATGTCACGGAGATGCTGAAGGACGGCGACAACGCCATCGGTGTCATCCTCGAAGGCGGACACTACACCGCCATGCGCATCAACACCGACCATCCCGACCAAGACCACACCGACAACACGCTGCATTTCGGCACGCCGAGACTGCTTCTGCAACTTGAGATAACATACAGCGACGGTCACAAAGAACTGATTGTCAGCGATGAAAGCTGGAAAATCACCAACCGCGGACCGATTCGCACCTCCAACGAATACGACGGTGAGACCTACGACGAGAACCTCGAGCTCGGCGAATGGACGCTGCCGCATTACGACGACAGCTCGTGGATGGAGGTCGAAACCGTGAAAGCGCCCGACGGCACGCTCACGCCGCAGCCCAACCCTAACATCAAAGTGCAGGACACGCTCACGCCCGTTTCCATCTTCCGCAAAGGCGAAAAATGGGTCCTCGACATGGGGCAGAACATGGTCGGCGTGCTGCAAATAAATGTTTCGGGGCAAAACCCCGGCGACACAATCACACTGCGTTTCGCCGAAAACCTCTATCCCGACAGCACAATTGACGTGAGAAACCTGCGCGACGCCGAGGCGACTGACAGATATATTGTTTCTAATCGCGTAGAAACGTGCCATGGCGCGTCTCTACAATGGAAACCGATGTTCACGTATCACGGATTCCGTTACGTTGAGATTCAAGGATTTAGAGAAACGCCGAAACTGTCTGATTTCAAAGGACTTGTCTTTTACGATGCGATGTCTGTCACCGGCAGTTTCGAGACATCCGACGAGATCATCAATGCGGTATATCGCAACGCTTTCTGGGGCATCAGAGGCAACTACAGAAGCATGCCCACCGACTGTCCGCAGCGTGACGAGCGTCTCGGCTGGACCGGCGACCGCGCCACAGGCTGTTACGGCGAGTCGTATATCTTTGACAATCACAGACTTTACGCCAAGTGGCTTGACGATGGCGAGGACTGCCAGCTCGAAAACGGCTGTCTCTGCGACGTGTTCCCGCCTTACTGGCGCAACTACACCAACAGCATGACGTGGCCGGGTGCGTTCATCACCGTGGCCGACATGATTTACACGCGTTTCGGCGACGACGAGCCGATTCGTAAGCATTATCAGGCCATGAAAAAATGGCTCGTCTTCATGAAAAACCGTTTCATGGTCGATGGCATCATGAAGCGTGACCAGTACGGCGACTGGTGCATGCCGCCGGAGTCGCCGGAGCTGATTCACTCGAAAGACAAAAACCGCAAGACGCGGGCGGAAGTCATCGCGACACCGTATTACTGTTATCTCTCGAACATCATGGCGAAGTTCGCCGAAATGTCAGGTTTCACTGACGATGCCGAGTATTTCAGGAATGAAGTCGCCGCCTCGACGGAGGCTTACAACGCAAAATATCTGAACCATCAGATCTGGAGATACGCCAACAACACCGTCACCGCCAACATCCTGCCATTGTATTTCGGGATGGTGCCTGATGGTCGTGAAGACGACGTGTTCGAGAATCTCGTGGAGCGCACCGAAGACATGCACGACGGTCATGTCTCGACGGGCGTTGTCGGCATTCAGTTTCTGATGCGCACCCTCACGGGGCACGGCCGCGGCGACCTCGCGCTTAAGATAGCCACCAACGACACCTATCCAAGCTGGGGTTACATGGTGCGCAACGGTGCCACCACCATCTGGGAGCTGTGGAACGGCAACACCGCCGACCCCGCGATGAACTCCGGCAACCACGTGATGCTCCTCGGCGACCTCATAATCTGGGAATACGAATACCTCGGCGGCATCAAAGCCCTTGAACCTGGCTACAGAAAAATCCAGTTGAAGCCTTATCCTATTGACGGACTTGACTTTGTGAACTGCTCCTACAAATCCGTTTCAGGGCGTATCGAAAGCAACTGGCGGCGCGACGGAAACCGTTTCGAGTGGGACATCACCATCCCTGCCAACACCGAAGCCGAAGTCTGGATTCCAAACGAAAAAGGATATGAGGTCAGGTTGTTGGGAAGCGGGAAGTATGAAATTGTTCAGAAATTAATCTGAAAGCAACTACAAACTAATCTCTTATCTCACAACGACTTTCGTCGCTCTGTCGCCGACTCTCACGACGTAAGCACCGGCGTTGAGCATGATGTCGCAGCTTTCGACGTTGACGCGTGTCGCCACGCAGCGTCCTGCCATGTCGAAAACGCCGATATTGGCGGCTTCGCCTTCATAGCGGATTATGCCTTCAAGGCCGCGGACGTTGAGGCTTTCAAGTTCGACCTCGTTTTCTGAAACAGAACTCCAATTGATGTAAAACGCCTCGCAGACCGTCGCGCCGTCTTCGGTCTCGTATGAATATCTGTCCCATCTGCTGTAAACCGGAATTGTCATCTCAAGGGAATTCGCCATCGGTGAACATCCGAATCTGTTCCATACATAGTCGTGGCCGAGGACCTCGTCGGCTGCAATCTCGCTGTCATATTCCCATGTCATCAGAGTGGTCTCATCCCAATCGGAAGTCGAAGAGTTCCACATGAAGTTGTCAACGGTCTCGCGGTTGCCGTTGGCGTCGTATGAATAAACGGCCTTGATGTACGGTTCGAGGACCTCGTTCATCCAGTAGTCTTCAATGAGATATTCGCTCATTGTCAGGCCGTCTTCGAGGAAGGTGGCTGTGTATCTTTGTGTCTCGACCAATCCTTTTGAATCGACATTATTGAAATAGTGATAGACCTCAATGGCTCCCTGCTCGTTGAAATCCTTCACTATTTTGTCACTGATCACCTGTTCGCCGGTATAATACGAATAGCTCGTATATTCCGAATAGTCGCCGTCTGGCATACGGACGTATTCCGTCCTTGAGCTGAGGACCCAGTCGTTTGTCTCGTATGAGTCGAAATACCAGCTTTCCATCGCCGTCACAAAATTGTTCTCATCATATTCGTAAACCTCCTTGCCTTCAGTGAAATACCCCGACATTCCCCACATGTCGAACATATACGCGGTGTTGGTGAGCATGTTGTGATTCTCATCGTAAGTCATTTCGTTATAATAAGTCACATTCCACCAGACGCTGTCCATTGTCTGTTTGTCGAGCTGCTGCCAGAGGACGGCGTCGCCGTTTTCGTCGAAGGTATAGATCTCCTTCCAACCTTCGGTCCACTCGCCGTTCTGCCAATAGAAGCCGTAGAGGTTCGGCAATGCCTCGCTTGTCTCATAATCCATGACGGCCTTCTCCGTCGCCTGCATCGGGGAATCTTCAAATTCCTGATACTGAATCTCTGAATGCACGCGTCCTTTCCAGTCCATCTCGTATTTGTAGCACATCTTCGACCAGACATCGATGTTGGCGATGGAGTCAACCTGCTGATTGAAAGATTGGTCTCCTGACGTCTCATTTCTTGAGTTCATCACTTTCTCGATGATTTCCTTTTGTGTTTTTCTCTGTTTGATGGTCCTGCCATCTTGCGCCGCCGCCCCGAATGTGAAGCCGGCCAGCAACATCATAAGTAAAAGTTTCTTCATAGACGTTTAATTTTTAAAATTGACTTAATCTTATTCTGCCGCAGGTGTTTCGGCTGCTGCCTCAACCACCTCTTCCGCCACCACTTCAGGCTGTGGCCAGAATGGACGTTTCCCCTTTGGGATGCAGAAATACACTTTGCCTGCTACTACTACGACGGCCGCAAACCAGAGCAATATCTTCTTCCAGACCGGCATCTTTTTCACGAACGGGTCTTTCATCTTCACGATAGGATATTTGGCGATGTGCGTCAGGGTCTCGCCGAAGCGCACGTTGACAAGCACTTTCGCGTTGACGGCCCAGCCGTTGGCGTTGAGCAGCGGCGAGAGGTTGCGTTTGCGCAGCTTGAGCCATGCCTTGATCATTGCCGGACCGGAGATGACCAACATGACACCGGCTATTATGGCAATCCACTGCCACCAGTGGAGTCCCTTGACTGAATCAACCAGCAGGGCCAAGGCTCCGCCGACAGCGCCGACAGCCACGCCGACCATTGCGAACATACTCACGTATTTCGTCATGTCGAAAGGCTGTTTCGGTGCTGCACCGGCTGTGCCTTCCACCTTTGCGGTGAGGTTGCCCATCACCTCGGCGTCTTTGGCCTCCGCGTTCTTGTTGATGGTATTCTCGATGAACTCGCCGAGCTTGCGGTACGGCGACCAGAACGCCTGACGCACGCTGATTGGGTTGTCGATGATGCTTGTGACGGTGGCGTCCCAGTCGAGGCCGTCGCGGTCGTAGAAGATGGCGTTCTTGCCTACCCTGATGTTCCCGATGTCGCCGTCGGTGATGACAGCTCCGATGGTCATCTTGGCAGGCTTGCTCTTGCATGTGCAGTCGCAATAGACGATGAACATATTACTCAAGCCCGCGCCCGCCGTCTGCTTGCCCATGTCGGTGACTTTGATGCAGAGGTCGCAGCTGCGCTGGTCGATGTAAAGCGTTCCGGCCTGGAAGACGGCTTTCTTGTCGCGCGAATAGAAATCGGAGAACGTCACGAAGTTCTTCAGCACCGTGAAGAAGTCTCTGTAGAGATGCATGAACTTGTTGATGGTGTCGATGGAGTTGGCCGTCGATTCGAGGGCCTTGTCCTGAGCGACGATTTCAAGGAGGTCGGCCTTGCGGTTGTTGTCGAGCAACGCCTTGGCTGCATCGTAGCCGAGGCCTTCGACGTTGCCGCCTTTCTTCGCCGCCATGTAAGCTCTGTAGGCCCCGACTTTCGCCTGCACTGCGTCCCACTGTTCCTCGGTGGTGAACTCGGCTTCAGGATATTCAACGTTGAACACCAATGTCTTGATGTTGTTGAACGCTGCTTTCCATGCCGGGTTGATGCCGGCGTTGAGCATGAGTTTCATCTCGGCGTTGACGTGAGTGAGCGGGTATGTTGAGATCTCGTCGTTGCATTCCGAGAGGTTCTTGTTGCTTATCTCGCCGATCTTTGCTGTCGAGACGTCGAGTGCGGTGGTGCTGCCGGCGTCGAAGGCCGCGAGTTTGCAGCGCATGAAGTAGTCGTCGAGTTTCGTCTTTATGGCGTCGATGGCAGCTGTCGCGGCGGCGGTGTTGTCGCCATAGACGAAGATGCCGTCTTTGCCTGTCTCGCCGGCCTCTTTCCATGCCGTGAAGTCGGCGAGGTCGGTGTAGAATTTCTCGATATGGTCGGTGTTGACGCCGGTGTCGCCGCTGCGGTCGGTGGTGCTTCCCACCATGCCGATGATGTTGCCGATGATGGCTTTAAGGTCGGCGTCGTCGGTGGAGTTGGCTGTGATGATGCCGTCGCCGTTGAAGCGTGTCTTGGCGAAGATGGCCATGCTGTCGGAGACATCAGCGACGGTGATGAAGTCTTTGCCGTGATCAAGATTCTCGACGATGTGCGTGGCTGAGTCATAGAGCCGTTTGCCTTCCTCGTTGTCCTGGTTGAAGTCTGAAAGATGGAAGGTGTCTTCGCGTCTTGTCAGCACATCGGGGTTCTTGATGACGCTTGTGAGCCATTTCGCTGCCGCGATGACTTCATTGACGTGTATCCTGCCGTCGCCGTTGGTGTCGAGCATCTGCATCGTTTTCTCGTCAATTTCAAGCCCTGTTATCGGACAACTCAGCGTTGTCCAGAGTTTCTGGTCGAGTTCGTCAAGGTGGGCGATGTCTTCGCCACAGTCGATGTTGACGCGCGTCACGCCACCTATCGTTGAGAACTTCCAATCGTAGTTTCCGTTTGATTTCATAGTTTTATGTATTAGTTATTTGACTTTTATAAATTCGTAACTGATGTTTTCCCCGACATTTAAAATCGTGTAATAAGCCTCTTGCGCCGCGTCTTCGATAGCGTCAACACGCAGATATTCAACGTCTTTGAAAACAGTGATGTCACGTGCGTGCGAATGTCCCTGCAACACCATATCGACTCCGTTTTCGGCAAAAAGGTCCGTCAGGTCGTAGGTCTCCTCCATAGTGAAGTTGCTAGTGTGTCCCTGCGATGTGTCTTTCTTGAAGAAATGGCTGTGCGTGAAAATTATTATGTTTCTGTAACCTTGCAACGATTTGTCTTTCAACAGGTTGCCGAGCCATTCCCGCTGGTCGGTGCCGAGTGTGCCGCTTGCCGAGTCGAGGGCGATGAACAGGTCTCTCGCTCCCGACGGAGTGACGATGTCAAACCAGTAAACCGATGTGTTCCAGCGTTTCTTGAACTCGTCCCACTGATCGAAGTAAATGTCGTGGTTGCCGAGGGCGTGATACAGCGTCCTGCCGGCGTCGGCGATTGGTTTCACGTGCTCTTCATAATAATCCCAGTTATCTTTTGCGTTGATCTGGTCGCCGAGATGCAGCGCGAAAGGCGCGGCGGCGGTGTCGGCGAGATAATCGTTCACGAAGATGTCGAGGTTCTTTGTCGAATTGTCAACATGTGTGTCAGATACGACATAGAGTTTATATTCGTCATCATTGACAAAAACGTGGTCGTAGCCGTGCGACTTGTTGTATTGCATCGACTGCTCGAAACGCTGGTCTGGCGAGTCGGATATGGAGGTGAACATGCCGAGCAGGTCGAGGTTCTTGCTGCATGACGCCAGTAGTGAGACGGCTGCAGTGATGCAAGTCAGTTTCAATATCTTTGTCGTAATAGCATTCATTTTCATAATCATTTCAGTTTATAGTTCACGCCGACCTTGAGCCATGCGGCGTAGAAGTTAGCGTCGAGGTGGAACATGCCGGCGGGCTTCAGCGTTCCCTCCGCCACTATGCTGAGGCGTTCGCCCACCTTTGCGCGTCCGCCCAGAGTGAATATCGGCTGCCATACTCTCTCATATTCAAACTCGCTGTAGTCGGCGCCGATGAAATAGATGTCCCACGGGTTGTCGAAGCCTTTGATGCTCACCGCGATGCGGTAAAGCACGTTAAATGGCTCGGCGATGTAGTTGTCAACGGAATGCCAGTTGCGGCCAAGTGCGTCCATTATCTTGGCGAAGACGCCGACCTGCACCGAGAAGTGCCGCATCCTGAAGCCCGCGCTGCCCGAATACACGAACTCGTAGGCTTTATCTCTCGAAAAAATCCTTGAATGAAGCGTCCCGTCGAGAAAAATCTGTCCGTTCTTGCAGACGTCGAAATAAGGAGTCACTGTCGCGCCGACAGAATGCACATTCGACGTAAGTGATTCCAAATCAAGATGAATATCGGTGTTTTTAAGATGCAAGACGCCTTTTATGTCGCCGCCGCTGTACCATTTCCACGTGGTGTTGTAACCCACGATGCCCTGTGCGGTGATGTCGGCTGTGACTTTGTGTTCCTGTTTTTCCTGCGCGAAAACAGGCAAACAAAAGACAAATATTGATAGAAAAAGTAATGTTTTTCTCATTTAAGAAACCGATTTTACGAAGCGCAAATATAGAAAAAAAATAAAAGGAAAATGAAAAAATGGGACGAAACCGAGACATTTTTTATGTTGGTTAAAAAACACGATGAGTGTTTCCAACACACATAAGAAATTTCATGCTTTTTGTTGATTTAAAACACATCACCGAAGAAAAAATCAATCGGGCTGTTTTTGTTTCCAATTCACTCACTGTATGTTATATCCTATGTTGACCCCGAAAAACATCTCAATTTTATTTTCCGATTTATTCAAATCAATGATGCCGGTAAAAATACTATTTAGGTATTTTCTTATGTGATTTTCAGCGATACCGATATTCAGACCGAAAGAGAAATTTTTCACGTCCAGACCGAAGCCACCACGCACGTAAACGCCATATATTTCACAGATATAGTAACTTTCATTATCAATAATCAGCGTATTATCTTTCATGCAAATCGCATAACCGAGCCTGAAATCATAATATGGACTTACCATCTTGTTATTCAAATATCCTCTGACATTCAGATAGATAGGGATGAAATCGCCGAAGCTCGTCGTGTGATTGTAGGAGACGCCGGCTCCGTACGAAATCTTGTAATCACGTTGATAAAGGATATTAAAACCCACGTCGAGGTCTTTTGAGGCTTTGTTGTCGAAATTTTTCGCAAGCAGTTCGCTGTAAACCAAAATGCCGCTGACTTCCGGACGGAACAGGAAGCCTTTCTTGCGGATTGCCGGCTTGGTGTCTTTTTCTTTGACACTTTTTTCTTCCACGGTCACGGGTGCTTTTTTGTTCAACACATCCTTTGCTCCGCCAGCGTATTTTATCATGAAAGCATCAGCACGATTCACCACAAAAACCGAATCCGAACTGCCGCTGAACAACTGGTATTTAATCTGTGATTGGTCAACTTCAAGGATTTTCGCCTCAATCTCCTCACCGTTTTGCAAAACAAGAATGTCTTGTGCATTGATTATCAATGATGAAAAGATGATAGATACGATAATAAATAATTTTTTCATGTTTCGATATTTAAAATTCTGCCAACAAAGATACGAATATTTTATGCGACACGATGTGGTTTGCGAAAAAAGTTTTGAAGATGGTGACTTGTCTGTTTTTTGATTATGCCCATGTAACATTTACGCCAATCAAGTCGCCTTGCAAGCACAAAAAAATCAGCGCAACTCATTGAGCCACGCTGATTTACTTATTTATTAACTGAGTATGATTTCGGGATTATTTCACTTCCTCAAATTTGAATATTATTATAAATCAATTATTTATATTATTATGTTACAAATATGACACAAATACAAAATAAGCAATCATAATGTATAATTGCTTGTGTAACAAAGATATAAGATTATTTTGATAAACAACAATAGAAATGTGTTGTAAAATAAAAATAGAGGGCATTTTCGGGACTTATGCGAGTGTTTTGAGAGCATTGCGAACAAACCACGAAGCAAAAAGAAAACTGCCCCATTTGAGGCGGTTTCTTTGCAAGAAACAGATAATCCATAGCGGGAATTAGATGACGGCGTGATTTCCCAAATAGATTGAGTTGGCAACGTTGATGCCATCGGCAGAGGCAAAGCCGATGTAAAGTTCAACAGTGTCGCCATTCCAATCGGCAGGAAAATTCAGTTCGGCGGACTGGTCGGCACGGGTGGCAGCTGCGGTGCTGAACACTGCTTCGCCCTTGTCGGTGTTGAATACCAACGGCATTGCAACATCAGTGGGCTGGGCATCACCCTGACCGCTGTTGTCGTTCCATGTGATGGTGGCTCTGCCAGCACTAATGCTAACGTTGGGTGTGGATGGTTGCGTGAGGCTTCCACGAGACACAAGCACATGCGAGAAGTCGAGGGCATAGTTCGGGAATGCACCGCTGACAGCGTTCTTCACGATGTAAGACATTGCGGTGTTGAAAGCCGTCTGTTTGCTGGCGTAGGTCTTGTAACCTGTGCGGACATAGGCGGTGGTGGGCTTCAGAAAATCGAGCGTAAGCGCGAATTTGCTGCGTTGTTCCACCTGTCCTTCGGTGCGAGGGTTGCGGACACTCTGGGCACGGCCACACATGTAACTGATGCCCTTCCAACTTGACCCGATGACGGTTCCGACCTTGCCGGAAAATCCGCCCCAAATACCTTGTTTGATAGTTGAAATTTTATGTTGTCAGATTTCCAAGTTCTTCGCAGAGTTTTGTGATTTCTTCAGCCGCTTTCCACTTGTTTTCTATCACTTTCTCAATACGGTCACTTATTTGCTTGATTTTGTTTTTGTCGTTATCGATTGGCAATTCAAGTTCTTTCCATCTGTCTGCGATATTCGGTAATGTTGTTTCAATCAGAATCTTGTTTTCTGCTTGCATTTGTGTTAGTTTGTGGGATAATAAGTATAGCAAATAGAACGGCGTTATTCTGTAATCGTTATTTTCATTCACCCGCAAAATAAGGATTTCCCTTGTGTACAGTGCTTCTGTGTCAAATGGTGAAACCATTGCCACGCTGCCAATCCTATAACTGCCTCGCCTAACATAAAGAATGTCACGCTCTTTTATCTCCTTTTTATTCCCTTTCTTTTCAAGATATGTTTCAATAGGAATTCTTGATGTCGGGTCTTTGTAAACCTCCCAATTCACAATGTCTTTTACTCTGACATATGGGATTTCACCTTTCCCTTTCGTTTCCGCTTCGGGCGAGCCGTGACCATCAAAATAGATAAGAACTTTATCGTGTATTAACTTACTTATCGGAACAAGTGTCTGATTGTCGTTTTCTGCCTGTTTCCGTATCTCTTGCATTTTGTTCTGCCAATAATATCGTGGAACATAAACGCCTTTATTTTCAACAGCTTGTTTGTCAACCGAAAAACAATATTTATCCAATCGGTTATTCTTTATTTCATCCAATATTAGCGGAATATCATCCCACAAATTTGTCGTATCGACTTTTTTTGTTTCACTATTCCACCGAAACATTTCTTTGCCTTGATGGTCATGCCCCATTTGTTCCGCAACAGCCATATTAATCACGTCTTGTTGCGATCTGCCTTTTTGTAAAACAATTACTACACATTTTGCGTTATTGTGTGGACGGAAAGTGTTGTGCGGCAAATCAACCAACCACATCACATTATTTCCTTTCAATAGGAATTGCAAAATATATTTTGTGCTTGGTGCGTGAAAATATGTTTCTGGAATAATCAAGCCCATTCGTCCGCCATCGCTCAACAAAGAGAGACATCTTTCAATATAAATGATTTGAATTGCTTCTTCTTTTTTTAGAACATTGGTTTTCACAAACTTTCCGTCTTCTGTTTTCCATTTATAAGCCAACTCGTATTGTTTGAGTTTGTCGTCACCAGTAACTTTTATGTCTTTCCCAAAGGGTGGATTTGCCAAAAGGACATCGAAATGTCCTAATCCTATGGATTGTTGCGTGGCAATTTTCCATTCAGATGGTTTCAGCAAAGCATCTTCACAAAATATTCCACCTTTGCCATCACCTAAAATCGCCATATACGCTTTGGTGACTTTGGCGAGAAATGAATCCTTTTCAATGCCTTTGATGTATTTGATGGCACAACTTTTCTTTTCTTCTTCAAGTGCAATCTCGCTCCAACCATAATCTTTTGCCTGTTCCTCCAAGATACGCCACATATAACGCATACTTTCCACAAGAAACCCTCCTGAACCACAAGCCGGGTCAATCACAATTTCATTTGGTTGCGGCTTGACTAATTCGACCATCAGTTTTACGACATTCCGAGGTGTAAAAAACTGTCCTTGACCACCTTTTAGTGCGTATTGGATAAAAACCTCAAATGCGTCAGCAACAACATCCCGTTCTGTATCAATCAAACAATAAGATTGTAGCTCCCCAACTACATATTTGATGCTTGTATCATCAAGTTTGATTTCATCAGCAACCTCAATCACTTCATTGTATTTGCTTTTGACCTTTGCAAAAAGGGCTTTGATTCTGTCACTGACGGTTTGGCTGTCCTCATTTACTCCAACACGGAATGTTACCTCTTCATCCATTTTTGTAAATCTCTCATCGTATATTTTACAGAAAATGATGTTAATTATCTGTTGTGCAATGGTCTGGTCCATTGTTGTGCCAGTGGCATTTCCTGCAAGATAATTACGGATGGCGTTGAACACCGTCTTCAGATTGTGTGTGGGCTTTAGGTCTCTCCGTTTGAACTTTCCTATATCCTCCAGCCTTTCACCATATTTTGGAATATTAGGGATTTCCTTGAACAATACACGACCGTCATCAGTGTTCTGTTTCAAGAGATAAAAACGCTCCTCACCGTTGAACCATACGCCGAGGTTGGCTTTCGAGAGTGTGAGATAATTCTCTAATTGTGTGCGCCCATCCTTGCGGTTTTTCTTCTTGCATTCCACTATCAGATAAATGCTGTCGTCTGTCTTTTCCGTGTCACCGAACACCGCAATATCAACAGGGTACTCCTTTTTTGTGTCGCTTGGTCGCACTTTCACATGAAATTGCGGTCGAGTTTGGATGTGTGTTTTCGGGTAACCGTAGTCTTCAACCAGAATTTTTGAAAACACCTGTGTTGCCTCAACTTCTTCGGGCGATACTTTTACTTGTGTTCCCGAAATGTAATCAATTATGTAACCCTCCTTGGGCTGAACTTGTTCTTCTGCCATTGCTCTATGCGTTATTATGGGCGGTTGCTTATCTGTTTTCGGTTTGACGAACAAATTCTGACAGGGCAAAAAGAACGTGGACTTGAACATTATCCACATCCTAAGGCCCTGAGAATCGCCCGTCACGAACAGATAAGCCAAGCCCACGCCATAGCGCAGGCATTCACTTGACTTATTCGTTTCGTGACATTTCTAAAATTTCTCAGGTTTTAGGATTGTTCCGAATAGACAGCAAACGCTATGATTAATACTATGTTTATTTTATTCTATTTCAATATCTTATCTCGTTTAATTACACAATTATTTATGTTCAATTCTTCTACGTTCAATTTCACTTCTTAGTTGTTCCAAACCATCGTTTACAAAAGGCAGCATCTGTTCCGCCAAACGGAACATCTGGGTTGAAAACAAGGTCGGGAAGCCATTTTTCTCAACATAGTTTTTCTTTGCATTGGCAATGTTCTGCTCAATGTTGAAAATAGCCTTTGTAGGTTTTAGTCCACCATCAATTTGTGTATTTGCCCATGTTTTGAAGGCAGAACTTATATCCAATTTGTTTTGAGGAATTACAAAATCCAGTGGGCGGTTTGATTTTTCAGCATAATACAGCCACACTTCAAAGCAAGAATTGCTGATAATCAATTCAATATTGTTTGCATCGCATTCTTGCCGCATTGCGGGCAAAAACTGCTCGAAATGGTCAACATCGGTAATAAGAAAGTAGTGGTCTGTGTTTTCTTTGCTGGCTGACTCTTGATATTCCTTTGTTTTCTCCGTCGCAAATCTGACAATCGACGGTTTGCCTCCTTCATCAAAATTGGGATCTGCATGAAATGCTATTCTGATGAAAGGAAACAGTTCTGTATTTTTGTCAATCAGACTAAAATAGTCTTTTTCCCTTTCCGTACCGCCAGAATAAATGACGAACAACGCTTGCGGAACTTTAGATGCTTCGGGTTTTGTGTATCTTGAATTTGGCACAGACACACTTTTTCCATTGTTGAATGTTGCGACATCGCTTTTTGTCACAACACTCTCCTGCGGATCAATTTCCGGGTTGTCCTTCTGATAGTGTCTGCCTGCTGCCATTTATTCAATGTTTGATATTTGTGGAACACCGCCATAACGTCCTTCCTCATATCCTTTCCGAATGTTCATCGTGTTGTGGATCTTGTAGTCGTTGAACGAAGTCATCACAGAATTACCGTTTTCTTTTTCAACTTTCCACAACTCGTCAGGACGGACCAACTCCTGCTGGTCTTGTAACAAGGTGAGATGGGTGGTGCATATCAACTGCCCTTTCGATTCGCTATTGAAAAAGTATTTCAACAGTTTATAAATGAGCATCGGATGCATACTGTTTTCTATTTCATCAACAACAATCACATTGCCTTTGCTTGCATCGTAAAGGGCAGGAATCAGCGTCAGCAGTCTGACTGTTCCGTCTGACTGTGTTGTAATGTCCATTTTCTTTTTGTAACCATTGATACCAAATTGCTCGAACATAAATTCCTGAACAATTTGTTCGCCATTTTTCATCGTTATATTGAAGTTGTTACGGTTGTTTGAAAATGCCGATACACCCGAATGGTCTGTTATTGATGTTCGTTGAAGAATTTGCTGAAGTTCGTTCTTATTCTTTTTGTCCGACATCCACTTGTCAATTGGTGTTTCACTCACTTTAAGCGACTCTGTAATATTCAAGTTTGACAAAAGTTTGTTGGCAAAATCAAGAAGTTGTCTGTTCTTTGACATCATATCTATCAAAAATGGCGTTTGAGTATTGATAGTCACAATTTTCAGCTCGTTCCTAAACCAGTTATATACTTTTGACAGATTATCATCGTTTATGACTGGATATTGTTTGTTCAGACAAATAATGGAAGAATTCTGATTTTTCTTCAACAGTTGCTCCGAAAGCTTACTATCCGTTGTTGGTGAAACGTTGTTGCCTTTTCTCTCAAATATTGTCTCATCATCTTTTTCTCCAATTCCAGATAAGCGAAGATATTCGTTGATTGTATTCTTTTGAGAATGCTGAATTTCAACACCATAAATATAGTATTTCTCATTGGTGAAAAATTCAATTTCGATCTTTATCGATTCTTTGTTTGTTTTGACTAATTGAAAAAAGAAGTCTTTTAAGTCAATCTTATCAAGAAAGTTACCATCAATCACAAACGATTTCAGGAACTGCAAAACTTTTACGAAATTTGACTTCCCAGCTCCGTTGGCTCCATATATCAAAGTATGTTTCAAAAGGGGAATTTGCCCAGTCTCATTTATGTGATTGGGGAATATTTCCCGTTTTGGATTCGGAAACATATCAAAATCCGACCGTTCATAAAACGACAAAATGTTTTGAAATGAAACTCTTAACAGCATAACGTATATGTTTGAACACGGCTGCAAAGATACAACTTTTTTCTTTATGTTGCGTGAAAAAATCACGTAAAAATTTCACATCGACCAATATAGAAGACAAAATGCAATATACAATCGCCATATATTCAGGCGTATAGGTCAAAATGCGGGCTGAAAAAAAGACATAGTGGTTCTATAGGTCAAAATGCGGGCTGAAGTTATCAACAAATTGAGAAGGGA
>X431_Quagga__coassemble_42_pt1 | contig 31648 bp, 28 predicted proteins | sample X431_Quagga__metabat2_low_PE_006 | metagenome-assembled genome bin X431_Quagga
GTAAATGGTGTTGAATGTGTCTGAAACTTTTCTGTTAAATGTATCTAATTGATTATCTGATACAAAACTTTTAATTTGATCTAATTCAACTTTAATGTTTGTCATAATGCAATGGGTTTAATTTTTCGCGAAAATACGATTTTTTTTTGAATGATTGTCATGAATTTATGCAAAAAAGAGACCCCTCACGAGCATGAGAGGTCTCCAGAACCAAAAACCAAAATTTATGAAACCTTTTACGAACGACGTAAATTCTCGGTTGAGAACTATGGATGTACATCGTTTCGCGCTGCAAAAGTACAATATTTTTTTATACAAAAGTTAACTTTTTTAACATTTTTTTTCATTTTGTTGAAAATTATGTAAAAAATATGTAAAAATTTGAATTTTTAACAATTTGAACTTGCTTGTTAAAATAAATATTTCATAATTTTGGCACATAAAAACGAAAGCACCCCGATATGGAAAATGACAGATTTGAATATATTACAAACGCCTTTCACGAATTGAAGAATCCATTGACGACAATTGGAATCGCATGTGATTTGATAAAGACAAACAAGGTGGAAGGCTTGGATTGCGACAACTATTTAAATATCATCTCCAACGAGTGCTTGCGAATGAAAAACACAATTGATGACACTATTAAAGCATTGAAACACAATTATTTTGATGTCGATATTTATCAAAATTGTGACATTCACGAAATATTGTGCAGAGTGATTCGGAACTCAGGTATCGACAATATCGGGGTTTTCTTGATGGCTAACCGACACAATGTCAAGGGCAACAATGAGTATATTGAGTCGGCTTTTCGAGAACTTTTTGAGAACGCTGTAAAATACAAATCAGAGTTGCCATTACATTTGAAAATCAGCACATGCAACAAGGGGAATAAGATTAAAATCAGTTTTTCGGACAACGGCGTTGGCATTGAGAAGAAGCATTTAGGGCATATTTTTGACAATGGTTTTAAAAACGACATTATTGATTATCAATATAGTACAGGACTTGGACTTTATTATTTAAGAAGAAATCTACAGCGAATAAACGGTACAATTGTGGTAGAAAGTGAAGTCGGCAAAGGTTCAATTTTTACAATCACCTTGCCATTAATTATCTGACTAAAATATTGTACTCATGAAAAAAAACATGGAAATTCTGATTGCCGAAGACGACAAGAGTCTTGGCACGATTCTGAAATCGTATCTTGCTACGCACGGATATTCATGCACATTGTGCATTGACGGCCAAGAGGCGTTGTCCTGTTATAAGAAAGACGATTTTGACTTGATTATCAGCGACATAATTTTGCCCGGGATGGATGGATTTGCAATGGTAAAGGAGATTCGCTCTAAGGACAAGGACATACCTATTATTTTTCTGACAGCCAAATCGCTGCAGTCGGACATCATACGCGGGCTTGAGCTTGGTGCCGACGACTACATCACAAAACCATTCAATATGAATGAGTTGCTGTTACGCATCGAATCCATCTTCAGGAGGATAGGCATACAAGCGAAAAGCCATCACACCTTTAAAATCGGAACATACGTCTTTGATGCCATGAAACGTAGGTTGGTCAGATTTGGGAAGGAATACAAGCTGACTTCCAAGGAGTTAGACCTTCTACAACTGTTTTGCGAAAACATGGGGAAAGTTGTCGAACGACCTTACGCATTGAAAGTTGTATGGAAAGAAGACAACTACTTCAGTGCACGCAACATGGATGTCTATGTCGGACGGCTGAGAAACATCCTCTGTGATGACCCCAACATCGTTCTTGAGAACGTGCATGGGGTCGGTTACAAACTTGTGGTTCATTAGCAAGTCATTGTCTGTCGAGATACGACGAACAAGGAAACCTCAAGCCTTCTTCATATTCTAAATAATGAATGTTGACAGAAGCAGGCGAGAGAGATATAGTATTGTCTCTCAACAACTTCCAAAACTGATCGGAGTTGGGGCCTTTGTCGGTATTGGTGAGTACAATCAGCACGCGGTCGTTTGTGTTGTCGCGTAAATAAAACGACCGGTAGCCTTTCCACCATCCGTAATGGTATAGGCATCCGTCATATTTCCCTGAAATACGCCAGCCGAAACCATAATTGTCTTTTTTCTTCTTTACCGGGCTGCCAGGCTTGAAAGCTTCCGCCTGCACGGTGTCAGGCAACAGCAACCCATAGTCTAACGCCAACCAGAAACGATACATGTCTTCAACGTTGGAGAACATAATCTTATCGCCTTTGACACCATTAAGATATTCATTCTGAGCCTGCCGCGGACGCCGGCGACCGACGTAGTAACCTTGGACAACGCTATCAGGCAAATACACTGAGACTTTCTCCTCAAGCGGCATGTCATAGATGAAAGACTTTTTCATACCAATAGATTCAAAAATCTCATTTTTCATAAAATCCACGAACGACATACCCGACACACGCTCGACAACACTCGCCAATAAAGCATAGTTCACGTTGCTGTAATTAAATTTGCGGTCAGGACGTGACAACCTCGTCGGCTTGTATTTGACATAACTTTCAATCATATCCTCGTTGGAGAAAGGTATCTTCCAATCAGGCCACACCTCATCGGCAAGCAGCTCGTAGCGCGGCAGGCCGGAACGATGCGTCAGCAACATCCTTACCGTGATGCCTTCGTACGGAAATTCGGGGATATATGTCTGTATAATTGTGTCATAATCAACAAGTCCGCGATTGTGAAGAATCATTATCGCCTCGGCGGTGAACATTTTCGAGACAGAACTCAGTTGAAAGACATCATCGGCATTCAACTCACCCTTGCGTGTCCTGAGGTTCCTGACACCGTACGACTTCTCCAAGACGATGCGGCCTTTCTCGGCGAAAAGAACTACTCCGTTGAATGTCGTTTTCTTCTTGAGATTCTTGAAAACCTTGTCAACCTGCTCTGATTTCCTGTCAATTGTCGGCTGGTCGAGATTGACAAAGATACTATCCACGTTTATCTTTGGCCACGTCTCGACTACGTTTTGTGTAAACATTTCATTTTCTTTGTTTTGTGAGCAGGAAAACAAAAAAAAGCATGAGAGAAGTATATATAATTTTAGTCGCATCTCAATTTCAAAAATTCTGGCAAAGATAATAAATATTTTTGTAATTTTGCACCCTCAAAAATATTCTATGTTTCAAGATTTCGATTTAAACCCTGCAATCCTAAAAGCAATAGACGAATTAGGATTCAAAGAGCCGATGCCCATTCAGGCGGAAGTGCTGCCTATATTGTTGTCACAACGCACTGATTTAGTTGGACTTGCCCAAACAGGAACTGGCAAGACTGCTGCATTCGGTCTGCCGCTTTTGCAAAACATTGACGCATCAAAACGTTGCATCCAAGGTCTCATTTTATGTCCGACGAGAGAGCTGTGTATGCAGATTACCAAAGACTTACGCAGCTATGCGAAATATATGCCAGAGATAATGATCGTGCCGGTATATGGCGGCGCGAGCATTGAGTTGCAGTTCAAGGACTTGGCCAAGAAACCACAGATTATCGTGGCGACACCTGGCCGTTTGCAGGACATGATCCGCCGTAACCGTGTGGATTTCAGCAATGTACAATGGATGATCCTCGATGAGGCCGACGAGATGCTCGATATGGGCTTCCAGGAAGATGTCGATGCCATCCTTGAGTATATGCCGGCGGAGAAGAACACTCTTCTCTTTTCAGCCACGATGCCAGCCGAGGTGGAGAAAATCCTCACGCGCTACATGAAAGAACCGAAGCGCGTCTCGATAGGACAGCGCAACTCAGGTTCAACCAACGTGAAACACAACTATTACCTCATCCGCGCAAGCGAGAGATACCTCGCGCTGAAACGTCTCATCGACTATTATCCGTCGATCTACGGCATCGTGTTCTGCCGCACGAAACTTGAGACACAGGAGGTTGCCGACAATCTCATTCATGACGGCTACAACGCCTCCGCCTTGCACGGTGACCTCTCGCAGCCGGCCCGCGACCTCGTCATGAACCACTTCAGACAGGGTTACATCCAGATTCTCGTCGCGACCGACGTCGCAGCACGCGGCCTTGACGTCAACAACCTGACTCATATCATCAACTACAATCTTCCTGACGACATCGACACATACGTCCACCGAAGCGGCAGGACGGGGCGTGCCGACAAGACCGGAATCTGCATCAGCCTTGTGCATGTCAAAGAGAAATCGAAGGTGAAAGCCATTGAGAAACAAATCGGGAGACCCTTTGAGAAAGCCATGATTCCGACAGCGCAGGAAGTCTGCGAGAAACAGCTTTTCCGCCATATCGACAATCTTGAAAAGGTTGACATCATGCGCGATGACATCGACGATTACCTCCCGATTGTCTTCAAGAAACTCAACTGGCTGACGCGCGAAGAGCTCATCACACGTGTCGTAGCATTGAACTTCAACCGTTTCCTCGATTATTACAAAGACGCGAAAGACCTGAACGTCGATGAGAACGAGACCGGCAAGAAGAAAGACAAGAAAGCCAAGAAAGAACACGATGACAGTAACAAGATTCGTCTCTTCTTCGGTTTGGGGAAGAGAGACAGAATCAAGCCGAATGTCATTATAGGAAAGATAAATGATGTCACAAGAACAAAGGACATTGAAATCGGGCACATTGATTTGATGGAGAACTTCTCGTTTGTAGCGGTTGACGGTGACAAGGCGAAGTTTATTGTTGACTGTTTCTCCGATCCGAACAGGAATCCTGAAGGCATCCGTGTTGAAATCACGACAGGCGAGCCGAAGGAAGGCGGCGAAAAAAGAGGCGGAAGAAGAAAATCTGACGAAGGCAGAAGGGAGAGACGCAGGGAAGATGACTTCGAAATGCCGGAACACAAACCGAGGAAGAAGAAAGAAGAGAAGACAAAAGACAGATTCCACGAGGAGCGTTCACGCAGAGACCGCGGATTCGATAATTTTGACGAAAGACCTCGCCGTGAGTCGAGGAAAAGCCGTCGTTCAGATGACAAAGGCAATAGCGGTAAGACTTCAAAGAGGAAAAAGAAGTCGTTTGAGGACGACCGTCCGGAGAGGAAAAACGGGAGGAGATACCGTTATTAATACTTGGGATAAAAACAAACAGCGACGCAGTAATCCACGTCGCTGTTTTTGTTTGATTATATGACCTGAATCAATAATCCCAAAGGTTCTGTTCAAAGTCGATGATACTCTGTTTGATACGTTCTGATTCGAGCAGAGCATCAATACCCTGGGCGTATTCGCGGATGCTACGGTCATACACATTATCTTCCCTATAGATATAGCTGTCGAACATGCGTTTCCAGAATATGTCATCGTAGGTGAGATTTGCCGCCGAATTTTGACGGTTGTAGTACGGAGCTGAGGCGAACACCTCGCGTGCGCTCTCGTAAGGGATCCAGAAGAGAGGCTGTGGTGCTTTCTCGCCGCCTTCAATTTCTCTCATCTTCACAGGGCAGATGGCGATTATGCGAACCATCAGTTGACTCCTCTGCTTGTCGAAATACCAGTCCTCCTTGATTCTGACGCGCATCACCTGAGACGGGTCGAACTGTGCGACCATCATGGTGTCGTATTCCTCGTAAGGCGGATAAGGTCTTCTCAAGGTCTTGTACGATGTATCCGACTGTGAAACCATGAATTGGTTATATGAAATCGGGGTAAGTAGTTCGTCAGTAGATTCAACTTCATAAGCCTGGAGTTTGCCTTCCTTAAGGCCGTCCATCACGATAGTGATGAAGTTTTTCCAGTCCTGATGATTCACTGTTGGGTAGTAGAATCCCTGGTTCATCTTCTGACGGAAGTCGATCTCGCGCCATACTCTTTTTTTCCACATGACATCAGCTTCTCTCACGCCTGGTAACGGCAACGGTGCTTTCACGCCTGTGCTTTGTTCAGGATAGAGGCCATCGGTGTAGGTCTTGTCGAGAATCTGAGCAGAGGCCTTAGGTGCGCCGCAGAGACAGACGACCGCGATAGCTAATGTTGCAATAATTCTTTTCATATTTCTTGAATTTATTTGATTTCAATGTTAACAGGGTTCAACGTACGTGTCGCGCCGTCAGGACCTTGTGCCTGGATGTTCTCGAAGAAGAGCTTCTGTCCGTGTTTTGCATTCTGGATGAACTTTCTTGTTTCAGCGTTGAATGCGCCACCTTTGTTTGTGCCGGCTTCTTTGATATCGCCACCGATGAAGGTCGAGAGTTTGAATGACACGATCTTATAGGTATAATCTCCGAATTCGAAGTCACCCATATCAGGGATGATACCGCCAGCTGCAAGAATATCGTCTTTTGCGACTTTGCCGCTCGACACTCCGCCGATCTGTGCCTCCGGACTTGGGACGCGTTTCACGCGGAAGTCATAGCTGCCGAGGACGACCGACTTGCCATCAATACTGCCTGTCGCTGTCACTGTCACTGTCTTCACACCGGCCTGGACTTCAACCATATAAGTGCCGGCTTCTGTGCCCTTCGTGAGTTTGGCTCCATTTGAAACCGTGACATTAATCTTATCATTGGCCACGCCAGGTGCCGACACCGAAATAGGGTTCTTAAGTCCCTGATAGAATATCATCATCTGGGTCGGGGCGATGGTTGCTGAAGGCGGAGCGACCGTGTAGCCTGCTGAGAATGGATAAGGCACAATCTCACCTGTGACAGGGTCTTGCATTTCGACAACACCGGCATAGTTCTGCATTCCAGGTTTCGTTGCCGGGAATTTCAGTCTGACGATGCCGCCGGCGCTCTGAATCGAGTTGCCGTTGCTGCCGTTGCTTTGGAATTTCTCGACTCCCATCGCGTATCTGACATCGAATTTTGTCATCGTATCTTGAGCGGCGATGAACACCTCCGCCTCATAGTCCTGACCGACGAGGACGTATGTGCTCTTCGGAAGCACTCTCGCCTCAAGTGAGTTGAACTTATAGTCAGTGGCGCCGATGCTCTTAAACAACTCTGTAATGGCATCATACTCAGTTGTCTGAATCTCGCCTACAATCTTGTTGGTGATGGCTATCTCAGCCGTGAGGATGATGTTTTCAAAGTTCTTGTGTTCCCAGTCGAGTTCTGAGCCGTTCCCGTCAGTATAGACAATCTTGTTGCCATCTGCGTCTTCATCTGTGAGGAGGCCGACGTTATGACCATAGCCGTGGATGCCGACTTCGTCCAATGCGTTGATAACGAACTCACGGTATTCTTTGAGTTTGTTCTTGAATTCTGTTGCGTGACCCTGTTCGATCATGAATGTTGTCGTCGCGTCATACTTATCTTTTGAGTCAATGTTCTTAAGGTTGAACTCGTAGAATACACGGCGGTTTTTAGGGTCTGCCTTTTGTGCGTTTCTGATGAGAGGTTTGTCAGCATCTTTCGGGTTGAGAAGCATTTCAACTGACTCGATGTTTTCTGTCTGAAGGACCATAGGGACCTTGATTTCATTTTCGATATAGTTGATAATCTCATCTGTCTTTTTACGGATGAGCTGGGCTTTGTCCCAATATTGCTGAACTTTCTCAGGCTGTTTGTTATACTGTTGTTCGAATGTCCTGTAGTAATCTTCAATCTTGCTCTCCGTGCTGGCGTTGGTTTTCTCCAAACCATCGTTGACGATAGCGAAGGCATCGAGGATGTCTGCCGACACATTCAATGCGAGCAAGGCAGTGAGCACCAGATACATCATGGAGATCATCTTCTGCCTTGGGGTTTCTTTAAATCCTGCCATTTCTTATCTTTTTTAGGTTAACGAATTATTGATAGAAGAAATGTTAGGCCTTGTAATTCATTGCTGAAAGCATGTTACCATAGACCGTATTCATTGCTGTCATACGTTTCGACAGGTCTGTCATCTGATGGTTGAGAGCCTCCTGTGTTGTTGCTGATGCGTTAACTTTTTCGATATACTGGGCCATTGTGGCGTTGAATTTCTTGTTTGTCTCAGCCACTGTCTCTGCTGTCTGGAGTTGGACTTCGAGTGCTGCGACCGAGTCAGTTGCCTTGCGCATCACCTTTGTGTACTCGTTTGTCGCCGCGACCGCTCCGCTGAGGTCTGCGAGCTGGCTTGCTGTCTCACCGAGTTTGTTGATGCCGGCACCAAATTTCCTCAGTGTTTCCTGATCGAGGTTCGCGCTTTCAAGAATCTGATTGAAGTTGTCTGATGAATTATTCTTACCAGTCAATGTCGTCTTCTTTGAAGGGTCTGTCTCAACTCCGTGGTATGCGTATGCAAATTCCGGGAAAACCAAACTCCAGTCCGGCTCGACGTGCGGTGGTTCGAAAGCTGAGAAGAAGAAGATGACTGCCTCTGTGAGAAGACCGAGTGTCAACATGAAATTAGCAGCGCCAGTCCATCCGAACAACGGCATGTGGGTGAGTTTAAACAAAGCACCGACAAGAACGACTGATGCACCGATGCCATAGAGTTTCGCCATGAAATTCTTATAGCCGCGCTTTTCATAAAATTTACTCATAATTCAAAAAAATCTTAATTGTTAATTACTTTTATTATTTACTCATTATTTCTTAATAAACTCTTGATGCCTTATTCGGATTATCGCCTTTGTTTCTGCCGAGGTATGGCTGGATGCAGCGGAAACCGATGTAGCATTTAGCAGTGTCCTGATACTCGTAGTCGCGTGTGGTAACCTGGAGGTAATATGATATGTCTTTCCATGAACCGCCGCGGACGACTTTTCTCTTCATGACGGGGTCGTCTGTATCTTTGGCTGTGTATGTATAGTTAGGGTTCATATCCCACGTGAAGTTGTATGACACAGGGTCGTATGCGCTGTTTGTCCACTCGGCCACGTTGCCGGCCATATCATAAAGACCCCAATCATTTGAAGGATAGTGACCTACGATGAGTGTGCGGAGACCGCCATCGGCGATGTAATTGCCGCGGAGCGGTTTGTAGTTCGCAAGCAGACAGCCTTTGTCGTTACGTGCGTACGGACCGCCCCACGGATACGGGTTGAGAGCATTGCCGCCACGTGCCGCCCACTCCCATTCAGCCTCTGTCGGGAGACGGAACTCCGAGAGTACCGGAGTGTTCTTCTGACCTGAAAGGAACTGGTTGAGCTTCTTGGTGCGCCAGATACAGAATGCACGCGCCTGATTCCAGTTGACACCCACGACAGGATAGTTGTCGTATGCCTGATGCCAGAAATATTTCTCGGTCAACGGGTCGTTGAATGAGTATGAGTAGTCGTGAATCCACGCCAATGTGTCCGGATACACGTTGATGCTTTCTTTCTTCACATAGACCGAACGGTCTGTCATACCTTGCGGACGGTTTGCGAAACCAGCATTGTGATAGTCGGCGTCCGACCTGAACTCTTTCCTCGCAGCTGCCTGAAGGTCAATCCAATAGTACTCATAGAAAAGCTTTCTCGCGTCAATCTCTTTCTTTCCGAAATAACGCTCACCCTCAGGGATATACATGTCCTCAAGAGCATCTCTGTAATCCTGATTGTCGCTCCTCCACTCAATCTTCTCGTCCCAATTGAGATACGGCGGGTCATAGACTTCACCCGTCTTACGGTTTTCGGTGATGAGATATTTCTCAGGATCGACTTCTCCGAGCAACGTGCGTGCTATGGAGTCTCTCACATAATACACAAACTCACGGTACTCATTGTTCGTGATCTCAGTCTCATCCATGTAAAATGCTGATACAGAAATGGTTTTCGCCTGTGCAACATTGGTGGAAGCAATATCCTGACCACCAACCCCCATGGTATAACTACCCATCGGGACAAACACCATGCCGTACGGATCTGGCTGATAAAATGGCTTAGACTTCTTCCTGACACCCACCAATTCACCCTGATTTGAACTCGTACACCCGACAAGAACAGCTGCAACGAGGCTTAATAACAAAAATTTCTTCATTTTATAGTCGTTAGTTTATTATTACTCAGTATTAAAATTTCAAATTTTTTTCGAGCGCCAAAATTAGCGTTTTTTTCGATTATTTTAACATTTATTTTCCAACATCGCCATATTTTTTCCAACAACGCAATCTACAAATATCTCGCACTCCTGTAAATCCGCGGCGATTTGTCCAAATTCAACTTGAAACAATAACTCAGCGACACCTCGTGCGAACCTTTCAGGCCGATTCCCATAGTGTTGATGTCGTAGGCATACGAAAGCAGCAACCCTTTGATGCTGAATCCCGCCATGACAGCAACAGACTCCTGATAACGATAGTTGACACCCACCCAGAACTTGTCGTTGTACCAGCCTTTCATTCCGATGTTGAACTGCGTGTTGGCGATGTCGCTCATCAGACACATCGACGGATTGATCTTGAAAAGCGTGTTGACAAACTGATATTCATAGCCTGCCACGAGATAAAAAGTCCTGTCGCCGACAAAACTCGCGCTTGACGTGGCATTGGCCGACAGCACCTTCCCTTTTGTCTCCAAGAGGCTTGTCACGGAAGCCGCCACATAAAACGTCTCGGGTATCATATAAAACACTCCGAGGTTACCATCGAAAAGCATATCGGTCTGCTTTCCGCTGGGAATGGCAGCGTCGTTGTCAACCAACGGCCTCGCGAGAGAGAAATCGACGGCTCTGTTCGTGAAATTCAACGCGAGACCTATACCCATCGTCCCTGCACCGAGGTCGAGGTGATAGGAATAGCCGAGATTCACGCCCACGTTATCCTCAAAACCAAGCTGGTCCTTGACTATCGAGAGACCGAAACCGCCCAACGCGGCTGGTATCGGGAGGTCGGCGGAGATGAGAAAAGTGCGCGGCGACACCCTCGTGCCAGTAGCGTAATCATTAAAGCCCGTGTACTGATCCCTGTAGATGCTGCTTATATTGACACCATCACTCAACCCGTAAAAACCCGGGTTAACCATGGCGTATGAGTTGCTGTAATTAGTGAACATCGGGGCCTGCTGGGCACACAATCCCTTCGTCATCATAACGATAACCACCACAAGCAATATATTTCTCAATGTCCGCACGTCTTAATTTTTAACCTTTCAAAAACGATTCGTTATTTTATTTATTGTATGCCTCGCAATGTTTTCAACAAGTTTTCAACACCTTATTAATATATATCCTCATCGGAACAGCTTGACGACATCGTTGCCGTTGGCGTAAATGATAAGGATGAGAAGGAATATGAAGCCCACTGTTGTCGCTTTCTCAATGAACTTATCGCTCAGCTTGCGGCGTGTCACCACCTCGAACAGCAGGAACAACACGTGGCCGCCGTCGAGACCTGGTATCGGAAGGATGTTCATCACGGCGAGTATGACGGAGAGCAATGCCGTCATGCGCCAGAACTGCTCCCATTGGAAGCTGTCGGGGAAGATTCTGCCGATTGCGATGAAACCGCCGAGGCTCTCATACGCGCCTGTACTCGGCGTGAAGATGAGCTTCACCTGCTTCCAGTAATCGCTTATCTCATTGAATGTCCTCGAGAATCCACGCGGCACAGCCTGCCAGAAGGTGTATTCCTTGGTCGAGAACTCCAAGTCGAAAGACGTCACCACGCCAATAGTCCCGTTTTCGGGAACATAAACCCGACAAGTTATTGTGTCTGAATCTCTTACAAGCAAGACATCTATATCTTGATTCGTATAATTCACGATCTCTCTCCTGAAATCCTGAAAATAGGGTGTCGCCATGTCGTTGATTCCGATGATTCTGTCACCGACCATGATGCCGGCTTTCTCGGCCGACTCGCCTCCCAGCACTTCTGAAACAACAAACTTCGACCTGTAGTTGATGAACGATGTCTGATGTTTGAGGATCTTCCTCACCGCGTCATCGGGCAGATAAACCTTCATGTTCTCGCCATCACGTTCAACCTCAATGTATTGGGTGTTGTCTAAGACAAGTTCAAGCGGTATCTTATAGAAATTCTCGACATATTTCCCATCAACGGAGATGATTTTATCGCCGTCGCGGAGGCCGAACGAATAGGCGAGGCTATCGACGGAGATGCCGTTTTTGTTGACTTCCGCCGTGGAGAGATATTGCTCGCCGTAGCTCGCTGTCAGTCCGATATACAGAATCATTGCGAGAACCACGTTCATGAACACTCCGCCGACCATGATGATGAGGCGTTGCCATGCCGGTTTCGTGCGGAACTCCCACGGTTGCGGCTCCTGCGCCATCTGCGCCTGGTCCATCGACTCATCGACCATGCCGGCAATCTTGCAATAGCCGCCGAGCGGAATCCAGCCGAGGCCGAACTCAGTCGAGTCTTCAGCCCTCCGCCAGTCGTCTTCCGGCAAGGTGGAGAGGTCTATCGGCTCGTAAGTGTATGATTTCTTGTTCGTTATAGGGTCGATATGTTCTGTCGTGATGTATTTCTCAGGTTCGTTTTTCTGGAAAAACTTGAATCTCCACTTTCCGTTTACCTTTTTACATCTGAAAATGGAGAATTTCGTATCGAAGAACATATAGAATTTCTCGACTCTTACGCCGAAGATTCTGGAGGCTATGAAATGCCCGAACTCGTGGATAATCACGAGGATAGACAATGCAAGAATGAGTTGAACTACCTTTATTAATATTGTCATCTTGTATTTTCGTTAGCGTTTTTATTTTTGGGCGCAAAGATACTAAAAATTGCCATATCAAACTACTTTTCACCAAAAGAAATATAATCTTCGGGGTTGACAGGCTCTCCATTAAGCCATAATTCCAAATGAAGATGCGCACCTTTGGGCTGGTCGTTCGCACCTCCGATGATTGCTATCGCATCGCCTGCATTCACGTTGTCGCCTTCATAATGCAAGAGCGAAGTGTTGTGTCTGTAAATTGAAATCACATTGTTATTATGTTGAACGACAATGATATAGTCTTTCTCTTCGGTCAATTCGGAAAGGATGACGACACCATCGGCAACAGCGGTGACGGCGGTCTTTGACGGAGAGACAATGTCGATGCCGAAATGCTTTGAACCGGCGTCAAACCTGCTGGCTATGGTGCCCTCGCACGGACTGACGAACGACGGGAGACTCTCTTCCCCCTCGGAACCGACGGCGCTGATGAGGTTCTTCATCATCTCCGCCTCATACCTGACTCTGAACAGACTGTCACGCTCCGACTTCTCGTCACGCAGCTTCATCACAGGCTTCACACCTTTATTAACTGATGCCACGGCCTCAAGGCTGTCATCGGCCGTCTCCTCCCCAAAAATTATGCGGCGAAGATTTTCGATATATAAGTCCTTCTGTCTCAACACCGTCTCTATTGAATCGGAAGCGCGTTCAATCTGATATACACGGCGGTCAAGCGTGACATCGGTGTAGCCGGGAATCAGCTCGCGGATCGACGTGAAAAAGATAAGCGAAGTAGTTGCAGCGATGATAAGCAACACAGCAAGCAATATGAATACGGTGACATTCATTTTGCTGGTGTGAAAACGGCCTTTCTCCTCATACGTGTCGGCATGAAGGATGACAACCTTAAACTTACTCTTGAAATCTTTGAAAAAACTCATTATCTCACTTTGATTATGTAACAACCTGTTATTCAAGGTTAAAATAACCTTTCACCTTACCTTGCATTCCTCTGTAGAAGTCTTCAATTTGCTTCCAGTCGGCATCGAAATCCCCGGAAGGGTAAAACATCGGGCCGTAGCCGCACGTCTTGGTCTTGAAATCGATGAACCCCATGACGACAGGCACCTTGGCCAACTCCGATATGTAATAGAATCCGCGTTTCCAACGCTCGACGCGCTTTCGCGTGCCTTCGGGGCAGATAACGATGTAAAGCTCTTCATATTGCTTGAAAACCGCTGCGGTTTTCACAACCATATTGTTCCCGCGGCTTCTGTCAACGGGTATCCCGCCCGTCCTGTTCAGGATCCAGCGGAGTATGAAATTGTCGTAAAACTCCTTCTTCACGAGGAACTTCACTTTCTTATCACGCACCCAGAAAAAACACTTTCCGATGATGAAATCCTCAATGCTTGTGTGAGGCGCCTCGATAATCATGCATTTCTTCACCTCATCCGGGATGTCACCGACGACCGTCCAGCCGCGAAGTCTGAGGTATGTTTTACCGAACCATTTTTTGAAACTCATCTTAAAAAATTTTTTGCGACGAAAAAACGCCGCTATATGTCAACAACGAGGCCTAAGCCGTTTTTCAACGTCAGGACGTTGGGATTGTACTCCGACATCTTCTCGAACTTGCTTCTGTCGGTGTAGGCAATCTCGTCAACTGGCTTTTCCATGATATGATGTACAAGAGTGAACTGATTGTTATTCAGCCTCTTTGCGAGATGTTCGCGCAGCAAAGCCATGTTATTCATGTCGTTTGCCACGAGAACGTTGTCAATCTGATAATCGATGACATTGTTGTCATTGAGCGTGGGGGCGTATTTCCCGATGCCGGCGACGAAAATCGGACACTTGTCTTTGTGAGTGTCAACGAATTCCTTCCACGCTGCCGTCAGCATCTCGACCGTAAAAGGGGCATTTCTGACCTCCTCCTGGACCTCCGCGACAGGTGCTTTCTTTTCCTCCTCGTTAATGGAAACAGTATTGGAACGATGCATGCGTCCGACTGTCCTGGCGGGACTTGGAGTCTGAACCGGACTTGGCGGCTCGGCGGGAGCGGCGGCGACAGGCTGCTGTACCGGTTGAGGTTGTGCCATTGCTTGGGGCTGTGCCACCGGCTGGGGCTGAATTGGCATGGGTTTTGCCACAGGTTGAGGTTTTGCCACAGGTTGTTGCTGAACCGGTTGAGGTTTAATGGGTTGCGAGAAGCACTGTGTCATCTTCAGGAGTGTGATCTCAAGATGAAGCCTCTTGTTGTTGGCGCCCCTGAAATTGATGTCACACTCGTTTGCGAGGTCCAACGCTTTGAGCAGGAACGTATTGCTGCACTGCGACGACTGCTGCGAATATCTCGTTTTCAGCTGACTGCTGACCTCCATGAGTCCTATCACACGGGTGTCTTTGCCAAGAAGCAGATTGCGCAGATGACTCGCAAGACCTTGAATGAAATTCTGTGGGTCGAAGCCTTTGTTCACGACATCGTTCAGCAGCAGCAATATCGAGTTGATGTCATTGGCCAAGATATTGTCAACGACCCTGAAATAATATTCATAGTCAAGGACATTGAGGTTTGTGATGACGTCTTTATAAGTGATGTTGCTGCCCGAGAAGCTCACCATCTGGTCGAATATCGACAGTGCGTCGCGGAGGGCGCCGTCGGCTTTCTGCGCTATGATGTTGAGTGCCTCCTCCTCCGCGTTGACGCCTTCCTTCGCGGCGATGTTCTGCAAATGCCTCGTGGTGTCGTCAACAGTGATTCGCTTGAAGTCGAAAATCTGGCAACGTGACAGGATTGTCGGGAGAATCTTGTGCTTTTCGGTCGTGGCCAAGATGAACTTGGCGTACGCCGGCGGCTCCTCGAGAGTCTTCAGGAAAGCATTGAAGGCGGCGGAAGAGAGCATGTGAACCTCATCTATGATATACACCTTATACTTTCCTATCTGCGGCGGTATCCGCACCTGGTCGATGAGGTTGCGGATGTCTTCAACACTGTTGTTCGACGCGGCGTCGAGTTCGAAGATATTGAACGATGCGTTGTTGTTGAAGCTCACGCACGACTCGCACTCGTTGCACGCCTCCATGCCGTCGGTAGGATTCAAACAGTTGATTGTCTTCGCCATGATACGTGCGCATGTTGTCTTCCCCACGCCTCTCGGTCCGCAGAAAAGAAACGCCTGCGCAAGAGTGTTGGTGCGTATCGCGTTCTGCAAAGTTGATGTTATAGCCTGCTGACCCACAACGCTTTCAAACGTCACAGGCCTGTATTTCCTCGCTGAAACGATAAAATTTTCCATCAAAAATTACTCTTTTATTCAGGTCGTAAAAATACAAACATTTTTCCAAAGCGGGGACATAATTTATATTTTTTTGGAAAAAGACATTTTGTTTGAGCTAATTTATTATTTTTGCAGGTTCGCAGAGAGTTGGAAAATAAAATCCAACTTATTGAGTTAGAACAGCAACATAATTTCGGAAATGAGAAAAAATTTCGGTATATACGGATTCTTGGCTGTCGTGCTTTCGGCATTGCTGCTTATGTCGTGTTCGACGAAGAAAAACAAATGGAACAGAAGGGCGTGGCACAACATGACGAGCCACTATAACGTATGGTGGAACGGCAACCAGAGCATGAAGGAAGGCGAAGAAGCCCTGCGCACGAGTGTCGTTGACGACTACACCACAGTGCTGCCCGTCTTCAACTACGGCACCAAGGAGAACGCCATGGCGCAGAACGCACATTTCGACCGCACAATAGAGAAGTCGGCGATCTGCATACAGAAACACTCCATGCGTTTCAACGGCAAAGAATACGTCCGCTGGATTGACGACGCCTTCATCGACATGGCGAAGGCGCATTTCTACAAGCAAGACTTCATCCCGGCACGGCGCACGTTCGACTACACCGCGATGAACTATCCCACAAGCAAAGACCATTACACGGCAACACTCTGGCTCGCAAAGACTTACATCGCGACAAAACAATACGAGAAGGCGGAAGGCCTGCTGCAGTCGCTCATCGTGACAAGCGCGTCAGACGAGAAGCTGCCCAAATACGTTGAGCGTAACCTCGACCTCGTGCTGGCCGACTTCTACATCTCGACAGGCAGGAACTCCGAGGCCGTGAAATACCTCCGAAGCGCCGTCATCACCGCGAAAGGCAAGTACGACAAGAGCCGCGCCATGTTCATCCTCGGACAGATCTACGCCGAGAAGAACGAGAACGACAAGGCCATAGAACAATTCGAGAACGTCATCAAGAAACACCCCGACTACATCATGACGTTTGAGGCCCGGATGAACATCGCACGATGCTCGGCCACGAACGACACCACCGAGGTCATGAAGATGCTCCGCAAGATGCTCAAGGACTCGAAGAACATTCAGTATCAAGACCGTATCTATTACGCCATGGCCGATGTCATGCTGAAATACGGCGACAAGGACGGAGCCATCAGATACCTCCGCAGCTCGGTGGCGAAAAGCACGACGAACACAATCCAGAAGATTAAGTCATCGCTCGAAGTCGCCAACATGCTGTTTGACGACACGCAGTATGTGCTCTCACAAGCATACTTCGACACCGCGGTGATGTCGATGGACCGCACATACCCAGGCTACGACAGCATCCTCAACCTCTCGGTGATGCTCACCGACCTCGTCGGAAACCTCACCACATACCAACTTCAAGACAGCCTGCTGCGCCTCTCGGAGATGGACACCGTGCAACTCTATGCGGTGATAGACAAGGTGATAGACGACTACAAGGCCGAACAGGAACGCCTTGAGGAAGAGAGAGCCACAAAAGAACAGATTGAGCTGCTCGGCGGCACCATGGACCCCAACGCCTCCAGACCCGTGACAGGCGACGAGAACGGCACATGGTACTTCTACAACACCGCCACGAAGACACGCGGCATGACCGAGTTCCAAAGGAAATGGGGACGCAGGATATTGGAGGACTTCTGGTTCATCACCAACAAACAAAGCATGATGCCAGAGGAAGAGCCCATCACGGAAGAAGACCTCGCGCAGATGACCGACGAGGAGCGTGAGGCCTACATGAAAGAACACGGCATGAGCGAACAGCCCGCCGACACTACGAGATACACCGAACTCGACAGAGGCTTCTACCTGAAACAGATTCCGTTCTCGCAAGAGGCCAAGGACGACGCCAACAAACAAATCGCCACCGCGCTCAACAACATAGGCTTCATCTATTACAGCGACCTCAAAGACTATGAACATTCCATCGAGGCTTACACAGAGCTGTCGGACCGCTACCCCGACAACGAGAACGAGGTGTCGGCATGGTTCTACCTCTACAGGATGCACAACAGCCGCAACGAAAACGCTGACGCCGACAACTACAAGAACCGCGTCTTGACCAAATACCCCGACTCAAATCAGGCCAAGATCATCCTCGACCCAGAACATTTCCTGAAAGAAGCACAGAAAGGCGCCGAAGCCGAACAACTGTATGTCAAGACTTTTGACGCATATAAAAACGGTCAGTATCAGCGTGTAAGGATGAACGTGGAAAAAGCCCGCACGCTGTACTCCAACGACACGATGCTCATGCCGCGCTTCGAGTTCCTCGACGCCATCTCGCTCGGATATATCGAAGTCGTCGATTCGATGGCATACGCACTCTACCGCCTCGTGCAGAACTACCCGGAAAGCAGCATCAAACCCTACGCGTTAGAAGTGCTGCTGAAAGCAAATGACATGTACAGCCTCGGCCTCAACATCGAGAGCGCACGCCCGAAGACAGACACCGTGGTGGAGAAAGAGTCGCCTTACACGTTCAACAGAGACGAAGCACACTACATCCTCGTGATATGCAACACGAAGAACGTGCGTATCAACCCGCTCAAAGTCCGCCTCGGCGACTTCAACAAAAACAACTTCAGAATGTTACAGCTTACGGTCAAGAACCTGATGCTCAACAAAGAACAAGCAATGCTCACAATTGATAAGTTTGAGAACCTCGAACAGGCTCAGGATTATCATAAGGCATTGTTTATAAATGACTACGTATTCGGAGGCATCAACGCCGAAGACTATCAGATAATAAAAGTATCAATCTCCAACTACCCGATTTTCTATCAGGAGAAAAACATCGAGGAATATCTGGAATGGTGGAGCAAAAACAACAAGTGATATGTCAAGCAACACAGAAACATCAAGCAGAAACAACCTCATCGGCAACGGCACCACCATCAAAGGCGACATTGAGGCGCAAGGCGACATCCGCATCGACGGAAAGATTATCGGCACAGTGAAATCAATAGGCAAGGTCGTCATCGGACAGCAGGGTGTCGTGGAAGGCACGGTGACATGCAAGAACGCCGACATCTCCGGCAACGTGAAAGGCACGATAAACGTCGATGAACTCACCACAATGAAGGCGACATCGCACATCGAAGGCGAGCTTTACACCAAACAGCTCTTCATCGAGGTCGGCGCGTTCTTCACAGGCAAATGCGACATGAACTCGAAAGTGGCACAGGCACCAGCACAAAAAGCATGAGGATTTCAAAAAAAGACAAGAGTTTCCTGTCAGGCCTCATCTGGCTGACATTCGGGGTATGCGCTGTGTCGCTCCTCCTTGCCAAGTTCGCCACCATGTGGTGGCCGCTGTTGGCTGTCTTCTTCTTCATCGTCAGCGCCGCGTTATACCAACTTTGCGAAAAGGCGAAGAAAAAAGACATACGCACCTTTTATAATACTTACATGGTCTCAACCTTGGTGAAACTCATCGTTTACCTCGCAATACTGCTGGTTTATTCATTGAATTTCAAGGAAGACTCAAAACGTTTCATGCTGACCTTCTTGGCATACTATTTGATATACAGCGTGTTCGAGACTTATCAGTTGGTCAGGAAAAAAGACGACAAAGATGGAAAATGACATTTTAGGTTACGAAAAAGTTGAGCGATACAACCCCGAACGCACAGAGAAGCTGATGGAACATTACAAAGCCATCATCAGGCTCTTGGGCGAGGACCCTGAGAGAGAGGGTCTCCTGAAGACGCCCATGCGCGTGGCCAAGTCGATGCAGTTCCTCACCCACGGCTACAACGAGGACCCGATGGAGATACTGCTCTCGGCGCGTTTCAAGGAAGACTACCGCCAGATGGTCATCGTCAAGGACATCGAGCTTTTCTCGCTCTGCGAACATCACCTCATCCCGTTCATCGGGAAGGCTCATGTGGCTTACATCCCGAACGGCTACATCACCGGACTGAGCAAGATAGCGCGTGTGGTGGAGGCTTACTCCCGACGACTTCAGGTGCAGGAACGCCTGACAACACAGATCAAGAACGCCATCAACGACGCGCTCCATCCGCTCGGAGTGGCTGTCGTCATCGAAGCGCGTCACCTCTGCATGTGCATGAGAGGCGTGCAGAAACAAAACTCCGTGACGACGACATCCGACTTCATCGGAGCCTTCGAGAGAAGCGAGACACGGGCCGAATTCCTGCAACTCATCGGAAAATGCTTACATTAAAAAACAATTAAAAATAAAAGTTATGTATCAAGAAACAAAAACATTATCAAACACTTTCGTGGCAAACGTCTTCACATGGATGTTTGCAGCATTAGGACTCACGGCACTCACCGCCTATCTCTTCGGCACAAGCGAGAGCCTCTTCCAACTACTTTACACAATCAACGCAAAAGGCTACGCCACACTGTCGGGACTCGGCTGGATCGTGACATTCGCGCCGTTCATCATCGTGCTCATCATGTCGTTCGGCACCAATAAGCTGAACGCACGGCAGACCATCTCGCTCTTTGTGCTTTACTCCGTCCTGATGGGAATGAGCCTCAGCTCCATCTTCATCGTCTATACAGGCACATCGATAGTCAAGACATTCATCATCACGGCCGGCATGTTCGGCGTCATGGCGATAATGGGTTACACCACGAAGACCGACCTCACGAAGCTCGGGTCAATACTGCTGATGGCACTGTTCGGCATGATCATCGCGATTCTCGTGAATATGTTCACACAAAGCGCACGTCTCGAATACATCATCAGCATCGTCGGTGTCATCATCTTCACCGGCCTCACGGCATACGACGTGCAGAAAATCAAGGAGATAGGACAGACCGGCGTCAACGACGGAGAGGTCATGACAAAGGTGACGATCTTCGCGGCGCTGAACCTCTATCTTGACTTCCTCAATCTCTTCCTTTATCTTTTGAGATTTTTCGGGAAAAGAGACTAAGTTTTACACCTATTAATAAATATAATGAAGGCATACGTTTTCCCCGGACAGGGCGCCCAGTTCGTAGGCATGGGCAAAGACTTATACGACAGATTTCCAAAGGCCAAGGATTTGTTTTCAAAGGCTGATGACATCTTGAAATTCAAGATCACCGATGTGATGTTTGATGGCACCGACGAAGACCTGCGGCAGACGAAGGTCACGCAGCCGGCAATATTCCTGCATTCGGTCATCTTAGCTATGATGCTTGACGACTTCCGTCCGGATATGGTCGCCGGCCACTCACTCGGAGAGTTCTCCGCACTCGTGGCGAACCGCGTGCTGACATTTGAAGACGGCCTGCGTCTCGTGTCGAAACGCGCCATGGCGATGCAGAAAGCCTGCGACGCCAACCCGGGCACCATGGCGGCCATCATCAACCTCGATGACGAGAAAATCAAGTCGATATGCGAATCGATAGACGAAGTGGTGGTCCCCGCCAATTTCAACAGCCCCGGGCAGGTCGTCATCTCCGGCACCATCGAAGGCGTGCGCATAGCATGTGAGAAGATGAAAGAAGCCGGCGCGAAACGTGCATTGCCACTCAACGTCGGCGGCGCCTTCCACAGCCCGCTCATGGAGCCGGCACGCGAAGAACTCGCCGAAGCGATAAATAAGACGAAATTCTCAAACGGCATCTGCCCCGTATATCAAAATGTCACAGGCCAGGCCGTCAACGACCCTGAAATAATAAAATGCAACCTCATCAAACAACTCACCTCTCCTGTCTGCTGGACACAGACTATGGAAAACATGGTCGCCGCCGGCGTGAACCAGGCGGTTGAAGTAGGCCCGGGGACAGTGCTCCAGGGACTTTTCAAAAGGACTTGTAACAACGTTGAACTGAGCAGCGCAGAAATATCATGAAACGCGACTACCTTACACCGCTGTTTATCATCTTCGTGATGGCCTTTGGCATGATGCTGGGTATCGTGGTATCACGCAACAACAGCCAAAGGATCGTCATGCGCAACGATAGCGATCTGAGCACCATCGAGAATGTCTTCTACCTCCTTCAGAATGAATATGTTGACACGGTGGACATCCGGAAACTGCAAGTCGATGCTGTCACGAGCGTCATCGACGGGATGGACCCGCACAGCGAATATTTCGTGCCGGAAGTCCTTGAGGAAGTGACCGAGGAGCTTCAGGGCAGCTTCGAAGGCATCGGCGTGACGTTCCGCATCGAGCGTGACACCATCACCATCATCAGCACCGTGAAAGGCGGGCCGTCGGAGAAGGTCGGGATCCTCGCGGGCGACAGGATAGTGTATGTCGGCGACAGCCTCATCGCGGGCAACGGCATCACCAACGCCAGGGCGATGAAGATGCTCAAAGGACCGCGTGGCACCAAGGCCGACATCAAGGTCTATCGCCGCGGCATCGGCGAGCTGCTCGACTTCACCATCACGCGCGATGTCATCCCGACATACAGCGTCGATGTGGCCTACATGATCGACGACACCACCGGATACCTGAAGCTGTCGAAATTCATCGCGACGACGCACAGGGAATTCGTCAAGGCCGTCAAGGAACTGCAAGCCAAAGGCATGACACATTTCATCTTCGACCTCCGCGGGAACAGCGGCGGATACCTCAGCGAAGCCGTTGACATCGCCGACGAGATGCTCCCGAAAGGCAGCCTCATAGTCTATACACAAGGCGAACACCGCTCACGCCAGTATATCTTCGCGAGAAGAAACGGGATGCTCGAAGACACGCCCGTCACGATACTCATCGACGAAGGCTCGGCAAGCGCGAGCGAGATAGTGGCCGGCGCGTTGCAGGACAACGACCGCGGCACCATCGTCGGACGCCGCTCCTTCGGCAAAGGCCTCGTCCAGGAACAGTTCGACCTCGGCAACGGCGACGGACTGCGACTCACCGTGGCACGCTACTACACCCCGACAGGCCGCTGCATACAGAAACCTTACGACGGCGACAGAGAGAAATATCTCTTCGAAGCATACGACAGATACATCTCAGGCGAAATGTTTAGCAGCGACAGCATCCACTTCGCCGACTCACTGAAATACATCACGCCAGGCGGAAAAGTAGTGTATGGCGGCGGAGGCATCATGCCCGACGTCTATGTCGCACTGCGACAAGACTCAACAGAGTATTTCTTCAACAAAGTCGTCAACGCGAGCATACTGTTCCAATACGCCTTCGACTTCTCCGACGCACACCGCGAGGAAATACTGAACTACGGCAATGCCAAATCGTTCAACGACAAGTTCGTATTCACCGACAAGATGTTCACCGACATCATGAAAGAAGCGAAGAAAAAGAAGATCACCGGCACCGACGAACAAATCACCAAGTCCAAGGAACTGTTCGCACCATTGTTCAAGGCTTACGTCGCACGAAACATCTTCGGAGACGAGGCCTTCTACCAGACCTACGAACCGATGGACGAGATTCTGCAAAAGGCTTTAAAAAATTAATGTTTTTAATGTTAAACTGAATAAAAAATATTCATATCTTTGCACCCCGAATTGGTATAATGAAAAGAGAAGATAACAAATATACAATTCCATTGACTGGCTTGCCGTTTGGACATACTGATTATCAATATGTTATCGGTGACAGTTTTTTCGGAGATAGAGATTATTCCGAAGTGCAGAATGGTGTTGTGAACCTTCGTTTAGGCATCGAAAAAATGGAAACGATGTACATTTTGACGTTGAATTTCGAAGGAAATGTCATTCTTCAGTGCGACAGATGCGGCGAAGACTACAGCCAGCCAGTCGAAGGGTCGGCGGAAATTTACCTTAAATACGGTGCCGAGAATGACAATGAAGACAAAGATGTCATCTTCATAACAAAGAACGACAGTGAGTTCGACCTGAGTGACTTGATTTATGAATACATAATCCTGTCGCTGCCGATTCACCGCGTTCATGAAAATGAAAGCGAATGCAACCAAGAAGTGTTGGACATGTTATATCACGAGGATGAGAATGCGAGTGATGAATATGACGAAGAGACCAACGCGGCATGGAAAGAGATGATGAAACAGTTGAAAGACAAATTAGATAATTAATAACTAAAAATAGTGTAAAATGGCACATCCTAAACGAAGACAGTCTCATACAAGAGGCGCAAAGAGAAGAACTCATTACAAAGCAGAATGCCCGACATTGGCAACATGCCCGGTGACAGGCACAATTCACGTCTATCACAGAGCTTATTACGTTGACGGCGACCTTTACTACAAAGGAAAACTCGTCATGGAAGGAGCAAAAAAGTAAATCGTGAATAAGGCGAAGAGATAAAGATTTGATTCATCAGGGAAGTGATTCCCTGGTGAAGTAAATCTTTGTTGTCTTTTTTCAAAAAAAGTATTGCGGAATAAAAAAAAGATATTATCTTTGCAGCGATTTTTTAGAAGGGAAATTTTTTTCATAATCTTTATATTGTTTTTCCCCGCCTTTCGTGTAAAGGTGGGGTTTTTTCTACTATCTTACAATCAGCTTCATCGAAACGCCGTTCATCTTCACAAAATAAACGCCGCCTTCCAAGTCGCTGATATTCAACTCTTTCTTGTCGATAATCTCAAAACTCCTCACCACCTGCCCGATCATATTCACGATCTCAACATTCGACTCGATGTTTGAATTGTTAATGATTGTTAACATCTCTGTCGCAGGATTAGGATAGATTGTGAGATTTCTTTCACAATTCTCCTCGATGCCGGAAGGGATTCCCGTCCCGACAAGCGTATCGGTCGAAGCCTCGCAGCCATCGCTATAGACCGCAACAACATGGTACAAAGCAGTGACACCGACGGAAATTGTATCGGTATAACCCGTTTCCTCTTCCATGGAGGCGATCACATTCATGTCGCGATAGACATCATAGCGGACGAGCTCGCCCGTCGAGCCTTCTTCGGATGCCTGCCAGGAAAGTTCTATCGAACTCATCTCCTTTACCGTAATTGGATAATTCAGCTCGAAATTCAGTGGCGCGTTGCAGGTGATGACAGGTGCTTCGCCAGTCGGGTTTGCGAGCTCGGTGAGGCAGCCGATGTTCATCTGCGTATAACGCTGCGACATCTCGAAGCTATTGACGCTGTTGCCGATAAGGTCTTCCGAAGTGTGAATATACGGGCTTTCATGGTTCACATCTTCGAATGGATAGATGCCCATGTAGCCGGCGTTGTTGAACGAGGTGTGGTCGCTGTCGCCGTAGTCGAGGTTCACGTGCCGGATCTGCATCTCGGGGAAATATACGCTTCCGACATTCATGTAATACGCGCCGATCGGTTCGACGGAGTTCGGGTAGATGCAGTCGATGTGGATTTCATCGCCCGGGTTGAGGTAGCCGTTCATGTCGTTGTTGAAATAACCGAGAATCTCCATGCCCTCGCTCGCGCAGCGGTCGGCGTAGGCCTCGCTCCCGTAAAGGCCGCATTCCTCGGCGGAAAAAACACAATAAATAATTGAATATTCAAACTCGTATTGTGTGAGGATTCTGGCACTTTCGAGGACGGCTGCCGTGCCTGTGGCGTTGTCGTCGGCACCAGGGCACAGGCCACTCCACGAGTATGAATCGTAATGGCTGCCGCAGACGACATACGTGTCGGGGTAAAGCGTGCCGCGCTGAATGCCAATGAGATTATGGCAGGTCGCGCTGCCCATCCACGAGTTCACGTGAAACTCCTGCACCTCGGTCTCGAGGCCGTATGAAAGCATCCTCGCCTCCACCCAGTCTCTCGCCTGCGCGATGTGCGTCCCGTTGAACTTGCGCTCGCCGTAGTCTTGCAGGAACTGCACCGTCGCCTCAAGCGAGTCCATGTTCACTTGATTCATCATCTCGCGGATAATCGGATTCTCCTCGGTGATGACCGGATAGTCGCGCGTCACGACCGGAAGTTTCGACTCTTTGTCAAAAACGGCGACGACACCGTCGTTCTTGAACGGCATCGCGGTTCCTCCGATAGACTTTACAATCAGCAGATTATCATTTCTGTAAAGGATTTGTAAATTTTCTTTAACATTTGAAATGTAGGAATCCTGATTATTCTTGTCGCAATAGACGATGTGATAAGCGTCGTTGCCGGCGAATGCGTCGTTGTCGAGGACGGTGACGTCATTTTGTGCGGCGTTGAAGCCGTCAAGCGTTGTTGCGAGGACGAAATCGTCATTGTAATAATGGATTTTGAGATTCTGGTTGCCGAACAATCTTTGTGTGTCTTTCAGATTGTCAACGTTGATTTTCACGAAGTTCTGTGAAAATGCGATTGTCGATGCCAGCAGCATCGCGATAAGTACAAGATTTTTCTTCATTTTTCGTTATTTTTATTACTTCAGTTGTTTCAATTACTTTTCACCTAATTTCCTGAACTCCTAACGGCCTGACCACCTACATTCCTACTCCGAATGCGTCCCACGGCATACCTTTCGGCATCGGTGCGGTGACGGTCATTGTTGTCTTAAGCGTCGGGTGTTCAAACTCGATTTTATAAGAATGCAGGCATATCGAAGCGTCTGGGTTGGAGCGCGGATAGCCGTATTTCAGGTCGCCTTTTATCGGGCAGCCGATGTGCGCGAGCTGGCATCTTATCTGATGATGACGGCCTGTAATCAATTCTATTTCAAGCAGATGATAGTTCTCTGAATGTCCGACGACGCGGTAACGCAGTGTGGCGAGTTTCGCGCCCGGCGTGCTTTCCTTCACGATGAACGACTTGTTCTGCGCCTCGTTCTTGACCATGTAGTCGTTGAGTTCACCGGCTTCTTTCGGAGGCATGTTTTTCACGACGGCGAGGTAAGTCTTGTGGAAGTTGCGGTCTTTCACCATCACCGTCATGCGGCTGAGCGCCTTGCTGGTACGCGCGAAGATCACAGCCCCGCTCACCGGACGGTCGAGACGGTGCACCAGTCCGGCAAAGACCTCGCCGGGCTTGTTTTTCGTCTTCTTGATGTAAGCCTTCACGTCGTCGAGGAGGCAGACATCGCCGGTCTTGTCGGCCTGAACTATCTCAGAAGGCAGTTTGTTCACGATAATCAGATGGTTATCTTCATACAAAATGCGGTCATTTATTCCCATAGAAACATCTTTTTAATATCTGCGATTTTACGTTTGCAAAAATATGTAAATTAATCAAGATTATTCGCATTGAAATGATAAAAATGTTTAATTTTGCAAATTCTAAATCAAACATAATGAGAAAACTGAATTTGATAATATTTGCGCTGCTTGCGATGGCGATGTCGTCATGCAACACAAAGGTGGATTTGTACAGTGACAAGGGAGACAGCACCGTTGTCTATATGATGCTTGACAGCCATGCCGACACGAATTACGCGAAAATAACCAAGTCGTTCATCGGAAACGCCAATGAACTTGCGCAGAATTACGAGGCATCGAATTATAAATATGATGAGATAAAAGCATATCTTCTTGAAGCTAACAAGACAGACACGCTTTGGCTTGACACCATCTCAAAGTGGATTCCCTACGACCCGAACTCGATATTTTACAGCGGGTGTTACCAGACATATTATTATACGGCGAGAAAACTCACTGCTGGTAAGAACTACAGACTCGTCATCAACAGAAACGACGGCGTTACAGTGTCTTCGAACGCCACGACGATCGACAACTTCAAATTCAGCATACCAAACCCTGAAAACCCAGGCCAAAATCTTTTAGATATCACATCAGTCGCGACAAAGGCCGTGAAATGGATGAACAAAGGGGAGAACCTACAGTCGAATGCCGCGTATTTTGAAGTTGTAGCATATTTCCGTTACAAGGAGGTGATGTACGAAGGGGCCGAGCCTACATACAAAGAGATAAAATGGGTTTTGGGAAAAGGAGAAGCCGCGGATTTGTATAACTCGCAATGGTGCTATTACAGCGTGAATTACAATCCCAACGCACTTTTAAGCGTGATTGAAAACGACCCGTACCTGAAAAACAACAGTCCGTATGGCGTGAAACGTTACATACAGAGAATCAGAGTTGAAGTAACAGGTGTTGGCGATGAGTTCTATAACTACTTGATTATAAACAATTCAAGCAGCGCAATCCAAGACACACCGGATTTCTCCAATATCGAGAACGGCCACGGTTTGATGTCATCGCGTGTGACAAACACAGCTTATATGATTCCAAACGGACCTTCAAGAAAAGAGATAACAGACCAATTCCCAAATTTTGGCTTTGTATATGATCCAAATAATCCAACAGATTAATATGTCTTTTTGTCATATCAAAAAAACATTTTGTCAGTAAAATTAAAAAACAGATACTTTATAAATAATTGAGAATCAATGTTTTGTTGGTTCTCAATTTTTATTTGCAACTTTTTAAGGTCGTGATTGTTAGTTTTTGGCACAAAGATTGATTACGGCGTGTCAGTTTTGAAAAAAATAGTAACAAATAAAATATAGGAGAACAAAATTATGTCAAAAATCATTGGTATTGACTTAGGAACAACAAATTCATGCGTCGCGGTCATGGAAGGCAGCGAGCCGGTAGTTATCCAGAACAGCGAAGGTCATCGCACGACACCATCAATCGTCGCATTCACCGACAACGGCGAGCGCAAGGTCGGCGAGCCGGCGAAGCGTCAGGCAATCACAAACCCGTTGAGAACAGTATATTCAATCAAGCGTTTCATGGGTGAGACATACGACAAGATGCAGAGCGAGATTGGCCGCGTACCTTATAAAGTAGTCCAAGGACCAAACAACACACCAAGAATCGATATTGACGGCAAACTCTACACGCCACAGGAAATCTCAGCAATGACACTTCAGAAGATGAAGAAGACGGCTGAAGACTACCTCGGACAGCCTGTCACGGAGGCGGTCATCACCGTCCCGGCATATTTCAGCGACTCGCAGCGCCAGGCCACCAAGGAAGCCGGCGAGATAGCGGGTCTGAAAGTGCGCCGTATCATCAACGAGCCTACAGCGGCGGCGTTGGCCTACGGCCTCGACAAGAAGAAGAGCGACGTGAAAGTAGCGGTCTATGACCTCGGCGGCGGCACATTCGATATCTCAATCCTCGAACTCGGCGACGGCGTGTTTGAAGTGAAATCGACAAACGGCAACACACACCTCGGCGGCGACGACTTCGACGAGAGAATCATCAACTGGCTCGCACAGGAGTTCATGAACGACGAGAGCATCGACCTCCGCAAAGACCCGATGTCGCTCCAGAGACTGAAGGAAGCAGCCGAGAAAGCGAAGATCGAACTGTCGGCATCAACAGAGACAGAGATCAACCTTCCGTACATAACCGCCACACAGTCAGGACCTAAGCACTTGGTGCGCAAACTCTCGAGAGCCAAGTTCGAGCAGCTCTGCGACGACCTCATCCAGGCCACGATAGCACCGTGCCGCCAGGCTTTGAGCGACGCAGGCATGAGCGTGAGCGAAATCGACGATGTCATCCTCGTGGGCGGCTCGACACGTATCCCGGCCATCCAGAACATCGTCCGTGACTTCTTCAAGAAAGAACCTTCGAAAGGCGTGAACCCTGACGAGGTGGTCGCCATCGGCGCATCAATCCAGGGCGGCGTGCTCACAGGCGAGGTGAAAGACGTGCTTCTGCTCGACGTCACACCGTTGTCACTCGGCATCGAGACACTCGGCGGCGTCATGACAAAGCTCATCGACTCGAACACCACCATCCCTTGCAAGAAGTCGGAAGTGTTCTCGACGGCAGCCGACAACCAGCCGTCGGTCGAGATCCACGTCCTCCAAGGTGAACGCCCGATGGCGAACCAGAACAAGACCATCGGCCGCTTCAACCTCGACAACATCCCGCCGGCGCCGCGCGGCGTCCCGCAGATTGAGGTCACATTCGACATCGACGCCAACGGCATCCTGAATGTCTCGGCGAAAGACAAGGCGACGGGCAAGAGCCAGAGCATCCGCATCGAGGCGTCGTCAGGACTGAGCGACGACGAGATCAAGAGGATGAAGGCAGAGGCCGAAGCCAACGCCGACGCCGACAAGAGAGAACGCGAGCGCATCGACAAGATCAACGCAGCCGACGCCACGATCTTCAACACCGAGAAACAGCTTAAGGAATACGGCGACAAGCTCCCGGCCGACAAGAAGGCTGAGATTGAGTCGGCACTTGAGAAGCTGAAGACGGCACACAAGGCGCAGGACATCGCAGGCATCGATGCGGCGATGAACGAGATGAACGCCATCTGGCAGAAAGCATCCGAAGAGATGTACAAGAACGCCGGCACGCAGGGCGGCCCGCAAGGTCCAGGCTTCGACCCCAACAACATGGGCGGTCAGCAGAACCCCGGCAACAACGGCGGCAAGGACGACAACGTCACCGACGTTGACTTTGAGGAGGTGAAATAATCCCGAAAATCATACTCAAAACGGGTGCTGACAACCAAGTCGGCATCCGTTTTTTTTGTTGTATAGACAGCACGGAAACATTGGAAAATCAGGCAAAAGCGTGGTACATTGGGAATGAATGTACCACGCTTTCTCGTTTCGGGGACGATGGGAAAGTCGGGGGATAATTTTGGTCTATAGGTCATTTTGCAGGCTGACAATGACGTTTTCCCTTAGGGGGATAGCAGTTTCCGCGCATTGAAAATTTTCAGGGGCAAAATCGACGAATCAAACGCTTCTATAGGTCATTTTGCAGGCTGAGAGAACAGTTAATCCTTAGAAACATCTATATTTGCAAGGCGTTCAAAATGTTTAAAAACACCTTATGAATAAAAAAATGTCCTATCTGTAAGTCACCCATAACCAAGAAAAATGACGTTAGAAATGGGAAACAATTGTATAAATGTCTGGCCTGTGGCCGCCAATTTCGTGAAGACGACAAGCCGGACAATGAAGATTTGTGGACACTCTACCAAGCCAGAAAACAAACCATTGACGAACTGGCATCCCATTATGGCGTGAGTGGTTCGACAATCAAGAGACGCCTCAGAAATATTCACAAAGGATGGCTGCAGCTCGAACTCACCGACAGCGGCTTCGTCCATATTGACGCGACCTATTGGGGGCGAAATTGGGGAATATTGCTGGCAATTGACGAGCTTACGGGAAATCCTCTATATCTTTCATTCATCAAGCATGAGACCAACTCCGACTACCGAACCGCGGTGGAATCCATAGAGGCGAGAGGATACAGAATCAAGGGCACTGTGATTGATGGAAGGCAGTCTCTGTTTGACGTTTTTCGAGCACAATATTCAGATGTGCCAATTCCATATGTGTCAGATTGCTCGCAGGTACCTCACAAAAAATCTAAGGATGCGTGCGGCCAAAGAGCTGAAGTGTTTGATGGATACACTGACAAAGAGCACGTTGGACTCTTTCACAGTCGGGTATGAGGCTTGGAAGGAAAAATTCAGCGATTTTCTCAACAGACGCACCGTGTCAAAAGTCACCGGCAGATCTCATTTCACGCACAAAAGTCTTAGGACACTGAAAAACAGCATCGACTTCTATCTGCCATATCTGTTTGCATATCAGAAAGATGAATGCCGTGGAATGCCCAATACCAACAACAAGATAGAAGGCACGTTCACTGATCTGAAGAAAAACCTGAACAATCATAGCGGAATGTCGGAAGAGAATCGCAAGCGATTCATAAGTGGGTTTTTCTTGGCATCTTCGACATAAGCCAATAAAAAAAGGGGACAGAAAAACGTCTCCTTTTTGAAAAATATCGGCTTGAAGTCGGCGGACATATTCCTCACGGAGTTGCTCCCCGGCAGAGCTCCGCTGCGCTTCGGTCTGCGCGGCAAAGATAATCATAACGTTCTTCCCTTCTCAATTTGTTGATAACTTCAGCCCGCATTTTGACCTATAGAACCACTA
>X431_Quagga__coassemble_44_pt1 | contig 30842 bp, 27 predicted proteins | sample X431_Quagga__metabat2_low_PE_006 | metagenome-assembled genome bin X431_Quagga
AGGCGGGGGCGAAGCCGTATGACTATGTTCTGATGTTCAAGATCCTCGTGCTTCAACGGATGTACAATTTGAGCGACGAGCAGACTGAATATCAGATAGTTGACCGCACAAGCTTCCGGGACTTCCTCGGACTGGCAAGCGGAGACAAGGTGCCCGATGCCATCGCCGCGCACGGATGCCCGGAGATCATCAACAGCGACCAGGACAGCCAATTCACGTCAAACGAATACGTCTTTTCATTGAAATTTGGAAATGTATAAATTAAAAATGTAATTTTGCAACGTAAAACCAGCAGGGATTTATCACCTTAACCCGGCAACAAAATGGTCTGAAGAATGGGTGCACTATAGTCGTTTCTTGAATGTGCAGATGGAGAGGGTCCACAACACTCCGCATTGAATCACCAAAATTCCCAACGGACGCAAGATATCTATCAGTCCTGCTCCTTTCATATAAACACTTCTTAGCGCCACTGTAGCATAGTATGCAGGATTGATGACATTGAGATGCTGCATCCATTCCACCATACTCTCGGATGGTGTGAGGAATCCGCCCATATTTTGTGATATTGACAGTAATGACACAATTAGGATAAATGCCTGCATTGCATTGGAAGTAATGTTGTTAATTAAAATAGCAAATGCAGGAATACTTAAGATATATAAGGAATAAATGATGAATATCGTGCCGACAGATTGTAAATGGGGCATACCATACGCTAAATAGGAACTGACGAGTCCGACAACCATTGCAATCAATCCGGCGATATAACAGGAAAGAATCTTTGCCGTAACCAATGCCCACGATTCCAATGGACTGACATTCATCAGTTCTGCTACTCCGCTTACTTCTTCGTTAAGCATTGAATTGACGGACACATTGCTGCAAATAGCAAAGGCGATGGTTAGCAGGGCGACTGAGATCATGAGCAACAGGTAGTCCATAGTAGGATTGTACAGATTGATTTCGCATATAGACATATATTTCGGCTGTATGTCTATTCCTTGCTGCTTGAAATACTTAGAAATAGATGTTAGAATAGATGCCTGCACCCATTTTGCGCCCAAAAGACCTTTCGTTATATCTACCGCCTTGACAGATAACTGTATCTCCTGCCGGAGCGAAGAGTAATAACTACTTTCCAAACCATTGGGGAAATGCACTATACAATCAATGTTTCCTTTCTCCATTAAATCAAATGCCTCATCATAGGTGGAACAATACCCGGATAGTGTCACTCGATTCGAACGGCGAAGTCCATCGGTCAGCGTATGGGATAGCGCAGAATGATCGGCATCCACTACCGCAATATTGATATTCTTTACATCAAAATTATATAAACGAGGGATAATGAGAACTGCTATTATAGGATATACAAGCAATAACGCAATCAAAATCTTGTTGCGGAATAACTGGCGTAAATCCTTCTCCATAAGAGCCAATATACCTATTAGTGATTTCTTCATCGGCTCATTCGTTTTAGTTTAAAATGACATGCCAAGGAGATGACTATGGTTGATATAGACATCAACATAAATTCTTTAGCAACATAAATAGCATCTACGCCTTGAATGAGCAGTTTTCTCAATGCGTCCACATACCATCGCACATAGATGAGATTGCTGATGACTTGTCCCCATTCGGGCAGGTTGTCAACGGGAACAAACACGCCTCCGAAGTACGTAATAGGCAGGATGATACCTCCCCAACAAAGGACAAAAGCATTCGCTTGGCTGGACGCCTGCAAGGCGATATACACCCCGAGACGCATCGTCGTGAAGATATATAGGACGGTAATAAGAAAGATGCCCAAATAGGATCCCCTGACAGGAATTCCTGTTATTAAGATTCCCACCACCAGTGTAATACCTCCCACTACCAAACCAAGCACAGAGTAGGGTATCGATTTACCGAAATAAAAGACATTGAGACTGACAGGAGACAAGATGACAGAGTCAATAGTTCCATTCTCTTTCTCCTGCGACAACGAGGAGGACGTCAGAATCAGCACAAGAAGTACAATGATAAAGGCAATGATGCCCGGTTGGAAAGAATATGCACTAATCAGTCGCGGGTTGTATAACATCCTATAGGAAATCAAGTCCTCGCTTTCTGCTGATAACTCGTCATCAATAACGGCTCGTATATAAATGTTCGCGGCATTGCCCATGGAGCAGTTGGACGCATCAGCGGCTATCTGCACGGCATGTGATTGTTCATAGTCGGGTGCCAGAACGATGGCAGCATTGACTTGGTTGACACGCATCATCTTCTCCGCCTGAGCAAGGTCGTCAACATACCCCTTAAAGCGGAAGACGGGGTTATTCTCAAACCGCGCTATCAAACTCCTGCTTGCTTCCGAATGATGAGGGACCACAGCCACCACCTTAACGGCTCTCACATCCGTATGCAGAATAAGACTATAGGCAAATGAGAGAAAAACGGGTCCAATGAGCACAATAAAGAACGTGCCCTTGTCGCGGAGGATATGCCGCCACTCCTTGCGTATTATGGTTAGTAAGACGGATGTCATTGGCTTGCTTGCGTTACTTGTTTAAACACCTCGTAGAAATCGGTTTCTCCCGCTTTGACCTCAGACCGCAGGTCTCCCATAGCCTTGATGACGCCATCGACCATGATACACTGTCGGTCACACCACAAGACCTCTTCCATATTGTGCGTTACCACAACGATGGTCGTTCCGCGTGCCGCCACAGCGCGTATGATGTCCCATATCTGTTTTCGAGCGACAACATCCACACCGCTGGTAGGTTCGTCTAAGAACAGAACGGCAGGGTCGTGCATCATCGCTGCCGCGAAACTGACACGCCTTTTCCACCCCAAAGGCAGTCCACCATACAGACGGTCGGCATAATCCGCCAAACCTAATCTTCTCAAGCACTCGCCTATCCGATTGTCAGCCTCTTTTCTGCCTATACCATATATACCGGCAGCCAGACGCAAGTTCTCGCGCACGGTCAAGTCCCCCGGCAGGCAGTCTCGCTGACTGACATAACCGATGTGGAATTTTATTTTTTCGTAATCCTTGTTCAAGTCGATGCCTGCAATCTTGCCCGTGCCGGAGGTGGGTTTGGACAGTCCGCACAACATACGGATGGCGGTTGTCTTACCGGCTCCGTTCGCCCCGAGGAAGCCGAAGATTTCGCCTTTGCGCACGTGGAAACTGATATGATCGACGGCGGTGAATTTGCCGAAACATTTCGTCAGTCCCTCCACCTCTAACATATTCTCCTCCTTGAGTTGGTCGTCGGTATCATAGACCGTCATCCCCTCAGGCGGCAGAATCTCTGACGGCTTGCCCACACGCACTATCTTTCCTTCCTCCATCAACGCTGCGCGGTCGCACATCATTATCTCGTTGCGGTAAGGAGAGGAGAGGATGATGGTCGTTCCAAACTGCTCGTTCAGCAGTTTCAAACAGTCTATCATATCCTGGCGCGATGTGGCATCTATACCGGTAGTCGGTTCGTCTAACATCAGCAGGCGTGGTTTATTAATCAAGGCACAGCAAAGTGCCAGTTTCTGCTTCATGCCGCCGGACAGGTTGCGCGCCAGACGGTCGGAGAACGGAGCCAAATAACGGTAGATTGGTTCAATCATCGGGTCGTTCCCGTCAAACGGGAGCCCGAACAAATCGGTGTGGAAACGGATATTCTCTTCTACGGAAAGATCCATATAAAGGGAGAAAGTGGATGGCACAAAACCGATGAGTTTGCGTATCTCCCGCTTATCCTTTACTATATCAAAACCAAAAATGTCGGCACTGCCGTTGTCGGGTTTGGTCAGCGTACATAAGATACGTTCCAAGGTCGTTTTTCCTGCGCCGTCGGCACCACAAATGCCGAACACCTCCCCTTCGGCGATGTCAAGACAAACTCCGTCAAGAGCCGTGACTTTACCAAAGTGTTTTGATAAGTCTTGTATGCTGACCGAACCGTCCATCTCTCTAAACTCTAAACTTTACACTCTACACTAAAAATACACTTCGCCTGCGATGCCGGCTTTCAGATAGCCATCATTCTCAACGGTGATTTTGGCTTCATAGACGAGGTTAGAACGCTCATCGTCCGTCAAAATAGTCTTGGGAGTGAACTCGCTCTCGTCCGAAATCCAAACAATCGTTCCCTCATACTCACGGGTACTGCCTTTGCCGTAGTTGGCGATCACCCTCACCTTCTGTCCGATGGTGATGTCACGCAGTTGCGGCGAGGTGAAGTAGGCACGCAAATAGGCACTATTGGTATCTACTATTTTGAGCATTGTGCGCCCTGCCACTGCTATCTCGCCTTCGGAAGCATATTTGGCTGTCACGACACCGTCCGTTGGGGAAACGATACGGCATTTCTCCATCAAGGTGCAAACACCGTTTATCTGGGCATCCAGACTCTCCACATTGCCCGTAGTGGCATTATTCGTGTTGGTAATAGTAGCCCGTGTGGCAGCGAGTTGGCTCTCCAGCACAGATATTTCCGTTTCGATATTCTCTTGTTGCTTGCGCGGTGCTGCACCGGACTGAACTAAACGCTTCGTGGTTTGCAGGTCTTCTTTCAACTTGGCGATTTTCTGCTGCAAGGCGGCTGTCTGCACCTCTGCGTCCGACTGCACCACGGCAGCCGCTTTTTTGGCGGCTTCAAGGTTGGCTTTCTGAACAGCGAAAGTGACCGTATCGGTCAGAGCCAATTCCTGACCTTTGACCACCTTGTCGCCCTCCTTGACGTAGAAGGCGAGAATCTTACCGTTATTCTCCGCACCAATGCTGACGGAAGGAAATTCAAACACCCCGTGTGCATCCGGTTTGATGCCGTCGCAAGAACTCAACACCACGCCCAACACGAAGGCGATGGAAAATCTTAAAGTTTTTATCACAGTTTTATTCATTATTTTCATTTCTATTTTTCATTTAGACCGGAGTTTTCAGAAATGACGTTTTCTTGTCGGTAAAGAGCTTGCAGCAGTTCTATCTGATGGATACTCTTCTGCAGCGAAGCGTGTGCCTCATCGTTAATCTTTTGCAGCAGGTCGGAGGCGTCAATAAAGCCGCTTTCCAGCCGTTCTTCCGCTGCGACACGCACATCGGTGCGCAGTTGGAGTATCTCGGCATCGTCTTCCAAGGTCTGACGAAGGAATTGTATTTCTTGATTAACGCCGGTATTGGCAAGGCAAATTTTGAAATTCAATAGGTCTCTCTGTAAATCTAATTCACGCATCTGATTAGTAATCAACGCCTTGTCATTCTTACGAGTGTAGAGCGGATTTAAGTTGAACTTCATTTGAACACCTAATACGGCATTGAAAGAGGGATTATGGTCCGTCAGTCCCTTAAAGATATTCCTTCCCGGATAACCGTAATAGGCGTCAACAAAAAAATGAACCTTTGGTGATAAATCGACATTGAGCTTCTTCATCTTGAGTTCCAGTATCTTTTGGCTGCTCTCAATGAAAGCGTATTCGGGACGCACAGGAATCGCTCCAGGATCAGTCGGCGCAATCAGTTCCTCTCTGCTCAAATCCATTGAAGTCAATAAGGATAGCGACAGGCGGGAGGATACGATATTGTTTTCTATCAACTTGATTTGCTGTCTTGCCTCCTTGACCTCGGCTTCCATAGACTTGAGGTCCATCGCGGACAGCTCACCCTCGTCAAAGACGGACTGCATCTTGGCGAGGTTGCTCTCTAACACTTGCATTCGGCCTTGACTTTGTTTGAGCCGTTCTTCAAGGAGCAAAATGGAGAAATAGACTTCATCCACTTGGCGTTGCAGGTTATAAAAAGACACTTCCAATTCCGCCTTGTCTTTGTCGGCATTGGCTTGTGCCATCTTTTTGTAATACGCGGAGGCTCCACCATCCCAGACAGACTGGGCAAGGGTAGCATTGATTTTGTATTGCCACGGTTGCTCATTTTTTCCTGCCATATCAATCATTTCACCTAACTTCCCCAATATTTCGCCAAGGTCTTTCGCATCCGTTGTATTACTCAACCAAGCTCCGCTACCTCCTATTTCCAAACGAGGTATCCAAGCAAGGGAAGCGTTGTGCACATTGCATTCCTTAGTGGCTTGGATAAGGTCATAACGGCTCACAAGCGGATAGTTCATACGGGCACTGTCCCTACATTGTTGAAGGGTGACCGAGGCGTTTGCGGAGGATGCAAAGACCAAAATAACCGAAAGTATGGCGCAGAATTTTCTCATTGTTTAATTGTTATATCACTCCTTTTGAATGTAAACCCACGAAGTCACATTATTTTCCTCGGACGCAAAGATACACAATTTTCGTCATGCACCAATAGTGTCCAAAGAAAAATTTATAGTTCTTTGTAATATATTGTTAATGAATTAGTTGTACGCAAAAATAGCGCATATTGATCTGAATTGATTCCGTAATTTCGCAGCCTGTAAACAATCGTAGGCAGTAATGAATATCGGAAAATTCATCTTCAGTCAACTCGTTGATTTTTCGCCCGAGCGAACATTTGACGGAATAGTACATTTGATGGAATAGTCAAGAAGTACGGTGGCGACAGATTTAAAAACAGACGGATAAAAACAATCAGTAGAGAAGCCGCAGGATTTTTCATCTTCATGATTTAAATTAAATCAATGAAAACCTGCGGTTTAGATGTTCCATTCGCGTCAAGTTAACAGATATGTCAACAAGAACAAGAATGGGCTGAATTTTAGAATAATCTACATGCAACTTTGTATATCAAAATAAAATCATGAAAAAAATACTGCTATTCCGCATTTCCTTATGCGTAATGTCATGTTCGCATAAGCCGGACATCGAGGTCATCGTTACAGCAAACACAAACCTGTGCCCGAACTGTTACTTTCAGCCTTGTTTTAGCTGCATCCTGATCCGGCTCGCCATGAGGTCGATGGCCACCTTGTTGAATCCGCCCGGGAGGATGATGTCGGCGAGGCGTTTTGTCGGCTCGATGAACTGCTGGTGCATCGGCTTGACGAACGTCTCGTAATGTCGCAGCACGTCGTTGACCGAGCGCCCGCGTTCCATGATGTCGCGGCGTATGATGCGCATCAGACGGTCGTCGCCGTCGGTGTCAACGAACATCTTTATGTCCAGCCGCTTGACCAACTCCGGGCAGGTGAAAATCAAAATCCCTTCAACGATGACGACCTCGGCGGGTTTCACCGCAATCGTCTCTTTCGAGCGCGCGCATGTGACATACGTGTAAATCGGCATCGGTATTGTCTCGCCGTTTTTCAGCATGTCGATGTGTTTCACCAACAGGTCCCACTCGATGGCGTCGGGATGGTCGAAGTTGATCTCCTTCTTCGCCTCTGGCGGGAGACTGCCGTTGTCCCAATAATATGCGTCTTGCGAGATGACAGAGACGGAGTCCTCCGGGAGGGCTTCAATCAGTTTGTTTACGACTGTTGTCTTGCCGGAACCCGAACCGCCGGCGATACCGATTAGCAACATTTGGTTAAAAGTTAAAAGAGTAGAGAGTAGAGAGTAGAGAGTAGAGAGGATAACCTCTCTTAACTCTTCTCTCTCCTCTCTTAACCCAAAATTATATTCCTATAAAGCTCATAAGGATACCAGCTGCGACGGCCGAGCCGATGACGCCGGCCACGTTAGGTGCCATGGCGTGCATCAAGAGGTGGTTCGACGGGTCGTATTTCTGGCCTTCGACTTCCGACACGCGGGCTGCGTCGGGCACTGCCGACACGCCGGCGTTGCCGATGAGCGGGTTGATCTTGTTGCCTTCCTTGCAGAAGAGGTTCATGAACTTGGCTCCGCAGACGCCTCCGAATGTCGCGACCATGAATGACGCGGCACCGAGGACGAAGATAATCAGCGAGTCCGTCGTCAGGAACACGTCAGCCTGCGTCGAGGCACCGACGGTGAGACCGAGAAGGATCGTCACGATGTCGATGAGCGGGTTGGCTGCGGTGTTGGCAAGACGTTTTGTCACGCCGCTCTCTTTCAGGAGGTTACCGAAGAACAACATGCCTAACAGCGGGAGTGCCGAAGGGCTGATGAATGTCGTGAGGAGAAGACCGACGATAGGGAAGCAGACTTTCTCTGTCTTGCTTACGACGCGCGGGTCTTTCATCTTGATGAGACGTTCTTCCTTGGTGGTGAGCAGGCGCATGATAGGTGGCTGGATGACAGGCACCAAGGCCATGTATGAATACGCTGCTATCGCTATTGCTCCGAGGAGGTGCGGGGCCATCTTTGTTGAGATGAAGATGGCTGTCGGGCCGTCAGCGCCGCCGATGATGCCGATGGCTGCCGCCTCGTGCGGGTCGAAGCCGATCCAGCGTGCCGTGATGAACGTGATGAACACGCCGAGCTGTGCGGCGGCTCCGAGGATCATCAGACGCGGCTGCGAGATCAATGCCGAGAAGTCGGTCATCGCGCCGATGCCGAGGAAGATCAAAGGAGGATAGATGCCTTGACGGACACCGAAATAGAGGTAGTTCAGCACCGAGCCTGTCTGGTAGATGCCGGTCTGGATGTTCATGTTAAACACCTGTCCGATGAGGCCTTCGAAATATTTCGCCGTGTTCTCGGCTGTCGGATCCATGCCCGCTGGCAGGAACGCCGCAAGCTGTTCGGGCGACATTTTGTGGAAATGCTCGATGGCTTGCGAGCAGTCCATCGTGCCTTGTCCGGCGAACAGTCCGACGAAGAACTTCTGCGCCTCGGTGAGGTCGAACTTCAGGTTGCCCTGCAGCTCGAGCTTCGAGAGTGCGGCCAAGGCTCCGTTGAGATCGTATGTGTATGAATCTTGGATGAACGGGATGTTACCCACGATGATGCCGACGCCGATAGGAATCAAGAGCATTGGTTCGAAATCGTATTTCACGGCTAAGAAGATGAACACGAAGGCGACGAGGATCATGACGAGGTTGCCGCGTGTGCAGTTTCTGAATCCGGTGAAGTCCCAGAACGACGACATGCCATCGCTGATCGCCTGTCCGGCCGATGGCTGTTCCGCCTGCGGGGCCGCCGTAAGCTCCGTCGTCGCGCTTGCCGCCGCGCTGAATGCCGGTTCGGCCATCGCGCTGCTTGACGTCATGACGCCGTGAAGCACGAGCAACATGGCCACCAGTGCGAAGACGAGGAGGGCTTTCTTTTTGACGTTGAGTTTCTTCATGGCTTATCCTATTACAAATAACACGGCGCCCTGGATGATGTTGTCGCCGACTCTGACTTTAACTTCTTTGATGGTGCCATCGACTTCCGCGAGGAAGTTGTTCTCCATCTTCATGGCTTCGTACATCATGAGTTTCTGGCCGCGTTTCACCGCGTCACCCACGTTGACGTAGATCTGCTGCACTGTGCCCGGAAGCGGTGCCACCGCCTTGAAGCCGTCGCCCGCCGGTGCCGCAGCCTGTGGTGCCGCCACCGCCGCCTCGACCTTGCCGGCCTTCGGCGCCGCCTGACGCTTCGGTGCCACGAAAGTGGTCTTCACCTCTTCCTCCTCACGTTGATATTTCACTTGATATTGAGTGCCGTTGACGACAACTTCGGCGTTCTCGCCCTCGCAGCTCTTCACTTCAACTGCATACTCTTTGCCATTGACTGTGAACTTGAATTTTTTCATATTTATCTCCTATTTAAACCGTTTAAACCGTAAATCTTTGAACTCCATGGAGAGTAACGACGCTCGACTCTCGTGATGGTCACTTCGTCTGCCTCCGTGTCGTGCACTTCCTGTGACAGTGACAGAGCCAGCCCGATGACGACGGCGAGGTCATCATCAACCTTCCAACCTGCTGCCGTTGAAGTCTTCGGCGTCTCATTCTTCACCTCTTTCTTCTTCTTGAAGTCCTTGTTGATGAGCTTCGAGAAGCCTGTGAAGATGAGGAAGAGGATGATCAACGCGGTGATCACGATGCAGAAGCCACCGATGGTCACGACCAAATCGTGGGTCATGATCGGGTTCTTGGCAGAAAGCATTACTAATGATAACATATTCATATTCAATCGTTTTTAATCAGATTACAATGGAATATTGCAATGTTTCTTGGCCGGGTTGGTGTCTTTCTTCGTCTCGAGTGCCTGTAAGGCTCTGATGACGCGGAAACGTGTGTTGCGCGGCTCGATGACGTCGTCGATGTAACCGTATTTGGCTGCATCGTAAGGATTTGCGAACTTGTCGCGGTATTCCTGTTCCTTCTTGGCGACGTATTCGGCGCGTTCTTTCTCGTCGGCGATGGCTGCGATGCCTTTGCCTTCAAGGATCTCGACGGCGCCCGAAGGTCCCATGACGGCGATCTCGGCTGTCGGCCACGCGTAGTTGATGTCGGCGCGGAGCTGCTTGCATCCCATGACAAGGTGCGAGCCGCCGTATGACTTTCTGATTGTGACTGTCACCTTCGGCACCGTGGCCTCGCCGTATGCGAACAGCATCTTCGCGCCGTGGGTGATGACGCCGCCGTACTCCTGCACCGTGCCAGGCAGGAAGCCAGGGACGTCAACCAACGTGACGATCGGGATGTTGAAGGCGTCGCAGAAACGGACGAAACGTGCGCCCTTGCGCGATGAGTTGATGTCGAGGACGCCGGCCAAGAACGCCGGATTGTTGGCGACGATGCCTACCGGCTTGCCGTCGAAACGCGCGAAGCCGACGATGAGGTTCTTCGCGAAGTCCTTGTGTACTTCGAGGAACTCGCCGTTATCGACGATGGCGTGGATGACCTGCGACATGTCGTAAGGTTTGTTCGGGTTGTCGGGGATGAACTGGTTGAGGAAGTCTTCCTTTCTGTCGATCGGGTCGGTGCATTCGACCATCGGGGCTTCTTCGAGGTTGTTTGAAGGAAGATAGCCGACGAGGTCGCGGATGAGCTGCAAGCCTTCTTCCTCGGTGGCCGCCATGAACTGGCTGACACCTGACTTCTGGTTGTGCACGAGTGCGCCGCCGAGCTGGTCGGTGCTGACGTCCTCGCCTGTCACAGTCTTCACCACCTTCGGGCCGGTGAGGAACATGTAGCTGTTCTGCTCGGTCATGAGGATGAAGTCGGTCAGTGCCGGTGAATAGACCGCGCCGCCCGCGCATGGTCCGAAGATCGCGCTGATCTGCGGCACGACGCCCGATGCGTTGATGTTACGCTGGAAAATCTCGGCGAAACCCGCGAGTGAGCGTGAGCCTTCCTGGATACGTGCTCCGCCCGAGTCGTTGATGCCGATGATAGGTGCGCCGACCTTCATGGCCTGGTCCATCACCTTGCAGATCTTCTTCGACATGGTCTCCGAAAGAGAACCGCCGAGGACGGTGAAGTCCTGCGAATAAACATAGACGAGACGTCCGTTGATGGTGCCGTAGCCTGTCACGACGCCGTCGCCGAGATACACCTGCTTGTCGAGACCGAAGTCCGTGGTGCGGTGGGTGAGGAACATGTCGAACTCCTCGAAGCTACCTTCGTCGAGCAGCATGGCGATGCGCTCGCGTGCGGTGAACTTGCCTTTTTCGTGTTGCGAGGCGATGCGTTTCTCACCGCCGCCCAAACGCGCCTGCGCACGCTTGTCTAACAACTCCTGGATTTTTTGTTCAATTAACATTTTATGAATTTTTTGATTATTATTAAAATTTAAGACCTTGAAGATAAAGCGTCTCCAAGGCTTAAATCGGTTGGTTTCTTATTTTTTCTTGTTCTCGCAAAGCTCCGTGAGGACTCCGAATGTTGACTTCGGGTGCAGGAAAGCGATGCTCAGGCCTTCCGCGCCGCCGCGTGGTGTCTCGTCGATGAGACGGATTCCGGCTTCCTTAGCCTCTGCAAGCTGATTCTCAAGGCCTTCCACTGCGAAGGCGATGTGATGCATACCGCCCTTGCCGTTGTTCTTTTCGATGAACGCCGCGATTGTGCTTTCCGGCGATGTCGGCTCGAGAAGCTCAATCTTGGTCTGGCCGATCTTCAGGAACGCCGTCCTGACTTTCTGGTCGGCGACTTCTTCAATTGCGTAACATTTTGTTCCGAGCAATGTCTCGAAAAATGGGATTGACTCGTCAAGGCTCTTGACGGCAATACCGATGTGTTCAATGTGTGTTGGATTCATTTCTGTAACGTTACAATTAAAAAAATTAAATTCGAATTTGGCTGCAAAATTAAAAAAAAAATTGCATATGCCCGACATTAAATTCCAAAAGATTTAATCTGTAATTTAGAACAATTCTTTTGCTTTTCTTTTTGTGAAAAGATATAATTTTGCAGCTGTTTAATTTTAAAAGATGGACGAAAAAATTCGTGAAAAAGAAATATACAAAGTGACGATAATCGGCAGTATCGCCAATGCTATCTTGGTGATTTTCAAGTTTATCGCTGGAATAATGGCCAACAGTGCCGCCATGCTCGCCGATGCCGTCCACTCGCTTTCCGACTTTATCACAGACGTGATTGTCTTGGTTTTTGTGAAAATCAGCAACCGGCCGAAAGACAAGAGCCACGACTACGGACACGGAAAGTTCGAGACCCTCGCAACGTTGATTATCGGCGTCGCGCTGCTTTTCGTCGGCGTGATGATATTCTATAACGGTGCGATAAAGATATATGAGTGTCTCTGGCTTGGTGTGCGGCTTGAGAGTCCGGGGATGCTCGCGTTCTGGGCGGCCATCGTCTCGATATTGGTGAAAGAGATTGTCTATCAATATACTGTGCGGAAAGGCAGGAGGCTCAACTCTCAGGCTGTCGTGGCCAACGCGTGGCATCACCGCAGCGACGCGCTGTCGTCGGTGGGTACGGCTCTCGGCATTGGCGGTGCCATCTTCTTAGGCGAGAGATGGCGCATCTTAGACCCGATAGCGGCGGTCGTTGTGAGCGTGTTCATCATTGGGATTGCGATAAAACTTTTCGTCCGCAGCCTCAACGAGCTTTTAGAGAAGTCGCTTCCCGATGAGGTTGAGAACGAGATTGTCGCCATCGCCGAATCGTTCGAGATGGTGAAGAACGTGCACGACATCCGCACCCGAGGGATAGGCAACAACATCGCCGTCGAGATGCACGTCTTGATGGACGGCAACCTCACGCTGAAGGCGACGCACGACACCACCGAGGCCATCGAGGAGAAGCTACGCGAGAAGTTCGGCGAGAAAACTCACATCGCCATCCACGTCGAGCCGGTGGAGGAATAAGCGGCGTGACGCTGCACGGCTGTCATTTCTCAGAAACCTCGCGCTGCCTGCAATACGCGAAGACATCGAAATATTTCTGAAGCGCTTTGCCGTCTGTATTGAATTGGTTATCATAGAGGAAATAATCCGGAATGACTTCCTTGAGGCGGCAGAACTCCTTAAGGGAATGCTTGCCTTTCTGTGCTTCGATTGTGAGATACACGAGTTCCAGCGCACGGTAAACGGCATTGGTGCACTGCTCCATGTTGCCTTTCTTTTTCCAACGTTCAGCTCTTGATATTTCGCTGCCGATATTGAGCATCTGCTCCGCCAACGTCATCTCCGCCCAGCGGCCTTCCGCAAGTTCTTTGTGCTGGAAATTCATCGCTCAACTTTTTTATTGACAATTTCAATGATTTTGTTCCTGATTTCCTGACGCTCGACATCACGGCTGCGGTTGTTGTCATGAGGTCTTATGTTTATCATTGAGTCAAACTCGATGAAGTCATCGCCGGTTTCATTGGGATAAAGGTTAAACCCCCACAAGTCTGACTGCCGCGAGCCAATCGACAGGAGATACTGTTCCATGTCGGAGTGCAGTTCTGCGCCAACACAAAGAATTTCCTTGTTTATGTCAGCGACAGCTTTCACCATATCTCCGAAATAATTCGGGGCCATCGCCTTCAGTTCGTCATTGGTGATTTTGTTTTCAACAATTTTCATTTCTCTGAAATTTGAGATGCAAAAGTAGTAAAAAATCAGGAGACAACGTCGATTTTTGTCAAGTCACCTCGCCACATCTTATTGCTATGACTCTCAGATTCAAATCACCAATAATCTCTATCTTATCGTATCTGTCGCGATGAAATTCAACTTTTCAGGATGTTTGTTTATGTGTTCAAGGAATTTTTCCTTGGTGCTAAACGTGCCTATCCTTGTGTTGCTTGTGTGATGTCCCGAATATGAAATGTTTGCAAGAGTATAGCTGAAATGGATATTTTCTTCCGGAAGTTCTGCCTCGTTGTATTTTATCTTGCCTTCTATCTTTGCGGTGAACGGTGCTTTCACTTTTATTGTCGTCTCCCAGCCGGCCTTGGCGTCTTTAACTTCTACAGCATTGCCGTCGGCGCCTGTATATGTGAAATCATACGTGAAACAGTCTGACACGTAAATAGTGATCTGGTCTATTGTGACGTGGTCTTCCAGTTTGTACGCAACGGTGTATTCTTTTTCTGCCGGCTGTTCGTTTTTGTCTTTTTTGCAACTTGTGAAAATGCCGCCGATAACTGCCACGGCAAGCATGATGAATGTCAATTTTCTCATTTTGATGTAATTCTAATTGTTAGTAAAAATTAATTTTTTGCAAAAGTATGTATAATTATGAAAGTTTTAAAATTATTTCACAATAATTTTCCTTGTTGCCACGATGTTTTTTTCCCCGTCGATGAGATTGACGAAATAATTCCCCGAAGGATAGTTTGCGACCGAAATCCTCATTTTCTCACCATGAAACGGGAACGATTCGACGGTCTGTCCCAAGGAATTCACCAAACTTACAACTCCACTCTCAACTCTTAAAACTTCACTCTCAAAACTCAGCTCTAAAAACTCTTTTGCGGGGTTCGGGTAAATGTTGAGCTCCGGCATTTCGCCTGTGTTCTCGCTTGTCCCGTCCCACACGGTGAGGTCAACGGTGGCGAGGGTGTAGTCGCCGCTCATCACGTCGGCGACGGTGAACTGTCCGAGCTTCCAGTTGCCCTGGAAGGTGTATGGTATTGAGTGCCACGGCTTTGAGGCGTCTTCGCGGTAGAGCAGGAATGTCGAGTCGTTCTCGCTCTGGATCAACTCGTCGTCGTAGGTGGCGTTTTTCTGATACACGAACTTGCCTCTTATCTTCGCCTCTCCCTTGTCATCCCTGAAGATGCTGATATATCGCTCGTTGGAATACCTCAGCCCCTCGACGGCGGCGTTGAGCGAGTGGTCGGGACCGACCCAGTGATGCTCCACGCGCATGAATGTCGAGTCGCCGACCGACTCCACGTCCATCTCGAAATTCGCCGTGTTGAACTTGATGTTTCCGGTGTTCTTTATCACGAAATTGCGGTCGGAGCGCGCGTCGGCGTATTTGTCGTAATAGTCGCAGAAGACCGCAACCGGCTCGAAGTCAATGGTCTTGGTCGTATGTCCTGTCACGCCGTCCCAGCGGATCGTGTCGGTGACGATGTCCCAGTCGGCATCCATGAAGGCGAGTTCGAGGATGACGCCGTTTCCGATGTGGTCGGAGTGACGGTGCTTCTGGCTTGTGAAGACCTCAACGTCGAATCTGTCTCCGTCCGGCGTGACGTTGAAGGAATCGACGAGGTAATGCGGTGCACCGCAGGTGAAGACCCAGCTGTCGAAGAAGCCTGTCATGTCGATGCCGGTGTATTCGGTGATGGCGTCGCGCAGGTCTTCGGAGCTCGCCGACCGCCACGCGAATTTGTTCAGGTAATATTGCATCGCCTCGTTGAAAAGCTCCACGCCGAGGTAGTTCCTCAAAGTATGTACTACTGTCGCGCCCTTGTCATACACCGTCGTGCCGTAGGTGAGGTCCAACGGCATGTTGTTCAGCGGGATCCAGCCTTCGGAGTTGTGGCAGCTCTTTGTGATGCTTTCAATCAGTGCGGTCATCGCGGCCTGATATTGCTCTTCGCCGTAGAGTGCGGCTTCGTAGTTCATACCTGCGAACTGCGCGAAGCCTTCATTGAGCCACATGTCGCCCGCCGTCTTGCAAGTCACCATGTCGCCGAACCACGCGTGCGCCATCTCGTGCGCCACGTACATCTCTTCGTCGGTGTTGCCGGTGATGAGCGAGCTGGCGAACCCGATGTTGTCAACGTGCTCCATACATCCGACACTCGTGCTGACGTAACCGATTCTGTTCAAGGGATATGCGCCGAAGCAGCTCTCGAAATAGGCGGCTATCTCCTTGACGTTCACGAAGGTGCCGGGCACCTTGTTGAACTGCGATGGCTTCGCATACACGTTGACCGGTATGTCGCGCCCGATGCCGTGATACGTCTCTTCCCAGAGCTGGTAGTCGCCGACGGCGAACGAAATCAAATATGTCGGTATCTCCTGCGTCGTGACCCAACGGTCTGTCTTCGTGCCGTCGCCGTTGTCAACGCTGCCGTCGAGGATGCCGCCGCACGATGACGTCATGGAAGTCGGGACCGTGACGTAGAGGTCGTAAGTGGCTTTGTCAACGAAGTCATCGATGCACGGGAACCATGTCTTGCCGAGGTTATGCGGCTGGCTTTCAAAGCCGACGCCCATGTTGCAGACGTAGTTGCCGTTCCACAGCACGCCGCCCCAGCCGTCGTTGAAGGTGGTGCCGTTGTATGAAATCGTGAACGACGCCGTCTGATTGGCATCCATCTCAAAGCCGAGCAGTATCTTCAGGATGTCGCCGTCCTGCGAGAAACTGCTGACAATCAAATCGTTGGATGTGACATCGGTGACGGTCAGGCTTTTCAGCTCGAGGTCGATTTCCGAGACGGCGCCCAAGGCTGTCAGCGTCACGGTGGTAACGGCGTCCAAGGTGTGGTTGGTGAAATCCAAGTTGTTGATTCTTATTTCATAGTGTGTGACATCGATGTTCTCGCCGATGCGGTTTTTCGCGTTTCCGGCGAGCATCGACAGGATGATGATTGCTGAGAGGATGATTTTCTTTGTCATGATGTTACTGATATGCAACCGCTACGCGGTTGTGATTGAACTTATTTGTTTGATATTGACAATTCTCTGTGGTATTCTTCAATATTTACAACTTGTACTTTAGGCCATTCAATTGTTTTTAAAACATCAAAATGACTATCATTGGAAACTATGTATTTTGCGTCAGCTGCAATGTGTGCGCATGTGTTCTTCACCCCATGCATTGATTGTGTCTTCGTTTATTTTGCCATTATCCCATAATTCGTCGATTTCCTTCTGTGCTTTGGCGGCAAAGAAACGTGCAATCAGGTTTTTAAACTCGTTCAAATCAGCTAAGGAGTCAATATTATTGACAGCATTAAGCAGTTCCAGTCTTGCAATTTGTTCGTATGACATACTTCTTATTTTTTCTGCAAAAGTAATAATTATTTCAGTAAAAACATTCTTGCAGTTTCAAAATTAATGGTATTTTTGCAAATCAAATTTTTAGTTATGTTTATTACAAACGTATATTCGGAAAGAGAGATTACATCAACTTCTTCAAGCAGAAAGCCAGACAAGAAACAGTACCAGAAATGTATGCGAGGCTGTGTGACATTTGAAGAGTTTTCCGATCTTCTGAAAGAATCAGTCCAAAGCCATTATGAAAACCTACGAAATTCTTGTGAAAAAGCAGGTGATTCGTGATTTGAATGAAATCAGAGATTTTATCATTGAAAACAATTCAGAATCATTAGCCTATAAATATGTGACAAACCTTCTGTCTGAAATTCAGTCTTTAAAATATTTGGCTGGTATTTTTAAATCAACGAAATATAGTATTGCAAAGAATTACCATTCCAAAGCCAAGTTGTTGATAACCAAAAACAAGAAATGGTATGTTGTTTTTCATGTTTACAAAGGGAATGTCGTTGTTGATAAAATTATGGCAGCTAAACTTATGAAAAATTAATAAAAAAGCGCGAAGCAAACCATCGTCGCCTCGCGCCCTTTTTACTTTATAACTTTCAACTTTATAACTTTACAAACTTTCCGCTACTCTTCGTTTTCGACGCGGATCGGTTCCGGCATCGCCTTGTGGATGTCGAGTTCGTCGATGAGGTTGGTCGCGCCGGAGAGTTTGTCGATGATGAACAGCACGTAGCGGATGTCAACGTTGATGGTTCTCTGGAGTGTAGGCTCGAAGTTGACGTCGCCGCTCATTGCCTCCCAGTTGCCGTCGAAGGCGAGTCCGATGAGTTCGCCCTTGCCGTTCATGATAGGGCTGCCCGAGTTGCCGCCTGTGATGTCGTTGGTCGAGAGGAAGCAGGTGATGAGCTCGCCGTTCTTGTCGGCGTACTGCCCGAAGTCTCTCTTCTCAATGAGTTCGATGAGTCGTTTCGGCGAGTCGAACTCGAAGTCGCCCGGGATGTATTTCTCGACGACGCCGTTGGCTGTAGTATAATAGTCATATATAATGTCTTCTTCGGGTTCGTAATTTTTTACAATGCCGTAACTCATTCTGAGTGTTGAGTTTGCATCCGGATAGAGGATCTTGCCCGGCTGTGTCTCCGCGTAGAACTCGCGAAGGCCTTTCACGAAGAGGTGGTTGTTTTCGCTGATGACCATGTTCGCCATTCTGTAGGCAGGGATGACGGAATAGATTTGCTCCATCATGCCATTCATAAGCTGGAACGCCGGGTCTTTCGCGAGTTTCTTCACGTTTGGCTTCTTGATGAACGCCTTCATGCTCTCTGCGTTGCTGAACATTGAGTTGTCATAGACATCGCTTGCGAGAGCTGCCCAGTCGCCTTTGTATTTCTTGATGAGTTTCTGTATTGAGGCTGGGAGTTCTTCTGTCGCGAACTGTTTCCCGTAGATCTTGAGGACTTCGACGAGCATCTTCTTCTCGACGCGTGCGTCAAGGCCTGCGAACATCGCATCGACATCAATCTCCTTCAATGCTTCCGTTGCGGCCGCCTTGTCTTCTTTCTTGGATTCCTTGTCAGCCATGATTGTGGCATATTCGACAAATTCGGCTGCCATTGCCATCGGGTTGAGCTGGCTCACGAAGTTCGGGTAGTATAATGTGCCTGAGAGTTCGTTTAACTGTCTGTACATGGCTTCGAGAGTTCCGAGCACCTCGCCGTATTCTGCCTTGCGGTCGTCGCTTGCGTTGACCCAAGCCATGAAGTCTTTTTCGAGTTGTGCCTTGCGTTCGGCGACTTTGTTCTTGCGCAACATCTTCATCTGGCCTTCGAAGTTTTTCCATGTGTTGGCGAGGCCCGCCTTGTTGTCGGCGTAGCTGATGTTGACGGCCTGGTCAACCTTCATGTATTCGTCCATCACGTCGGTCTCGGCCTTGAAGACGTCGTGGACGATCGGGTAGAATGTATCGACGTTGTAGTCGATGCCGTAAGATGTCATGTAACGTTCTGTCGAGCCCGGGAATCCCCAGATCATCGTGAAGTCATCCTGCTGCACACCGTCGAGGCTGATCGGGAGGTGATGCTTCGGGGTGAGCGGCTTGTTGTCGGCCGAGTAGGCCGCCGGTTCGCCGTTGGCGTCGGCATAGACGCGGAACACGCTGAAGTCGCAGGTGTGACGCGGCCACATCCAGTTGTCGGTGTCGCCGCCGAACTTGCCTATCGACTGCGGTGCTGTCCCGACGAGGCGGACGTCGGTGTAGGTCTTATAGACGAACATATAATATTCGTTGCCTTCGAAGAAGCCTTTGACGACGGGGTTGAGCTTGCCGTCTTCAGAGGCTGCCGCTTCGAGTTCCTTCGCCTTTGCGTTGATGGCCTTCTGGCGTGCCGCCCAGTCCATGTCGCTTGTCACGACGCCGAGAACTTGTTCTGTCACGTCTTCCATTCTCACTAAGAATGAAGCACTTACGCCTTCGGCGGGGAGTTCCTCGCTGTAGTTTCTTGCCCAGAAGCCTTCGTTGAGGTAGTCGTGTTCCACTGTCGAGAGGGCCGCTATCGAGCTGTAGCCGCAGTGGTGGTTGGTGAAGAGGAGGCTGTTGTCGGAGACGATCTCGCCTGTGCAGAAGAAACCGCGTGGCTTGTCGCCGTTGGAGAGGCCGACGATGGCGTCTTTCAGGCTGCTGTTGTTGATGCTGTAAAGCTCTTCGGGGGTGAGCTGGAGACCCATTTTCTGCATGTCAACGTAGTTGAGGCGTTCCACAAACATCGGGAGCCACATGCCTTCACTGTTGATGTCTTCGTATTTTGATTGATATGGAGGCCGAAATTCTGTATCATTGTGCGTGGCTGGATTTATCACTTGTTGCGTGATTGGGTTTGTGGATTGCAACTTGAAAGTGACATCAGTTTGTTTGCCATTTTCAATTTTCACATTTTTAGTCTCTTTTGCATAATCATTTTTGTAAACAGAAACAGTGTAATTGCCAATTGGAAAGGCACTTACAAAATAAGGTGTTTTTTCAGGAATTTTGATGCCGTTTATCTCTATGTCCGCTCCGTCTATCGGTATTGTTTTAATAGATAATGAACCTATGCCAAAATGTTGGGTTGGTTCTATGCTTTTATTTGTTAAGATAAGTTCGTATGCACTCAATGGTTTCATATCAAAGGGGAAAACGAATTCTGTTGTGCTGAAATCAGGGTGTGAAATTTTGATGTAATCAGCGTGATATGTGAGATACAGCCACACCTCGCCAACTTTGAACTCCCAATCTAAATAAACAGACATGTTCCCTTGAAACAACAATTTGTGACGTTGTGCGTCGTTGATGTTCTGTGTCTTCACCTTAATAACGGCGATTGGTACGTCGTTGTCGTCTGTCTTGTCATGGTCGAGAATCACGAAACCAGGCACTTCTTTGAATGAACCTTCAACGACTTCCATTTGTGCAGAAACAGAAAACGATGCAAAAACCAGTAATATTGAGTACAGTAACTTTCTCATGTATTTTATAATTTGTGCAAAAGTAACAAAATTTTATTACAGAAGGTGAGATGAAAAATAAAAAGCGCGAAGCAAATCATCATCGCTTCGCGCTCTTTCAACTCTTACTCTGCGTCTTCAACACGGATCGGCTCTGGCATCGCCTTGCGGATGTCGAGTTCGTCGATGAGGTTGGTTGCGCCGGAGAGCTTGTCGATGATGAACAGCACGTAGCGGATGTCAACGTTGATTGTTCTCTGGAGCGTAGGCTCGAAGTTGACATCGCCGCTCATTGCCTCCCAGTTGCCGTCGAAGGCGAGGCCGATGAGTTCGCCCTTGCCGTTCATGATAGGGCTGCCCGAGTTGCCGCCGGTGATGTCGTTGGTCGAGAGGAAGCATGTGATGAGCTCGCCGTTCTTGTCGGCGTATTGCCCGAAGTCTCTCTTCTCGATGAGTTCAATGAGTCGTTTCGGTGAGTCGAACTCGAAGTCGCCCGGGATGTATTTCTCTACGACGCCGTTGGCTGTGCAGACGTAGTCGTAGGAGATGGCATCGGCCGGCTGGTAGTCTTTCACCGAGCCGTAACTCATTCTGAGTGTTGAGTTTGCATCCGGATAGAGGACCTTGTCGGGCTGTGTCTCCGCATAAAATTCGCGGAGGCCTTTCACGAAGAGGTGGTTGTTCTCGCTGATGACAATGTTAGCCATTCTGTAGGCAGGGACGACGGAATAAATCTGTTCCATCATGCCGTTGGCAAGTATCACAGCCGGGTCTTCTTCAAGTGCTTCAAAATCTGGATTTTCGACAAATGACTTGATTGAATTACTCGTCGCGAAGATTGAGTTTTCATTGATGTCGTTTGCCAAGGATTCAAAACTGCCATCGTATTTCTTCAACAGTTCCTGTATTGATTCCGGGAGGTCCTCGGTCGTGAACTGATTTCCATATATCTTAAGGACTTCAACAAGCATTTTGTTCTCGACGCGCTGGTCAAGACCATCGAACAAGCCGTCAATATTCAGGTCTTTAAGAGCCATCGTGGCTGTGTCGAGCATTGCTTTTGCCACCATGACTATACTGTCGCCCTTTATCTCTTTCTGCTTCTTCGGCTTGCCCTTTTCGTTTGTCGTAAGACTTTTGTATTCAGCGGCAGCTTCCATATAACCTTTAAATTCAGCCACGCGGTTGAATACACTAAGTTGACTTACGAAATTCGGATAATACAATGTCGCTGTCAGTTCGCCGAGTTCTGCATACATCGCTTCGAGAGTGCCGAGTACCTCGCCGTATTCAGCCTGCCGAGCTTCTGTCTTTTCAACCCAGGCGTTATAGTCTTGTTCGGATTTGACGTTCATCATTGCAACTGGGCTGCCGAAATTGATCCAATTGGTGAACTCTTTTTCAAGTTCTGCCTTGCGTTCGGCGACTTTGTTCTTGCGAAGCATCTTCATCTGGCCTTCGAAGTTCTTCCATGTGTTGGCGAGGCCCGCCTTGTTGTCGGCGTAGCTGATGTTGACGGCCTGGTCAACCTTCATGTATTCGTCCATCACGTCGGTCTCGGCCTTGAAGACGTCGTGGACGATCGGGTAGAATGTATCGACGTTGTAGTCGATGCCGTAAGATGTCATGTAACGTTCTGTCGAGCCCGGGAATCCCCAGATCATCGTGAAGTCATCCTGCTGCACACCGTCGAGGCTGATCGGGAGGTGATGCTTCGGGGTGAGCGGCTTGTTGTCGGCCGAGTAGGCCGCCGGTTCGCCGTTGGCGTCGGCATAGACGCGGAACACGCTGAAGTCGCAGGTGTGACGCGGCCACATCCAGTTGTCGGTGTCGCCGCCGAACTTGCCTATCGACTGCGGTGCTGTCCCGACGAGGCGGACGTCGGTGTAGGTCTTATAGACGAACATATAATATTCGTTGCCTTCGAAGAAGCCTTTGACGACGGGGTTGAGCTTGCCGTCTTCAGAGGCTGCCGCTTCGAGTTCCTTCGCCTTTGCGTTGATGGCCTTCTGGCGTGCCGCCCAGTCCATGTCGCTTGTCACGACGCCGAGAACTTGTTCTGTCACGTCTTCCATTCTCACTAAGAATGAAGCACTTACGCCTTCGGCGGGGAGTTCCTCGCTGTAGTTTCTTGCCCAGAAGCCTTCGTTGAGGTAGTCGTGTTCCACTGTCGAGAGGGCCGCTATCGAGCTGTAGCCGCAGTGGTGGTTGGTGAAGAGGAGGCTGTTGTCGGAGACGATCTCGCCTGTGCAGAAGAAACCGCGTGGCTTGTCGCCGTTGGAGAGGCCGACGATGGCGTCTTTCAGGCTGCTGTTGTTGATGCTGTAAAGCTCTTCGGGGGTGAGCTGGAGACCCATTTTCTGCATGTCAACGTAGTTGAGGCGTTCCACAAACATCGGGAGCCACATGCCTTCGTCGGCACGGACGATGCCCATCATCGCAAAGACGAGGGCGAAAAACAATGATGCTTTTTTCATTTTTGTATTGATATTTTTATTGTTGTTACGGATATGGAACCGCTACGCGGTTCTCTTGTCAATTACCATTTGATATTTTTTCTATGGATATGGAACCGCTATGCGGTTATCGTTCTATTCTCTTTTAACTCTCCTCTTTCATCTCTCCTCCAAAAACTCCATTCCCATCTCGTACCAGATGTCTTTCGGGATGCCGAGGCTGTTGACCTTGTCGAGGTCGGCTTGGAGCACAGGTCTGATGACGCCGTCGTTGGCGATCCATTCTTTCACGAACTCGTAGTTGCCGTCGCCTTCGGCCTTGAGGATCTCACCGCCGAGTTTCTCGATGGCCGCCTTCATCTTCGGGAAGTCGATGGCATAGAGGCCTTCGGCGTTGCGTGTGAATGCGCCTTCTCTCTCGAGGAAGTTGAAAGTCAGCATGTTGGCTTTACCGTGTGCCGATGCCGCGCCGAAACGCACCGAGCGGAAGATGCCCGCCATGAAGGTGGTGTAGTTCTCTTCGAGTGTCGTGTTGGTGTATTCGCCCATCTCCGAGAGCTTCGTCACGAGGAACAGTCCGAGGACATCGGCTTTAGCCTCTTCAATGGCTGAATATTGCTCCTTAAGTGCGTGACGCACAGTGCCTTGACCGCTGAGTGTGTTCTTGATGCCGAGGCCGTGAGCCACTTCGTGGAACATCACGTTGGCGAAGAAAGCGTCGAACTTGATGTTCGGGCGTGAAGTTTCTGTCATGAGGACGTTCGAGATAGGCATGACGATCTTGTCGAACTTGGCCTGCATGGCGTTCTTGAGTTGTAGTTTGCGTGTGCCTTTCTGAAGCTGCACTCTCTCATCGTTGGGCAGGTTGATGGCGATGGTCTTTGAGCCCATGTTGCAGTCGCCGCCGTAGAACACCACGTCATAGACGGCGAGGTCGGCGTCGGTGCCGGGTTTCTCTTTCTTGTATTCGGCAGGGACCGGCAGCTTGGTCTGAAGCTCGGGGAGCAACGCCGCGTAACGTGCGAGCTGTGCGCTCCAGTCGAGGTCCTTTATTAATATGAACGACTCGTGTGCCGCCTTGTAGCCGAAGAGGGCATCGACGTAGTTCTCGATAGGTCCGACGACGAAGTCGATGTTGTTGTTACGGACGTTCATCCATGCCATGTCCGACTCGAAGTAATCGTCGGTGAGCAACGCCTGCGCCCTGAGTTTCAGGTATTCGGCGAACTCCTTGTCGCCGGCGAGGTCGGAGGCCTTCAAGAGGAGGCTGGCTGCCTTCTCGATCTGTTCTTTATATGCCTCGTGGAACCACACGGTATAGAGCTGTCCGTCCTCATCGCGGCGCACCAAGGTGTAAAGGCTGGTCTTGTCTTTGTCGTCCCACGCCTCGAACTCTTCTTTTGTCATGTCGGTCGGGTAGAAGCCGGCGCCTGCGGGCATCTCGCCGTAGCCCGGGATGAAGCTGCGGAGGCCGTCGAGCTGGTCCCACGGACCGTAGTTGATCTCCGCGAACTTGCGTGCGTTAGGGTCTTCGATCTTGCTCAGGAACTCGTCCTTGCTGCCGCCGAGGTTCTCTGTCCAGAAGATGTCATCCATGATCTTTCCGGCCTCGAAGAGATAGCCGAGCATCTCTTTCTCGTTAGCCGAGAGATGGCTGATGTCGCTTGTCAGGGTCACCTTCGCATATTGGTTGGCGAGTGCCTCGTAGTTTTCAATGCAGGTCTGCTTCTCGCAGCAAGCCTCTTGTTTCGGTTCGCTGCCGCAGCTCACGAGGGCTGCCGAGATGGCTGTAGCCATGATTATGTGTCTTATTTTCATGTTGTTATATGTTACTGATATGCAACCGCATAGAGGTCGTAGAGGTTGTGTTACTGATATGTAACCGCTATGCGGTTATAGAGGTTCTAATTTGTTTTATCTGTTGATGAAAAGTTTCTTTGTGATGACCGCCTCGCCGGCGTTGATTCTCACGAAATACTCGCCCTGCGGAAGCTCCGCGACGTTGATCTCTTTGCTGTCTTCGATGCACATCACGCTGCGGCCGAACATGTCGATGACCTCGATGCTTGTGACCGATAGGTTGCTGTCATTCAGTATCTTGATGATTTCATTAGCTGGATTCGGGAAGATGTCGAAGCTGCCAGCGAGAGGATTCTCCTCGATTTCGTCGATGTCGCATGTGTTGTATTCCGGATTCACGTAGATGACGTTGTCGCCGTTGTGCATGCAGAGGAGGTCGAACACTTCGCCATCGTCGCCCGGTTCATAGACGCCGACATTGAGGAAGCCGCGGCTGCTGCCCACGCCTTCGATCCAATATTCCGTCTCTCCGGGAAGCTGCATGAACGAGAACTCCCATTTCTTTCTCTCAACGCCGTTGTTGTCGATGATCGTTGTCACCGATGTCACCTGCATCGGATGCTCGTCGTTGTCGTGGAAGAAGTCGCCTTCCTCGAGGTCGTAGTCATAGAGAAGCACTTCCTCTCCGTAAACGTCACGGTAGGCGAGCCACGGGCGGAAATAAACCTGATTGCCCTCTGTCCTGTAAACGCCTTCTTCGACAGGACCATAGACACCTTCCCACCAGCTGACGATTTCGGTATATTCCATGCCGTCAACCGTTACGTTAGCCCTTTCTTCAAACCCCATCTCGAACGTGCCTTGAGGCTCCGGCGGGCTGAATGTGTACTGTCCCATCACGTACCAGTAATTCTGTGAGTTGACACCAAGAGAAATTGCAAACACCGCAATCATTGTAACTGCGATTTTTCTGAAACTTTGTAGATTTTTAAGCATATCCGTTATTTTTTTGAATTAAACCGCAAAAATAATAAATAAAATGTAATGGGCATCAAGTAATCGAAAAAAAACCTATTTTTGCGCCATGGCTGGAATTTACATTCATATCCCTTTCTGCAAAAGCAAATGCGCCTACTGCAACTTCTTCTCGGTCGTCACAGGGAAGCAACATGTTGATTTTCTTGATGCTTTGAAAAAAGAAATTTTAATAAGGAAATCTTATCTGAATAATGAAAAAATCAACACGGTTTATTTCGGCGGCGGAACGCCTTCTCTTCTGAAACCAAGTGAGATTCAATCCGTTCTCGATGTTTTGTACAAAAATTTTAACATTTCCGAAAATCCAGAAATCACTCTTGAAGCCAACCCCGACACTGTCTCAAAGGAATTGTTAAAGGATTTTAACATTGCAGGGATTAACCGCCTGAGTGTCGGGATACAGAGTTTCCATGACGATGACCTGCAATATCTCAGCCGCCGGCACGACTCCAGACATGCGCTTCAGGTCCTGGATTGGGCTAACGAAGTTGGTTTTCAGGAAGTCACGATGGACTTGATTTACGGCATCCCCACCTTGACGGAAGAGAAATGGGCGGCGAACCTCGACATTTTCTTCTCGAAAGGCATCAACCATCTCTCGGCTTACGCGCTGACCATCGAGCCGAAGACCGCGCTCGGGCAGCGTATCAGCAAGGGCATCGTCGCTCCCGTTGACGAAGCCGCCACGATACGGCATTATGGGATGCTCGTAGAACGCGCTGAAGATGAAGGCTTTGAGCATTACGAAATCTCAAACTTCGCCAAGCCCGGACATCACTCGCGGCATAACCGTTCGTATTGGGACGGCGTGAAATACCTCGGCCTCGGTCCGTCGGCGCATTCGTTCGACGGCACTTCACGGCAGTGGAACATCGCCAATGTGACGGAATACTGCAAATTGGTAAACGAATTTCCGAACTCGTTGCAAATGAACTGGTTCGAGAAGGAAATCCTCTCTTTGGACGACCGTTACAACGAATACGTGATGACTTCACTGAGGACGTGCTGGGGCTGCGACATCGTGAAAATCAGGGAAGACTTCGGCGAGAGATATCAAAAGTATTTTGAGAGAAACATCGCGCCGTACTTGAACGACGGGCGTTTGGTGAAACACGGCAATAACTACATCTTAACCAAGAGCGGTATGCTTTTCGCCGACGGCATCGCGGCGGAGTTGTTCGTGTGAGGCGAAGGCCCACTGACATCGTGCGCCAGCCAACTCCACTCCCAACTCTCAAAACTCCACACTAAAAAAACCTCCACTCCCAACTCTCAAAACTCCACACTAAAAACTAACGACTAAAGACTAAAAACTAAAGACTTAAACCACTCTCCACTCCGTGATATTCCGCCTCTCCGACGAGAACACGACTCCGACCTTGAACAGCTTCCTCGAATCCGCGGTGTACGGTTCGGCATAGCCTTTGTCGTCAATCTGTTTCAACGCTTCGGCGGCTGTCCCGTCGAGCTTGAACTCAAAGATATAGACGTAATCATCCGTCTCAACGATTATGTCGGCCCGGCCGCGGGAGTTCGCTTTCTCCGTCAGGACAGTGTAGCACGACAGAAGCGTGAATATCAGATACATCGTGTAATGGTAGTGGCTCTCGTAGCTCCACGCGCGTTCTTGGTAGTTGGCGTTGTAAGGGATTGAGGCGAAAAACGAAGACAGCTCGTCGCGGAGGTCGTCGGTGCGGCCTTGCATGAGAGCCTTGTTTATCGTCAGCGCGAGGGGCTGCTGCACGTTGGTCATCTTGAAGTAATCGTTTGCCAGCAACGCCATGAAGCCTTTCTTCACTTCTACATTCGGGTAGTCAAGGGTATAGAAATAAGTGCCGCCGACTCTCTCATAGTCTTTTATCGTCAGGTAGCCGCTCTGGTAAATCATCGCGAGGGGGTCTTCGGCGTCGGCCTTGTAGTCCATGAAGTAGCTCTTCTCATATTGCCGGCTCACTATCTCCTGCATGTTGGTCTTGCCGCGGTCGAGCAGGCGCATGAGGTACGTCGGAGTGCCTGTCGCAAACCAATATTCATCTAATTTCCTGTCGTTCAATGCGTTCAGCACGCTGTACGGGTTGAAGATGTCTATCATTTTTTCGGAGAAATGGTAGCCGTCGTACTGTCTCTTCAATTCGGCGTACATCTCCTCCTTGGTATGTTTGAACTCGCTGGCCATCGCCTCGATTTCGCCGTCGAAATAACTCACAAGTTCGTCCTTCGTGATGCCGCACAATGCATCGAACTCGCTCTTCATGCTGATGTCCTCCGGCTGGTTGAAGCCGCTGAACACACTGACTTGCGAGAACTTGGTGACGCCGGTGAGCAGCACGAAACGGAGGTGTTCGTCGGCAACTTTGAATGTGCCGTAGAACTCCTTAAGGACAGTTCTGTTCTCCTGTTCCATCGGCTCCATCAGCACGTCTAGCAAAGGCTTGTCGTATTCGTCAATCAACACGACGCACTTCCGGCCGGTCTGACGGTGTGCTTCGCCGAGTATTTTTGCGAAACGGAGACCTGGCTTTTCGTATCTGTTCTCAATCCCGTAAAGTTCCTCCCAACTGTTCAGATAAGATGAAATCGTCTCCTTCAGACCTTCTGTATCCTCAAAGCCGCCCTGTGCGAAGTCTATCCTGAACACCGGATATTGCGTCCAGTCCTTCTCCAATTCATCAATCTTCAGACCTTTGAACAGTTCCTTCTCCCCTTTGAAATAGCTCTCGAGCGTTGATATCAGCAGTGATTTTCCGAACCTGCGCGGACGGCACAGGAAGCATACATGTTTCTGCGCAAGGTCATAAACGAGGTCGGTCTTATCGACGTAAACCATGTTTTCTTCAATGAGGGTCTTGAATGTCTGGGTTCCGATGGGATATTTCATAACGCTATCATTTTTTTCGGGTGCAAACTTACATAAAAATTCTGGATTTTTAGGCCGGTTAATAAAAAAAATCAAGGCCGGTGTCTCAATATGGCTGATATTCACTATCTTAGCCGAAAATTTTAAATTCATGTATTATGGAACGAGCTTGCGGCCTTGACGTGCACAAAGATAGTGTATTTTCCTGTATCATCAACGAGAACGGAGAAATAATCAGTAAGAAATTCGGGGTGCTCACACCCGACCTCGAGGAGCTGCGACGCCATCTGGTTGAGAACCATGTGGATGCGGCGGCGATGGAGAGCACGAGCATCTACTGGATGCCCGTGTGGGACGCCCTCGACGGGAGCGGCATCGAACTCAAGCTCGTCAACCCGTACTTCATCAGGCAGCTGCCGGGCCGCAAGAGCGACGTGAAGGACGCGGAGTGGATAGCGACATGCGTGCGCAAGGACCTGATACGCGGCAGCTACGTGCCGTGCGGCGCCGTGAGGCAGATGCGCAAGTACAACCGGATGGCGTTCGACCTTTCCAGGGACATCGTCAGGCTGGAGACGAAGCTGGACGCCGCACTGCAGAGGATGAACATCCGGATAAGCAACTACGTGTCGAGCACCGACACCAAGGGCTACAGGTCTGTCGTGGAGAAGCTCTCGCAGGGGGTGACAGACCCCGAGGAACTCCTCAGGGGGATACACAGAAGGACCGTGAACCGCCACGGCAGGGAGACGCTGGTGGCCGCACTCACCGGGATGGTCACCGACGTGGACACGGACATGGTGCGCATGTACAGGGAGAGGCTCGACCTCGCGCGGAGGCAGAAGGATGAGTGCGAGCTGAAACTCCGGCAGCTGTGCGAGGAACACTTCCCGAGGAAGTTCGCCAACCTCCAGACCATGCCCGGCATGAAGCCGAAGTCCGCGGCGGCGGTGATAGCGGAGACGGGCGGCGACATGAAGCCGTTCGAGACGCCGGCGGCGCTGGTCTCGTGGTGCGGCCTCAGGCCGCGCAACGACGAGAGCGCGGGCAAGATAATGTCCACCAGGACCACTCACGGCAACAGGTTCATCAGGACGACCATGGTGGAGTGCGCGTGGGCCGCGGCGAGGAAGCGCGGCTGCTTCTACAGCAGGTTCTCCTACAGGCTGGCGACGGAGAGGAAGAAGCAGAAGATGAAGGTCGTCGTGGCCGTGGCCAGGAAGATGCTCTCCGCCGCGTGGCACATACTCTCCGAAGACACAGCCTACAGGGACGCTTAGTTTTGACAATCCGGGGTCGCGAACCCCAGTTGGAGGCCGTGCGGCGGAAGGTCATTATCTTTGTGGTGGCGGAAGACCCCGTGTTTGCAAACTGACTGACAACGCCGAGCGGCCTGTGGATGCCGGTTTGGGCCAACAGCCCGCAGAGGAAAGTTCTACTTATATATTACAGCAAGGACGCCTTCGCGTCCGGGCGGAGCCTTGGCCAAACACACCCGCACATCATTGATTATGTCATACTTGACAGGATTAAGAATGGCTTTTTTAGAGGAAAGATAGTAAAAATGTTTAAAAGTTCATAAAGTTCCTAAAGTTTGTAGAGTGTTAAGAGTTGAGAGTGAAGAGTGAAGTGTTAAGTGTTAAGTGTTAAGAGTTGAGAGTTAAGAGTTAAGAGTTAAGTTGGCTGTCGCATCAAAAGCAACTCCACTCTCAACTCTCAAAACTCCACACTAAAAAAAGCTCCACTCCCAACTCTCAAAACTCCACACTAAAAAAACTCCACTCTCAACTCTCCAAACTCCACACTAAAAAAAGCTCCACTCTCCACTCTCAAAACTCCACACTAAAAAAAACTCCACTCCCAACTCTCCAAACTCCACACTAAAAAAAGCTCCACTCTCAACTCTCAAAACTCCACACTAAAAAAACTCCACTCTCCACTCTCAAAACTAAAGACTAAAGACTATTGTACTGCGCCGTGTGGGGCGAGGAAGACAGGA
>X431_Quagga__coassemble_45_pt1 | contig 30817 bp, 25 predicted proteins | sample X431_Quagga__metabat2_low_PE_006 | metagenome-assembled genome bin X431_Quagga
TTGAGCCGGCAGAGGGATTTGGACCCCCGACCCCGAGATTACAAATCACGTGCTCTACCGCTGAGCTATGCCGGCTTGCGCGCCTGGCTTTCTTCCATTGAGCCGGCAGAGGGATTTGGACCCCCGACCCCGAGATTACAAATCACGTGCTCTACCGCTGAGCTATGCCGGCCTTTATGTTAAAGAACCTACCTGCAAAAAAACAGACCATTTCGACTGTTCAAAATGGTCTGCAAAAATACATATTTTTTACGTACCAACAAGTATTTTTTATAAAAATTTTTTATTTTTTTCAAAACACTTGTCAACTTATTGTCTATCAACAATATAAACTATTTATCAGCACGGTTTTTGTATTTTTCGATCTGCGATTTCAAGGCATCCAGAGCCAAATCTGTCGCCTCTTCAAATGTCTTGCACTGCTTGCTCGAATATAAATCGTTGCCTTTTATCACCATCCTGATGTCTGCTATCTTGTTCTCCGGCGAGTCAGTGTTGGCTAACTTCAACGTGACATCCGCCTCCATGACATCTGATACCTTCTGACATAACTTCTCGACTTTCGCCGTGATGAAATCCTCCAGCTTAACGTCCGCCTTGAAATGGACTGCATTGATTGTGACTTTCATTTTAAACCTCCTTTTTAAACGGTTATTGAAATTTATTTTCCTACTCATCACCCAACGGATGGGCGAATTGATATATCTCCTTCAGCTGTTCAATGGTGTTGTGCGTGTAAATCTGCGTGGAACCGAGACTCGCATGTCCGAGAAGCCTCTGTATGGCCCTGATATCCGCCCCTTCATTCAGAAGATGCGTTGCAAAAGTATGCCTCAACACATGCGGACTCTTCTGCTGCAGCGTCGTCACGCCTTCAAGAATCCTGTAAACAATATTATATATGAAGGTCGCGCCAGCCGGCCTCCCCTTGTCGTCAACAATCAGACTAACGTTTGTGTTCGACGGAAATTGCGCATCCCTGATTTTTTTATACCTGACGACCATCTCAACAAGTTCGCGGCTCACCGGAATCAGACGTTCCTTGTTCCTCTTGCCATGCACCTTTATTAATAGGGTGTCCTCCCCCACGTCCGAATCCTTCAGCCCCCGCAATTCAGCCTGTCTCATCCCTGTCTGATACAACATCTCGAAAACCAACTCATCCCTGCGTTCCTTGAAGTCGTCGCCTTCCGGAAACTCCACCTTGTCCATGTCCTGCTCCGGGACGAACTTCGCCAACTCCTTCGGTCTTCTCAACGACTTGACACTCTGCATCGGAGTGACCTTTATCACCTTCTCCCTCAAGCAAAATTTGTAAAAAGCCCTCAAACTCGAAATCTTCCTGTTGATGCTGCGGTTTTCCAAGCCTTCGTTTTTCAGGCTGACAACGAACGAACGCACCATGTCGCCCGTCGCCTTTGTCATGTCGTCAAGCTCATATATATTAATAAGGTATGAACCGAACTGTTCCAAGTCGCGCCGATAAGCTGACACTGTGTGAGTTGAATATCTTTTTTCCGTCTCGATATATCTTATGAAACGTCCGAGCATTTTCGTTTGAATTTCGCTTCAAAGATACAGTCGAATTTTTGAAAAAGCAAGAGATTTTTTTGAAATTTCTCAAAAACGCATTATTTTTTTATTCCTATCTTTGCAGAAATTTTGGAACTATGCTAACTATCGGATTATCACACACAAGCGAGACAACAGTATCTGAATCGAACACGGCCAGCAGATACGGAAGCGGCGGCATTGACGTCTTCGCCACTCCGGCGATGGTGGGACTTATGGAGAACGCGGCGATGACCGCCGTCGGGAACGACCTGCCGGAAGGCTGCACCACAGTAGGAAGCCTCATCAGCACAACCCACATCAAACCGTCAAAACTCGGGGCGAAAGTCAGAGCCACCGCCGTGCTGAAGGAGATCGACGGAAGAAAACTCACATTCAAAGTTACCGCCGAGGACGATTCAGGCATCATCGGCGAAGGCGAACACGTGAGATATATTGTTGACATCGAGAGGTTTATGAGTAAATTGAGGTGATTTGTTTCATCTCCGCAACGTTGAAATCCAAGGTCATACAATCCACATAAAATCGGCGACAGACTGGCTGCTTGGGAGCGGCAGATACAGGCATGTACTTTCATCGGACAGCAACAAAAAAAAATCCCGCCCCGATTTTACTCGGAACGGAATTTTCTCTGATAATATTCTTGCACTAAGTGCGCACCGACTACATGTTCTCTTCGGCCTGACGCAGCTTCTGGACGTAGATGGCCTTCTGCAACTGTTCACGTTTGATGACAGATGGCTTTGTGAATTTCTGGCGGTTGCGTAATTCCTTCACAACACCAGTTTTCTCGTACTTTTTCTTGTAGCGTTTCAGGGCGCGGTCGATGCTTTCACCGTCTTTTACAGGAATAATAATCATTTTTAATACTCTCTCTTTCTTTTAATTGTTAAACTAAAAAACTTGCTCACTTTAAGCGGGTGCAAAAGTACAACATTTTTCTTTACATAATACACTTTTTTCATTAATTTTTTATCGTGAAATTTTAAATGCTTAGAGTGGAGTTTGAAAACATCAAAACTTCACTCTCAACACTCAACACTTCAAACTAATGAAGCAGATGTCTGAACAGGAAATTGTCGATTTTCGTGAACAGATGCATCCTGCATTCGCCGTCGCCGAACTCCTCGTAGCCGCCGTAGATACCGTGGTTCTTGTTGGGGTAAATCATCAGATCGAACTGCACGTTGTTGGCTATCATCGACTTGATAAGCTCCATCGCATTCTGGTAATGTACGTTGTCGTCGCCGCTGCCGTGGCAGAGCAGATAGTTACCTTTTATCATCGCGGTGTTGCTCACCGGCGAGTTGTCGTCGTAGCCGGTAGGATTTTCCTGCGGAGTGCGCATGTAACGCTCGGTATAGATGTTGTCGTAGAATCTCCAGTTGGTGACAGGCGCGACGGAGACCGCGGTGCTGATGACATCGGCGCCCTTGGTGATGCCGTTGGCTGCCATGAAGCCGCCGTAGCTCCAACCATAAATCGCAATCTTGTCGGCGTTGACGTACGGCTGCTTCGCCATGTATTTCGCCAGCGTTATCATGTCTTCGGTCTCGTATTTCCCGAGTTCGAGGTAAGTCATTTTCTTGAACTCCTGCCCTTGCGCTCCGCTGCCTCTGTTGTTGATTGACACCGAGATGATTCCGCGCTGCGCGAGAAGCTGCATCCAGTCCCAGTCGCTGTGATCCCACTGGTTCATGACCGTCTGATGGCCAGGACCGCCATAGACGTAAATCAGGACAGGATATTTCTTGTTCGCGTCGAAGTCAGGAGGGAGAATCTGCCATCCGTCGATTTCAACGGTCGAGCCGTCGGGCATGGTGAAAGCCGGGTCGCTGATTTTTATGAATTGTTTGTCGCTGATATTATACGCGTAAAGTTTCTCCAAAAGTTCGTGGTTGTCTTCAAGCGCCCTCATCAGCTTGCCTTTATTTGTGTAAAGTTCATACAGATAAGGTTGTGTCGCCGTTGAGTTTATGTTGATCAAATATTTGAAAGAGTTGTTGAAACGGGCGATGTTTGTCCCTACCTTATTAATAATAGTGCGCATCGAACCTTTCATGTTCACGGCGTAGATTTGGCGTTCGATTGGTGAGTTCTTCGCCGCCTGGAAATAAACTTCTTTTCCGTCGAAGCCGTAAATCCTCGTTACATCCCAGCTGCCAGAAGTGAGGGCCTTACTTTCGGAGCCATCGAGTTTGCACATATAAATATGGTTGAACCCCGATTTCTCGCTTGTGATGAGGAACGATTTCCCGTCGTCGAGGAAAGTCCAGTCGTCGGTGATGTCAACATAATAAGGGTTTGTCTCATCGTAGAATACGTGCGTCTCACCTGTCGTTGCGTCGGCGGCGAGGATTTCGAGATGGTTTTGATGGCGGTTAAGTCTCTGGATTGCAAGGACATTTTCGTTCTTTGTCCATTTCATTCTCGGAAGATAGATGTCTGTCTCCTCGCCAGTGTCCATCTTTATCGTCTTGCCGCTTTCGAGGTCATAGACATAGGCTTCGACGACGGAGTTGTCATCGCCGGCCTTCGGGTATTTGAAGCTGTACCAGTCGGGATAAGCCGGTTCGAGGCCGATGAACTCCTCCATCTGGAACTCTTTCACGTTCGACTCGTCGAATTTATAGAAAGCTATTTTCTTGCTGTCGGGCGACCAGAAATAACCGAGTGAGAAGCTGAACTCCTCTTCATAGACCCAGTCGGGGGCACCATTAATAATATGGTTATAGAGGCCGTCTTCGGTGAATTGCGTTTCAGTGCCTGAAGCGAGGTCCTTTATGAACAAGTTATTGTCACGCATGAAAGCTACTTTCGTGGCGTCGGGCGAGAAGGTGGCAAGACGCTGACTGCCGTTTGCCGAAAGCGGTTTCAGTGTTTTTGAAGCCAAGTCATAGACATAATAATCGGCTGTGAACGAGTGGCGGTAGATGTAGTTCACGTTTGTGAGGAACAGCACCTTCGACTCGTCATCGCTCAGCGTGTAGTTGTACGGGCGGATCGGCTCGGTCCCCCCTTCCGGAATCAGTTCGGAAAAACTGAACAGAGTGCTGACCTTTTTGCCGGTTTTGTACTCATAAATATTGAACTCCTTGTTCTCTATGGTGCCGTATGTGACGCCATTTCGCATCGGACTCATGCCTTTCACGCCTTTTGTTTGGAATGTCGGCGCTTCGTAAATGTCGGAAAGCTCGAGATTTTTCTTTTCCTGTGCGTTGGTTTTCATGCTTGAGGCAAGCATTAACGCGATGATTAGCAAGCATTTAATTCTTCTCATGATTTTATGATTTTGAAAATTCAAAGATAGGAAAAAATTTTTTACAAAAAATGTTGCACGTATAAATTTTTGTCGTACTTTTGCACTCGCAATCGGGACGGTAGCTCAGTTGGTTTAGAGCGCATGCTTGACAGGCATGAGGTCACAAGTTCGATCCTTGTTCGCCCCACATCAGACGCCGAGCGGCGTTTTTTTTTACAAGTGGCGACGGGTCGTTAGCCCAGTTGGTTTAGAGCGCTGCCTTCACACGGCAGAGGTCACTGGTTCGAGTCCAGTACGACCCACAAAGGTTTGCAATATTGAATATCAATCGGTTGCAAGCCTTTTTTTGATTAAATCCCCGACTATGAGAAAAATTTCGGCATTCATCATTGTTCTGACAGCGTTGCTATGCGTCTGCACCAATGTGTGCGCCCAGAAGAAAACAGAGAAAGAGAACAGCGGTTTTGTCAGAAATATTGTCCACCGCATTTTCTATCCGGAAATCAGATACGACACGCTTTACATGGCCGAGCCTTGGGGCAAATGGTCAATATCATTAAACGAGAACTTCACGCAGCACTACTACTATCAGATAACAGACGGCTTGTCGTTCCCAATCAGAAACAGGCTCGCCACAAGCACAGGAATCGGGTTTTCATACATGGGTGTCGGTATCGGGCTTTCGGTGGATTTCAAGAAGCTGAAAGGCAAGAGCAAAGACAGCGAATTATTCCTGAAATGCTACACCAACCGTTTTGGCGGCGACATCAACATCTTCAACATCGGCGACTTCTACGACACAAGATTCGAAACCGACATATCATACAAGAACAAATTAAAAGGTGTGAACATAAACACCTATTACGCGTTCAATCACAAAAAATTCTCCTACCCTGCCGCCTTTTCATATTCGAAGATACAGAAAAAAAGCGCAGGAAGCGTAATAGCCGGACTGTCATTCCACTACGACAACATGTGGCTTGGCTATGATGAAGACTTTTACAATGAACTATTCGGCGACATTTACGACAGCTGGGATTACCCTGTTGCCGACAGCATCGGCAACGTGTTATCAGGATGGACGACGCATTATCTGTCATTGGGGGCGGGCTACGCCTACAACTGGGTGCCGACAAAAAACTTCATGATTCACATTTCGCTGATGCCATCTCTTCTGCTTTTGCAAAAGAAGGTCATGACATACGAGAAAATAACGTATTCAAGTCCGAACATCAGCACGCCGTTCGATGTGGAGCTTTCCGGAAACGACATAACCGCTCCATATCGTCTCTACAATTTCGTCTGTGACGGCAAGATAAGCATCATCTACCATTGGAAAAGAGCTTATGTAACCGCATATTACACCTCGAAGATGAACTACATCGACCTTCCGGGGCTGGATGATATGTTCGGCGGAAAAGCACAATCGATTTACCACAGGTGGAACGCAAAAGTGACTGTCGGATACAGATTTTAATTTTTCACTTTTTATTTGACATCAAAACAAATTTGATTATCTTTGCGGAAATTTATTTTTAAGGTAAGTCATTAAAAATCAATAATTATAACATGAATAACAACATAGTTAAAGAAGAAATCGTGAAGAAGGTGTTCGCAGAAAGCAACCTTCAGTGCGTTGGCAAAGCCGGCATCCGTGAAATCAACAAGCTCGCGAGAGACCTTGAGACGGCAAGCGGCACGAAATTCATCCACATGGAGATTGGCAACCCTGGTCTTCCGGCGGCAAAGGCCGGCGTTGAGGCACAGGTCAAAGCGGTGCAGGACGGCGTCGCGGCATGCTACCCTCCCATCGACGGCGTCCCAGCATTGAAGAAAGAGGCGTCACGGTTTGTCAAGAACTTCCTCGACTTGGACATTGACGCGGCAAACTGCGTGCCGACGGTCGGCTCGATGCAAGGCGCCTTCGCATCATTCATGATCACAGGACATATTAATAAGGAGAAGAACACCATGCTCTTCGTGGACCCTGGCTTCCCTGTGCACAAATTCCAGTGCAAGGTCCTCGGCATCCCGATGGAACACTTCGACATCTACGACTACCGCGGCGAGAAACTCCGCGCGAAACTCGAGGAGATCTTCTCAACAGGCAAGATCCACAGCATCCTCTACTCGAACCCCAACAACCCGACATGGGTGTGCCTCACCAATGAAGAACTCCGTATCATAGGCGAACTCGCCAACAAATATGACATCATCGTCCTCGAAGACCTCGCCTATTTCGGCATGGACTTCCGCAAAGACTACAGCCATCCGGGCGTCGCGCCGTTCCAGCCGACAGTCGGCAAATACACCGACAACTACATCCTCATGATCTCCAGCTCGAAGGCATTCAGCTTCGCCGGCGAACGCTGCGCCTTCCTCGGCATCAGCGACAAGTTAGCGAAACGCCACTACCCCGACCTGAAAGGCTTCTGCGGACAAGAGATCTTCATGCGCGGCATACTCTTCGGCGCATTGCACCCGCTCACATCAGGAGTCTCACACTCGGCGCAATACGCACTCGCAGGCGTGCTGAAGGCAGTCAACGACGGCATTTACAACTACCGCGACGACGTCCTTGAATACGGTCGCAAGGCGAAGATGATGAAAGACGCTTTCACAGCCGCCAACTTCTACATCACCTACGACGAAGATCTCGGCGAACCTATCGCCGACGGTTTCTACTTCACCTACTGCTATCCGGGATTCACCGGTGCCGACCTCGTCGAAGAGATGATGTACTACGGCATCTCGGCAATATCATTGGACACATGCGGCTCGACACGCCAAGGCATCCGTGCCTGCACCTCGCTGATTCAGAGAGAGGAAATTCCCGTCCTCGCCGAGAGACTACAGGCTTTCGCCAAAGACCATCCGGTGAAATAAAATCCCGCGGATGAAGTAGATTTTCGCGAATTTCACATAGATTAATCATGAAGTTTGGGAGAGAAACATCTTCCAAACTTCTTTTTTGACATGGCAAAAATGCGATTTTGACAATTTTTTTATATGATTTTACAATTGAGTTAAAAATATTTCTATTTTTGCAGCGCTGATTATTCGGCATTTTACGATAAAGCTAAATGTTTCATCTACAGTAGAAGAAACGGTACATTCAGAAACAAGAAAGACGAAACATTCCACAGCTTGAATCAGAAGATTCAAGCGCGGATTGTGTTCTCTTCTTGTGGTTGTACCGTACCATTTACTGTAGAACACTTCCGCGCTTTTTTTGTTTTTCACTTTTACGCCTTTTTTAAAAAATCACTTCAAAAATATTTCACATTTTTTTTGTTTGGCTCGAAAATGTTTTGTAATTTTGTGCGTTTTTGAAAAAACACTGGAATAAGGAATATTCAAACATAATAATAACTTAAAAATTTAAAATTATGGCAGGTTTCAAAGGTGCTGTATCCGTTGATACTGAGCGTTGTAAAGGTTGCGGCGTGTGCGTCGTCAACTGTCCGATGCAGGTACTCGGATTGGCAAAAGAAGTTAATGGAAAAGGTTACAATTACGCCTACATGGTAGAACCAGACAAGTGCATCGGTTGCGCGAGCTGTGGCATCGTCTGTCCGGACGGTGTCATTTCTGTTTATAAAGTGAAATTGTAATCAAATCATTGTCAAACATTTAAAAATTAAAAATAATGGGAGAATTAAAATTGATGAAGGGTAACGAAGCATTGGCAGAGAGCGCCATCCGCTACGGCTGCGATGCTTATTTCGGATATCCTATCACCCCACAGTCGGAAGTGATTGAGTATCTGTCAGAACAGAACCCTTATGAACGTACCGGCATGGTCGTTCTGCAAGCAGAAAGTGAATTGGCAGCTATCAACATGGTATATGCTGCCGGCGCAGCTGGAAAACGCGTGATGACATCATCGTCAAGCCCCGGCGTGTGCTTGAAACAGGAAGGCATCGCCTACATCGCCGGCGCCGAAGTCCCTTGCGTCTATGCTGACGTCGTCCGCGGCGGCCCGGGTCTCGGCACAATCCAGCCGTCACAGGCCGACTACTTCCAGGCAGTGAAAGGCGGCGGCAACGGCGACTACAAGAACATCGTCCTCGCCCCGGCGTCAGTGCAGGAAATGGCCGACTTCGTGACCCTCGGCTTCGACCTCGCATTCAAATACCGCATGGCAGTGTGTATCCTTTCAGACGGCGCAATAGGCCAGATGATGGAGAAGGTCGTCCTTCCGGAACAGAAGCCGCGCATGACAGAAGAGGAAATCAAGGCCAAATACCCATGGGCGTTGACAGGCCGCAAGAGAGGAACACAGCACAGAGTCATCACCTCCCTCGACCTCGATTCAAATAAGATGGAAGAGCACAACCGTCACCTCCAGGCCAAGTACAAGATGGTCGAGGAGAACGAGGTGCGTTACGAAGAGATCAACTGCGAAGACGCCGACTACGTGTTCGTGGCATACGGCTCAAGCGCACGTATCGCACAGAAATCGGTGCAGCTCGGCCGTGAACAGGGCCTGAAGCTCGGCCTTCTCCGTCCGATCACTCTCTTCCCTTATCCTACAAAGGCTATCGAAAACCTCATCAACCACGGCGTCAAAGGATTCCTTTCAGTTGAGTTGAGCTGCGGCCAGATGATTGAAGACGTCAAGTTGGCATGCAACGGCCGCGTCAAAGCCGAACACTTCGGCCGCGTCGGTGGCATCATCCACACACCAGAAGAAGTTCTCGAAGCAATGAAGAAACAAATTATAGGAGAATAAGAAAATGACAGTTGAAGATATCATCAAACCAGAAAACTTAGTTTACGAGAAATCTAAGTTATTGACAAGCAAGCCTTTCCACTATTGCCCAGGCTGCGGTCACGGTACAATTCACCGCATCATCGCCGAAGTCATCGAAGAATTAGGTATCGATGAGAAGACCATCGGCGTTTCTCCTGTAGGATGCTCGGTCATGGCATACGACTATTTCGATGTTGACTTCATCGAGGCAGCCCACGGCCGTGCGACGGCATGTGCGACAGGTATCAAGCGCGTGTGGCCAGACAAAGTCGTCTTCTCATACCAGGGCGACGGCGACCTCGCGGCCATCGGAACATGCGAGACGATCCACACATGCAACCGCGGCGAGAACATCACCATGATCTTCGTCAACAACGGCATCTACGGCATGACAGGCGGCCAGATGGCCCCGACGACACTCGAAGGCATGAAGACAGCCACGACACCTTACGGACGTAAGGCCACCTTGCCGGCTGGCGCAGGCTTCGACGGTATCCCAAACAACGGCTACCCGCTCCACATCACAGAACTCGTCGCCTACCTTCCCGGCACGAAATACGTCACACGCCAGGCCGTCTATGACCCGGCACACGTGCGCAAGGCAAAAGCCGCCATCAAGAAGGCGTTTGAGAATCAGATCAATGGCAAGAGCGGCGTGAACTTCGTTGAAATCGTTTCCAACTGCAACTCGAACTGGAAGATGGACCCGGTCAAGGCCAACCAGTGGTTAGTTGAGAACATGCTCCCTGAATATCCGCTCGGAGACATCAAAGTTGACGGAAAGCTCGTTGAAAAATAATCTAAAAAACTAAAGCAATGACAGAAGAAATTATTATTGCCGGATTCGGCGGACAAGGTGTCTTGTCAATGGGCAAGATCCTTGCTTATAGCGGTATTATGGAAGGCAAAGAAGTGAGCTGGATGCCGTCATACGGCCCCGAGATGCGCGGCGGCACAGCAAACGTGACTGTCATCGTCAGCGATGAACGCGTGTGCTCACCTATCCTCAACGCTTTCGACACAGCAGTGATCCTCAACCAGCAGTCACTCGACAAATTCGAATCAAAAGTGAAACCGGGCGGCTATCTCCTTTACGACCCGAACGGCATTACCAAGAAGCCTACACGTACCGACATTCACATCCACACCATCGAAGGTGCCCAGCTGGCATCCGACATGGGTAACAGCAAGGTGTTCAACATGATCATCCTCGGTGCTTTCCTGAAACTCCGCCCGATCATCCTCGACAAGAACGTCGAAGAAGGTCTGCGCCACAGCCTGCCGGAACGCGCCCACAAGCTCATCCCGTTGAACATGCAGGCCGTTCAGGTCGGAAAAGACAACGTTAAGTAAGCTGTAAAAGCAAGCTTTTATCATGACTGAAAAACCACCTTGGAAACAGGGTGGTTTTTTAAATGGTCAAAAGAAAAAAACAACCTATGCCCACAACGGGCACATATATTCGCTATATTTGCAGACCGAATTTGTAACAAACAGATAAGTCATGCCGCTGAATCAGACCAATAAACTCGTGTGGATAGCAAACACCATACATTCCGCCCGCAAGATAACATTTGAAGAGCTTAACAGCAGATGGATTGAAGACGACGACATCAGCCAGGGCAAACCGATGCTGAAACGCACTTTCATCAAATGGAAGTGGGCGATTCTTGACACTTTCGGCTTGAACATTGAATGCGAAAAAGCAGCACCTTACAGATATTACATTGATAACGATGAAGATTTGAGGCAGGGAAACATCGAAAACTGGCTGTTAGACACGTACTCCGTCAGCAATTCGCTCAGCGCAAGCAAATCGATTAAGGACAGAATTATTCTTGAAGAAGTGCCGAGCGGACGAGAATATTTAGACCCCATCATCAATGCGATGAAGAAGAACCGTTTCATTCACATTGTCTATTACAACTATTGGCGTGAAGACGAGAAGGAGCATTATCTCATGCCATTGTGTGTGAAGCTTTTCCGTCAGCGATGGTATATGGTCGGACGGAAATGGCCCGCCAATGAAGACCGCGTGTTTTGCCTCGACCGCATCCGCGATTTCCGGCTATCGAGCCATACGTTAGAGTACCCGGAGGATTTCAAGCCGAAAGAGTTTTTCGATGGCTGCTTCGGCATCATCGCCGAAAAGAGCTGCAAGATTGAGGATGTGGTGCTGAAAGTCAGTGCCAGACAGGCCAACTATCTTCGCGACCTGCCGATGATGCCAGGCGAAGCCCAGCAGGAAACGGAACGGACCGACGAATACAGCATCTTCAAACTGCGTGTGCGCCCCACCTTCGATTTCCAGCAGGAACTGCTCTGGAACCGCGATGAAATGGAAGTGCTCGAACCGCTTTGGCTGCGCGAAGAAATGGCCGGGATTATTAAGAGAATGTGGGATAAATACAAGGAGGAATAATAATGAAAGACTTTGCAGCCATAGACTTTGAGACCGCCAACTGCGAGCGTTCATCTGTTTGTTCTGTTGGCGTCGTCATCGTGCGCAACGGAGAGATTGTCGATAGATTTTATTCGCTCATCAAGCCTGAGCCGGAGTATTACAACTACTGGTGCACTCGGGTGCACGGGCTTTGCGCCAAAGACACCGAGAACGCGCCCGTCTTCCCTTTCGTTTGGGGAAAGGTGGAAGCCTTGTTGTACACACACGGCATCGAAGGCATCAGCAGCATGAACGGCGAGCGCGGCCTGCCTCTCGTCGCCCACAACAAAGCCTTCGACGAGAGCTGCCTGAAAGCCGTCTTCCGCGTCTATCAGATGGACTATCCCGATTATGAGTTTTATTGCACCTGCATAGCTTCGCGCAAAGTCTGGCCCGGCGGCCATCACAACCTCGACATCATCGCCGAGCGTTGCGGATATATTTTGGAAAATCATCATCATGCTTTGGCAGATGCAGAAGCCTGCGCGGCGATAGCGAGGGAGATATTGTGAATGAGAAAAATATAATCGTAGATTTGCAGCATCTAATGACATCAAGTAAAACAAAAGATCAAACAATGATGGAAAACAAAATCAAACTATTTGAAAGTAAGAAAATCCGCACCGCGTGGAACGAAGATGAAGAGGAATGGTATTTCTCCGTGGTGGATGTGGTGGAAGTGTTGACTGAGCAATCTGATCATCAAGGTGCTCGTAATTATTGGAAAGTCTTGAAAAACAGACTTTTAAAAGAGGGGAATCAAACGGTTACAAATTGTAACCGTTTGAAAATGGTATCAGAAGATGGTCGAATGCGTTATACCGACGTGGTTAAGACTTCTGATCTTCTGCGTCTCATCCAGTCCATTCCATCGCCCAAGGCGGAGCCGTTCAAGATGTGGTTGGCACAGGTGGGCAGCGAGCGTTTGGACGAAATTGCCGACCCTGAAAAAGCCATCTTGCGCGGTGCCGACTTTTACCGAGCCAAAGGCTACACAGAAGGCTGGATAAACCAGCGTCTGCAATCCATCGAAATGCGCAAGGAACTGACCGATGAATGGAAAGCGCGTGGCATCGAACTTGAAAAAGACTACGCCATCCTGACCAACGAGATGACCAAAGCTTGGAGCGGATTTTCGATAAAGCAGTACAAGCAATTCAAGAATCTGAAAAAGGAAAATCTGCGCGACAATATGACCAACGTGGAACTGGTGCTTAATATGTTGGCGGAGGTTACCACTACCGCCATTTCCAAATCGCGCGATCCTGAAACTTTTGAAGAAAGCCGACAGATTGCAATTGAAGGCGGCAGCGTGGCAAAAGATGCCCGAGAAAACATAGAAGCTCGGACAGGACAATCCATTATTTCACCTTTGAACGCCAAAAACAAGAACGCCCTTGAGATCAAGGGAGATAATGAAGCGACAAACGCTCATCATTATCTCAAATCGCAAAAAAAATAATGACAAAATAAAACTTGAAATTTTCATCAATCCGACAGAGATGCGCCCACATTTGGCACACCTCTGTTTTAGTTTTGCAGTCGAAATAAATTTGCTACGATGACACTGAAATACAATTATTTTTTAGCGGCACTGGCGAAAACAGAAATTTTTTTTATATTTGCAGCCATTCAGTAATTTGAGATAAAAATGTAAGGTGTTTATATCAAAAACAATACGCGAAAACATGAGTACCATTAATTTAACGACAAAAAAAGTTGGAGAAATCACAGGTGATTTCATCATCCCTTCGTATCAGCGTGGATACAGATGGCAAGAAGAAGTCAAAATGCTTCTTGACGACATTAACGAAATTCCGGATGGAGCAAACTACTGTCTTCAGCCAATAGTTGTAAAAAAGACAGATGATAACAAGTATGAACTGATTGACGGGCAACAGCGATTGACTACCTTGTTTTTGATTTTAGGCTACATTCGTACTTTCAGGCCAAAACTACAACAGAAATACACGATAGATTATGAAATAAGAGAGAAAAGCAAGGAGTTTTTGTCTAATCTTGATTTTGACAACATCAATGATACCGCACAGAATATAGATGAGTATTTCATAAATAAAGCTGCAAAGACAATCAAAGACTGGTTTAACAATACTCCTGATGACGATAATGCAGCCAATTTGATAGCGAACAAACTGAACAACAAAGTAAACATCATTTGGTATGAGATAAACGGCACGGAAGATGCCATATCACTTTTTACCCGCCTTAATATAGGCAAGATTCCATTGACGAACGCGGAACTGGTAAAAGCTATTTTCCTAAGTAGGAACAACGGCATTGACGAACGTTATCAACTTGAAATTTCAACACAATGGGACGATATTGAGAAAGAACTCCACGATGAGAAACTTTGGTATTTTGTCACAAACAAAAAAGCCGAAGATTTTTCTACACGTATTGAATTGTTATTCGATTTGATGGCCAGTAAGACAGATGCGGATAAAGAACGCTACAGAACATTCTTCTGGTTTATGGAACAGTCCAAGTCTGACAAATACGAAGGAAATAAGATTGGGCTTTGGGAACAGGTCATGGAAACATTTCAGCGGCTTAAGGAATGGTTCAATGATTCTGAATTGTATCACAAAATCGGGTACTTGATTGCTGTCAATAAAATAACATTGCGCGATTTGATAATCGAATCTTCACAAGTAGGTAAAAGAGATTTCAGATTGTCTCTTAACCAATCTATTGCAGAGAGTATCAATTTCAACAAAGAGTATCTTGATTTGTCTTACGACAACAAATCAGATTGTCCAAGCGTCGAAAAACTTTTACTTCTTTTCAATGTGGAAAGCGTTTTCCAAAATGGTGACAAATCCATGAGATTCCCTTTTGACAAACACAAAAACAAAAACGGAGGTTGGTCTCTTGAGCACATCCATGCGCAACAGTCGGAAGGTTTGAACACAAAAGCATTGTGGAACGAATGGCTTGACCTGCATGTGCAATCTTTGAGAAACATTGACCTGACAAAAAATGCAACACTAATTGAGGAAATTGAAAGTCGCGACAAAGAAAATACCACCGAAGAACAATTTAACACATGGTTTGAAAAGGTTATTCAAGCATTGAATTTGGAGCAAAACATTGACTATATGCACATGCTTTCAAACATGGCTTTACTAGGAACATTTGACAATTCGGCGTTGAATAATTCAACCTTTGACGTTAAACGAGATAAAATCATAGAAATGGACAAAAACGGCGACTACATTCCGATTTGTACGCGTCGTGTTTTCCTGAAGTATTATACTCCTTCTGGCGAAAACCAGCTTCATTTTTGGGGCAAAGCCGACCGTGATGCTTATGTCAAAGCGATGAACGAAATTTTAAAGCCTTATTTATCAATCATCAACAAACAAATCTAAGATGGAAACAAACCAATATACATTTCGAAGCCTATTCCAAGAAATAAAGGAAATAGAAATACCAATTATCCAGCGAGACTATGCCCAAGGTCGCGAAAACGATAAGGTCAATCGTGTCAGAGAGCGTTTTTCGGATGCAATTTTCGATGCTTTGAACAGCAAAAAACCGCTCACACTCGACTTCGTTTATGGCGAAGTTGAAAATGGCAAACTCATCCCTCTCGACGGACAACAACGTCTGACCACGTTGTTCTTGTTGCATTGGTTTGTTGCAAAAAAGGAAAACATTGAAGAAAACGATTATGAATATTTAAATCATTTTTCCTATTTCACCCGTCCGAGTTCACGGGATTTTTGCAAGAAATTGGTGAAACACACGCCTGCTTTCAGCACGACAATTTCAGAAGAATTGAAAGACCAGTCGTGGTTCCAATATCAATGGCATAACGATCCAACCATCAAAGGAATGTTGGTAATGATTGATGCTATCAATCAGAAATATGGCAACTCGTCTAATTTATGGGGACAATTGGAAAACATAACCTTCTACTTTTTGCCAATTTCTGATATGGGTCTTACTGATGAATTGTATATCAAAATGAATTCCCGAGGCAAACCGCTAACCGAATTTGAACATTTCAAGGCGGAATTCGAGGGGATGATTAAAGAGTATGATGAAGAAATGTCAAAAGAATTCAATCGTAAATTCGATTTGGACTGGACTGACATGCTTTTCCCATATCGTGGCGAAAACGAGATAATAGACGATGAATTCATGCGCTATTTCTTCTTTGTGAGCGATATTCTTTGCTATCAACAGAACATTCCGTTAGAAAAAGATCCATTCAAATTGGCAAGGATGCTTTATGGCAAGGATAATCCGAATGCGAAAGACAATCTTTCTTTTCTGAAATCATCGTTTGACTGCTGGTGCGGATTCGATATTGATGGTTTTTTCAATTCGATTTTCGCCAACAACACATACGAATCTGGCAAGGTGAAAATATATCAGGAAAATCTGAATATATTCAAACAATGCTGCGATGACTATGGTGACGACAATGGAAGAAACCGCAAATTTCCATTGAATTTGACGTTGCTGCTGTTTGCCGTTGTCGTTTACTTGCAAAACAAACAAAATGTTCAAGAAAATGATTTCAAGCGTCGCATACGAATTGTAAGGAACCTGATATGGAATTCACGTGACGAAATTCGTGCTGATGGACAGAGAAACAACATGCCGCAATTGTTGGCTGAAACGGAGGAAATAATTCTGAGGGGGACAATTCCGACAGGCACCGGCTATAATAAACGTCAAAAAGAAGAAGAGCAAGCTAAAACAGACTGGTTACTTACTAATTCAGACAAGCAAGAGGCTTTGTTCCATTTGGAAGACCATTCACTTTTGTATGGCTGCATTGCCGTTGTCGGGTTGGATAATTTCGCCAATTTTGATAAGTTCAGAGAACTTTTCAACAACTGTAATTGGGATTCGGTTTCACGAGCGTTACTCGCAAAAGGTGACTATTCACAGTCTATTAGTCGGCATTGGCAACTTGGCACGCAAAATGATTCAACATGGAAAGATTTGTTCCACCCATCAAAACAACGAGTTGGATTCGAGAATAAAACAAAGATTGTCTTAAATGATTTGTTGGCAAATTTGACAGTCATTGGAACAAATGAACTTCAAGATGTTATTGATTCATATTTGAATGACATTAATGTTTTAAAAGATTGGAGATATTATATTGTAAAATATTGGAAATACTTAAAACCACAATGGCAAGGTTACTACCATACTGACGGGAACGATTATATCACTTACAAAATGAATGCCACACAATTAAATGGCTATCACTGGAATATTTTTGTCCAAACACTTTATTATGAGTTACTTAAAAAATATCCTATTGATTATGACGGTTGTAAAGGATGGGGGCTTAAAATATCTGAAATGATTTCCGTGGGAAGTACAGCGGATAAATTTATTATTTATAAATGGAATAACGACCAATGGGAAGTTGATTCAGAAATCGCGATAACTCAACAAAATGGCATTGACACGGAAGACAGGATTGAATGGATGAAAAATGAATTGGTGAAATTAGGATATTAATCTGTTTATTTCCACCGCCGACATCAAGGATGCCTACATCGAGTTGAAAGACGAGAAATATTCCTCTCCACCGATTCAACTGAAGCGAAACGAAATGTTTTGTTCGTGTTTCGTGCAAAGTCCCAGCGTTTCACCCTCAAGAAGCATTTGCAGTTGTTGCTCGCTTAAGGTGCCAAGATTGTTTTACGAACTCATAATTGATTTTTTCCAATTTTCAGTTCGTAAACATACAACATCATTTCAAATCGCAAAGAAAATAATGTCAAAATAACGCGTGAAATATTTGTTGAATTATTGGATGTGTGACTTATATTGGCACACAAGCTAAAGAAATGCGGAAGCGAGTCATCGCCTTGCATATTATCTTGGCGATTCACTCGACAACTGGAATGAGATGCTTGGCAAAGAGATGACAAAGGACATGCACCTGATACATCCTTTCCATATTTTAAGGAACCTTTGCACTCCATTGCAAAAACTTTGTGTTTTTACGTAGTTTTTGCAATGGAGTGCAAAAATATTGTATTTCATGCAACATGAAAACAAAATGGAATTATGGAATATTTAAATCGCAAAAACTATGTCAACCAACTGAATATGTGGCGTGACAAGCGTGTTGTGAAGGTTAAGGCAAGGAGCTTTTGCGCACGGGACAAAAGTATTACCTTTCGGATGTCGGGTTGAGAACAATGTTGCTTGGCTTGCGTGGCGGTGACTTGGGACGTTTGCTTGAGAATATTGTGTATCTGCATCTTATCAGGTCGGGACATAAGGTCATGGTTGGCAAAAGTGGTGATAAGGAAATTGATTTCATCAGGTTTAAAGATGGTCTTGTGGAATATTATCAAGTTGCTCTCACAGTACGCGATGAACAGACACTGACCAGAGAAATCGCCCCTTTGAATTCCGTGAAGGACCACAATCCGAAGTTTCTGCTGACAATGGATCCTGATCCTGAGATTTCGCATAACGGGATACGGCAGATTTATGCGTTGGATTGGTTAGCACGACAGTAGCCCATTGGCTCTTGTATCATATACTTACTTATGCACTTGAAATATAGTTGGAGTTTGCAAAGTTCACGCATTGGCAGACGCCAAGGCTTGCGCGGCAATAGCGATGAAGATTTTGTGAATGAGAAAAATAAAATTGTAGATTTGCAGCATCTAATGACATCAAGTAAAACAAAAACAAAAACAAAACAATGATGGAAAACAAAATCAAACTATTTGAAAGCAAGAAAATCCGCACTGCATGGAACGAAGATGAAGAGGAATGGTATTTCTCCGTGGTGGATGTGGTGGAAGTGTTGACTGAGCAATCTGATCATCAAGGTGCTCGTAATTATTGGAAAGTCTTGAAAAACAGACTTTTAAAAGAGGGGAATCAAACGGTTACAAATTGTAACCGTTTGAAAATGGTATCAGAAGATGGTCGAATGCGTTATACCGACGTGGTTAAGACTTCTGATCTTCTGCGTCTCATCCAGTCCATTCCATCGCCCAAGGCGGAGCCGTTCAAGATGTGGTTGGCACAGGTGGGCAGCGAGCGTTTGGACGAAATTGCCGACCCTGAAAAAGCCATCTTGCGCGGTGCCGACTTTTACCGAGCCAAAGGCTACACAGAAGGCTGGATAAACCAGCGTCTGCAATCCATCGAAATGCGCAAGGAACTGACCGATGAATGGAAAGCGCGTGGCATCGAACGAGAACAGGAGTACGCCATCTTGACCAACGAGATGACCAAGGCTTGGAGCGGATTTTCGATAAAGCAATACAAACAATTCAAGAATCTGAAGAAAGAAAATCTGCGCGACAATATGACCAACATCGAACTGGTGCTGAATATGTTGGCTGAGGTTACCACTACCGCCATTTCCAAATCGCGCGATCCTGAAACTTTTGAAGAGAGCCGACAGATAGCGATTGAAGGTGGCAGCGTGGCAAAAGATGCCCGAAAGAACATCGAAGCCCGCACCGGCAAAAGCGTGATTTCACCTTTGAACGCGAAAAACAAAAAGGCATTAGAGGTGGACGGCGGCAAGGGAAAGAAAGAGATAGCGGCGGAAAAACGAAAAATTAATATGTAAATTTGCAGCGTCGTTTCCTATTGAAATTTTGTTTAATAGACTTACCCCAAAATAATTGTTTTAGTTTAACTCAATATCACAAGATCAAAAAAACATATGAGTAATTTTTGACCTATAGGTCAAATTTTCCCTGTTTTATAGCGAAGAGACCAGCCTGTTATTTTGCGTAATTACTGCAAGCCATTAATTAGTCGTCAAGCTGCGAGAAGATCGTCTCAATCCTCCTCCGCAATCGGGAGGCAAATGGCGAAGGTGTGATTCTGGCCATCCTATATATCCAGCCCGGGCGCGTCAACGTTGAGCATGTTGAACAGGTCGTCGATGCCCATCTCGTCCAATGTCCTCTGGATGAAAGGCGCGTGCATGCCCTCCGCGTGTTCGTAGCCGTCTTTCTGTATCTCGTTCATCAGGAAGTCGTTGAGCTTCTCGAAGATGTCGGGCGTCATGTCCCAGTGGAAATACTTGTCGCTGTCGGTGAAGAAGTCGAAGATGTCCTTGCCGTGCTCCTTGCGCACGCCGTGGAAGTTGTCGGTCACGATGAAACGCCGCATCCCGAACTGGTAGAGGTCGGTGATGAGCTCGCATTCGTCCTGCAACGAGAGCGAACACACCCCGTTGTCGTTGATCTTGAACCTGCCGCCGATGCGCGGGCGGTGTGTCTCATAATAAAAATCCTCTGCCTTCAGCGCGTCAGCCTTGCTCGGGAAACGCATGTAAAAATCATAAAACTTGTGATCCACGGTAATTTTATTTTTTTGAAACGCAAAAATACAAAAAAACCGCTTTGTGTGAATTTTTTTTATAATTTTACGCGTCAAAATATTTTTAAAAAATGAAGAAAATTTTATTGTCTGTATTTATTGTAACATTCATTATTTCAACGCTTTACGCCGGAAACGTCGATGTTGTAAAAGCACAGCGCATCGGCGAGAAATTCATGAAGGAAAGCACTTCGTTCAGAAATCGCAGCGTTTCATCGGAACTTGTTTATACTTATTCGGACGCTGATGGCACACCTTATGTATATATCTTCAACGTCAGCGGGGCGGGTTTCGTCGCCGTCTCCGCCGAGGACCGCGTGAAGCCTATCCTCGCTTATTCAACGGAAGGGACATTCAGCGCGGAGAACATCGCGCCGGCCTTTAATCTCACCGTCAAGAGTTATACCGATGAAATTCAATACATTAGAGAAAACAACGTTGAGCGTCTTTCCGACATTGAGGATGAATGGACGCGCGTTGAGAAGACGGGAAGAGTGAAGGAAAACCGTAACACGCGCACCGTGCCGATTCTGCTTGAGACATTGTGGAATCAGAACTACCCGTACAACGCACTCTGCCCGGAAGACGACGGCGGCAACGGCGGACACGTCTATGCCGGATGCGTCGCCACGGCGATGGCGCAGGTGATGAAATATTTCAACCATCCTGTGCAAGGCACTGGCTCTCATTCATATACGCCTGGCGGTTGGGGACATCCTTATTACCCGACTCAGACCGCAAATTTCGGCGAGACATTCTACAACTTCGAGCGTATGCCCATGCAACTCGACTCGACAAGCACCGAAGAGGATATTTTCTACATCGCCCAGCTGCAATGGCACTGCGGCGTCGGCGTGGAGATGATGTACGGACCCGACGGCAGCGGCGCCTATTCTGAGGACGTGCCGAATGTAATCGGCAGCTATTTCGGCTACAACCCGGATGCGGAAGTCCTTTACAAAGACTGGTACTGGAAAGATGACTTCAGCGAGATGCTCAAGAGTGAGCTCGACCTCGGACGCCCATTGTATTATTCAGGTCAGGACGATGGTGGCGGCGGCGGACATGCCTTCGTGTGCGACGGCTATGACGAAAACGACTTCTTCCATTTCAACTGGGGCTGGGACGGAAAAGACAACGCCTGGTGTGCGATGGGCGCACTCAACACAACAAAATATGCTTTCAACACTTACAACTCCGTAGTTCAGGGTTTCTATCCTGTTGACGATGAATATTACCAGCGTCCCGCAAAGGTCGTTGATATGGAACTTGTTGAAAACGAGACGGATGCAACTGGCAGTTTCTCGGTCACTGTAAACTGGGAAAACCCGGCGGAGAACATGCTTGGCGAAAGCCTCGGGCAGATTGACAGCGTCATCGTCAGGAGAGACTTCGAGACCGTAGCCTGTTTTACAAATGCAACAACCGGCGAATCAATGAGTTATACAGATGAACTTGATGAAGACGGCAACTATGAGTATTCGGTTCTCGTTCATAATCAATACGGTTACAGCATTCCTGTCTATCAGAGAATCATGGTCGGCCCGAAATGCGACCTTGTCTTTGAGTTGAACGATGAAGGTGGCAACGGCTGGAAGGGCGGCTCGGTCTCGATTGCGAGAGACGGCGTGCGCATCGCGAAGATAACGTTGGAGGATGGCTCTTCGGAGACACGTGTCGTCCCGATGCTTCAGGGCGACCTCACCTTCATCTGGAACAAAGCCTGGTTCAGCGGCGATTACTACACCGAAAACGAAATCTCCTTTAATATATATGACGCGAACGACGAGCTTCTGTTCTCATCACCCGACTCGCTGATAGTGGGCCGTCTGTTCGACTACACGAATATGTGCCACGACACGACGTCTGTCGGAGAGATTCAGCATGGCTCAACCGTTCTTAATGTCTTCCCGAATCCTGTCAGGAACCAGATGACGGTTTCCGCCAAGGGAATGAATAACGTCAAGGTTTATGACATTGTGGGACAGGAGGTTATGAATGTTTCTGTCAAGGAAGACGAAATAACACTTGATGTTGTAGATTTCGCCAACGGGGTGTATTTCATTTCTGTTGAAACGGCTAATGGTTTGATTTCCAAGAAAATAATAATAAATAATAACTAAACACTAAAAAAATGAGAAGATTTTTACTGACAGTCGTTGCCCTGCTTGTTTTCGCGGGGCAGATGTTTGCAGCTCCGGTTGATGTCGCGACGGCGAAGAAACTCGGAGTGAGCTATTTGAAAAACAATGTGGCATCAGCCAAGTCTATCACTGATGTTGAACATGTTTACACGGTGTCGGGCGACAACGGCGTGCCGAGCCTTTATGTTTTCAACTATGAAAACGGTTTTGTGATCGTCGCGGCCGACGACCGCGCTTACCCGATTCTCGCATATTCGGAAGAGAGCATTTTCGATGTGAATCACCTTCCTGACGGCCTGGTCTATTACCTCGGCCATTACAGCGATGAGATCCAGTATGCCATTGAAAATGATTTTGTTGCGGAAGATGAGATAGCCGAACAATGGGAGCTTCTCCGCACCGAAGGTGTCACTTCGAGCACGAGGATGGACCGTGTCGTGAATCCACTTGTCACCACAAACTGGAATCAGGACTATCCTTACAACTACTATGCTCCTGCTCACAGTTACGGTCCTGGAGGCCGCTGCTATGCAGGATGCGTTGCCACGGCGATGAGTCAGGTTATGAGGTTCTGGAGCTGGCCTGACCAGGGTGTCGGCGAACACTCGTACAACACGAGCACTGTCGGCGGAACATTGTTGGCGAATTTCGGCGAGACGACATACAACTGGAGCAACATGCCTAACACCATCCCGAGCGGCAGCCCGCAGGCGATAGCACTCCTCATGTACCACTGCGGCGTGTCGGTAGATATGGACTTCAATTACAATGGCAGCGGCTCTCAGACATACAAGGTCGTTGACGCCGCGAAAGAATATTTCAAATACAGCCCCGCGACGGAGATTCTCTCGCGTGAGTTATATACGAAGACAGCCTGGGAGGACATCCTGATTGAGCAGTTCGACCACGGATATCCGGCGGTTTATGCGGGCACCGACGAACAGATGGGACACGCGTTCAACTGCGACGGATACGACGCGCAGCGCAAGTTCCACTTCAACTGGGGCTGGAGCGGCTGGTGCAACGGCTTCTTCGCAATCGACGCGCTGAACACCATGAACGGCACCTTCAACCTCAACCAGAGAGTCATCGTCAATATGATTCCTGATTATATCTACAACGCACTCGTCCCGACAGTTGATGACTTTGATGTCGAAATTGAAAACGCTGTGACAAAGACCGGCGTCGTGACATTCACGGTTCCTGCAACATCAATGTCGGGCGATCCGCTTACGTCAATAGAGAAGATGGAATTGAGACGTAACGGTCAGATTATCAAGACATTTAATAACCCTACACCAGGTGAGACATTGGTTTATGAAGATGAAGTGAATGATTTCGGTGCTTACGAATATTCACTTTGCGGATATAACAACAATTACGTTGGCGAAACGTCAAAATTAACTGTGATCTATGGCCCGAACTGCACGTGGAAACTCGTCTGCACGACATCCAATTTCCAGGGCTGGAACGGCGGCCTGCTTCAGGTTAAAAACAATGAAGGAGTTGTCGTAGAAGAGGCCACGATGACAAGCTCATCGCCGTTAAGCGAGAAATTCCAGATGCCGGAAGGCGACTTCTCATTGGTGTGGAACCAGCCTGCAACAGCGGTCGCGACAATGTCAATCTCGTTGAAGAACTCGGCTAACACACAGGTTTACAATTTCTCGGGCTCATCATCGCAGATCAACGGGACGATTTACTCTGGCGACAACGACTGCGAAGGCTGCACGTCGCCAACAGACCTCGCCGGAGAATACGCATATCAAGAAGGACAAAATGGTGCACTCATTTCATGGAATTGCGCCTACGACCCGCAGAAATATAAAGTCTATAGAAGCAATGACGGCGTTGAATATCAAGAAATTGCAACAGTCGAAAACACCGGACATCAGTATTTCGACGCTTCCGGCAACGGGACATTCTATTATCAGGTGACTGCTTACAATTCATATTGCGAGTCAACACCGGCAATGACAAACGATGACGAAGACTTCATTGTCGTTGAGGTGCTATCTGTTGAAGAAAACTCGATTAACGCACGTCTGTATCCAAACCCGACAAGCGGAATCCTGAGGATTGATGCCGAGTCAATGAAAAATGTCAGCGTGTTCAATATCATGGGTCAGAAATTGTTTGAAGAAAATATCAATGACAATCAATATGTTATTGATATGAAACAGTTCGGGAACGGTGTTTACATGGTTATGATTGAGACTGAAAACGGCTCGATGATGCAGAAAATATCCGTCATCGAATAAATGTTTTTTGCAAACACAGAAGGACGGTTTGAAAGCCGTCCTTTTTTTTATTAAAAAAATGTGAATTTGGTCACAAGAGTTTCATAATTTTTTTATAAATTTGCACGCTTAAATTTTTTGAAAAAATCAAATCACAGTAGTAATAAATTAAATTACAACAAAATGAAAAAATTCTTATTATTGGTTGTTGCCGTGATGCTCGGGTTCGGGACGGTGTCCGCGAAATCCGTTGATGTCAACACGGCCAGAACATTCGGACAGAAGTTCGTCTATGCAAATTTTGAACAGGTAAGCACAACTGATTTGCAGTTGGTTGCCACGGTCACGTCAGACAATGGTGACAACTGCTTCTATGTATTCAACGTCGGAGAGAATGGTTTCGTCATCATCTCGGCAGCCGACAACTACCATCCGGTTCTCGCTTATTCGGAGGAAAGCAATTTCGACATGAGCAACAAGCACAACGGAGCCATGTTCCTGCTTGAAAACTTCAGATTGGACATCGCTAACGCCATCAGTGAGGACTATGCGCCGATGCCGGAAGTCGCCGCTGAATGGGCGATGCTTGAAAAGACAGGCAGACTCAGCACAAACAGAGCCGAGAAGGTCGGTCCTCTCTGCACGACAAAGTGGAATCAGGACAGCCCGTATAACTTGTATGCACCGGCCGATGCCCATGGTCCGAGCGGAAGAGCTTACGCCGGCTGCGTCGCTACGGCAATGAGCCAGATTATGAAGTTCTGGAATGCTCCGCTTCACGGTGAAGGCTCGCATTCATATTATACAAAAACACATCATCATCACTTGTCAGTTGACTTCTCGTCAGCGACATACGAGTGGGATAAGATGCCTACGACATTAAACAACGCCACGCAGGAACAGATTGAAGCCGTCGCATTGCTCATGTATCACTGCGGCGTTGCTGTTGACATGGACTATGACGGCGAGAAAGGCAGCGGCGCATATTCAGAAGATGTCCCGGATGCCATGAGAAACTATTTCGACTATGACTATTGCGTTAGAAAAATGAGACAGTCATACGCAACAGACGTGTGGAATCAGATGTTGAGAGACGAGTTCGACCTCGGCCGTCCTGTTTATTACGGCGGACAGAGTTCAAGCGGCGGCCACGCTTTCGTCTGCGACGGTTACGATGAAAACGACCTCATGCACTTCAACTTCGGCTGGAGCGGCTCTGACGACGGCTGGTATCTCGTTGACGGAATCGACTACACAGGCAGCGCGGCGGCCATCTTCAACTATGTTCCTACAAACGTTTATGAGAACACGGTGCAGGCTCCTACCAACCTCACGGTCACAAGAGCAAGCGAAACAGCACAGAGCGCGACTTTGACATGGAAGAACCCTACAAAGACAATGTCTGATGTCGCGGTCTCGGCACTCGATGCAGTCGTCGTTGAGAGAAACGGCAAGGTCATCGCAACACTCGATGCACAGGTCGGTGCAAATATGACATACGTTGACGAGAACGTCCCTTGCTACAGCACATTCACGTATGATGTCTATGCAATGAAAGACGGTGTCCGCGGCAACTACGCTGAGGCGTCAGAACAGTTCGGCCCGACGAAAACATGGAAGTTGATACTCACAGCATCTTCAATGCAAGGCTGGCGCGGCGGCTCGATAAAATGCTTCGACGCAGCAAACAATATGTTCAACAAAGTTACCATGACAAACAGCACACCTGCCACATTGAACGTAGAGGTTCCTTTCGGACATGATGTGTATTTCGTCTGGAAAAAAGGCGCATCAACAGACGGCAACATGTCGGTCAAGATCAAGGACGAAAATAACAATGTGGTTTACGAATATTCAGGTTCAATGGCTGGCCTTGCGGAAGGCGTTATCTTCAAGACCAAGAACAACGGCAACGGCACTCCTTCAGCAGCGGTCCCTTCAAACATCAATGCTGAAATGGTTGGTGATGACATCGTTGTCACATGGAGCGGCGAGATGGCACAGTATGGTTTCAACGTCTATCGTAACGAGGAACTCTACGCTCTCGTCCACGACAACACATTCACAGACATCGCTCCGGAAATCGGCGGCTATTGCTACTATGTCTGCAATTTCGGCACCGACGGTGAAAGCGCAAGCACATACGATGCCTGCGCGTCGGCAGGCGAAGGATGCAATCCTGCAACGGAACTCTGGTATTATGCACAGGATAACCTCAAGCCAGTCATAACATGGACAAAACCAGTCGAGACGACACAGAGCCTGAGCGGATACTATATCATGAGAAGAGACGGCGATGAGGGTGAATACAAACAGGTTAAGATCTTAGGCCCGAACAAGGTCGAGTACAAAGAATCATCATCACTCGAACTCGGCACATACTACAGCTATAAAGTCATTGCATATTACCAGGACATCGACTGCAAGTCGGCACCTGCAAAGGCGAAATATGGCAACGAGTTCTTTGTGAGATACCATTATTCACAGGAAGGCGTCGAAGAGAACGCCGCATCGACAATCAGCGTGTATCCAAATCCTGCCAAGGACGTCTTGACAGTGAAAGCCGGAAACATCAGCAGCGTTTCGATTTACAGCCTGCTCGGTCAGAGGGTTTATTCTGAAGATGTCAATTCAGATGAAGCCGTCATCAACATGAGTGACTTTGAAGCCGGAATGTACGTGGTCCGCGTTGTGGCCGACGGCACAGAGATGGTGAAGAAAATATCAGTCATCCGCTAATCGGAGTGACATAAAGAAAAACCTCGTCATAGTCGTATGGCGAGGTTTTTTTGTTGAATATCAGCCTTCGTTACTTCCTTTCCCATGTCTCAAATCTGTATTCGCAGTCTATCTGCGGGTCGTTGTCGATGACTTGCAGCTCAGTAAGTTCCCATTCGTTGAAGTTCACTATGGGGAAAAAGGTGTCGGCCTCGAACTTCTTGTCGATTCTCGTCAGATACAGCTTGCCGGCCATTGGCAGGAACTGCTCGTAGATCATGCCGCCGCCGATAACGAAAACTTTCTCTTCGTTGAACACCAATTTCATGGCATCCAGGATTGAATTTGCAACTTCGAAGCCTTCCGGGGCGTCTTTCAGATGGCTGGAAATGATGATGTTGCGTCGTTTGGGCAGGGCTTTTCTGCCGGGCAGTGAGGCGTAGGTGTTATATCCCATCAGGACGCAACCACCAGTGGTCACCTCCTTGAAATGCTTCAGGTCATTTGAGAGGTGCCAGATGAGGTCGCCTCCTTTGCCGATGGCGCGGTTCTTCGCCACAGCCGCTATTATTGATATCGTTGGCTTCATTAGCTGTCAGGTGTTTAGATGTTAAGTTGTCTTGGTTGTTTCGTTATTTCAAACATAGTTAGGAATACAATTAAACAGACACCTCCGCTTTGATGGCGTCGTACGGGTTATAGTTCTCCAAAGTGAAGTCCTCGTATTTGAAGTCGAACAGGCTTTTCACCTCTGGGTTGAGTCTCATTGTCGGCAACGGCCTCGGTTCGCGCGTAAGTTGCAGCTTCACCTGTTCAACATGATTGTTATAGATGTGGACGTCGCCGAATGTGTGGACGAAGTCGCCGAGCTCAAGCCCGCATACCTGCGCCATCATCATCGTAAGCAGTGAGTATGATGCGATGTTGAACGGCACGCCGAGGAATACGTCAGCCGAGCGTTGATAGAGCTGGCATGACAGCTTCCCGTCGGCGACGTAGAACTGGAAGAAGGCGTGGCATGGAGGGAGGGCCGCTTTCCCGTCGGCGACGTTCTTCGAGAAGTCTTTCTCATGCTCGTCGGGCAGGACGCTCGGATTCCACGCTGTCACGATGTGACGACGGCTGTCGGGGTTGCTCTTTATGCTGTCGATGACATTTTGGATCTGGTCAATGCCTTCGCTGTTCCAATTGCGCCACTGTGCGCCATAGACAGGACCGAGGTCGCCGTTTCCGTCGGCCCATTCATCCCAGATGCTCACCTTGTGGTCGTGGAGATATTTGATGTTTGTGTCGCCGCTGATAAGCCAAAGGAGTTCGTAAATGATTGATTTCAAATGGACTTTCTTTGTGGTGACGAGCGGAAAGCCTTCAGAGAGGTCGAAACGCATCTGATAGCCGAAGATGCTCTTCGTGCCTGTGCCGGTGCGGTCGCCTTTCTGAACGCCGTCGTTCAATATCTTTTGAAGCAAGTCTAAATATTGTCTCATTTCGCTGTTTCAGGATTGTGTTTGTATTTGAAAACTATTGCAAAAACGATTGCAACAACAAGAGCGTAAGCCGCGAAGACGTACCACGCGTTTTGCCAGCCTTGTGCGATGACTTCAGGAGCCGCACCATTTCCGGCAGGATTGTAAACGAAATGATTTACAATGGCTTGTGCGCCTAATGTGCCGATTGTCGCGCCGATGCCGTTGGTCATCAGGAAGAAGAGTCCCTGTGCCGATGAGCGGATGCCAGTGTCGGTCTCTTTGTCAACGAAGAGCGAGCCGCTGATGTTGAAGAAGTCGAAAGCGACACCGTAAACGATGCATGAAAGGACGAAGAGCCACACGCCGTCGCCAGGGTTGCCGAGTCCGAAGAACGCGAAACGGAGAACCCATGCAAACATCGCTATGAGCATTACCTTCTTGATGCCGAATTTGCGTAAGAAGAACGGAATCAACAAGATACATAATGTCTCTGACACCTGTGACAACGAAATGAGGATGTTGGCGTGTTCAACGCCGAAGGTGCTTTTGTATATCTCTATATCACCGAAACTTGTGATGAACGGGTTCGCGAAACCGTTTGTAATCTGTAATGAAACCCCGAGCAGCATTGAGAAGATGAAGAAGAAAGCCATTCTTTTGTCTTTAAATAAGGTGAAGGCGCGGAGGCCGAGTTTGTCAACAAAAGACGCGGTGCTTGTCGCGCTTGTCGGGCAGTCTGGCAACGTAAGGGCGTAGATGCCGAGGATGATGCCGAGTCCGCCGCTCACTGCGAACTGCGCCGCTGTCGGCTGGAAACCGAGGAGGTCAACGGCCCACATGGAGCAAATGAAACCGATGGTCCCGAACACCCTTATCGGTGGGAAATGTTTGATGGTATCAAGACCTGCTTTCTCCAACGCGTTGTAAGCCACGGAGTTGGAGATGGCAAGCGTCGGCATGTAAAACGCGACGCCAACTGTATATAAGGTGAATAACGGACCAAACTGCACCGCGTCGCCGGCGGTAAGGCCGTAATAAGCCGCCGCAATCATTGCAATGCCGGAGATTATATGACAGAAACTCAGGCATTTCTGTGCCGGAATCCATCTGTCGGCAATGATGCCTATCAAAGCTGGCATGAAAATTGAAACGATTCCCTGGATTGAGTAAAACAGGCCTATGTGCGACGCGAGGTTGTGTGTCGCAAGATAAGTGCCCATACATGTGAGATAAGCTCCCCATACCGCAAATTGCAGGAAGTTCATCACGATTAAACGGAATTTGATACCCTTCATTTTTTTAATATTTGATAGTTATTTGTTTTTTCTCATTTTGATTTCATCTCTTAGCTTCGAGGCCAACTCGTAGTCTTCGTCTTCAACGGCCTTGGTCATCATCTTATTCAACTCCTCAACGCTACGTTCTGTCTTGTCATCGTCATCGACGAGGTCGTCCATGATAAGCCCTGCTTCGTTCATGACATCTTCGGTCGTGAAAATCGGACAGCCGAATCTTAAGGCCAATGCAACGGAATCGGACGTTCTGGCGTCGAAAACGGAGGTCTCGCCGTCTTTCTCACAGACTATCTGAGAGAAAAAAATCCCCTCGTTGAAGTGATCTATCACCACTTCTTTCACCTTGATTCCATAATTGTCGGCAAAAGTCTTGAAAAGGTCGTGTGTCAGAGGCCTCTTGCTGCGCTGGTTTTCCAATGCCATCGCAATAGATTGAGCCTCAACGCTTCCGATGATTATCGGGAGTTTCAGACTGGTGTTTTTGTCGCTCAAAATCAGCGCGTACGCGCCACTTTGCGAGTGCGAAAATGTCAATCCGATTACGTCAAGTCCAATCT
>X431_Quagga__coassemble_46_pt1 | contig 29879 bp, 22 predicted proteins | sample X431_Quagga__metabat2_low_PE_006 | metagenome-assembled genome bin X431_Quagga
ACGCGTTTATACCGGTTCAAAGATTTTTAGATCCAAAAATCCAAAAATTATGTACATCGTTTTTCTACTACAACACCCCCCTACTCTATTTTTTATGATCTCAAATCATTTTCTTTCACTTTTTATCACCAGCCTTTAAACTAATTTTGCTATCTTTGCGGCGTGAAAAATTATAAATTTGTCATATTAACAGCGTTGATTTTCTGTCACTTATCAATGACAGCAAGAAGTGTTTTTCATGAAAATGACTCAATAAATGTCGATTCAACCTTAGTCAAATACTTCTATGACAAACTTGAAAACCAACAACTTGGAAATATTTTCCCGTGGGATACCACAACACTCGGAGCCTCATTCTACGACCCGGCAGACCCTCAGTTTCAATCGTATCACACCATGAGTAACTCCGGCCATGCCCACAAAAATCTTGAGTTCTCCTTCCCTACCACTCTCGAATTCAATGATAAACTCGCGAATTTCAGCCAATATATCAAAACAAAAGAAAATATAATCTATCCCATTATTTACCAACCATTTACAAATCTAAATTACATGATGGGCAGCAAGAAAGAACAGCATTTCAACGCAACTTTCAGCCGAGAACTACTTCCGAGATTCTACCTTACCATGTATTTCAACGTTGATGACGTGCCATCCGTTTACAAAAGAAGTTATGCACAAAACATCAATTTCTGGATTAACCTGCGATGGAATACACAAAACCAACGCTATGGCTTTAATACATATTACTTTACAAATAAAATTTTCAATTACGAAAGCGGCGGCATTACTGACGATACCATTTTTACAAATAACATAGAAACAGATAAGTCACTTTACGAAGTGAACCTGACAAACGCCACAAACCTTATAAAAGTTGACGGCTTCGGAGTAAACCAACACTTTGTCCTAAGCAAAAACGGACAAAAAAACAATGACGAAAAATTTATCTATGACACAATAATTGTGAATGACACAATAAATAATTCAATCGATACAATTATCAACAAAAGCAAAGTCAAAAGAAAAATCGGACTCGGAAGAATCAATTATTCATTTGACTATCAAAGAAATAGATATACCTATGAGGATGCGAATCCGACTTCGGCGTTTTACGCACCTTACGATTCAATAATCAATGGTTCTTTTACCTTCGACAGCCTTTGTTTCAACACAATCAAAAACGCAATTTCTTGGAACTCACTGAGTCACAGAGAATATTCCAACGATATTCCATTTTACCTCTCATTCGGTGTCGAACATAATTACACACAGCACAAAGGTTATGTTGACTATATTTCAAATGAAAGGTTTAACAAAAAAGAATATTCAAACCTACGCGCGACAGCCGGAATAATAATAAATCTGTTTAAATCGACAAGAATCACCGGAAACGGGGAATTGATATTCAGCGACTATCACGCGGGGGATTTCAGGCTTTCGGGACAATGGAAACAATTCCTCGGCACCTACAAGAAAAACATCGGCGCACTTGTCTTTGACATCAACATGGCGAGGAAATCGCCCGACTGGTTTGAAACATATTACTATTCAAACAATTTCCGCTGGGAAAACGACTTCAGCCCAGCAACCTACATGCTGCTCAAAGGCTCCTACGAATACAAATGGTTCAATGTCGGCATCAAGAACTCCACAATAGACCACTACATTTATTTCGCGGAAAACGCGAAACCCGCCCAACACACCGGAACCATCAACGTATCATCACTTTATGCAAACTTCGATTTCAAAATAAGGGTGTTCGAAATCTCCGGCATCATGTCGATGCAAAAGACAAGCAATGAAGATGTCATGCACCTCCCGCTTTTCTACGGGAAAATCAAATTGGGATGGAACATCAGACTTGTGAAAAATGTCTCGTCATTGCAGCCATCGTTTGTAATCAGTTATTTCACGAAATATTACGCCGACGCCTATATGCCGGCATTGAGGACGTACCACCTTCAGAACGAGGCCAAAATAGGAAATTATCCGTTCGTTGACTTCTTCCTGACATTCAAACTCAAACGCTCGAACATTTTCCTCGGAATCACAAATATCTATTCATTCACAAAAGATAACAGGTATTTCTCAACGCCACATTACCCTGCAAGGGATTACAAGTTCATCTTCGGGTTAAACTGGAGACTGTACAAATAAAGTACTAAACGAATCCGCGTTGTTTCTTGATTTTGTCGTACGCGTCGTTGATTTCCTGGAATTTCTTTTCAGCCGCCTTGCGGACATCATCGCCAAGATACGCCACCTTGTCAGGATGGTTTTTCTTCGCCATCTCACGATACGCCTTCTTAATCTCATCGTCAGTTGCCGATGGATCAACGCCAAGGATAGTGTATGAATCATCCAGTTTTTTCACAAACATTGCTTTGACAGACTCGAAATCGCTGTCACCCACACCCATGTAATGAGCAATTCTGTCAATGGTATCTATTTCAGAATCAAGAACCTGCCCGTCCGCCGAAGCTATCCCGAAAAGATAATGCAGAATCTGCAACTTTGAAGAATACTCCATATACCTCCCGACCTGCTGGCTGACCTGCTGAATGTCAATATCCTGTTTCAAGACTTCACGAAGCATCAGAATATATTTCTCGGCCTGCTCCTGTCCGAAATTCGTGAGGAAGAACTTCTTCACATAATCGAGCTCGGATTTTTTCACCACGCCGTCGGCCTTCATGACTGCGGCGGTGAGCACCAGCAGACTCGCGGTGAAATCCTGCTGCTGTTTGTTTTCACCCATGAATTTCACATCCTCTTTAGTTATGGAAGCGCCGCCCACTATCGAGCCGAGGGCGAAACCAATAATAGCGCCGATGGGACCGCCGAAAGCCCAGCCGATACCGGCGCCGAACCATCTCGAGCAACCACCGCCATTCATATACATCTGTGAATCAGAACTTTTCACGTTCCCCCTTATCAGTCTCACAATGCCGCTCACAGCAGCTAACAAGACCAAAAATCCGATTAATCTTATCATCTCAAAAATTTTCGCAAAAATACAAAATATGTGAAAGCGAGAAGTGTCAAGCAATGAAATAATTTTTCATGCTGTCCGCTAAAAGGTGACAGCTGAAATGGTACATGAGCATCATCCAATGGCAGGATTGGAGAAACTTCACGTCATCTTGAATACACTTCCTCGCCTTCGAAGAAAGTTTTGAGCACCTTGGTGTCGCGAAGCATTTGTGCATCACAGGTCAGGATGTCCTGATCCAAGATGACAAAGTCGGCATATTTATCCTTCTTAATACTACCTCTTTCTTTCTCCAAGTGCAGCTGCCATGCGCCATTATATGTCATGGCTTGCAGGAACTGGTAGCGATTGATCAACTCCTTCGGCTGCCATGCATACGAACTCGGTCCGTATGCGCCGGTAACGGCAACCATCATGCAATAGAATGGATAATTGATACCGTTATCCGCCGGAGTGTCTGTACATTGGCTCACCAAAATGCCGTGATCAAAGAATGACTGCATGGGATACGCTTCATTACAGTATGGAGGAGTAAGTATATTCTTAAAGTAATTCTCTTCTTCCGCAGTAAAACAATGCCAATTCATATTAGAGCTGACAGCGATATTGTGACGTTTCATCAGCTGATAATCGTTTGGACTGACATTACGGAGATGGCAGATGCTGTTGCGTAATTCATCATTTCCTTCCTCACTGTACGCCACTACGCAGCGGTGTACGGCTCCGTCTCCCATCGCGTGTGTATGAACAGAAAGCCCTTCGGCGTTCGCAAGAAACACCAATTCTCTCATGTCATTTTCAGACCACAGGGCGGTGCCATGACCGGAGAAAACGCTGTCTGTTGTGCCGGAAGGATAGTTACCCAACAGGAAACCCGTACCCATCTCCACACATCCGTCCATGAAGAGTTTGACGTAGTCGGGGTGCACATGTTCCGATTGGTATCTTTGTTGGACAGACGCCGCATTTTTCACATGGAATAAAGGTTTGTTGTTGTTGAACCACGGCTCAATCTCGTACGTGAGCGAGACATTCAGGTGCAAATCGCCGCTGGCGTCCAATGAGGTCAACGCTTGGAACAATGACTCGTCGTCCGCGTTATAGTTGTTGGTCCATCCCTCGATGATATTGGTGATGCCGACCGACAGCAAGTATCTCTGCATGTTGTCGATACCCTGTGATATTTGTGCGCTGGTAGGGTGCATCTTGTTGTTCAGACCCTGGCCTTGAAGCAGGGATATGGCGCGTTCGGAAAACACGCCGTTCAAGTCTCCATTGTCATCGCGATACATAAATCCGCCGGCGATATAGTCACGGATAATGCTGTCATTTTCGTTCACGATGCCGGCATTGATCATCGCACGGGTGTTCACGAGCGTACTGTGGTGGTCAAAACCGGTAAGGTAAACAGGTATGTCGGTGGTGATGGAGTCCAAGTCCTTTCTGTGGCGTCGGTCATTACCATAGTCATCTTTCATCTTGGCAGGATTGTATCCCTCACCGTAAACATATTCCAAATGTCTGCCGTTTTCCTTGGCCTTCTCCACAAAATCGCGCACTTGAGCAATGACCTGATCATAATTCTGTTGGTCGGTAAATTGGAGGGTGTTATCCTTCATTTGCTCGTTGATGAATTTCAGCATATAGTGGGCGTGACCATCGGTGATGCCCGGGATGATGCTGTTTCCGCCGCAGTTTATGATGCGGCTGTTGTCAGTCTTGAAAGCGTCGGCACCAGCTGCGGCACCTACATATTCAAACCTGCCGTCTTTAATCACCATCGCCTCCGCCATCTTGTAGTATCCGCTGTCAGCAGGGGTCTTGTCGGGGTCTGTTTCAGCGGTATATATTTTTCCGTAAACGATGATGTTGTCATATTCTTGTGGAGCCTCGGGAGCGATGTTTTTTTTGCATCCTGTGAAGACAAAGGCTGAAACAGCCACACATACTAAAAATATTCTTCTCATTACTTTTCAATTGGGTTCTGTTTGTTTCACTTCACCGCCTGGGCCAGCAGAACCCATTGTCTGGCTTTGACGATGCGAGACCTTCACGTCTCAAATCCGGCTGCAAAGATACAATATTTTCAATCTGACAGTCATTTTTTTTACAGCGAAAAATTCATCTCCGTCGGTTTACAAATCGAATGTATGAATCTGTTTGTCAAGCAGATTTTCGTGCACCGTAACCCAAACCTTCTTGTTTGCCAAGTCGTAAATGGTGTTGTGCGCCGTGTCCCAGAAATCAGTGTCTGCGGACAAACAGCCCTGTTGTTCGATTTTGGTCTTCTCGGCAGCCCATGCCGCCTCTATGAGCGTCAGCGTGTTGTACAATTCGGTTTCATGTCCTGGTATATCACTGTATGTCATGCCGCAGATTGACGCTATTTCCGAATACCATTTGTTATCGGTATAGTAAGTATTGGTATAACGCACGCGCTTCATGAGTTCCCACATGCTTTCCATGCTTTCGCCGCCTTCGTCATAATGTTCTTCAAGAACGTCATAGCGTTCGACACCCATGGCGTTGTCCGGAATGTCATCATAGAACAGGTGGTAGTTCGTCATGATGTATTGATCAGGTATCACGACAAGCTCGTTATTGATGACCTCAACGACGCACGTCTCTTCTGAATCTGAAAGCATGATATGTAAATTCATCTTATCTGACCCAAGCGGGGTGATGTTGTGTTCTTCTAAATAATCCAATGCTTCTTGCACTGTGGTGCAATTGTCGAGAATTGCACGTGTTGTAAACAAGATGTTCAAATCAGGAGCACCTTTGTTTGTCCCATCGTGTGGAATCACGCCCCAATCTTTCTTCGACACCACGTTGTTGTTTACGACAAGTCCTTTCTCGTTCATGCCGTCAAGGATAGCCCAAGGCAGGATCTGTCGTTGTCTTTCGGTGAGTCCGGCATCGATCATGGCGTCGTTGACTTTGGCAAGGCGTGCGATGCCGATGGTGGCATAACGGTCTTCTGTGGCCGTCGTGCGCACTACAAAGGTCGAACTGCTGTTCGCGAAGAAGTCGAAGTTACGTCCGTGATAATTGCCGTTGCGCACGCTGGAGCAGGCCATATCACCGGCTAACTCCTCATAACTGCCGACCGGTTCGCTGCTGTATGTGTCATACGTCACTTCATAGAGCATGTTGGCGACCTTTGTGACAATTACATTTGTGTCATTTCCGTTATTGCCGGAGGCATCATCATTTTTCTTGCATCCCGCCAATGCGATGGCTAAAATGCTGATAATAAAACAGATTCTCTTCATTTGTTGATAATTTTTCAAGGTTTGAATTAGGCAGCAAAGATACTATTTTTTTATATGCGCAAACCTGAATCTTTGAATCTTTAAATCAAAAATATTGTCGTACTTTTGCAGTCTGAAACTTACAACCTTGTGAAAAAATGACCTATAGGTCAAAAATTCTATAACAACAGTAAAGCCGAAGGCGATGCTGCCGGATATGCTCGCGGTTTCGAGGAAGGCAAAGTTACCGGCAAAGCCGAAGCAAAAGCCGAACTCCTCGGCGAGATGGGCGAGCCATACGACGACTGCCCGACTGTAGAGGTTAAGAAAGGCGACAAGACCGTCATCCTCTACAACCCCGAGAAAGTGGAGTTCATCAAGGAGTGAAGTCTTTAGTTTTTAGAGTCAACGGACTAACGACTAACGACTAACGACTAACGACTAACGACTAACGACTAACATCCCGCTTTATGCAAAAAATTGCGTATTGTGTTGCAGTCGTGGTTTCGCCGCACCATTTCGGCCATTCAATCAGAACAGCACCGAACGCATCCAAACACTCGGATAACTGCACATTAAACACTCGGTTTAAGTATCTCATAATCAATTGCTTTAAAAAATTGTAAATCATAATTCATTTTTCTTTTTCTCTTTACCAAACACGGCCAATCCGCCCGTCAGGAAGGCGCAGATAGCACCGATCCAGACGCATGCCGAGATTCTTCCAGCCTGCACGAGCATATTGATAAAAGGCATGCGAATCGTCCTCAGTATCTGATCGGCCAACAGGCAGTCCGACTGCACGTCCTGTTGTTTGAATCCGTTACGTTCAATCACCTCCACCTGATATAAAACGACACAGGAATTCATCTTTAAAACATAGATTATCAGGCAGATGACTGTCATCCAAATAATATTCGGAGACACCGCCAGCATAAGCAGTGCCGCACTGATAACGGCTGCCTGTACAATCAATGACCGCCTTGTGCCGATGGAAGCATAATAGTCGTTGAGCGGCTTGCGCAGCAACAGATTCATGGCAAGGCCTATCACCATAATGTTGGAGAGCATCAGCGGAGAAATACCACATTCGGAGGCATATAGCGGGAATATGAAGTCCAAGTAACCGAACAACAAGGCCATCGGGAGCAGTACAAACCAGACGACGCTGATTCCATCGCGCAGGACGAAGAATTTGAGCGATGCCACCATGTCGCGCCAATGAGGTGTATTGTCTGCCGTTTGATTGTCTTCCTTTGAAATGCCGCTCAGCGTAACGGCACTGACGCCGATGAGCATGGCGGACAGCAAGATGGCGACGACATATAAGACAATGGGATTAAGGTACTGGATAATATATCCGCCGAGCAAAATAGCCAGAACATTGATGGTATTGCCGACAGTCTGTTTTTCGTTAAACAGTTTTGCACGGTCCGACTTGTCTTTGACTGACGCGCCCAGACTGTGTGACACCACGGTCAACACATTACCGGCCGAAGCTCCGGAAAGGAATTTCGCTACATAAAACAGATAAACATCCGTATAAATCAGAGCGACAACCATCAGCACATAAGAAAACATGTTCACGCAAGATGCGGCAACGCCTACGTTCCGTATGCCGAACCGCGTATATGCCATCTTCGTAAAAGGCACCATCACGACGCTGCCTATCGAATAGACCATTAAGACAATAGCCGTGACGGAAGCGACATCACCGATAGAACCGCCTGCCGCAAAATACGGGATAATGAACACCATAAGCGAACGGTCCACTTCCCTGAACCACACTATCAAAGAATAGAATGTCGGGAACAGCTGCTCCTTGGCGTATGGAAGAGACTCGCGACGACGACGGGCATATTCGGAAAAACTGCGGCGTATGGCGTTCACAAAGGTGAACAACGTATAAACGCCTATAAGAATGCTCAAGAGAGAGAGGAACTGTCCGAAGGCTTTTTCCCTTTGGTTAAAACGTAACAGCCTTTCGGGAAACACGGATATGATTTTGGCGACAATTTTTCCAGCATGGTCTCTGACATTGCGGGCGGTACAGTGAAATTGCTCACTATAGGCCGTTAACACAATATCCGTACCATCGGCGTCCGGCATGTCCCATTTCGATGAAACCAAATAAGCAGGCCTGCCTGTAGATTCCTTGTTCATATTATCAACCAATTGACGCGCAATACTGTCACCTTTATACGCAATGGCCACATAGTATTCATTGCCGTTATATTGGCTTGACTTAGCAAGTATCGTATGCAAATCGGTCAATTGCTCCACGACGTGCGGCTGCATAAGGCAACTGTCGGTATTACAGGCCGACAAGGTCTGCACTAACCCCATATAGTTATGCTCTGTCACATACGCCAACAATTCTGTCTGATAGATCATCATCTGGGTTAATTCCGTCTTAGTCTGCCGGAAAATATGATAAGTGTAGAACGCCACGATTCCCGCCGCCAACAAAACGACGGCTATGACAACGCCTATCGTCTTGTTGTATCTGTAACGGAAAAACCTGTATGCAAAAAATATGATTATCGTTCCGAGAATCAACAAGGACAACCAAAACAGTATGTTGACGACGGCATAAAGAGGAGAATACGCAATAGAGGTCACACCGAGTGTCTTTTCCATCAGAATGTCTATGTATTCTTTATCGGACAGGCTGACGGATTTTGCGCACCCGCTTCCCGGAACATATTCGTACATTTTCCCATACAGACTCGACACATACAATACCGGGCCACTCCCCTGCTTTACTTCTATTATCGGCTCGCTCAAACACACGCTGTCAGTCACCGTCGCACCGTTTTCGCATAGCGAAATGGTTTTCAGCACATTATCTTCGATACGGACGACAGACACTTCCTTTTCGTCACGAATAAACAACTGGTTTTGATTGCCAAAAACAATATCGTCCGTATAGGCGTTGTCGATAATAGTGCGCACGCATTTGCCCGACTTGTTATAAAGTCGAATCTGTTCGCGGGCAACATGTTGATTCTCTACCGTTATGACGTTGGCGTAAATGGACTCGTCTTCGACGTAAAGCATGGTTATGCGGTCATGCGGGTGATCGGCGTTGTTAACTTTTACGGTACGCTGTAGTCTGCCGTCGTCGTTCATAATCATAAGAACGCTTCCAAATCGGTCGGCGACTGCGCGCGGAGTACCCGACGAACCTATGACCAAAGCCGTAGGATTATTCGTTTTCAGAGTAAAGGTGAAAGGGTTGGCGTGAAACTTCCCAATGCCGCCCACGGCGATGATCAAGGCCGCGACGAGTAAAATCCAAAAGAAGCGTCTCTTCTTGTTCACACGTTTCATAACTGTAAAAAAAGCACACCTTAATTGATTGTGCAAAATTACCGGGACTTCTGTTTTTAGCATTTTTGCGCCACTCCTCTGAACTTCGTGAAGTCCGTCAGCCAAATTTCAAAGTGAATGGCGCGTCAAATTTACAAATTTTCCTATAATCACTAACCTTTCATTACTATTTTACGATATTTTTATTTTTTATGTTGTTAATTTATTGTCTATCAATGTGCTAAAAATATCAATTCATTCCTAATCGTACTGTTTGTTCATATCGGCACACGTTGTAAATATGTTACACACGTGATGTCGTCATGCAGCTCCTGCACGGGGGAGTCCCTGAAACTCGTGCGGTCAATAATATTGACGGGCTTCGGCGCGTCTTTTTTTTCAGAAAAATGAAAGTTTTTGATAAAACAAAATGTTTTTTTTCCTATCTTTGCAACTTGAAAAAATAGGCGTAAATAACGCTTTAAGTAATTGAAAATCAATTAAATTTTAATAATTTTTTTTTACAAGATGGAAAAAACTAAGTATGTTTACCTGTTCGGAAACCGTACGGCCGAAGGTAACTCGAAGATGAAGAACCTGTTGGGCGGCAAGGGCGCCAACCTCGCGGAAATGTGTCTGTTAGGTCTGCCTGTGCCGGCAGGTCTCACAATCACAACTGAATGCTGCACAGCATATTACGCAAACAACTGCCAACTGCCAGCCGGCTTGATGGATGAAGTCCACGCAGGCATAAAGAACATGGAGAATATCATGGGCATGAAATACGGCGACGCGGAGAACCCTCTCCTCGTGTCGTGCCGCTCGGGCGCGCGCCAGTCGATGCCGGGCATGATGGACACCGTCCTGAATATCGGCCTCTGCTCAAAGACCATCCCGGGACTGATCAAGAAAACCAACAACCCACGTTTCGTCTATGACTCATACCGCCGTCTCATCATGATGTACGCCGACGTCGTCATGGAGAAGGCCGAAGACAAGGAACCGGCCGAAGGCAAAGGCATCCGCAAGATTTTGGATGACATGCTCGATGACTTCAAGGCGAAGAAAGGCTACAAGTCAGACACAGAGATAAAGGCTGAAGAGCTTCAGCAGCTTGCCGAAGACTTCAAGGCCACCATCAAGAGAGTGCTCGGCACGGAGTTCCCTGATGACGCGGAGCTTCAGCTCGAAGGCGGCATCAAGGCCGTGTTCAAGAGCTGGAACGGCAAGAAGGCCGTCTCTTACAGAAGGATCGAAGGCATCCCGGAAGACTGGGGCACAGCGGTGAACGTCCAGACGATGGTGTTCGGCAACATGGGTGAGAACTCGGCCACAGGCGTCGCCTTCACACGCGACCCCGCCACGGGCGACAACAAGTTCTACGGCGAATGGCTCATCAACGCACAGGGCGAAGACGTCGTCGCCGGCATCAGGACACCTAACCCGTTGAACAACGACACCAAGAACGAGAAAAACAAAGCCATGCCTTCCATGCAGGAGCTCATGCCGGAGACCTACAAGGAACTCTGCGACGTCCGCGCCACATTGGAAGACTTCTACAAAGACATGCTCGACATCGAGTTCACCATCCAGGACGGCAAGCTCTACATGCTTCAGTGCCGCGTCGGCAAACGCACCGGCGTCGCCGCCGTCAACATGGCTCTCGACATGCTTCATGAAGGCAGGATTGACGAGGCCACGGCTGTCATGAGACTCGGCGTGAACCAGATCGACGAGCTCCTCCACCCTATCCTCGACGCCAAAGACGAGAAGAACAAGAGCATCCTCGCCCACGGTCTGCCGGCAGGTCCTGGCGGCGCAGTCGGCCGCATCGCCCTCAGCAGCGAGAAAGCCAAAGAGTTCCGCGCAGCGAAACAGGCCAACATCCTCGTCCGCGAAGAGACGAACCCGGAAGACGTCGAAGGTATGCGCGCCGCTGACGGCATCCTCACACAACGTGGCGGCATGACATCACACGCAGCTTTGGTCGCACGCGGCTGGGGCAAGTGCTGCATCGTCGGCTGCGAGGCAGTCCATATCAACGAAGCAGAAGGCATCGTGAGAATCGGCGACAAGACATATAAGGAAGGCGACATCATCAGCCTCAACGGAACGAAGGGTTATGTGTATGACGGCTCGGTGAAGACCATCGACGCCACAGAGAACCAGCGTTTCCAGGAATTCATGAAACTCGTCGATAAATACCGCAAGATGGGTGTCCGCACCAACGCCGACAACCCTGACGACGCACAGAAAGCCGTCAGCTTCGGTGCGGAAGGCATCGGCCTCTTCCGCATCGAACACATGTTCTACGGCAAGAACAGCGAGAAACCTCTCGCGAAACTGCGCAACATGATCCTTGCGAACAGCACGGAAGAACGTATCGCAGCTCTGGCGGAACTCGAGCCTTACATCCGCGAGTCGGCAAAGGCGACGTTGAAAGTCCTCGACGGCAAACCTGTCACATTCCGTCTAATGGACCCGCCGCTCCACGAGTTCGTGCCTCACGTACTTGAGAAACAGGCCGAACTCGCCAACGAGCGTGGCATGGAACTTGCGGAACTTCAGAAACGCATCAACGCGTTGCACGAAGTCAACCCGATGATGGGTCTCCGCGGCGTGCGCCTCGGCATCGTTTATCCGGAGATTACCGAGACACAGTTCCGCGCACTGTTCGAGGCCACAGCCCAGCTGATGAAGGAAGGCAACGACCCGCACCTCGAAATCATGGTTCCTCTCACAATCAACGTCAAGGAACTCGAACACCAGAAAGCCATCGCGGAACGCGTCAAGGCCGAGGTCGAGAAACAGTACGGTGTCACAATCAGCTACCTCTACGGCACGATGATTGAGATCCCACGCGCCACGTTGGTCGCCGACAAGATCGCGGAAGTCGCACAGTTCTTCTCATTCGGAACCAACGACCTCACGCAGATGACATTCGGCTTCTCACGCGACGACGTGAACGCCATCGTCCACAGCTACATCGACAACAAGATCATCCCTGCCGACCCGTTCAACACCTTGGATCAGGAAGGTGTCGGACAGCTTGTCAGACTCGGTGTCGAACGCGGACGTTCGACGAGAAACAACCTCAAGTGCGGTGTCTGCGGCGAACACGGCGGCGACCCGGCGTCAGTGGAGTTCTTCTACAGCTGCGGTCTCACCTACGTCTCATGCTCACCGTTCCGCGTGCCTGTCGCACGACTTGCAGCGGCACAGGCGGCAATCAAAGCCGACCGCGCAAAATAATCAATGACGATTGACGTCAGACGATATTAGCAGAGGCGCGGCATACCGCGTCTCTGCATTTTTAAACGAGCCTCTACCCTTTTATAAACATCTAAAATCATGACATTAGAAGAAAGAATAACACGCCTTGAAGACATCGAAGCCATCCGTCACCTTCAGGCGAAATACCAGAGATGCCTCGACACGAGAGCCTTCGACGAGATGTCGGAATGCTTTGATGACGATGTCGTCTCGTCATACGGCAACGGCTCGATGGCTTATAACGGCAAGGATGCCGTGTTGGATTTCCTCAAAAGCGTCATGACACTCAAAATGCCATCAACACACCTCATACACGGAGGCGAAATCGACATCATCGACACCGAAAACGCAAAGGCGAAATGGTATCTCGAAGACTATCTGCTTCATCAGAAGTACAAGATGAAACTTCACGGAGCCGCGATTTACGATGTCGAATATGTCAAGAGAAACGACAGATGGCTCATAAAATCAATAGGTTACAAACGCTGCTACGAATATTTGGAATGCCGCGGACTCATCAACCTCCTGACTTTGGGAAAGACGACGTTCCTCGACGCTTTGAAGAAAGTCAAGAGAGATTAGTTTGGAGTGTGAAGAGTGGAGTGTGAAGAGTGGAGTTTTTAATTTGGAGTTTATGAATTGTCTGCTTCTTTATTACACAGGGACTTTTAACACGAGATACCTGACGAATTTGCTCAAAACGAAACTTGAGCGCGAGGGCTATGTCGTTGACACATACGAGATTGACCCGTTGAACAACGAGCGTCTCGACTTCTCGAAATACGACATCGTCGGTCTCGGGCATCCGATTTACGGCTATTGCGCACCGTGGCCGTTCCTGAAATTCATCAGGAGACAGAAGTTCCCGAAAGGCTTGAAGGTGTTCATTTACAAGCAGTCAGGCGAGACACAGCACGCCAACGACGCATCGTCAAAATACTTCCTGAGGAAATTGAGAAGAGACGGCGTTGTCGTCAACAACGAATACCATTTCATCATGCCTTACAACATACATTTCCGTTTCGACGAGAGGCTCGTGAAGGAGATGCTGCTGATGGACGACAAACTGCTTGAAATCCTCGTTTACGAAATAAAAAACAACATCCCTAACAAGAAACGTTACAAGCTTTGGCCGCGCATCGTCTCGAGCGTCGTTTCCAGACCGCAATACATCGGCGGCGATGTCAATTCATTCCTTTACAAAGTTGACAAAGACAAGTGCTGCGGCTGCGACTTATGCATGAAACGCTGTCCGACAAGGAACATTTACAGAGCCGAAGACGGGACAATCAAATTCCATCATCACTGCCTTATGTGCATGAGATGTTCGTTTTTCTGCCCGAAAGACGCGATTCACATCGGCTTCCTCGACGACTGGGGCTGGAAGGTCAACGGCGGCTACGACTTCGAGAAAATCAACAAGATAGAACTCACGGAACCTTATATCACGAAAGACACAAAAGGATTTTTCAAGTGTTACGTCAAGACTTACGAGAATATTAATAAAAGGTATAAAGAGATTTTCGGATAAGACTGCAATAAAGAAAGACGCTCAAATATGGCATCTTTCCTGTCCTTCAGCCGCCAAATGCAACCAAGAAGCGAGGAAAATCCAAACTGATTTCTCAATTCCGCATACGAGAAACTTTATTTGTAAAAATTTATTAACAATTTGGATTATTGTTTTAATTTTGCAGTTGTGAAAATTCGGGGTGAAAAATAATTGCATTTGTTTCTCAACCCTGTAAAATGTAGAACTATTGAAAAGAAAACTGTTTTCGTGCCGTGCGCACTTCAGGCTCGTTTAATAGATTCATTCACAAACATCAATGTCATGATGAATATTAATAAAAAAGACCTAAAGGAACAGGAAATCCGCACGATGTTCATCACGCCAGCCATGAATGAAAAGGGTTGGTACGTGGGTGAAAACATGCGCGAAGAATACTATTTTACCGACGGCCGTGTTTTGGTGGTCGGGAATCAGCATTCTGTTGCAGAAGGCAAAAAAGCGGATTATCTGCTGTACCACAATGGAAAGCCCATTGCCGTTTTGGAGGCCAAAGACAACAAGCACGCTGTTGGCGGAGGCATCCAGCAAGCCATCGACTATGCTCAAATTCTGGATTTGGAATTTGCATACTCCAGCAATGGCGATGCTTTCCTTGAACACGATTTCACTACGGGCAGGGAAACCGAGTTGAAAATGGATGAGTTTCCAACCGAAGATGAGTTGTATCAGCGCTATCTCGCCAGCAAAAATTATAGCGCCGAAGAACAGAAAATTGTTGAAACTTCCTATTATTTTGATGCCTATAGTTACGAACCACGCTACTACCAGCGTATCGCCATCGACCGCACGGTGGAAGCCATCGCCAAAGGGCAGCAACGTGTCCTTATTGTAATGGCCACCGGAACGGGAAAGACTTATACCGCTTTCCAAATCATCCACCGTCTGCATAAAAGCGGTGCCAAAAAGAAAATCCTCTATCTCGCCGACCGCAATATCCTTATCGACCAAACGATGGCGCAGGATTTCAAGCCATTCAAGAAGTTTATGACGAAAATCACTTCCAATGGCGAAGGCGTGGACAAGATTGACACCTCCTACGAAGTGTATATGGCCTTGTATCATCAACTTGTAGGAAAAGAGGGACAGCCGGATCCGTTTTTGGAAGTACAGAAAAACTTCTTTGATCTCATTGTTGTGGACGAGTGTCATCGTGGTAGTGCGAAAGACGATTCCGCCTGGCGCAAAGTGCTTGAATATTTCGACAGCGCCACCCAAATTGGTATGACGGCCACGCCCAAGGCCGTGGAAGGCGCCAACAATCTTGATTATTTCGGAGAACCCGTTTATACCTATTCTCTGCTGCAAGGCATCAACGACGGTTTTCTCGCTCCCTATCGCGTCACCGCAGATTTCATCAATGTGGATTTGCAGGGCTGGACACCCGACGAAGGTGAACTTGACCTTCTGGGGCAGGAGATTGAACAGAAACTCTATCAACGCCAAAACTTCGGGCGAGATCTTGCCATTAAGTTGCGACGCAAAGTTGTCGTCCACCGCATCACGCGAATGCTGCACGATATTGGCAGAATGACCAAAACCATCGTCTTCTGTTCCGACATTGAGGAAGCCGCCGAAATGCGCGCCCTCCTCGTGAATATGAATGTGGATCTATGCAAAAAGAATCCGTACTATGTCACGCGCATCGTGGGCGAAGACCGCGAAGGCAAAAAGCAGCTGGACAATTTCATCAGTGTGGACGAACCCTATCCGGTTATTGTAACCACATCCGAACTGCTTTCCACAGGCGCGGACTGCAAGACTTGCGGACTCATCGTCATTGACAAGGAGATTGGCTCGATGACGGAGTTCAAGCAGATTATCGGGCGTGGTACCCGACTACGCAAAGACAAAGGCAAATGGCATTTGGAGATTTTAGATTTCCGTAACGCCACCGCCAAGTTCAAAGATCCTGGCTTCGATGGTGACCCGGAACCGCCCAAAGGTGGTGGAGGTAGAGGAAATAGCAATGTCATACACCCCACAATGCTTGTTGATCCTCCAACACATCATGATAAATATGTTATCAATGGTCAGGACATCCGCATTGAGTCGGAGATTGTGAGCGTGTTAGGCGAAGACGGCAAGACGATGCGGACGGAGAGCGTGCAGACGTTTGCCCGCAACCAGATTCGTAGCCGCTACGAGAGTCTTGACCAATTTATCCAAAAGTGGACGGAAACAGAGCGCAAGCAGGCCATCCTCGACGAGCTGAAAGAGTACGCCATCCTCATTGATGCTGTGCGCGAGAAGAATGCGGCTTTGAAGGATGCCGACATCTTCGACATCATCTGCCACGTGGCGTACGACCAGCCGCCGCTCACCCGCAAGGAACGCGCCAACAGCGTGAAGAAGCGCAACTACTTCGGCAAGTACGAAGGCAAGGCCCGTGAAGTTTTGGAAGCCCTGCTCGACAAATACGCCGAAAACGGCATCCTCGACTTCGAGCGCGCCGACATCCTTGAAATCCCGCCTTTCAACCAGATTGGCAAACCCACCAAAATCATCAAACTCTTCGGCGGCCAAGACGGCTTCGAAAAGGCGATAAAAGAATTGGAAGAAGAAATTTATAAAGAAATAGCATAAAAATGGATTGATGGAATTTTATCAAAAGCACAATATACTAGAAAATCTAGAGTTCTAGAATTCTAGAAATTTTAAATATAACTATTATGCAAGGCAATAATACAAAAGGCAATTCAATTTTAAAAAAACAAGCGAATTGGGACAATCTATATTTCTACCAGAAATCGGATGTGGTTTACCAACTCACATTTGCCTTTTGCGACCGTTTTATTCATTTGTTTAAAGATCGAACACGAGATCAAATGATACAAGCGGCACGCTCTTGCAAGCAGAATATCGTTGAAGGACTTGCGGACGGAGTGACTTCCAGTGAGATGCAGCTGAAATTACTCAATGTCGCCCGTGCATCCCTTAAGGAATTGAAAGAAGATTTTGAGGACTATTTGAAATCGCGTCACCTATCCCTTTACGATGTACAGCACCCGAGTTACGATTCTATGTTGCAATTCTGCCGCTTTCACAACCGCCTTGAAGATTACGAACCTTTCTTTCAACAATGGTCTGCGGAACAAATGTGCAATTACGCTATTACGCTTTGCCATATGATTGACAAAATGATGTTCACTTATATGGATAAATTGGAACAGGAATTTATTACAGAAGGTGGGATTAAAGAAAGAATGTACAAAGCACGCACTGGGTTCCGCAATAGTCAAGATGAGCGGTTGAAACAGTTGGAAACAGAAAACCAGCAACTGAAAGCCGAGTGCCAACTGTGGAAGGAAAAGTACGAGGAACTAAAACTACGAGCCTTCGCAGCTTTTAACAAGCAACAAGAAGAAATAGCAAAACTGCAAAAACAACTTTGTAATTAAATAATTAAAAATATCAACATGAAACAGTACAATAGAATTATGCTCGGAAAAAGTAGTTGCTATGCTGATGAATGCAGAAAAAACAACTTCATTGGAGCCGATTTTGATATTTTGGAAAACCTGACTGGCCATTTATCCAATAATTGGAAAGAATTCAGTCATAAATACATACCTGTATTTATGCGAAATAGGCCCGACAAGTCCAAAACGGCGGCAGGGGTGGCATGTGGATTTCTATACACTATTTGTAAGAATTTACAAATAGGAGATATTGTTTTATGTCCAGATGGCAAAGGATATTATTATGTGGGCACCATTCACAGTGATTACTATTATAATCCGGGTGGCATACTACCCCATAGAAGAAACGTCATTTGGCAACCCAAGAAAATCAAGAGAAGCGATATGAGTGAGGCCTTGCAAAATTCCTCAAACTCTATTGGAACTTGCTGCAACATAACCAAATATGCAGACGAAATCGAAAATCTAATAAAAACTGCAACGACTTCATCTCAAATTGCCAACACTTCATTGCCTAAAACGACATTTCTTGAACGCGACCTTCACAAGGTTTTTTGCAACAATATTCGTACAGAAAATATTATTGGAAAGACCATCTACCATGAAAAATCTTCCAACAAAATTGATAGCAATCAGAAATGGGTACATCCTGATATTGTAGGCGTAAGATTTGAAGAATTTAAGGAAGAAGCCACCCACGAATTACAAAAAATTGTTGAAACCAAAAAAGTTATTCGTCTCTATTCTTACGAAATGAAACGTTCCATAGATGATGATTATCAACTGAAACAATATTATTTTCAGGCGGTTAGTAACTCCAGTTGGGCAAATTACGGATACCTTGTTGCTTACGAAATTGACGAAAGTCTTCAGGAGGAAATCAATCGTTTGAATTCAGCTTTTGGCATCGGTGTCATTCTTTTACAAGCTAAAGAAATCAAAATTCTTTGTCCTGCGAGGGAAAAAGAACTTGATTTTGACACGATTGACAAACTTTGTCATCTAAATGCTGATTTTAAATCTTTCATATCCGGCATTACGAAAGTTATGACAGCACCCAAAGGCTATACAGATGTCTCTCTTGAGGATTTTCAGAATAAGTGTGATGACATCTTTGATTCCGACAAAGAACTTGAAAACTATTGCACCAAAAATTGTATTCCATTCTAATTTCCCCTTATGCCCGTCAACAATATCATCAAACGAATACAGAACATCATGCGCTCCGATGCCGGCATCAACGGCGACGCGCAGCGCATTGAACAGATGACCTGGATGTTTTTCCTCAAAGTGTATGACACGCAGGAGGAAACCTGGGAATATAAAGCACATAAGGACAAGAAAGAGTATGTCAGCATTATTCCCGAGCCGCTGCGGTGGCGCAACTGGGCCATCGACAGCAAGGACGGCAACGCCCTCACCGGCGACGCTCTGCTGAATTTCATCAACAACGCCCTCTTCCCCGTCATCAAAGGTCAGGACGTGGAGTACAACGGACAAACCATCAAGGGCATTGTGGTGACCGCCGACACGCCCCGCTCCAAAAGCATCGTGCCGGAGACTTTCGCCGACCTCAACCAGTATATGAAAGACGGCATCCTGCTCCGCCAGGTGGTGAACATCGTGAACGAAATCGAGTTCGACGATGCGGCCGACCGCCACACCTTCGGCGACATCTACGAGGGAATCCTCAAGGATTTGCAGTCGGCCGGCAATGCGGGCGAGTTCTACACGCCCCGCGCACTCACCGACTTCATCGTGAAGATGCTCAACCCCAAGTTAGGCGAGACCTTCGGCGACTTCACCTCCGGCACGGGCGGCTTCCTCACCTCCGCACTCAACCACCTCGCCCCACAGGTGAAATCGGCCGCCGACAACGACAAACTGCAACGCGCCGCCGTGGGACAGGAGTGGAAACCGCTGCCGTATCTGCTGAGCATCACCAACCTGCTGCTGCACGACATTGAAGCACCCAACATCCGCCACTGCGACTCGCTCGGCACCAACGTGAGCGACTTCAAGGAGACGGACAAAGTGGACGTCATCGGGATGAATCCGCCCTACGGCGGAAGCACCGGCACCAGCGTGCAAAGCAACTTCCCGAGCGCCTACCGCAGCAGCGAAACCGCCGACCTCTTCATCGCCCTCATCATGTACCGGCTCAAGGCGGGCGGCCGCTGCGGCGTCATCATCCCCGACGGATTCCTCTTCGGCACCGACGGCGCAAAGCTGGCCCTCAAGGAAAACCTGCTCCGTAAGTTCAACCTGCACACCATCGTCCGTCTGCCCGGCTCCATCTTCTCGCCCTACACCAGCATCGCCACCAACATTCTTTTCTTCAACAACGAGAAGGCCGACGACGCAGCCGAGGGCTTCTGCACCAAAGAGACTTGGTTTTATCGCTTGGATATGCCCGACGGCTACAAGCACTTCAGCAAGACCAAGCCGATGAAAGTGGAACACACGCAGCCCATTCAGGACTGGTGGAACAATAGACAAGAAATCGTGAGCGACGAAACGGGCGAAAAATCGCGCGTGTTCACGGCGCAGCAGCTGCTCGACCTCGACTGCAACTTCGACCAATGCAAGTTCCCGAAGGACGAGGAGGAGGTGCTGCCGCCCGACGAACTGCTGCGCAACTACTGGCAGCAGCGCGAGGCACTCGACCACAAGATTGACGCCACCTTGGGCAAAATTCAGGAAATGTTGGGAATAAAACTTTAGGGATGATGACAGGAAAACAACTGAAAAACGCCATACTCCAACTCGCCATACAGGGCAAGCTCGTGCCGCAGGATGCCAACGACGAGCCCGCCTCCGTGTTGCTTGCCAAAATCCGCAAGGAGAAAGAACAGCTGGTGAAAGCCGGCAAGAAAGACCTCGAAACCACACCCATCGCCGACGAGGAAAAACCGTTTGAGATTCCGGAAAGTTGGGAGTGGGTAAGGTTGGGAGAAATTGGTATTTTTGAAAGAGGAAACGGGATTAAAAGAGACGAAACTTTTTCTTCGGGCAAACCATGCGTTAGATATGGTGAAATGTACACCAAGTACCGTTATAATCCAACTTTTGACAAAACATTTTCATATACATCTCCGGCTGTATTTAATAAATGCAGAAAAGCTCACAATGGGGACTTGTTCATGGCATTGACTGGAGAAAACAAACAAGACATTGCATTGGCTGCTCAATATACTGGAAATGAAGAAATCGCTGTTGGTGGAGATTTATGTCATTTCAGCATACTACAAGCGTATGCATTGTATTTTGTGTATGTAATCAACTCTCAATTCTTTTCAGACAAAAAAGAACTGCTCGCTACTGGAGACATCATTGTTCATATCTCAGCGGATAAACTCGGTTCCATTCCCATCCCTCTTCCTCCTCTTGCCGAGCAACATCGTATTGTTTCCAAGATTGAGGAGTTGATGCCCTTGGTGGAGGAGTACGGCGTGGCGCAGGAGAAGTTGAACCGGTTGAACGAAGCGTTGCCGGAAGCGTTGAAGAAGAGCATCTTGCAGCAGGCCATACAGGGTAAATTGGTGCCGCAGGATGCCAACGACGAGCCCGCATCCGCATTGCTTTCCCGCATCCGCAAGGAGAAAGAGCAATTAGTGAAAGCCGGCAAACTGAAAAAGAAAGACCTCGCCACCACGCCCATCACCGATGAAGAAAAACCATTCGAGATTCCGGAAAGCTGGGAGTGGGTAAGGTTGGGAGAATGCGTTTCTAATCGAGCTGGACTTGCATATAACAAAGGAGATTTAGATAAAAAAACTTCAGATATGATAAGAGTTCTGCGCGGTGGTAATATTTCTTATGGTAGCTGGAAAAAAGAAGCCAATGATGTGATGATTGCTAGAGAATTTGTTAATGATGAACTTCTTCTTAAAAAAGGGACTTTTATTACACCTGCGGTAACTAGTTTAGAAAATATGGGAAAGACTGCCTTAATAGACGAAGATTTGTATGATACAGTTGTAGGAGGGTTTGTGCTAATGTTACAGTCATTTTTCTATGAAAATTCATTGCTAAAATATTTACTATATTTCTTTTGTTCTGCATATTACAAAGAATACTGCAAGTCAATCACAAATAAATCAGGCCAAGCATTTTACAATATTTCCCGTGCTAAATTAATGAATCTACCGATTCCCATTCCACCTCTCGCCGAGCAGCATCGCATAGTGGCGAAGATAGAGGAGCTGATGGCGATGGTGGACGGGATGAAGTGAGAGAGGGTGGCGGCATTTAAGTGGCAGGCAGCCAGTTTTTGGATTGACTATTTTTATAATAGAAACATATTCGATTTAACGTTTCTTATAGATTCGGAAGCAATCGAATGTGCTATTGACATATTTACAGACAAGTTGTCAGTATGCTGAAATTATGTCATAATAAAATATCAATACAATTATATTTTATGTTTTATTTCATATATTTACATAATTTATGCTAATATGTAAAACAAATATTGATTCCTGGTATAATTATTGCAATATTGATAGTACACCAAAGTGGTGTTTAAATGATTATTAATTAAAACCATTAGCCTATGGCAAATTTAGACAATCTTTTTCGCGAGTTCAATGACGAACTTTGCATCACAGCAACCAAGAAATCTCAAATGATCTCATCCAAAGACCATTTGAGAACCAAAATCAAAGACCATTTCAAAGCAAATCATCCGGGTTACACCCCGAAATTCTTCATTCAGGGATCGTACAAGTTGAAAACCTCAATTCGTACCAAGGAAGACACCTGTGATTTGGATGATGGAATCTACTTCGAATCCAACCCCGACAATGTTACAGGAACCACATTGCAAAAATGGGTAAAGGAGGCTGTTGATGGGACAACCGACGCAACTCCAATTCATAAAAGGAAATGCATTCGTGTTGATTACAAAGCGGGGTACAACATTGACCTGCCTGTAATGGTCTTTGACGAAGAAAATGACGAACATCCTATGCTTGCTGTAAAAAACGATGAATTTCAGCTTGATGACCCCAAAGAATTTGTGGATTATTTTCAAGAGAACAAAACAGACCAAATGGTTAGAATCATCAAATATTTGAAATCTTGGTGCGACCATATAAGAAACGAAATGCCTTGCGGGTTGGCCATGACTGTTTTAGCATTGGATAATTTTCAACCAAATCAACGAGATGACATATCTTTGAAATACACGTTGATTGAGATAGAAAAAAGTCTCAAACAGTGTTTTGAATGTCAAATGCCAACCACACCTTATGATGATTTGTTTGCTGATTACTCGGAAACCAAGAAGAAAAACTTTCTGGATAATTTAAGAGCCTTCATTGAAGATGCAAAAAAAGCCATTGACGAATCCAATCAGCTTAAAGCGAGTAAACTTTGGAGAAAGCATCTTGGAGATCGTTTTCCTCTTGGTGACGATAAAGAAGATGAAAGTTCCAGCAACTTCACTCGTGTAGCAGAAAATTCAAGACCTTACTTTCAATGGTAGTACGCAATTTGGATTTTGAGAAACAAATCGCTTCTTTCATTTCGGAATATCCATGCTTCCAGAAGAAGACCATCAACGAGGTGTCCTATCTTAAAGGAATTTTGGATATTCCCAACGATGAAGGAACTGTCGCAGGAAGTTTTTTAGTGGAAATACATCCATCAAATGATTTTCCGTATGCTTTCCCGATTTTATATGAAGTGGGAGATGAAATTCCTTGCGAAGCTGATTGGCATAAATACTCGGATAATTCCTGTTGTCTGACGGTTCCAGCCGAAGAAAAGCTGATGTGCAAAAATGGTATCACATTGGGATGGTTTGTTCAAAACGTCGCCATCCCTTATTTTGCAAATCAACTGTATAAAAAACAGACGGGGCACTATTTGCAGGAATATTCTCATGGCAAGGATGGTGTCTGGGAATTTTATAAAGGGCTTTTCCGTTCTTCAGACAGAAACGTTTGGAAGCATTGCCTGAAAAATGCTTTTGGAAATTCAAAGTACGAGCGTAACGCGATATGTTATTGCAATAGTGGGAAGAAATATAAAAAGTGTCATTTGCCAGTAGAAAACGACATTCGAATAATCGGGAAAGCACGAATTATTAATGATTTAAAAATTTTAGGATTGATATGAAAGCACGTATATTTATTGGTTCATCAACAGAAGGGTTAGCCATCGCACAAAAAGTCAAAGATTTTTTCTCAACTGATTTTGAGTGTTATCTTTGGAATGACGGATTGTTCAAATATAATGAGAACTATTTAGAAACGCTTCTTAAAGAAGCAAATTTATTTGATTACGGTATTTTGGTTTTTACAAAAGACGACTTTACAAAATCACGAGAAAAACAATTTGATTCTCCTCGCGACAATGTCGTATTCGAATTTGGCTTGTTTTTAGGAAGATTAGGAAGAGACAACGCTTTTACCTTGCAAGAAGAAAAAGTAAAATTGCCATCAGATTTATTTGGCATCACCCACGCGGATTTCAAATATCACCCACACAAAAAATGTCTTTTTAAGAAAGAAGAAGCCCTTGATGAAACATCCTTGAATAACAGTTTGATGAAACTAAAAAAACAAATTGAGGAGAAAAATCATTTGGGAATGTTAGGAATGCTGCCCTCTACAGTTTTGGCAATTGGATATTTTGAGAATTTTGTAAAACCAGTTTGTGAATCTTTATCTGCAAATAATGGAACTTTGCAAATGCGCAATTGTACATCATATAAATTTAGAATAATACTGCCGAATGATTTAGATTCAGACATCAAGAAAAAAGCAAATCTATTTTATAAAGAAAAAGAATTCACACCATTGTCGATAGATTCTGCATCTAGATCATATCCTCTCTACGTCGCTGTTGACACAGCATTTAATCGAGCAATTCTTAGTGATATGCCAACTACTTTAAATGGTTTAGATAAAGCAATTGAAATGTATTTAAGGAAAGGACACATAGGCAAATCAAATGAACAAAAGTTGTTGGAAGAACGAGAACTTAGAAATTTTGAAAAAGTACTTCGTTCTTTAATAAATGAGGATGCTGATTGTCGAAAGTATGTGGATGTCGAATTTGAAAACTAAAAACACATTCCATTATTTATTTGTATAGATCCTATTTCTTGTTTTTACATAAAACCATCTATTTTTAAAAATAAAATCAAATCATATCGTATTTTTTAGTACTTTTGCACTTTCAAATTTAGAGCGATATGATACAAGAAATAAAAGTAAAAAACTTCCTTTCATTCAAAGATGAGGTGACATTCAGTTTTGAAGCGACAAAAGACACGTTTGCCGATGAGTATCAGGTGGTTGAAGTCGCTCCGGGAGTGCGTCTTCTGCGCTTCGCTATGGTGTATGGCGCCAACGCTTCGGGAAAGTCGAACCTGCTGTCCGTCATTAGTTTCCTTCGCGATTTTTGGAGAAATCTTTCTCCTTCTATGGATGAAGGAACTACTACGATTCCTTTTCTTTTAAATCAGCAAACGCCAAATGAGCCATCGGAGTTCGAACTTGTTTTTTATGTTGGGGAAACAAAATATTGGTACCAACTTGCCCTTAACAAGACGGCTGTTTTATCTGAGAAATTGTATGTTTACAAAAGTGTGCAACCCACTTTGCTTTTTGACAGAGAGTTAGAAAACGAGCAATCTGTCATACATTATGGCGTGCCTATTAAAATCAGTGCTGTTGAAAAAGCAAAAATCTCTGTTGAATGTTTGAAGAACATGTCTTTTTTTGCAGCTCGCAACAAGGTCAATATCTCGCTTCCTGGCATTGATGAAGCAAAACAGTGGCTTGTGAATCAAATTATGCCTATTATTACTCCTGAAATACCTTTATTCGGGTATGCAGAACGGCATTTGGCTACAGATTCACAATTAAAAGCCTATCTTCTCGACTTTTTGAGACAAGCTGATTATAACATTTCTGATGTAAAAACCGATCTTATTAAAGAGAACATTCCTGAACAATACTTAAACAGGTTCTTGAATGATGATAGAATTCCGACCAATGAAAAAGAACGGTTAAGAAAAGAGAAGACCTTTTCCCACTATGACACCTCGTTTGAGCACACCGTAACTGTGCAAGATCAACTTGATAAATATCCTCTCCCAAAAGAATTGGAATCATCAGGAACACTTCGCACCTTCGGCATAGAGACCGCCATATACTACGCACAACAAAACAATGCGCTTCTGGCAATTGATGAAATAGAGAACTCTTTGCATCCACAGTTGTTGCGTTTCATTCTTTTGAATTTTTTGCGTAAAGAATCAAGATCCCAATTGCTTATCACCACGCATTACGACCCATTGCTTAATGATGTCACCAAGCAAAACGATCAGCGTATCTTCCGCAAAGACAGCGTTTGGTTTACCGAAAAGCTGGATTCTGGTCATACCGATGTCTATTCGCTGGCCGAATTCCGAGGACTTAATCGTTTGTCATCCATTCAAAAGGCATACAACCAAGGAACTTTCGGGGCAATTCCACAAATCAATCTGTAATTATGGCAAGACGGATTGAAAGCAGAAGTCTGCGAAAACCTTCGGTTACGATTATTGGAGAAGGTATAACCGAGCAGTTCTATTTTACACATATTCGAACGATACTTGGCTACCATTTCACCATAAAACCGTACTATTTTTCAGTGACATCGCTGGTGGAAATAGATAAAAAGATTGCAGAGTCCATTCGAGACGGGGGTTTTGCCATTGCTGTATTTGATGCGGATATTGCCAACCGAAATGATGTAGAAAAAAAGAAGTTGGATTCCATACGCAAGAAATATTCCAAGAAAAAGAATGTCCTATTATGCGACAGTCTGACGTCCATTGAATATTGGTTCTTGCTGCATTTTGAAAACACAAATAAGTTCTTCAAGGATTCTGCGGCAACAGAAGCAGAATTGAAAAAGCATATTCCAGATTACGAAAAGAAAAAGAAATTCCTACAGAACATAAAATGGGTGGAAGATTTGTGCGCTGGAGGTAAATGTGTAGAAGCAATACGTCGGGCTGCTGAATTTGGTATGGAAGGGGAGTCCTACTCAAATATTTATAAGGCGTTTGAAATGTTTGAGAAGTTAAAATAGAATAAAAATTTCCGTCAACCGCTTCTGTCCCGAAAACAACCACTTCCGCGAGTTCCTGAAACTCATCTCCGAAGACTGCAAACTCGGCAAGATGAAAAGCCGACGGCTGCACGACCCGCCTAATCGAACTTATGCTTCCAACGGCGATGGCTCCAAAGCCAGTATGCCGGTTCTCTCTTTATCGTATCTTCAAGATAATCAACATATCTCTGCATCACGGCACCTTCAGGCAGCTCGTTCGGATGCTCGGTGATAAGCTTCACGTCAACACGATATTTTCCAATCCTCTCCTTCACGACTTCATAATAAAGTACCGGCAGATCATATTTCCTCGCGAACCCTTCAGCCCCGCGGATGAACCCCGTGCGATGATTTAGGAAGTCGGTGACATAACAACGCTGCGGATTGCTCGGGTTCTGGTCCGACAAAATCATGTATGCCGCCGGAATGTGATTGTTCTCGTGATACGCCATCACCTCGCGCACGTTGTCGTGGAAAACCACCTGATCGCCGTAACGCGTTCTGGCTCTGTTGATTAACTTTTCAAACACCTGATTCGTATTGTGCGCCCCCACTCCTATTCCGTGATGTTTGAACTGCATATCAACACTCAAAACCATCCACTCCCAGTTGTTGTAATGGCTCGACATCAGCACCACGCTGCGTCCTTCATCATAAAACTTATTTACAACTTCCGGATTCGAGCAACGGTAACGACGCATCACGTTGCGGCGGCTCATCGTCAGCATCTTAAGCATCTCTGCCGCTATCTGTGTGAAATGCCAGTAAAACCTGTTCCTCACCTTTCGTATCTTCTTCTCGTCCCATTCAGGGAATGAATCACGCAAGTTCTTATCAATCACCTTCTTACGATAACGGATAACGAAAGCCATCAATAGATAAAACGGGAAACATATCACATAAAGCAACCCCAACGGCAGTATTGACAACGGATACAAAACCAAATAAAACAAAAAATACATCATAACATCTTGCGTTCAAGCATCTTTTTTATGAAAGTTGCAAATATACAATAAAATTTGAAGGAAAAATTCCCGAATAACCAAAAATATATTAATTTTGCAGGCTGATACGACACCTATGTTTGAGAAAATCAGGAAATACATTCGGATAAAGACGAGTCGCGCTGTTTGCGACGCGGTTATGCTTCACAGGGTAAGGAGAGAGAAAAGCGTCATCAAAAGCAATGCGACGTATGAAATCACTCCGAAACGGCTGGAAGAAATCATCATCAGATACAAAAAACGCGGGTATGATTTCATCTCGGCAGACCGCCTGGCCGAATTGATGACAGACAAGGAGAACCGAAACGGCAGACATGTCTGCCTGACTTTCGACGACGGTTACCGTGACAATTTCGAGCTTGCATTTCCCATCCTGAAAAAACACAACTGCCCGTTCGTGGTTTTTGTCAACATCGAGAACCTGAACAGAGAAAGCATCCAATGGCGCTTTGCCCTTGAGGATTTATTGGTCGCCAACGACCACATAACACTCTCAGATGGAATGACTTACAACTGCGCAAGCATATCAGAAGAAAACAAGGCTTTCCTTGAGATAAACAAGTTGTACGGCGGCAGCGACATCAGTACTATCAAAGGTCTTTTCGCATCATACAACATTGATTGGGTCAAGAAAGCCGATGAGCTGATGATGACCACAGAGATGGTTCGCGAAATGTCTGAAGACGAATTATGCACGATAGGCTCCCACGCCGTCAGACATTGCGGCATCGCCCGCCTTCCCGAAGAGGAGCAAAAGAAAGAGCTTTTATGTTCAAAGCAGATTCTCGAGGAGATAACAGGTAAAGAAATCGACCATTTCGCATATCCATTTGGCAATCATTCAGATACGACGATAAGTATCGCTAAATCAATATATAAGACCGCATTCATAGCAAGAGGCGGCAGAGTCAGGAAAAAAGAGAACATCTACGAGTTGACAAGATTCATTCTTAATTGATTCGTTTTTAATTAAATACAAATTCGCAAGGAAAAATCAAAGTTCGATTGTTAAATCAGAAATTGTTAAATCGTTAAATATGGAAAAAATCAATGAAATCAGAGAGGCCCTCGCCTCCTACGGAATCAGAGACGTGAAAGAAATCATCTACAACCCGTCATACGACGAGCTGTTCAAGGACGAGATGGACCCGGCCTTGGAGGGTTACGAGAAAGGCGTGATGACCGAGCTCGGCGCCGTCAACGTGATGACAGGCATTTACACAGGCCGTTCGCCCAAGGACAAATACATTGTTATGGACGAGAACTCGAAGGACACCGTCTGGTGGAACACTCCGGTCTATCCGAACGACAACCACGAGATGAGCGGCAAGGTGTGGGAAGCGGTGAGAGACCTCGCGAAGAAACAGCTCTCGGGCAAGAAACTTTACGTCGTTGACGCCTTCTGCGGCGCGAACAAAGACACACGCATGGCCGTGCGTTTCATCATGGAAGTGGCATGGCAGGCACATTTCGTGCTCAACATGTTCATCAAACCCACCGAAGATGAGCTGAAGAACTTCAAGCCGAACTTCACCGTCTATACAGCATCGAAAGCCAAAGTCGAGAATTACAAGGAGTTAGGACTGAACAGCGACACCTGCGTGGCGTTCAACGTGACATCGCGCGAGCAGGTCATCCTGAACACATGGTACGGCGGCGAGATGAAGAAAGGCATGTTCTCGATGATGAACTATTACCTGCCTCTGAAGGGCATCGCCTCGATGCACTGCTCGGCGAACACCGACATGAACGGCGAGAACACCGCCATCTTCTTCGGTCTGTCGGGCACCGGCAAGACGACACTCTCCACCGACCCGAAACGTCTCCTCATCGGCGACGACGAGCACGGCTGGGACGACGAAGGCGTGTTCAACTTCGAGGGCGGCTGCTACGCCAAGGTCATCAACCTCGACAAAGAGAGCGAGCCCGACATCT
>X431_Quagga__coassemble_47_pt1 | contig 28679 bp, 25 predicted proteins | sample X431_Quagga__metabat2_low_PE_006 | metagenome-assembled genome bin X431_Quagga
TTTTTGCGCCCATGAAAAAGTTAAAGAAACAACCCGAAATAATTGAAGACGTCACGATCATCGATGCCGGCGCGGAAGGCATGAGCATCGCTAAACCTGACGAGAAAGTGGTGTTCATCCCTTTCGGAGCACCTGGCGACATCGTTGATTTACAAGTGTTTAAAAAGAAATCAAACTGCTTCGACGGCAAGATTCTGAATATCATGAAACCGTCCGACAAACGTGTTGAGCCGGTGTGCCAGCATTTCGGTCTCTGCGGCGGCTGCAAGTGGCAACACCTTGACTATCAATGGCAGTTGTTTTACAAGCAGAAACAAGTCAAAGACAACTTCGACCGCATCGCCAAAATCGAATATCCTGAAATCAGCCCGATTCTCGGCTGCGATAAACAGTTTTATTACAGGAACAAGCTCGAATACAGCTTCTCGAACCGCAAATGGCTCACCGACGGCGCACCCGTCGGCACCTACAGCGAAGAGGACTGCAAGGGCTTCGGCTATCATCTCCCGAACCTGTTCGACCGCGTCATCGACATCGAACATTGCTATCTGCAAGCCGACCCGTCGAACGACATCCGCTTGTTTATCAAGGACTTCACAATGAAACATAAACTGTCGTACCACAACGTCCGCGCACACGAAGGCACAATGCGCAACGTGGTGATACGCTGCAACGGCAAAGGCGAGTTCATGGTCATCATCGTCATAAATGAAGAAAACGACATCGTCCGCAACGAGCTGATTCCGGCGTTGTCGGCAAAGTTCCCGCAAATCGTGTCATTGATGCTCGTCATCAACTCGAAGTTCAACGACATGATTTCTGATTTACCGTTCGAGTGTCTGAAAGGCGAGCCGTATCTCATCGAGACGATGCAGTCGCCGCGAACTGGCTTTGACGATTTAAAATTCCGTGTCGGGCCGGTTTCGTTTTTCCAAACCAATGTGTATCAGGCGGAAAGGCTTTACAAAGCGGCTTTCGACCTCGCCGACGTGAAAGGCGATGAGCTGATGTACGACCTCTACACCGGAACAGGCACCATCGCACTTTATTTCTCGCGTTTCGTGAAGAAAGTCGTTGGCATTGAATATGTTGAGGAAGCCATCGAAGACGCAAAGATAAACGAGAGTTTCAACAACATCTCCAACGCCGAGTTCTTCGCCGGCGACATGGCGAAAGTGCTGACCGACGAGTTCATCGCCGAACACGGCTGTCCCGACTTCATCGTCACCGACCCGCCGCGCGCAGGAATGGCCGACAAAGTCATCGAACAACTGAAAAAGATAAAGGCAAGGAAAATCGTTTATGTCAGCTGCAACCCAGCCACGCAAGCCCGTGACCTCCAACTTCTTGACGAGCTTTATTCCGTGAAGGCGGTGCAGCCCGTTGACATGTTCCCGCACACGCAACACGTTGAGAATGTTGTGTTGTTGGAGTTGAGAGTGGAGTTTTGAGAGTGGAGTTTATATAATAAAAAAGACCGCAAGAAACATTTTGCGGTCTTTTTTTCTGAAAACATTCCGAAAATCAGAACGGGACATCAGTGCAATTCAGCGAGAATTTGATGGGACGCAGATTGCCCACAATGGCATTGCCTTCAGATTCAATCGAATACACATACTCGCTACTCTTTGTCATCTTGATTGAACCTTTCATCTTGTATATGTTTCCACCACATTTAATCTCCCCGCAGACATCCGTGTCGGGAGCGATACTCACTTCTTCCGAAGGAAATTCCGTGATTTTCCCGAACACGACATCAATCCTGTTTGTGCCACCTGTCGTTTGCAGTGTGAATGCAATCTGACCACGTGTGTCAACAACCAAATCAGATCTTGTTATGTCAAATTCGTCATTGCCGAGCACGAGTTTCCCGTAAGTCTGGAAATTGGTATTTATCGGGCATGACCACACCCCCACAGTATCGAAGTATGTTTCAGTGCCTTCCGTGACGGTTCTGAACCAGTAGTAATCGAAAGTTGTCTTGTCCTGAAGTCTCGACTGAAGTTCGGCGGGAACGATTTTCGCCACCGTCGCCTCCCAATCGGCATTAACCTTAACTTCAGCTATCGAATCGCATTCCTCTTGCGTCTCCCCTGTGACTGTGTAATCCATGGTCGAGAATAGCGGCTTTATACCTTTTTCATTAAAGTAGGCGTTGATGCTTCTCACATCGGCACTTGTCGGGAACAACTTACCCATAGAGAACACCGGCGCGATGTACGATGTCATATAACTGTAATCGCACGTAATTTCCTGCGGCGGATCAACCGGCGGGACAACAGGAGAGTCATCATCTTTTTCGTCTTTACACGACGTGGTTGCCAAAGCCATGGCGAGTGACATCACCAGGCAGAGCGAGTTTCTGAGAAATTTTTTCATATAGTTGATTTTAAAATTTAACTTGCTGCAAAAGTAATATTTTTTTTAAGCTGTTTGGTTAACAATATGATTAATCCTTTTTATCTTTTCAAATATCTCATCTATGTCAACATTCTCTCCTTTGACGGTAAGCATTGCCTGTTCATAATACATCAGGCGCGAATTGTAATGGTTTTCAACATATTGCTTCAGTTCATCCTCTGTCTTTCCATTAATCAGCGGGCGTTTTCTCCGCGCGGTCAGGAGCCGGTTGGCGGCCGTCGCCGGGCTTATCTTCACGAAAACCGTAACGCCGTTCTCGTTCATCCATTGCATATTGTCGAAGAAACAAGGAGTCCCGCCGCCTGTCGAGATGACGGCATCATGCAATTCGCCTGTCTTTTTCAAAATCTCCGACTCGAACTTGCGGAAATAATCTTCACCATATTTATCGAAGAAATCCTGAACAGAGATGTGATACTTCTCCTCGAACATATCGTCGGTGTCAAACGCCTGATAGCCAAGCTTGTTGGCGAGCCTTCTCGAAATCGACGACTTGCCGGAGCACATATAACCTATTATGTAAATCCTGTCTGGCATCATATCAATAAAAACGCCCACCACACAGGCAGGCGTTTGTTTTATTTTCTTCCTTTTTGCATCTGAGCCTGTTGCTTCTGCATCTCCTCCAGCCGTTTCTGGAAATTCGATTTCTTGACCGGTTTCAGTTTGGCTTTCTCAATCTGCTTGCGGAGTTTGTCGTCATCGAGGAACACCTTGAACAGATACATTTGCAGGAACGTGATGATATTCACCAACATATAATAGTAGCTGAGGCCTGCCGAATAGCTGTTGAACAGTCCGAGGAACATAATCGGCATGATGTAAAGCATGAGTTTCATGCCGGGCATCTGCTGTGTCTGCATCGCCGCTGTCTGTCTCTGGTTGATCCATGTGTAAAGTATCGTTGTCACAGTCATCAACAGCGTAAACAAACTCACGTGGTCGCCGTAGAACGGGATGTTGAACGGCAGGTCGAGGATGCTGTCGTATGTCGAGAGGTCGTCGGCCCAGAGGAAAGGCTGCTGGCGCAGCTCGATACTCGAAGGGAAGAACCGGAAGATGGCCCACAGTATTGGAAGCTGGAGCAACATCGGCAGGCAGCCTGATGTCGGACTGGCGCCGGCTTTCTTGTAGAGGTCCATCACCGCCTGCTGTTTCTTCATCGCGTCTTCCTGCTTCGGATATTTCGCGTTTATCGCGTCAATCTCCGGCTTCAGCACGCGCATCTTCGCTGTCGAGAGGTACGACTTGTAAGCGAACGGCATCAGCAAGAGTTTGATAATTATGGTCAAAACGAGAATCACGATACCGTAGTTCCAGCCGTAGCTTCCGAGCCAGTTGAAGACATTGACGACGAGGTAGCGGTTAATCCATCCGACCAACTTACCGCCGAGCGGAATCTGCTTGCTCAGGTCGAGGCCGTATGAGTCCATGATCTTCAAGCTGTTAGGACCCAGATACATCTGCATCTGTATTGTGTTGTTGTTCTCGAAGCCGTCAAACGGCATATCGACGCTTGCGTACATCGTCTTCAGATAGCGCGGGTTCTTCGACTTAAAGTCGGTCTTCATACCTATGACCGCGCCGTTGAAATCGCCTTTTGAGATGAGGGCGTAGCTGAAGAAACGCTGCTTGAACGACAGCCACTTGAGGTTGGAGTTGAGGTTCTTCTCGCCGTCCTTCTCGCCTCCCCTGTCGCCGCTCAACGACTCAACGTCATCGCTCGTGTATTTGTAATAGACGTTGGAGCCATTATAGCGGTCAACCGCCTTCTCAAGCTTCAACAGGTCAACATACCAATTGAGTGTCATGTAGTTGGTGTTCGATGCGATGACATTCTTCATGTTGACAGTCTTGATGTCAAAGTCGAGCATATACTCATCAGGCTTAACCGTATATACAAATTCAATGTACTGATTCGGATTCACCGCGCCGTCGGTGTCGGTCATCGCGCGGAAGCTCACTGTCAGAGGCTTGTCGCCAACGACAATTGAGTCTGAACCATCATAAACCTCGCCATTAATATAAGGTGTGAAATATAAGTCCTGAGAGTTTATCGGAAGGTTTGAGGCAAAGAACTCTATGTTGAATTTTGTGGTATTCTTATCGAAATCGATAAGCGGCAGCGAGTCGTATGTCTTATAGTCCTTGATATTGACTTCTTTCACAAAGGCGCCTTTTGATGAGAACCTCAATTTAAGCACATCATTTTCAATGACATACTCTTTTGCTTCGCCTGATGCCGCTGATGCGAAAGCACCGAAATCGTTACGCAGTTGGTTGTCAACGTCAACGCTGCCTATCTCAGCTGCTTTTGCTGCGGCTTCCGCTGCCATTTGCTGTGCCTGCGCAAATCGTATCGAATCCTGAATGTAACGTATTTTCTGTTCGCGGTAAATCGAATCCTGAACGTGTTGAAGACGTGCTCTTTCCTCCTTTGACGGAGTCATCCACACTGTCCAACCTACAAAAATTCCGATTATAAGGATGATTCCTATGACTGAGTTTTTGTTCATTTCCTACTTTTTGTTTTCTTCTTGAAATTTCAACATTGCTTTGACAAATCCCACAAAAAGCGGGTGTGGATTCGCCACAGTGCTCTTATATTCCGGATGATACTGAACTCCGACGAACCAAGGATGTCCTTCAAGTTCCACAGCTTCAACGAGTTGTGTCGTCGGATTGACGCCAGCCATCTTCATGCCGTGTTTCACGAAGTCGCTCATGTAGTTGTTATTGAATTCATAACGGTGACGGTGACGCTCGGAAATTTCCTGCGTGCCGTACATCTCGGCGAGCTTTGAGTCGGCGGCGAGGTGGCACGGATAAGCGCCGAGACGCATCGTGTGTCCCATGTTCACTATCGTCTTCTGCTCCGACATGATGTCGATGACAGGGTTCTTAGTGTCGGGGTTCATCTCGCGGGAATGTGCATCGCTGAGGCCCAACACGTTACGTGCGAACTCTACGACGGCGCACTGCATTCCGAGACAGATGCCGAGGAACGGGACTTTATTCGTCCTCGCATACTCAATCGCCACTATTTTACCTTCTATACCGCGGCTTCCGAAACCAGGAGCCACAAGAATACCGTCAACACCGGCAAGTAGCTCCGCGACGGTTTCTTTTGTAACCTTCTCAGAATGAATGCTCTTAATATGTACCTTCGTCTCATTGGAGACACCACCGTGGATGAACGCCTCGCGGATTGACTTGTAAGCGTCGGTGAGCTCGACATATTTTCCGACAAGAGCCACGGTGACATTGCGTTTCGGGTTGTGAAGATGCTCGAGGAACCTCTGCCATTCTTCGATGTGAAGCTCTGTCGGCATTTCCATATTGAATTTCCTAAACACCTCTCTATCAAGGCCTTCCTCTCTCATAAGCATCGGGACATCGTAAATCGAAGGCGCGTCGATGCATTCGATGACCGCTGTCTTGGCGACATTGCAGAACAACGCGATCTTCGCCTTTATCGACTCGGTGAGGTGTTTCTCGCAACGGCAGACGATAATGTCAGGCTGCACGCCCTGTTCCTGTAACTCCTTGACTGAATGCTGTGTAGGCTTTGTCTTAAGCTCCTGCGCCGCCGAGAGGTATGGCACCAAGGTAAGGTGAATGTTGACACAGTCGCTGCCGAGTTCCCATTTCAGCTGGCGTATCGCCTCAATGAAAGGCAATGACTCGATGTCACCCACGACGCCGCCGATTTCTGTTATCACAAAATCGTACTTGCCGGTATGCCCGAGAAGTTGTATGCAACGTTTGATTTCATCGGTGATATGAGGCACGACCTGCACCGTCGAGCCGAGATATTCGCCTTTTCTCTCCTTCGTAATTACGCTCTGATATATTCTTCCCGTGGTGACATTGTTCGCCTGCGACGTGGGAGTGCCCGAGAATCGCTCGTAATGTCCGAGGTCGAGGTCTGTCTCCGCACCGTCTTCCGTGACATAACACTCACCATGTTCGTACGGGTTCAATGTGCCAGGGTCAACATTGATGTATGGATCAAGTTTCTGATTAGCAACAGTATAGCCACGTCCTTGAAGAAGTTTCGCCAAAGATGAGGCAATAATTCCTTTTCCGAGAGATGAAGTGACGCCTCCTGTCACAAAGATATATTTGGTTTTTTTCATCGAAAAAATATTTGTTTATACATTCGTATTTTTAAGCCGCAAAATTACAAAAAAAACATTTAACTTTGCACTGTTTTTAAATTTTTGGAAATATAACTTTTTAACTGAAAAAACATGGAATTTAAGATAAGGGCAAGTTATCCGAACTACTATATGATGCACCTTTTCGCGAACTGCGAGGGCGACATCAGCGAGAACATTTTCGCCGTTGAGAACAGACCTGTCGGCAACAAGCCTGGTACCGTCATCTATCGTCTTGACGGCGAAGACGAAAGCCATGAGATTGCACCGAGATGGTACGACATCTACTATCTTCTGTCGAGCGATGACAAGAAGCAAAGCGAGCATTTCCTCCGCCTTCTGATAAAGGAGCGCGACGGTGACAAGAGTGTCGAGTCGGAACTGAAAACCCTTAGAAATCAATTACATGACAAGATAAAGAAATATGTCGATGACAATCCTCTGCACGATGACATTCACATTGTGACGACGCTCAGCGACCCTGATTTGCATTCCGAACAGATTGTCAGCAACAAAGGCAAGATGCTTTTGGCACTCACAAAAGAATGCTATGCCGTCCCTGACTTCTGCATCCTTACCTCGAAATCATTCTGCCTCGAAGACCAAGAGATGCTGCTGCGCGATGCCATAAGGAATCTTGAAATCATGACCCAAAGCAAACTCGGTGACGACAAAAATCCACTTGTCTTCGCCATGCGCAGCGCAATGCCCCAATACATCCCCGGACTCATGCCCACGCTGCTGAACATCGGGATGAACCGCACAGCACACAAGGCACTTGTCAGGAAATACGGCCCCAACATGGCCAACCGTATATATATCAATAATTTGGGTAATATGTTCGATATGCTCGGCATCACGGAGAAAAACACCGTCGATGAGAACAAGCTTTCCCTTGACGAGCAAAACGAGCGTATCGCATGGATGGAATCGCAAGTCATCGAACACGAAAACGGCGACAGCCGGCTTCTCGACGATTGTTTCCACCAAGTTCTGAGGTTCACCTATTACGTCAGAGACTTCTACTTGAACAACAAGCAGTTAGTCATGACATTCATGCGCGGGAAACAGGCTTATCCGTCGCTCATCCTTCACAAGATGGTTTGGACCATCGGCAACGACAGCTCATGTCCGGGCGTTCTTTACAGCCGTCACAGCAACACCGGCATGGGGCGTCAGATTGAGACGTACCCAGACATTTTCGGCGAGGAGATAATGACCGGCAACATCTCAGCCACGAACTGGAGCTACATCGACAGAAAAGACATCAAGGAGTCGTTCCCCGCCGTCTATCACTTCGACCCTCTTCTGGAAAACCTCGAACGTAAATTCAAGACGCCGGTGACAATAGAATTCGGCATCGAGACCATCCCCGGCAAAGCGAGTCTGTTTGCTGTCCTTCAGCTGAACAGGTCGGAGCTCACCGGACGCGCAGCCCTCGTCTCTTCGATAGAGATGCTTCTCAACAGGAAAATTTCGGAGATGACGTTCGAAGATTACAAGATATTGAAAGACAATGACTTTATTGACAACGATCGGCATTCGATAATCGAGAAGAAAGACATAATCGAACTGATAAGGCCGTATCATCTGAGGCAGCTCTTCTCCGACACCATCGATGACAAGGCCTTCAAGGATCTGACTTTCTTCGGCAAAGGCATCAATGTTTTGCCGAGGACCGCGACGACCGCAAAGATCTGTTTCACGGCCACGGAAGCGACGGAGATGAAGAAAAACGGACATCCCGTATGCATCTGCAAGCATAGGTTCACGCCCGAAGACACCATCACGCTCAACGAAGTCGATGCCATCATGAGCCTCACGCCCGCCGCAATCCATGTCGTGACAGCCTGCCGCGGATATGGAATCCCTGCTTTCCTCAATCTCGGCAACTTCGGGATGACATTGGAGAACAACACGTTGAGAAACAGCGAAGGGAAAGAACTGAGGTCCGGCGATTGGATCACGCTTTCGAGCAAGAGGAGGTCGATTTACGAGGGGCGCGCCACATTCAAGCCTGCGCGTTTCAGGAAATACCTCAACGGCGACGACGTATTCCTTAACGAGGAAGACAGCAAGACGTTCAGCGAATTGAAACTCGCATACACGATTTACCAAGACATCATCAATTCAAGTCATGTCAATTTCATAACCGACATCGACTCGCTTGCGCGTCTTATCAGCTACGACCTGAACGCCAATCCGCAGAAAGCCAAAGATGTCGTAAACACTTGGTATTCATTGAATCCTGAGCTTTACCAGACACAAGTGCTTGAAAGCAAGATGGGGTCGCATCTCGAGCAGTCGCGCGTTTTCGACCTGCTCGACGGGGAGAAGAAAGTGGATTTCTTCAAGAGTATAATCCACAAATGCAAAAAGATGAATATCAGCGGATTAGATGCCGGCTCTTTCATGCTCGGCCGATTTGTCGCCAAACCGCTTTCAAAATCTTTTTGGGAGACTTTCAGTCCCGAAGAGATTGCCTTCATATTGAATGAGTATGTCCTTTATGAAAAGTATCTCGCTGTCCTTCAAGAGGTTGGCGAGACGAAGCTGATGAGGGCGCACAAACAGATCATCTCGCAAGACCTTCAGGAAATCGAATTGAACAACCTCACGCTTGACACCTTCGTGCCTCTCATGATGACCGAAACCAACTGGGATGAGGTTGAGACACAAGCCAACATCTTGAATAACAAGCAAGACAACACCTTATATATTATAAGGAGCCTCTCGAAGCCAATAGATCAGATATTCGACATGAAACTCCCTTGGGTCAGAGAAAAAATCCTGAAACTTGCTGAGATGTAAGGCTCAGCAAAGACCAGCCGGCTCAATCAACGGGAATGTCATCGAGACCTTTTCCTGTTCAGTCCGCAGATGTTTTTCACTTTCTCAATAACCTCAGCCGTCTCCATGTCGGGACTGATCACGAGGTCGGGTGTCTTGAAGACGTATCCTTTGCTCATTGCGCCGAGCGTCCCTCCTCCAGTGCAGTTAAGCATCACGTATTCATCGGGTTTCACATCGCCATTTCTCACCGCCTGTGCCAATGCGCTTACGGCGACACAGGCGGCAGGCAGCAGTTCGTACCCTTCGAGATTGCGATACTGCATCATCCAGTACATTATATCTTCATTATCAGCGAGATATGAATCGCCATTACTATCATTCAGCACGTCATACAGACCGCCGGCGATGCTATATGGCGGTTTTCTGTTCGACAGCACTTTTGCGAGAATCACCTCGGCATTTCTCCGGCTCGTCTCCGCCGGGATGTCGAGAAGCTCACGCGAGCCTGCTTTCCACGAATCGTGGATAAGTGTGTATGGCTTGTTTTGTGCGACATATACTCTCATGTGATTTTCGCCGAAGCGGCCGTCAGCGGCGAGACGGCAGGCGTTCTCCCACGCGGCGATGGCGCCTGTCCCCGAGCCGACAGCCTGGAAATACGCATCAGGGATGCGTCCCATCTTCTCCACACAGCTCAACAGCGTGGTCCCCATCCCGTCACGACGCGCTATATTTTTTGCGCCACCTTCAAGGAAGAAATGCGGGTCACGGGCGATTTTCTCACCGATGGTGATGGCATCGTAATAGTCGCATCCATGAGGTACCGCTATGAGTTTCACGCATTTATGAAGTTGTCTCCTGAACCATAGGTCGTGCAGGCTGTCAGCCGGCACACAGATCACAACGGGTATCTTGTTATCGGAGCATACCTGCGCAAAAGCTCTCGCCGTATTGCCAGCCGACTGCACCACGAGGATACGTTTCTCATCTGCAGCGATGCGTGCGAGGACAGCGAAGGCCTCCGTCTCCTTGAAAGAACAAGTGCGCATCCTGGCACCGACTTTCGGGTACCAGCCTGAAAACGTTATGAAGAGATGTCGCAACCCGAGAAACTTCGCGAGTCCGGCCGACTGATATGTCACCGGTGCCGATGACCTTCGCAAACACCGGTTTACAGGCAGCCACTCTGCATAACGATAGATGCCTTCAAGGTCTTCACGCGGATGAAACAATTTGTTTTCATATTTCGCCCTGACAAGCGACGGAGCTGCATTCTGCGGGTCACTCAAAGTCCACCCCTCATCTTCAAAAACGCGGCCATCAGCCACATTTTCCAATTGGTATCTTGTTGGTTCAAATCTCATATCTCACGATTTAACATTTTAAAAATTCTAAAACTTTTAACTTCATCAGCTGTTCGTTTTTTCGTTGCAGCAGCGAATCTGCCACGTATGACAATCAGTCTTCACAATTCACATCGGTTTAATTTTCCGTGACAGACGGGCGCACAGCGAAGGGAGAAACCTCTTGATATACACCATCAGCAGTTCCTTGCCGCCAACGAGCACCTCCCTTTTCCCTTTGTCGATGGCGCGAACGATAATAGAAGCGGCTTTCTCAGGCAACAGTCCGCCGTCCTGCCCTGAATCCATCATATTATGCTTTTCCCCATTGATTCCTAATGCGTTGAACGAAATATTCGTCCTCACCCTTCCCGGACAGACCATTGTCACTTTGATGCCGTTTTTTGCATATTCCGCATTCAGCGTTTCAAAAAAGCCGATCAGTGCGAATTTCGAAGAGCTGTAAGCACAGCGAAGCGGGAAGCCGAAATATCCGGCGATGCTCGTTGTCACCGCGACATGACATCCTCCCGATTCGAGCATCAACGGCAGCGCGTTTTTCACCATCGCGACAGGAGCGAAATAATTTATTTCCATTATCTTACGAACGGTTTCCATTGAAGTGTCGGCGATATCAGTCCGCTGACTCACGCCGGCGTTGCAGTATAACACATCAACGCGGCCATATATGCTCCACGCTTTCTTGACGAGGGAATCTACATGGTCAAGATTTTGAAAATCATACGGCAACACGCACACCTCGGCACCAAGATTCCGGCATCTTTCTGCGACAGGCTCAAGATGTTCCGCCGATGAAGATGTCAAGATGAGTGAATCGCCTCGCCGAGCATAAAGACAGGCACAAGCCTCACCTATTCCCGATGAAGCACCGGTTATCCAAACCACTGACTTTGAATTGTTTGTCATTATTCTTTTGTGCGGATTATCGCCATATCGGGCATTTCCTTGTCGTAATCACCACGGTCGAGACGCTCCTTGATTTCGCGGAAAGCGTCTAATGTGCGGTTCACGTCTTCGATGCTATGCGCCGCCGTCGGTATTATCCTGAATATCAGCATTCCGGCAGGTATGACAGGATAGGTGACGATGGAACAGAAAATATTGTAGTTCTCGCGCAGGTCAACGGCGATGTTCGTCGCCTGATTGATGTCGCAACTCAGATGCACCGGCGTCACACACGCCTGTGCAGGTCCTATTTCGTACCCGAGTTCGCGGAAGCCTTTCTGCAACGACCTCGTGACTTCCCACAGATGCGCTCTCCTCGCGTCGCCTTCCGGACCGCGGATTATCTCAAGGCGCTTCAGGCAGCCCTCGACAATTGGCATCGGCAGCGACTTCGCGTACATCTGCGAACGCATATTATATTTAAGGTAATTGACAATTGACTTTTCTGTCGCCACGAAGCCACCGATTGTCGCCATCGACTTCGCGTATGCACCTATATAAATGTCGATGTCGTCCATCACGCCAAAATGTTCCGACGTCCCGCGGCCGTTCGGCCCCATCACCCCGAAGCCATGTGCGTCGTCAATAAGGATTCTGAAGCTGTATTTCTTCTTCAAGGCAGCGATCTGATCAAGAATGCCGAGTGCGCCTGTCATGCCAAAGACACCTTCAGTGATGAGAAGCACCCCGCCGCCGTTCTTCGCGGCCTCCTTACATGCGTAATCCAACACTTTCTCACAATGTGCGATGTCGTTGTGACGGAACTTGTATTTACTCCCGATATGAAGCCTGATGCCGTCAAGCAGACAGGCGTGACTCTCGGCGTCATAGACAATCACGTCGTGGCGGCCTACAAGCGCGTCGATTGTGGAGATGATTCCCTGATAACCGAAGTTGAATTCAAAAGCAGCTTCTTTGCGCTCAAAATCAGCGAGTTCGCGTTCAAGTCGCTCGTGCAAGGAGGTCTGCCCCGTCATCATACGGCTGCCCATCGGATAGGCCATGCCCCAGCGGGCCGCCGCCTCCGCATCAACACGGCGAACCTCCGGATGGTTTGCCAAACCGAGATAATTGTTCAGGCTCCAGCACAGCACTTCCTTTCCGTTGAAACGCATGTGCGGCCCCAGTTCGCCTTCAAGTTTAGGGAATGCGAAATATCCCTCGGCCTTTTCTCTGTACTGCCCGATCGGGCCACCTGACGATTGTTTGATCTTGTCGAAAATGTCAACTATCATAATATTATCCTTTTAATTTATTGATTATCTTATCTTTTTTCTTGAAACCAACCCCATGATCCGAAATAAAATCTTTGGAAGCGGACGCTTGTTTTTTCTGTTTTTAACATCGATAAACCAGCCCAATCTCTTGGCAACCGGAATTTTATATGTCTCGACAAATTCAATCAGCGTGCCATCGGGATCTTCAATGTAAGTGAAATGCCCCGACGCATCCCCCATATTGAACGTCTCGTCGCCACTGCAACTATCGACAGTGAAATTGCAGCCGTTTTCATTACAGAATTTCTCGAGGCCACGCATATCAACGACATCGTAACAGATTTGAATAAATCCAGGGTCGCCCCAGAAACGGTTCTCATAAATTTTGCGCGGGGTGCGTTCCTTTGCCTGAACAAGTTCAATCGTGCCTTTGGTGAGAAGTTCCGAAAATGCTCCGTCAGCCGCATCATCGGAAGCGAGAAGCACTCTCCTATAGACCTGATTGCCGTCAGGCAAACCAGACCAATCATCGAAAACGCCCACCTTATCGTATATAACGCGTTCATATCCAAGCACATCCTTGTAGAAATTCACAGATGAATCCATATCGCTGACTCCTACCATCGCACCAATGACACCACCAGCCAAAATGTCTTGTTTGATGTACACATCTTGCCGCTCAACGATTTGAAAACAATTTCCATAAATGTCAATCACATAGAAACACGGTGAGCCGTATGGCATTTCCGACACGTCACTGACATCAAGACACTTGCTTTTCAATTCATCGTGGAAAGCCTTCACGTCACCACATTTTATTTTAGCGGCGAATATCCCGAGGTCTCCGACAGAAATCTCAAAGGCAGCAGGCACAGGTTTGCGGTCACTGTACTGCCATATTTCCAATCCGCCGCCGCCATTTAGATTCATGGCGATACACGCATGACGCTTCTGCGGTTTGCCGCCCGTATATGGAAGCATCCTTTCCGCTACAGTATCGTCTTCCAATACCTTGACATCAGTTCCGAAATGGGCGATATACCAGTCCCACGACTTCGTCATGTCAACCGTCCCCACTCCAATTTGTTGAATACCAGTTATATATCTATTCTTCATATTTAGTAAAAGCATTTACTATTCAAGCGGCAAAAATAGTAAAATATTTTACTATCCAATATTATTTTGCAAAAAAATTTGCGGTGGGAATGAAAAGTTCCTCATCTCCACCGCAAAGCATTTGAATTACAATCTTTTAGATCTTAATTTTCATCATACACCTGCATGAGGCTTGTCCTTGAATGTACGCGAAGTTTCTTGAGTGCCTTGTCTTTCACTTGGCGGACTCTTTCGCGCGTCATGTCGAGCATGTAGCCTATTTCTTCAAGCGTGCATCCTGAGTTGGAGTCAAGTCCGAAGTAAAGGTTGAGGATTGTGCGTTCTTTCTCCGTGAGTGACTGCATAGAGCGTTGAATGACAGCGATTTCCGATTCACGGTTGACGATTTCGTCTGTACCGGCCGCGTTTTCCGACACAAATGTGTCAATAAACGAGATGTCTTCGTCATCGGAAACTGGGGCGTCCATCGAGACTTCGCGTGTGTTGACTTTCATCACCGCCTCAATTTTCTCAACCGGCATGTCCAATTCGTCAGCTATTTCCTTTAAGGTAGGTTTGCGCTGATACAATTGTTCGAGCGATGACGCCACTTTTTTCACGCGGCTGAGCAATCCGACCTGATTCAGAGGCAGGCGCACCGTCCTCGACTGTTCGGCCACAGCCTGGAGTATCGACTGGCGGATCCACCACACAGCGTACGATATGAATTTGAAGCCTTTCGTCTCATCGAAACGTTGGGCGGCTTTTATCAATCCCACATTGCCTTCGTTAATCAAATCAGACAAACTAAGTCCTTGATTCTGATACTGTTTTGCAACAGACACGACGAATCTGAGGTTAGCGCTCACCAAACGGTCAAGTGCAGCCTGATCGCCCATTCTAATCTTTTGTGCGAGTTCCACCTCCTCGTCGGGCGACACCATCTCCACCTTTGCGATGTCGGCCAGATACTTGTCAAGCGCACCTTGTTCGCGATTAGTAATTGATTTTGAAATCTTTAACTGTCTCATTTTGTTGTCTTTTAATAATCTTTATACATTTAAACAATTTACTCTAATTTATGTTTACCGTTAGTTACGATAAAATTCATACGTCGTGAGCCATTTGCCATCGGTGTCGGTGCCTTCGATACGCACTTTCCCGTTCCTTCCGTTGTTTATAGCTTTGTTGAGGTCTTTTTCACTTGTAACCTTTACATTATTGACTGTCAATATGACAAAATCATCACTGATGCCTTTTTTCTTCATGATGCCATCTTTCACCTCCACAATTTTAAGCCCGTAGTTCACTCCGAGTTTGCTTTGGAGTGCCGGCGAAATCGGTTGAAGCACTATTCCAAGAGCCTCGTTGTAGAAGCTGTCGTCATTATTCAAGACGTCAATGTTCCCGTGCAAATTCATCAAGGTGACATTTTTGTCAAATCTGTCACCTCCACGTGACAATTTGACCTTGACAACGTCGCCAGGGCGATATTGTCCGACGACACCCACAAGTTGGGAATACGTATCGACTGCCAAATCATTTATAGACAATATTATGTCGCCGACTTCGACACCTGCTTTTTCCGCGCCGCCGCCATTTTCAACCCCCATCACGATGACGCCTGACAAAACGTCAAGGCCTTCTTTTTCAGCGATTTCCTCTGAGACCTCGGCCACCGTCACACCGAGATATGCACGCTGCAACGCGCCGAATTGAAGGAAATCGCCAACAACCTTTTTAGCGATATTTGAAGGAATAGCGAACGAATAGCCTTCATAACTTCCTGTGCGTGAGGCTATTGCGGCATTGATACCAATCAAATTGCCTCCGTATCAACCAATGCGCCTCCACTATTTCCTGGATTCACCGCAGCGTCAGTCTGGATAAACGACTCTATCGTCCCGTCGCCTAAGATATTGATATTGCGTGCTTTGGCGCTCACAATGCCGGCCGTTACCGTTGAAGTCAGATTGAAAGGATTACCAACCGCCAGCACCCATTCCCCTACACGGACCTTGTCGGAATCGCCGAAAGTAAGACATTCGAGGTCTTTGGCATCCACCTTAATAAGGGCGATGTCCGTACTCGGGTCTTTGCCAATCAGCGTCGCCTGACGTTTGTGTTTGTCATTGAAAGTCACCTCAATGGAACTTGCGCCATCAACGACATGGTTGTTCGTCACAATATAACCATCAGGAGAGACGACGACCCCTGAGCCATAGCCATCAGCCACATTCTCAGGCACTTGCATCCTTCCGCCATATATTTGTTCAAGCAACGGACCGAAGAAATCATAATAACTGTTACCCTTGGTCACTATCTTCGTATGGATGTGAACGACAGCGTTCACCGACTTCTCAGCCGCATAAACGAAATCGCTGTTTTCACCCACAGAAGGCAAATAAGCAACATGGCCAAACAATGGATTTACACTATTATCAGATTTATTGTCAACGACTTGAGTAGCAATTGACTTTTCAAGATTCTTTTGGTTCTTAAACACAACCGCTGTCATGACCGCCATCGAAACGAGCGCAAACGACAACACACCAATTAAAAAATTAGTCTTTTTCATTTTAATATTTATTTGAATTTGTTAAAATTCTTAATGATTATTGGTTACATTAAAAAAATATTGCTACTTTTACATCAAATTTCTTGCCAAAGTTTACTTTCGGTGATTAAAAATTATTTTTAATGGATAACATTGATAATCATAAAATTAAATTCAGCAAATATCATGGTGCAGGCAATGATTTTGTTATGGTAAACGCGTTGAGCGTGCCATTTGTTGCATCAGAGGAAGAAATTTTTCAGATATGTCACCGCCGAACCGGAATCGGAGCCGACGGACTGATTGTCGTCATGCCGTCCGACAAATTCGATTTCAGGATGAAATATTATAACTGTGACGGGCGCGAGAGCACCTTCTGCGGCAATGGCGGGAGATGCGTCGCCGCATTTGCATTTGAAGAGAAAATCGCATCGGAACATATTGTTTATGAAGCAATTGACGGAATACACGAGGCATTTGTAAACAAAATTTCAGAAAAAGAGTTTACGGTCTCACTTTCCATGCACGATGTCAGCAGCTATAAACTTAATGATAACAGTCTGCTAATCAACACAGGATCACCGCATTACGTCACGCGAGTGGAAAATCTCAAAGACTACGATGTCGTAAAAAACGGTTCATCAATAAGATACGACAAGAACATTTCAGCAGATGGTGTCAATGTTGATTTTATGGAACTCATTGATGGTCAATACAATATCAGGACTTACGAACGCGGTGTTGAAGACGAGACATTGGCTTGCGGGACAGGTGTGACAGCCTCCGCAATCGCTGCTTCGCTTTGGTATGGCGGCGATGACATCAACATCAAGACAACATTGGCGACTCTCAATGTTAAATTTCAGAAAAAAGACAACACCTTTATTAATATATTACTGACCGGACCGGCGACACACGTCTGCGACGGTTTCTATCTTATTGAAAAATGATGTTTTTGAAGAACGACAACATATCATTGCGCACCGCTGAGCCTTACGATGCCGAGACCATCTACCGCTGGGAAAACGACAGAAACAGCTGGCGCGTCAGCGAGACACTCGCCCCCTACTCCATGCACCAAATCGAGCAGTTTCTGTTGAATAACAACGACTTGACATCAGAGAAGCAGCTTCGCATGATGATTGAAAGAAATGATGACAAGACACCTGTCGGCTGCATTGACATTTACGATTACGACCAATTCAACGAACGCGCCGGAATTGGCATCCTGATTGATGAAAACTTCAGAAAGCGTGGATTTGCCAGACAAGCTATTGAAATACTGATTGATTACTGTTTCAACACATTGATTCTCAATCAAATTTACATCTTGACATTTTCCGACAATACAGAAAGCGTCAGACTTTTCGAATCTGTGGGGTTCCAAAGATGCGGTCTGAGGAAACAATGGCTAAAAACCCCATGCGGTTTCACAGACCAACTTGAATACCAACTAATTAATACAAATCACAAATAATTTCAAGATATTACCATGAGACGAAAACCCAGAACGTTGCTTATAATGATTGTTGCAGTTGCCACAATATCAGTGGTGTCGCTGTGTGCATCATTGTACAAATGTATCTGGGGCGAAAACGTCAGAACACCTGATGGCAATGAAGTGTCGGTTTTCATTGCGACAGACTCTGATTTTCAAGCAGTTGAGGATAGTATATGCTCAAGCTGCCACATAATAAGGCCCTGGGGATTCAGGACTCTCGCAAAACGTCTCAACTATGTCGAGAACATCAAGCCAGGGCATTATGTCATCAAAGACAAGATGTCAAACATTCAGTTAATCAACACGTTACGCTTCGGAAAGCAAACACCTGTAAAAGTGGTTTTCAACAACATCAGGACAATAGAACAACTTGCAGGAAGAATCAGCGAAGAAATCGAGGCAGACTCCTTGTCGATTTTAAATGCGATAAGGAATGACAGTTGCCTGAAGGCTGATGGTTTCAATCAATATAATTACGCAAGTGCATTTATACCAAACACTTACGAGTTTTATTGGAACACTGATGCGAAAGGGTTTCTTAACAGGATGAGACGTGAGTACAAGATATTTTGGAATGCGTCGAGGTTACAAAAAGCCGAGAGCAAGAATCTTACGCCATTGGAAGTCAGCACGTTAGCATCGATTGTTGACAAAGAGACATCAAAAGTTTCGGAGATGCGGGCCATTGCAGGCGTTTATCTGAACAGGTTACGGAAGAACAGACTGTTGCAGGCCGACCCCACTTTGGTTTTTGCCATCGGCGACTACGGGATCCACCGTGTCCTCAACGTCCACAAAGAGATCGACTCGCCGTACAACACATACAAATACATCGGGTTACCGCCAGGACCTATTTGCATTCCTTCCATCGCGGCAATTGACGCCGTTTTGGATGCAGAAAATCACAAATATTTTTATTTCTGCGCAAAAGACGACCTGTCGGGATACCATGTCTTTGCGAAGACACTTGACGAGCATAACGCGAACGCGGAAAGATACAGAAGAGCACTCAACAAAAACAGGATATACAGATGAAAGCATTCAAAGCATACGACATCAGAGGTGTCTGGGGCACCGACTTAAATGAAAACACCGCTTACAGAATCGGGTATTTTTTACCTGACGTGCTGAACACCAACACATTTCTCGTTGGCCGCGACATGCGTCTTTCGTCAGATATCGCGTTCGAGCAACTCACAAAAGGCCTGAACGACAGAGGCGTTGACGTTGACAGCATCGGTCTTTCTACAACACCTTTAATATATTGGACTACCGCGAGGTTCGGATATGAAGCGTCGGTGATGATCACCGCATCACATAACCCATCGAACCATAACGGCTTCAAAATCAGTGCAAAAGACGCAAAACCTGTAGGCTATGACACTGGTTTAAACAAGCTTGAGAAGCTGGTGGAGTCGGACGCGCCTACACCGATTTCAAAAAGGAGAGGCGTCACAAAAGAAATTGACGTATATTCCAAATACATTGATTTTCAAAGGAAATTCCTTGGAAATCTCGAAGACATCCGCATCGCTGTTGACTGCAGCAATGGTGCTTCATGTCTTTTCATAAAAAAACTTCTTGGCGACATACCTTTTTATATTAATGACATCCTTGACGGGAATTTCCCGGGTCACGAGCCAAATCCGTTAGAAGCCGAAAATCAAGTTCAGATTAAGGAAACAGTGTTAAAAAATAAATGCGACATCGGTTTGCTCTTTGACGGAGATGCCGACCGCATAACTTTCATTGATGAAAAAGGGCAATTCATATCACCAGATTTGATTATCGCATTTTTGGGGAACTATTTCATCGGGGAGAAGCATCAGAAAGGCATTGTGCTTCAAGACATCAGGTCATCGAGAGCCATACAGGAATATCTCGGAAGACTTTACGGCGCAAAAGTAGAGACGTGGCGCGTCGGCAGAGCATACGCCGCATTGAAGCTGAGAGAGTTAGACGGTTGTTTTGGAGGAGAACTCGCCGGACATTACTATTTCCGCGATTTCTATTACTCGGATTCCGGAATAATGGCGGCATTGATAGTCTTACGCCTCTTGTCAAAATTCAAGTCTGAAGGCAAGACAATGTCTCAGATTATCAATGAGATATCAAGTTATTTCAATTCCGGAGAGATAAACTTCACGATAGAGAATAAACAGATGGCGATGGATGCAGTCCGCGACCATTTCGTCAACATCGAAAAGCCAGAGCGCTTCCTTGACTTCGACGGTTATCGTCTCGATTACAATGACTGGTGGTTAAGTATAAGACCTTCAAACACAGAGCCTTACCTGAGATTTTTGGCAGAAGCCAGGTCGAAGGAAATGCTTGATGACATTGTCAATACTGTCGCAGCCATCATCAATTCAAAGAAATAGTAGAAATGAGACAGTTACTTTTATCAATATTATTGATTTTCAGCACGTTTGCCGCGATAGCGGGCAACCGAAGCGAAGTGCTAATTAAAGCACCACTAAAAAAAGGCAATAGTCAGAATGTCAATACATTAAATGACAATACCAAAAGGAATGTCACTATTGTCGGCGCAACAATCGGAGGTCTATATGTCGCATCAATGACCGGTTTGTATTTTGCATGGTATGCCGATTATCCTCAATCAAAATTTCACTTCATAGATGATAATGGCGAATGGCTTCAGATGGACAAGATGGGTCACGCCACGACATCATATTTCGTTGGAATGCTTGGTTATGAAGCATTTAAGGCAGCAGGGATGGACGAAAAAAAAGCCATTTGGATTGGTGGATCGCTTGGTTTTGCATTCCTTACGACCGTTGAGATTTTCGACGGATTCTCCGAAGGATGGGGGTTCTCCTGGGGTGACATGGCCGCTAACGCATTTGGAGCAGGACTTTTCATCGGGCAGCAGTTTCTATGGCACGAACAACGACTGTCGCTGAAATATTCATTTCATCAGACAAAATACGCCAATTACCGACCTGATTTACTTGGAAAAAATCTCGCCGAAAACTTAATCAAAGACTATAATGGCATGACGATTTGGCTGTCATGCAACTTTAAGTCATTGTTTCTCAAGAGAGAAAGTAAATTTCCAGCATGGCTGAATATCGCCTTCGGATACGGTGCCGAAGGGATGACCGGAGGATATGTTAACGCAACAACGCACAATGGCGCACCGATACCGGAATTTCAGCGGACAAGACAATTCTATCTTTCACTTGACATAGACCTTACGAGAATCCCGACAAACAATAAATTTTTAAAATACACGTTGAAGATTTTAAGTTTCATAAAAATACCGATGCCCACCTTGGAATACAATTCCAACGGAGAATTTAAAGGTCACTGGTTGTATTTTTAACAGATTGATAATAAATAATTTAGAAAATGTATTTATATGAAAAGATTTCTTTACTTAACAAGTTTATTTGCATTGACATTCTTGGTCAGCTGCGGTCCTGATTCAGAAAAATCAAGGATGTATTTCAACCAAGGCATTGATTATCATTATGCAAGCATGTTTGACAAATCAATTGAATGTTTCCAGAAAGCAATCAAGGCTGACGGATACAACTATGAGGCCTATTACTATCTCGGCTGTTCATATTTCAACAGCGACAGGAAAGAAGAAGCCAAGAATTGCTGGTTAAAGTCAATTGAGATCAAGCCAGATTTCGCCGACGGATACTTCAACATCGGGCTGTTATACAGAATTGACAATGACCGCGAAATGGCTTGTTACTACTTCAAGCAAGCGGAAAAATTCGGTCGCAACAGCATGGAAGATTACACCAAACACTGCGAGTAAGCGGTTTATTCTTTTAACTCAACGCACTCAAGTTCGGGGGCGTTGTAGTTTTCAACTTCATGATTATCAATTGAAATGACATTACCTTCAGGGTCGTATGTCACCCATTTGCCAATTTTAATCCCGTCTTTATATTCACCTTCAAACTGAGGCTCACCTGTGCGATAGTATGACACCCAATGTCCATTCAGCACCCCGAAGGAATAATTCTCGACGAGTATCATAATATCTTCATTTTCATCGAAATAGCGCCATTCGCCGTCACGTTTTTTGTTTTTGTAAAAACCGGTTGCCACGACCTTCCCCTTTTCGGAATAAATCTCAGCCACGGCATCTATCCCATTTTCCGCAAAAACGTTTTTAGCCTGCAATTTGCCGGATTCCGAATAATATAAGAACTCTCCAGCCGGCAATCCGTTTTTGAAAGCACCCTTGCTTTTAACATTTCCATTGTCATGATATTCAATCCATTGCCCTTGACGACGGCCTTGTCTGTCGGTCTTGTTTTGAGCCGAAATCAAGTTAGAAATCAGCAAGAAAACCGTGAGAAAATATATTCTTTTCATCGTTCAAAATTTTTGCAAAAATATAGAGAAACAACGTATTTTTGCAAAAATTTGTTGTTTATGGCCGAATATTCTTCAATTCTGCTTGAGAAAGCCGTGGATGAGCTCGCCAAACTGCCTGGAGTAGGCAGAAAAACAGCATTACGTTTGGCGTTGCATCTTCTTGGCGAGGATAAAAACGCGACAGACATGCTCTCTCAGGCGCTTTTGAACATGAGAAACAATATCGTTCTTTGCAGACGCTGTTATAACATCAGCGATGAGGAGGAGTGTTCTATCTGCTCCAACCCAAAGAGAGACAATGAGTTACTATGTGTTGTGGCAGATATGCGCGATGTCATGGCAATTGAGCGGACTGGCTCGTTCAACGGGATTTACCATGTCCTTGGCGGCGTTATCGACCCAATAAACGGGATTTCGCCTGATGACTTGAGGATTAAGGAGTTAATCGAAAGAAGCATGAAAGAAAACTTCAGGGAAATTATTCTGGCATTGCCCGCCACAATTGAAGGAGACACGACCAACTATTACATTTTCAAGATGTTAAAGCATTTTGAGGGACAGATAACGGTGATTGCCAAGGGGATTTCTGTCGGCGACGCGCTTGAATTTGCCGACGAGGTGACGTTGGGGAGGTCGATTGCAAACAGAGTGCCTTTCGACAAATAGACAGTCTATTGGTTGTCGGCCAATTCGTCAAAAAGATTCAGCTGGTTTTCGCAGAGATACAACTCCTCGGGAACACCATACTCATAATGCGATATAAAACGCTCTATATTCTTCTTTATCAATTTGATAGGTGTGGTCTTTCGCGCCTTGCAGTAATTCGTGAGCGACTTGTATTGTCCTTGTGTCAGCTTAAAAGTCACAGCATGGAACTTGTAACTGCGGCGATGTTTTTTTCTGTTTCTGTTCATGGGGGTAATTATTTAAAGATAAATGCATTAAAGCAGGAAACGGCCGGTTTTCGACCGTTTCCCGAATATTCGTCACATCATTTTCCGTGCTTCGTCAAGCATCATCTGTGCGAGGCGGTCGGCTTCGACCTCAGATTTCCCTTCCGAATAGACACGGATTATAGGTTCAGTGTTTGACTTGCGGAGATGCACCCATCCGTCGGCGAAATCAATCTTCACGCCGTCGATTGTCGTCACCTTCTCATTCTTGAATTTCTCCGCCATCTTCGCCAAGATTCCATCGACGTCGGTTGACGGCGTGAGTTGTATCTTGTTCTTCGACATGTAATATATCGGAAATTTCTTCTTAAGTTCCGACACAGTGCATTTATTTTCAACAAGATACGTCAGGAAAAGGCCCACGCCGACGAGAGCGTCACGTCCGTAGTGGATTTCAGGATAGATGACGCCGCCGTTGCCTTCTCCACCGATGACCGCGCCGACTTCCTTCATTTTTGCGACGACATTGACTTCACCGACCGCCGCCGGGGAATACTGTCCGCCTGCGGCGTTTGTCACGTCGCGCAACGCACGTGTCGATGACAAGTTGGAGACAGTGTTACCTTTCTTATGTTCCAAGATGTACGAAGCGACTGTCACGAGGGTGTATTCCTCGCCGTACATCTCACCTTTTTCGTTGATGAATGCCAAACGGTCAACATCAGGGTCAACGACGATGCCGAGGTCGGCACCACATTCTTTCACCTTCGCGCAAGTTTCAACGAGATTAACCGCGAGCGGTTCGGGGTTGTGAGCGAATTTACCTGTCACCTCACAGTTGAGCTCAATGACATCTCTCACTCCCAACTTCTTGAGCAGCATTGGGATAGCGATACCGCCAGTTGAATTTACGCCGTCAACGACGACCTTCAGGTTCGCTTTTTCTATTATTTCTTTTTTCACCAAAGGCAGTTTGCATACCATATCGGCATGACGTTCCATCCAGCCATCAGCCAAGGTGTAAGAACCTATTTCATCAATCGGAGAAAACTCATATTCATCTTTTGCGGCTTTGTCGAGTAGCCACTTACCATCGGCGGCATCGATAAATTCACCTTTATTATCAAGGAGTTTCAACGCATTCCACTCTTTTGGGTTATGAGAAGCCGTAAGGATCACGCCGCCGTCGGCCTTCAGCTCCGTGACGGCAATCTCGGTGGTTGGTGTTGTGCTCAGACCAATATCAATTACATCGGCGCCCATTGCCTGAAGGTTGCCGCAGACGAGTTGGTTCACCATGGTGCCGGAGAGACGGCCATCGCGTCCGACGACAATGCGAGGACGTTTCACGCCGCTTCTGCGAATAAGACAAATGAATGATGATGTGAGTTTTACGATGTCTATCGGAGTCAATCCATCGTCCGGCTTCCCGCCGATAGTGCCGCGGAATCCAGAAATTGATTTAATTAATGGCATAGTCTTTTTCTTTAAAAATTTGCGCAAAATTATTAAATATTTAGTACTTTTGCAAAAATATTTTTTAGAAACAGAGATGGGGTTTGAAGATGACAATTTCATGGATGACGAGTTCGATGTCAAAGAGCTTGTCAATCGTTTTGAGTCGATGATAAAGCATAATCAGTCGTGTTATTTTGACGCCGACGAACTCAACGTCATCCTTGAGCATTATTTGCAGCAAGACAACATAAAAAAGGCGAATATGGCGGCTGACATAGCGCTGAAGTTCCACCCCAACAACCCGATGATTCAGATTATCAAGGCAAAACAGCTTCTCGCTAATTCACACGCGAAAGAAGCCCTATCAACATTGAAAAACGCGTCTGTTGACAAGGAAGATGCTGACTATCAAATCACTTTAGGCTCTTGTTATTCCGACCTCGGCGAAAGCAAGAAAGCTATCAACGCCTACATGAAGGCCGTCAAAGCCTTTGAATACAAAGAATGTGAAGACCTTTACAACTCAATAGCCATAGAATATGAAAACCTCGGCGACATCAACAACGCGCTTGATTTTTTCATCAAAGGCTTGAATAGAGACGTCGATATTGACAGCCAATATTACGAGATAAGGTATTGTTATTCAATGCTCAACAGGATGAACGATGCCATTGACTTTTTCAGGAAAGAGATTGACCTCAACCCGTACAGCGTCGCGGCGTGGATGGCGCTCAGCAACTGTTACATCAGGATGAACAGGCTTGACGACGCCATCGAGCAGCTCGAATACGTTCTAGCCATAGACCCACACAACAAGAAAGCCTACAGTGACATCGCAACAGCGTACAACGAAACGGGCAGATTCAAAGAAACCATTGCCATTGCAGACGAAGCCACCCGCTACAAAGCCGAGTCGCCTCTACTGCTGTGCCTCAACGGAGAAGCCTGCGCCAAACTCGGCGACACCGTTGAAGCAATGAGGCATTACAAAAAAGCCATGAAACTTGACGAGAACCTGCCGGAGGCATACGCCGGAATCGGATTCTTGCTGAGCGATGAAAACAACTCACAATCAGCGATTAAGTTCCTAAAACACGCGCATACACTCGCGCCGAACAACACCGACTATATGTTCGTTTTGGCTGAAGAATACAATAAGCTTAATGATTACGACAAGGCAATAAAAATCATTCATGACATCATCAACATCGACCCTTACGATGAGAACGCCTACATCGCTTTGATGGAATGCTACGTCATGAAAGACGACTCCGAAAACGCCTTCAACGCAATCAACCGCGGACTTTCAACGTTAGGCGACAACGCGCCGCTGCTCTACAGGAAGGCATTCCTCCATTTCGCGGAGAAAGAGGACGAATCGGGCCTGCTCACGATGGAAAGGGCCCTGGAGATCGACTACGACGGACACATCGAGTTCCTGAACTTCGACGCGGAGACGCTCACCAACAACACGGCCGTCATGGAACTCATTGAAGAATACAGAATTAAAAACAAAAACAAATCATGAATCAATACCTCTCAAACTTCATCAAAGGACTCGGAATCGGTTCGGCCAACGTCATCCCTGGTGTTTCAGGAGGCACAATAGCACTTATCACCGGAATTTTCGAACGGCTGGTCAACTCATTGAAGTCATTCAACCTTACAGCTTTAAAACTATTGTTCACCGGAAAATTCAAAGAGTTCGCGAAGCACACCGACCTCGTTTTTCTGTGCTCAGTTGGTCTTGGTGTAGCTGTTGCCATACTCACAATCGCGAGGATCTTCGACTTCCTGTTCAAGAACTACCCGACTTATTTGTGGTCGTTTTTCTTCGGAATGATTTTAACATCAATATATTACGTCGGCAAGACAGTTGAAAAATGGAATTGGAAAACCATCCTGTCGTTTGTCATCGGGACAGCCATCGCAGTATTCATCGCCTTCGGGACGCCGGCGAAGGAAAACGACAACTTCTTTTATCTCATGATTTGCGGTGCCGTCGCCACCTGCTCGATGATTCTGCCAGGTCTTTCCGGCTCGTTCGTACTTGTCCTTATGGGCAACTACCAACTTGTTATGATTCAAGCTGTTAAAGATCTTGACTTTGGCATTCTGATACCTGTCGTAATCGGCGCAGCAGTAGGACTGATAGCTTTCGCACACCTTCTCTCATGGATTTACAAAAACTACCGCGACATAACGATTTCACTTCTGACAGGCTTCATCCTTGGCTCCATGCCAATCATCTGGCCTTGGAAAAACGAAGTTATCAAATATTTCGGCAACAAAGTAAAAACAATTGGTTATGAATACTTTATGCCAGAATTTGACATTCATTTCGCCACTGCTATCGTCATATTACTAATAGGCGCCGCCATCATAGTTCTCACAGAGAAGATGGCTGCAAAGAAAGACAACAAATGAGACTTTACGGATTGATTGGCCACCCTTTAGAGCATTCATTTTCAAAGGATTATTTTGAAAACAAATTCAGAAATGAATGTCTGGATTGTAAATTCGTGAATTTTGATATTAACAGCCTTGACAAATTAAAAGGAAATATCATTTCAAATCCTGATTTACAAGGATTTACGGTCACATGTCCGTACAAAAACGAAATCATCAGCCACCTTGATTTCATTGACAAAAACGCAAAAGAAATCGGAGCGGTGAATGTCGTGAAGATCGACTCAAGCAGGAGACTGCATGGTTCCAACACAGATTATATTGGTTTTCAAGAACTTCTGACAGATGCAACATCAGAAAGAAACATCAGCAAAGCCATAATCTGCGGGACAGGTGGCGCGTCGAAAGCGGTACAACACGTTCTCAAGATGAAACATATTGAATATCAGATAGTTTCAAGAAATCCAAACACAGCAGACAGTTTGTCATATCAACAATTAAAAGATTGCGGTTTCCATGACAACGAACTGATTATCAATACAACACCACTTGGGATGCACCCAAACATCAACGAATGCGTTGATATTCCATACGACACCATCAACCAATCAAACATACTCATTGACCTGATATATAATCCTGAAGAGACTTTATTTTTAAAAAAAGGCAAATCGAAAGGTGCAAGCATATATAATGGATTGAAGATGTTACACATACAAGCAGATGCAGCTTGGGATATTTGGAACAAAGAACAATAAGAATGAATCATATCAATCAAATAGCAAGGGAATTCAGCGTAAGCGAGAGAGTCGCTGAAAATGTCATGAAGCTTTTAGCTGAGGGCGCAACCGTGCCGTTCATCGCGCGTTACCGCAAGGAGATGACGAACACCATGAACGAGGAGACGGTCGCCGACATAAAGAAACGCATCGAGCAGCTGGAGGAACTTGACAAACGCAAGGAATTCGTGCTGAAATCAATCTCCGAGCAAGAGAAGCTGACGCCAGAACTTGAAAAACAAATCAAGGAAGCTGAGACGATGCAAGACGTCGAGGATCTGTATCTTCCGTATAAGCCGAAGCGCAGGACGAAGGCAGAGATTGCACGACAGAAGGGGCTTGAACCACTTGCGAAGCTCATCATGTCGCAAAACAGCGACGATGTGAACGGGATGGCTAAACGGTTCATCAACAAAGAGAAAGACGTCAACAACGTTGACGATGCCATCAAAGGCGCTTGCGACATCATGGCGGAATGGGTTTCGGAAAGCATAAAGGGGCGCAACAAGATTCGCGACATATATCACAGAAGCGGAATCATTAAATCATCATTGGTCAAAGGCAAAGAGGCTGAGGCTCAGACATATAAGCAATATTTTGATTTCAGCGAACCGATTTCCAAGGCGGCGTCGCACAGAATCCTGGCACTATTCCGCGCCGAAGAGGAAGGTCTGCTGAAAGTCAAGCTCAACATCAACGATGAAGACGCGCTTAAGACATTGGAC
>X431_Quagga__coassemble_61_pt1 | contig 24754 bp, 17 predicted proteins | sample X431_Quagga__metabat2_low_PE_006 | metagenome-assembled genome bin X431_Quagga
GTCTCCATGATAGAAAGGCTTAAATTGCTAAATCCTTGACCCATTCGTAACCTTTGTCTTCAAGCTCGAGCGCGAGTTTCTTGTCGCCCGACTTGACGATTCTGCCGTCGTACATTACATGCACGAAGTCGGGGACGATATAGTCGAGAAGTCGTTGATAATGAGTGATTACGATGAAGGCGTTGTCTTCATTATGAAGCTGGTTCACGCCGTTGGCGACGATTCTCAGGGCGTCAATGTCGAGGCCGGAGTCGGTCTCGTCGAGAATTGCGAGCTGCGGTTCGAGCATCGCCATCTGGAAAATCTCGTTTTTCTTCTTCTCGCCGCCTGAATAGCCGACGTTGACGTAACGGTTCTGAAGCTTTTCGGTGATTTCAACCATCGCCTGTTTCTGCTTCATGAGTTTGTTGAACTCAAGCACCGACATTGGCGGAAGTCCTTGATACTCACGCTTTGAGTTGAGAGCCGTCCTCATGAAGTTCTGGATGCTGACACCCGGAATCTCGACCGGATACTGGAAGCTGAGGAAGATGCCCATGTTTGCGCGTTCCTCCGCCGGAAGCCCGACGATGTTCTTGCCTTTGTACCAGATCTCGCCTTCGGTGATCTCATAGCCCTCGCGTCCGGTGATGGCAGCCGCCAAAGTGCTTTTGCCTGTCCCGTTGGGCCCCATGATGGCGTGAACTTCGCCGGCGTTCACTCCGAGATTGAATCCTTTTAATATCTCCTTGCCTCCTATAGAGACGTGTAAATTCTTGATATTGAATAACATACCTTTAATCTTTTAACTTTGCTCTTTTAACTTTTAACTAAAATCATCCGACGCTGCCCTCCAATGTGATTGACAGCAGTTTCTGCGCCTCTACCGCAAATTCCATCGGCAGTTTGTTCAAGACGTCTTTGGCGTAGCCGTTGACAATCAGTCCGATGGCTTTTTCCGTGGGGATGCCGCGTTGGTTGCAGTAGAAGAGCTGGTCTTCGGAAATCTTCGATGTCGTGGCTTCATGCTCCAGGATGCTGCTGTCGTTGCCACATTCAACGTAAGGCCACGTATGCGCACCGCATTGACTGCCAAGGAGTAACGAGTCGCACTGCGAGAAGTTGCGACAGTTGGTGGCAGCCGGCACCACCTTCACCAAGCCGCGGTAGCCGTTCTGACTGTGGCCGGCGGAGATGCCTTTCGAGATGATGGTGCTGCGGCTGTTCTTCCCGACGTGGATCATCTTGGTGCCGGTGTCGGCCTGCTGGTAGTTGTTCGTGACCGCCACGGAATAGAACTCCGCGACGGAGTCGTCACCTTTTAATATGCAGCTCGGATATTTCCATGTTATCGCGGAGCCTGTCTCTACCTGCGTCCACGAGATTTTGGCGCGTTCGCCACGGCAGATGCCGCGTTTCGTCACGAAGTTGTAGATGCCGCCCTTGCCGTCCTTGTCGCCCGGATACCAGTTCTGAACCGTCGAATATTTCACTTCGGCGTCTTTTTCCGAAATGATTTCGACTATTGCTGCATGTAACTGATTCTCATCACGTTGCGGTGCGGTGCAGCCTTCCATGTAACTCACGTAAGCGCCTTCGTCGGCGACTATCAGCGTGCGCTCGAACTGTCCGGTGTTGGCCGCGTTGATGCGGAAATACGTCGAAAGCTCGATGGGGCAACGGACGCCTTTCGGGATGTAACAGAACGAGCCGTCGCTGAAGACAGCGGAGTTCAACGCCGCAAAGAAGTTGTCGGTGTAAGGCACGACGCTCCCGAGATATTTCTTCACGAGGTCGGGATGCTGCTTCACCGCCTCGCTGAACGACATGAAGATGATGCCGTGTTTCGTCAAGGTCTCCTGAAACGTGGTCTTCACCGAGGTCGAGTCCATGACGGCATCGACAGCCACGCCGGAGAGTTTCTTCTGCTCGTCGAGCGAGATGCCGAGCTTGTCGAAGGTCGCCAAAAGCTCAGGGTCAACCTCATCGAGACTTTGTTTCTCCTTACGTTTTTTTGGTGCGGCGTAATATATAATACTTTGATAATCAATAGGTGGAATGTCTAAATGCGCCCATGTCGGCTGCTTCAGCGTAAGCCAGTGACGGAAAGCCTTCAGACGGAACTCCAACAGCCATTCCGGTTCCTCTTTCTTCTTGGAAATCAATCGGATGATGTCTTCGTTCAGCCCCTTCGGAATGAAATCGGTCTCGATGTCGGTCACAAAACCAAACTCGTAGTCCTTTTTCGTCACCTCTTCAATGATGTTTTCTTTCTGATTCGACTCCATTTTCTTCTTATTAAGAATGATTTTAAATAAGGCTGCAAAAATACTAATTTTTATCATATAAACACACGAAAAAGTTAAATTGTTTAGAATATTTTCAACAACAAAAATTTGAGAAAAAACGTTATCTTTGCGCCTTGAAAAATAATTGTATGACTGAAAGAAAGTTTGTTAAGAAAATAATGCAAAATCCTGTATATCTTGCAATTACAGGAATTATAGGGGCGGTGTTGCTTTTCTTTTTGGTGCTTTATCTTGCGGTTCCGTCGTATCGTTTCGACGAGTCGGAGCCTTTTCACGGCGAGTTTGTCTTCAATCCGTATCAGGAAGTTGATTCAAATAAATTTGATAATCCGATTTATATAGATTTTCGTTCCAATTCAATTGAAAATCATGGAGTTAATGCGTATGAATACGGCTTTGCGATGACAGGCACGCGTTTTCTTTGCTTGGGTTACAAAGAGGTTAGAAAAATGGATTATCCTTTTTTGCAAAGTATTCATTATAAGCAATATAACCTCGATCAACTTAATAAAACTGCTCGTTTGGTCGCTCCGGCGCATCCGTCAAAAGGATTTAAGAAAGGCGAGTTCACAAATCTTGACCATTATCGTGTGATTGAGGCGTTGAGCGATAATGATAACTCGTTGTATTACTGGGATATAGCGTTGTCGAACGGGCATCGTTCGAACATCATTGCCAGTGGCGAAAAGTCTGGTTTTACAACGGCTTGTCTTTCTGACGATGAACCTGAAAGTATTTACAAATCTCTCGAAACCGGAAATTCATACGGCATCAGATTTAAAAATAATCTGAATGAAGTGCCTGTGTTAGAATGTGTTACGTTGAAAAACGACACAATCTCCATTTCTGTTTCTGAAAAGGCGAAGGAGATACGCTTCATCGGACAAAATGCGGTGACAAAACAAACGGTGGAGAACTCCAACCATGCGTTTTATATTTTCAAAAATGACGATTCATACATCCGCACCGAAATTGAGTTTGAAGATGGTAACATGTTGTATCTCAATCCGATAGTGCGTCATCAGTATCAATATTTCTTCGACCAGGATCACGCTTTCGTGATGAAAGGCCGCACTTATCTGATGTGGGCGGTTTATATAATCGTGGTCGTCGCTTATATCCGTTTCTTGGTCGTCAAAATTAAGTACAAAAATAAGAAGTCTTGTTAATCCAGCTTGCCACAACATTATGTCAATAACCGAAAATACAATTCCGAAATATATCACTTATCTGTTGATTATCAGTGCGATAATACGCGGATTTCTTGCTGCTTTCATCGAATTTGGCAACGATGAAGTCTATTATTGGACTTACGCTCTTTATCCCGACTGGAGTCACTTCGACCATCCTGGCATGGTAGGTTGGATGATGCAAATTTTCAGTCTTAACTTATTGTTTGACAGTGAGTTCGCATTGCGATTATCATCGGTGATATTTATGACAATTGACACATATATTATATATAGGCTCGGTTGTGAGATAAAAGATCGACTTGCTGGATTTTACGCGGCATTGCTTTACACCGCTTCAATATATTCCTTCGTGATTACGGGAATTTTCATAATGCCGGATACCCCATTGAGTATCTTTATGTTACTGTCAATTTATTGCTTTGTAAAATATTTCAAAGACGAGAAGCAACCATCGAAATATTTGGTGCTTGCAGGAGTTTTCGCCGGACTTGCTTTGCTTTCCAAGTATTCCGCTGTTTTCATCTGGGTCGGTGCCGGACTTTATATTCTTATTTTTGACCGTAAACATCTGAAAAACAAATATTTATATCTGTCTGCTTTGATATCTGTCGTATGTATGTTGCCCGTTTTGATTTGGAATATGCAGAACGATTTCATCAGTTTCACATTTCATGGCGACAGGGTCGGTCTCTTTGGGAAACTTGAGCCGATGGATTTTGTCACTGAAATTGTTGGTGAGCTTGCGTATAACAATCCAGTCAATTATGTGCTGATAATCATTGCGATAATTGCTGTTTTCAAAGGAAAAAAATATCTCGCGGAGATTCCTCGGCGTTTCTTGCTCTGTTTCGGGTTGCCTTTTGTCGCATTGTTTTGGCTGTTTTCGCTCACACGTCCGATTCTGCCTCATTGGTCGGCCCCCGCGTTTTCGTTGATGCTGCTTTTCCCGGCAGCTTATTTGTCTGAAAAACAGTCAGTTAAAGATGGAAAAGCAACGATTCCAAAGTCAATTGCAGCTTCGATGTGTGTCATGATTGTCGTTTTAGTTTTGGGTGTCGTCGAGATAAAAACGGGCGTTGTTCCGTTGAGGTTCACCGAAAAATCATGCTCGTTACAACGTTGGAACGAAGGTGATTTCACGACGACGATGTATGGCTGGAGGAAAATCAAGCCTGAGTTTGAGAAAATCCGTCAAGATAAAGTGAATCAAGGACTTATGAAAGAAACGGACGGAATGGTCAATCTGTTTTGGTACCCACTTGCGAATCTTGATTATTATGTTGCTAATCCATTAGGAATCAATATGTTTGGAATTGGCGACATGCAAAGTCTTCATAAATATTGGTGGATTAATAAGTATCGCGGCGGCATTCAGAAAGGCTCGGATTGTTGGTTTCTGACCGAGAGTTCCGACTATTACGAGCCGAAAAGGTATCTTGTTGACAGTTTTGAAGAGATAATTCCGTGCGACACCATCGTTGTTGACCGCTGTGGAACGCCGGCAAAATACGTCTTCGTGTATATGTGCCGCGACTTCAAGCACGAATAAAGTTAACTTTTTTTACATTTTTTTTCATAATCGTGAAAATTGTGTTAAAAAAGTGTAAAAATTGAAAAATTCTCGCCATTTTACTTGACACGAGTGAAATGTTATAGGTAATTTTGCGCATAAATTACCTTGATATGAGAGAAGATTTTTTGTATTACCTTTGGGAAAACCGGCTTTTGGACAAAGACCTCGCCACTGTTGACGGGGATGAGATACAGATTGTGAGTGTCGGGATGCGCAACCATGACGCGGGGCCTGACTATCTTGACGCGAAAATCAGGATTGGTGATACATTGTGGGCGGGGCATGTGGAGATGCACGTCAATGCCAGCGACTGGTTCAGGCATGGTCATCAGAACGATGAGGCGTATGAAAATGTGATACTTCATGTGGTGTATGTCAATGACAGTGAGTTGTTTGGCGTTCCGACGATAGAAGTGATGGGGCGTTTTGACGAGTCGATTTACAGCAAGTACAAGGCATTCATGAACTCGCAGCAGTGGGTGTCGTGCGGCAGGCTCATCTCGGGCATACAGCAGTTTACATGGCTTTCGTGGCTCGAGCGCGTGATAATCGAGCGCCTTGAGGAGGAGGTCGCCGATGTCAACAAGAGACTTGCCGCAAACAATCATGATTGGGAGGAGACTGTCTATCAGCGCATTATGCGTAGTCTCGGGCTTAAGGTCAACAACGAGGCGTTCGAGTGGCTGTCGCGGCTCCTTCCGCTGAAGATCCTGCGGAAGCATCTCGACAACCCGTTGCAGATAGAGGCGATGTTCTTCGGCTGCGCCGGATTCTTAGAGCAGGAGTTTGACGACGAGTATCCGCTTCTGCTCCAAAGGGAGTTCAAGGTGCTGAAATCGAAGTTTGACCTGATAACAATGCCGGCTTCGTATTGGAAATTCCTGAGGCTGAGGCCGCCGAACTTCCCGACGATACGTCTCGCGCAGATGGCCGCCATAGTGCGGTCATGCGACAATCTCCTGTCGAAGATGTTGTCAATGAACGACATAAACGAAATCAGGAGATTCTTCGATGTCGAGATAAATGATTACTGGACGACACATTTCCTTTTCGACAAGCCATCGAAAAGACAGAAGAAGTCGCTCGGCTCGACCGCGGTTGATGTCGTGCTGATTAATGCCATAGTGCCGGTGCTGTTTTGCTACGGCGCATGTCATGACAACCAGACGATTAAGGACAGAAGCCTTGCTTTCCTTGAGGAGCTGAAGCCAGAGGACAACCTGATAATCAGGAATTTCACGGAGCTCGGTGTAAGCGTGCGCAACTCCCAGCAGTCGCAGGCGCTGATACATCTTTACACCCGCTACTGCCGTCGGCGACGATGCTTGGAATGTCGTGTCTTCAATGCGATAATCAAAGGCTATTGAATGTTTTCACAGAATGTTTCGGATTGTCAGAAAAAAATATAAAAAAATGATGCGTTGTGAGATAATTATGTTTATCTTTGCGCCGAAATTCTAAGGCAAAACTGTTAACGTAAAATGGCTGATTTAAGTGTAAGACTTTCGGAAATCGAATTGAAATTAAGAAAGCTGATTGCAGTGAAAAGTCAGTTGGTTGAAGAGAACAGTGAGCTTGTTCGGAAGAATGGGGAGCTGATGGAGACCATCGACGCGCTCCAGTCTGAGAACACGGAATTGAAGGATAAAATAAATAAAATTACAATTGTTAACGCACTCGGAAACGAGAACGAAATTGAAGAAAGCAGGCAGTTGATAAAGACGTTGGTCAAGGAAATAGACCAGTGTGTGTCGATATTGAATGCTGAACAGTAATATTAAGCGGATATGAGCGAGAGTAATGATGTAAAGGTGAATGTCGTCATAGCTGGTCGCAGCTACCGCTTGAATGTTGACAAGACTGAAGAGGACAATGTGCGGAGAGCTGTTGGGATGATAAACGAGCGAGTGGAGGAATACAAGCGGATATATTCGGATAAGGATTATCTGTCGTTGGTTTCGATGGTATGCATACAACTCGCGACGTCCGTTGTCAAAAACGAAAACGATTCCGCATACAAGGAACAGTATCTCGACAAACAGCTTGACACCATCAATGCACTGCTGACTGAAAACATAGATCTGTCTGTTTGACGCATGATTCGTAACCTATACAACTAAAACAAAATATTTCGGTTGACTCATGGGTACAAAAACAGGCCTCAGCCCCGCGAGGGGAGCTTATACGCCAGTGGAAGTTTGCGTATCGTGGCAGCCATAAGCGTGATTTACAAGGGTTTACGATCCCTTTGAGCAGGCAGGTCTTTTTTATTTCTCGTCGAAGAGTAAAATTATTAAAAAAATGGTTTTACTATTAGCAACAACAAACATTCTTATCACAGCGGGAGCCGTCGTAGTCGGCGGTGGCATCGGCGTGCTGCTTGCCACGACAGTCATGCGTGCCGCACTAACAAGAAAAAGCAACCAACTGCTTGAAGAAGCAAAGGAAAAAGGCGAAGTAATCAAGAAAGACAAAATCTTGCAGGCGAAGGAGAAATTCCTCCAGATGAAGCAGGACTACGACAAAGAGACGAACGAGAAGAAACGCGAATTCCAGAAGGTTGAGGCGCGCGTCCAGCAGATGCAACAGCAGGCTAACCAACGCGCGGAAGAACTTCAGCACAAGGCGAATGATCTTAAGAATCAGCAGGACAAACTCGCGGCGCAGCAGGAAAGCCTCGCAAAACGTCAGGTCGAACTCGACAAAATGCACGAGGACCAGAAGAAAATCCTTGAGACCATTTCAGGCATGACAGTCTCCGAGGCTAAGGAACAACTCAAAGAAGCCGTCAAAGACGAAGCCAAGGCCGAGGCGATGGTACTGGCCAAGGAAATCGTCGAAGAAGCAAAGATGTCGGCCAACCAGGATGCGAAGAAAATCATTCTTGAGACAATCCAGAGAACGGCGGCGGAACACGCAATCGAGAACACTGTCTCGGTGTTTAACATTGAGAATGACGAGATTAAAGGCCGTATCATCGGCCGTGAAGGCCGTAACATCCGCGCCCTTGAATCGCTCACCGGCGTTGAGATCATCATCGATGACAGCCCTGACGCGATACTCCTCTCCGGCTTTGACCCGATCCGCCGTGAGATAGCACGTCTGTCACTTCAGAAACTCGTCACTGATGGTCGTATCCACCCGGCACGTATCGAGGAAGTCGTGAAGAAAGTCGAGAAACAGGTTGAACAGGAGATTATCGAGACCGGTAAACGCACCGTCATCGACCTCGGCATCCACAACCTCGCACCAGAGCTTATCAGAATGATAGGCAGAATGAAATACCGTTCGTCATACGGGCAGAACCTGCTCCAGCACTCGATAGAAGTGGCAAAACTAAGCGCCACGATGTCGGCCGAACTCGGACTCAATCCGAAGGTGGCGAAACGCGCCGGTCTGCTCCACGACATCGGCAAGGTGGCCGAGAACGAGGAAGAGCTTCCGCACGCAATCCTTGGCATGAAAGTCGCTGAGAAATACAAGGAGAAAGCTGATGTGTGCAACGCCATCGGTGCTCACCACGACGAGATTGAAATGGAATCGCTCATCGCGCCTATCGTCCAGGTCTGCGACGCCATTTCCGGCGCACGTCCGGGTGCACGTCGCGAGGTCGTCGAGGCATACATCCAGCGTCTTAATAAGCTCGAAGAGATGGCAATGTCATATTCGGGTGTCGTTAAGACTTACGCAATCCAGGCGGGCCGCGAGCTCCGCGTCATCGTCGGGGCCGACAAGGTCAGTGACAAGGAGGCCGACAGCATCGCATACGACCTCTCACGTCAGATCCAGACCGAGATGACGTATCCGGGACAGATAAAGATCACCGTCATCAGAGAGACAAGGTCGGTGCAGTTCGCGAAGTGATTTTTTTCAAACATCGAAGCCCGGCTCTTGGTAGTCGGGCTTTTTTGTATGTTAAAAGTTCTCATTGCAAGATGGACGCATATTTTAATCGGGATCGAATCTCTCTGTCTCCGCAAGGAAGCACCACGGAAGTGTCATGGCACTTCACAGCGTTTTTTCATCATAGTTTTAATGTGAATTGTGCGTAAAAAATCTGTAAAAAAATTGTCGCTCGCTCGAAAAAGTTGTTATCTTTGCAAGTTCGGTGAAGAAGATGTTTGTGATGATTGATATGTTGTAAATGCTTGGTTATCAAGTTTGACAGGCAAAAAGAGAATAATTGAATTGATTGCTGACAATCCGCAAACTTCGGCAAGTGAGATTTTGAAAGTGGCGGAAATGGAAGAGATTGAATTATGAAAAACATACATTCATTGATTTGTTCGCATAATACAAGAAAGGAAAATTCAGAATAAATTAGACCATAAAGGAAACAACAAACAATGGCTGAACAGGGTTTAAAGAATATCACCATAACGGACGCGGATTACAAGGAGTGGATTCGCGACCTGTCTGTACGGTACAGAAACAGCCAGATCAAGGCGGCGGTGAAGGTTAACCAGGAAGCTTTGATTTTCTATTGGAGCCTCGGACGTGACATCGTCAACCTTCAGGCAGAAAGCAAATGGGGCAGCAAGTTGCTCAAAAACCTTAGCGAAGACCTGAAGAAGGCGTTGCCGGATGTGGGATGCTTCTCTGAGACGAATCTTCTCTACATGAAGAACTTCTATCTCCTTTATCAGCCAATTACTCCCCAACTTGAGGAACAATTAGTTGAGTCGCGCCAAATAACTCCCCAAGTTGGGGAGCAAATAGTCGTGAACATCTTCTCAATTCCATGGGGACACCACAAACTCTTGATTGACAAGTACAAGAATCACCCTGAAAAGGCGTTGTTCTTCGTTCGCAAGACGATAGAAAACGGTTGGAGCCGTGCCATGCTACTCAACTTCATCGACACCGACCTCTACGAGCGCGACAGCAAGGCACAGAATAACTTCCAGCATACTTTGCCCGAATCTATGAGCGACCTTGCCAAGGAGATAACCAAGGATCCCTACAACTTTGCTTTTGCCGGCATCACGGGTGAACACAATGAACGTTTGCTCAAGAAAGCCCTCCTCAAGAACATCACCGAATTTCTTGTGGAACTTGGAACTGGATTTGCGTATGTGGGCAAGGAATATCGTTTGCAGATTGGTACAAAGGAAAAATTCATAGATTTGCTCTTTTTTCACATCCCACTGAATTGCTATGTGGTGATAGAAGTTAAGATTGGCGAATTTGACGCACCAGATGTTGGACAATTGGGAACGTACGTTGTGGCTTGCAACCATATTTTAAAGCAGGAATGCCATAATCCAACTATCGGACTGCTTATTTGCAAAAACAAAGACAATCTCTTGGCGCAATATGCACTTGAATCGAGCAGTCAACCGATTGGCATTTCGGAGTTTGAGTTGGAAAAACTCTATCCAACCCAAGTGGAAGGTATGATACCTACCATTGAGGAGATTGAAGATAAACTTGCCGATAGGATGGAAAAAGAAAACATAAAGGAAGGATAAGTTATGAAAAAGAAAAAATATACATTTATCGATTTGTTCGCGGAAGTGCGAAAATGGGAAATGATTTTTAAGTATTAAAATATAAAAAAGAAATGCCACAAAGAAACCTTTGGACACGTGAAGAACTGATAGTGACGCTGGCGCTCTACTTCCAGCTGCCGTTTGGGCGATTGAACCACGGCACGCCCGAAGTGAAGCAGTTGGCGGCATTGATTGGGCGTACCGACAACTCGGTGGCGTTGCGGCTGGTGAACTTTGCTGCCTGTGACCCATACATTTTGGCAACAGGACGGCACGGAATGCCGGGAGGTGAGAGTGTATGCCAACCCATTTGGGATGAATTTGCAAACAACAAGGAACAACTTTTTGTGGAGGCGGAGCGCATTAAGGCACAATTGCTGAAACAACCCATTGAGCAGACATTGCACATTACCGCCAAAGACCTTGTTGGCACTACTCGCGAGGCCGTGGTTAGACAGCGAGTGAACCAAAATGTTTTCCGCTCTATGATTTTAGCCAACTACAACAGCACTTGCGCCATAACCGGCATTACGGTTCCCGAATTGTTGGTGGCGAGCCACATTGTGCCGTGGGCGGAAAACGAGCAGGAACGTCTGAATCCCGAAAACGGAATCTGTCTCTCTTCTCTGTACGACAAGGCCTTCGACTGCGGACTGATTTCCATTGACACGGATTACAGCATTCTGCTGTCTGAAAAATTGAAAACATACTCGAAATGTGACTTTTACGAACAACATTTCGCAGCAATAGAAAATAAAAAAATCTCCCTGCCCGAAGAACACCTGCCGAACAAGCGGTTTTTGGAGTGGCATCTGGAGCGAGTGTTTGAAAAGTAAAAAGATAAAAATATATGGCTATAAAAGAATTTCATTTGTTTGCAGGAATTGGAGGCGGTATTTATGGCGGCCAGTTGTTGGGACATAAATGCTGCGGAAGCGTTGAAATTGATAATTATTGTAATAAAGTATTAGAACAGAGGCAGAAGGACGGTTGGATGGAGAAATTTCCGATTTATACAGATATTAAGACGTTAAATGGCGGTGACTTTTCAGGGACTTTCGACATCCTTTGTGGAGGATTCCCTTGTCAAGCATTCAGCTATGCTGCGCACGGAAAAAATCTTGCTGAAAAAAATTTATGGCCAGAAATGTTCAGATTTGTTAAGGAATCAAATGCCCCCATCGTTTTCGGCGAAAATGTTACAATTGAAGCTATAGAAGGAGCTGCAAGTGATTTGAAAAGTATCGGCTATAATGTTGAACGATGTAGACTAGCTTGTATGGATATTGGAGCTGATCACAAGAGGCCACGTTTTTGGCTATTGGCTGTAAAAGATATGACTGTCTTCGAAAAAGTTGCACATCATATTGAACAACTTTCTCAATTCACTTCTGCTTTTTGGGAAGAAAATCCAAACGATTTGGTCTATCCTTCAGAAGTCCCCGTCTTGGCACCTCAGAAACGAGGTGTTGGAAATGCACAGGCTCCTATCGCAGCTGCAATAGCTTTTCGTGTTTTGGTTAATAGGCATTTGTACCATAAGTTTGATACAGTGAATCCTAATGAAGAAGAAATAAAAACTGTTTTTAACAAAGTCGAAACATGGATACACAAATTAGACCCTTCGGACCCCATTTATATTCATACTCCGACAACAATGGGTAATTATCATTACAAATCTATGATGAAACACCCTTCATGTGCTAAGTACGTTAAAGTTTTTGGAAAACCAACAGCTCTTCATGCAGAATACTTGATGGGATTCCCAATAGGAGCTTCCTCTCCTTTTTCATTAAGTAAGGACAATTATATAAAATGGATTAATCAAGTTTATAAAAACAAGTAAGATGGATAAGCAAATAGAAAAAATTTTCCAAAATTCAAGTAATGATAAACATTATTCTCCTAATACGTATTCTGAAATACCTATAGGTAAAACCAATTTGAATATAACTTCAGGACAAAATGCGAATTGGACTTATGCCAATTTTTTTATCCAAAATGATGTTGATACTGTTACGGATTTTAAGATAAATGAAGGGCAATATGTAATACTTAACGTAAATGGAAGTTGGACATTATATGATTTTGAAAAAAAAATCATTGCCTCTGGCTTGAACGAGATTGAAGAGTTTGTAAAAAAAGTGGTTAAAGCTGAAACAAATAGATTAAAGTTATTGTCATCCACTACCCATTCAAAAAATAATTCCCCTCTCCAAACCATCTTCTACGGCGCGCCCGGCACAGGAAAATCACACAAGGTGAAAGAAGTGACAGACACCTTGCCCAAGAGCGATGTTTTCCGCACTACTTTCCACCCGGATTCCGATTACTCAACCTTTGTGGGTTGCTACAAGCCCAAGATGGTGAAAGCACCTATCAGAGATGGCAGCGGACACGAAATAACAACAGCTTGCGAAGACGAGAAGAAACGCATTGCCTACGAATACGAACCGCAGGCATTCCTAAAAGCTTACGTACGTGCTTACGAAACCAGCGAGCCTGTTTTTCTAGTCGTTGAGGAAATCAACCGTGGCAATTGTGCACAAATCTTCGGTGATATGTTCCAATTGTTGGATAGGAGCGAAAGTGGCGAATCAGATTATGCCATCAAGCCCGAAACGGCTATCCAAGAGTTCCTTAATGAAAAACTGAAAGATTGCGACATTGCGGATGAAACCGTCAAATCGGGTGAAGAGATGCGTCTGCCTGCAAACTTCCACATCTGGGCCACCATGAACACCAGCGACCAGAGCCTGTTCCCAATCGACTCGGCTTTCAAACGCCGTTGGGATTGGGAGTATGTGCCAATCAAGAGAGCCGATAAGGAGCCGGAAAAGGAATGGATTATAAAGGTAACGCACGATGGCAAAACCTATTGGTGCTATTGGTGGGAATTTCTTGAGGCCATTAACCACCAGATTGAAGAAACCACTCATTCCGAAGACAAACAGTTGGGCTATTTCTTCGCAAAGCCAAAGGCTGGAGAAAACTTTATTTCAACAGACACTTTTGTGAATAAAGTGATTTTCTACTTGTGGAACGATGTGTTTAAGGACGAAGACAGTGCTGTGTTCCAATACGATAACAACAAGGTGGAAGATGTATCTATCAATCGTTCCGGCACAATGTATTTCCGCCATTTTATGGAGAATAAAGATGAAATGATTCATTATTTCATCAATCAACTCTTTGCAATGGGCAAAGACAGTACTCCTGTTGTGCCAATAGATTATCTCAAAAACGACGCTGATTCAAAAGTGATTGAGCATCTGCCAAAGATGAGAGAGGGTGACCCCGTAAAGTTAGATGATGAGGCAGTTGATGAAGAAACTGCTGAAGATAATGGGATTAGTGTTAGAAAATCAGATAATATAGATAAAATTGTTTTTTCAATACCTGAGTATAAGAAAATGTCAGAAAAACTAACTCAAGCATTGAAAGGTAATGTATTCAAATATTCAAAAAATTCAATGGATATGAAAATGGGGGATATGCCAATAAGTTATGCAAGATTGTCTATGGCATATTCATCTAAGAAAACAGATATAAAACTATACATTCCATCAAAGTCGGCTTATAATCAAAGCATAGAATGCTATAAATATATGAATTCAAAAGGAGTTGAAGATATTATAGCTGAAGTATCAGAAAGAAACAACCTTGAGTATGAATTAATATCAAAAGATATTGCAGAGAATAAGGTTTTAGGATGGAGAATAAAGTACCCAATGACATTCTCAGAATCAGCCGATAACATAATGGATGGAGATGTTACTAAAATTGTAGAAATCGTAAAAGAACTACAAGAAAAAATAACCCCGATAATGAATGAATTTTCTAAAAATGGGAAGTAACGCAGTGCTGAAATGAAACTCTTAATAGAGGGATATCCATATAAAAACCACAAGCCAGGCAGTTTGGGGTATAATGCCTTAAAAGGTCTGGTGAACGATATTGAGTTGGAGAGCAGCAACCCGGTATCGGTGTCGTATGTGGGGTACTTCTATAGCAAAACGTGCAACGATGTGGTGTTTTGCCTGCCCAAAGTTGTGCTTACCGGAGGTAAAAAAGATGGCGAGGACGAGACTGTTTTCGGCTTTTCGCCAGAGAAACTGATTGATTTTGAAAAGTTGATTGATGCGGACAAGCAGGACGATGGAAAAGAAAAGACCGATGAAATCAAGAAGTTCCTGTCGGAGCTTGCCATTTGGATATATCGCACCATTGCAGTGTATCACACCAATTACCCCGACAGTCAGATTCTGAAAACCGAGCAGTACAACACCAACAGCGGTGGCAAGAAAAGCAAGTTCCACACCTTGTTCGACATCATCATCGCCTTGCGTGATTTCAACAAGGAGAACCAGAACTATTTTTCGTTCATAGCACGCAACCAGCATTCGGGCAACAACAAGATACAATGGTCGAAGACCATATCTAAAAGCCAAGCGGTCATTCAGGATGGAGTGCCCGTGTATCTCAATCCTGTGAACAAGAAAAAAGAAATCAATTTCGACGAAGAACTGCTTGTCATCTATTTTTCAATTCTCAAATACATCCACAAGACCTATGGATTCAGGTTCAATACGGATTTGAACTATCCGCTTATTGAGGGTGCGAAATTTGAAGCCTACCGCAAAGGGAAAGGCACCCGCCGCTTGAAAGCAATCAAGTACAAGTATTTCTCCGACAAGGATCTGCGCCTTTGGAACCTGTGTTATGCTTTTTTTGATGTCACGCACGACATCGCCATCAATATGGCTCGTCAGGACTTTATGCTGGTCGATGATTTCCAAATCGTGTTTGAGCGTGTGATTGACGATTTGCTTGGTGATAAGGTTTTTGACAAAAAAGCTAAGAACCAGGCCGACGGAAAGAATATCGATCACTTGTACAAAGGGTCGAGCCTGTTGGCGCAAACTAATGGATTGGAGACTTATTACATTGCCGACAGCAAGTATTACAAACGTAGCGAACGTGCAACCAACGAGGGAGAAACGGAGAGTTACACGGCATTGCACGGCACGTCTATTCCGAAGCAGTTCACATACGCCCGAAATCTTATACAATGGAACTTGGATTTGTTTTTGAAAGATGACAAAAACAATGGTGAGATTCAGCTTCGTCCTGATGAATTGACCGAAGGCTACAATGTGATACCGAACTTCTTTATCAGCGCGTTAATCCCCGATAATGAAAACAAGTTCAACTTTAAAAATGACGACATAAAAGCACAAGGTCAAATCGATTTCAGTCGTCAGTTTGAAAATCGCCTGTTTGACCGCGACACACTTTTGCTTTGTCATTATGATGTAAATTTCCTGTTTGTGGTGTCGCTTTATGGCCGCAACAACCAAAGTGCACAAAGCGCATGGAAAACAAATGTCCGTACTGAATTCCGAAAGAAGATACAGGGAACATTAGATCAGCTTTATGAATTCTATGTGCTGACCCCCAAAATTGGTCAAAACTGCTATCAATTTGTAAAAGACAACTTTCACCAACTCAATGGTAAGCTATACCGTCCAAAGTCTGACAGCGACTGTTTGATATTGGCATTGCTGAAACAAGATGCCTTTACAAAAGATGAGCTTTTGAAAAAAACACTTGATTCATCAGCGAAAAGTTTGCAAAAAGAGTTGGGCGGCAATGATGGTATAAAATCAGCATTGGGCGGGTATTTTGATGGAACAGATGAAGCGGTTGAACTAAAGGAAGATGCGTTGGCGGATAAATTCATCAGAGAAAACGAAAAGACGGATAAAGGTTTGTTGAAGGAAATGCCGTCAATAGATGGGGAAGTTGTATTGGTGAACTATGCCGATAAAGAACATAAAAAGTTGTATGTAGATAAGGAATTGTGTTATGTGCGTGCAGGAGATTCCAATGGCGCAATTCATTTGCCGTCATTAGGCAAAGAACCTAAGTATCTGCTGTTGCATAGCAATAAAGTAGAATCTGCGGAAATGTATGAACTGAAACAGATTGGTGCAAGAATCTACACTAAAGGACAATTGGAGGATAAGGGTTTCTCGCCATCGCAAGACGGCATTTATTTGGTTTACGAATTAAAGAATAATAGCCAAGTTGCATTGGACGGCATTGATACAGATGCATTGATAAATCGAGGTAAGGCAACACAACTTCCACATTTTGAAATAATTCAGAAAAAGCAAAATGCCATTCAAAAAGTTTGAGTTCACTTTTATTGCTGTCCGATAAAACTTTTTATTGAGGTCGAAAAAGAAGGTCTGATTTCGGTTTGTAAAGTCAGCTTTTGGGTTGTTTTTGCTGCGCGAACAAAAATGGAAATAGCATGGGCGAAAGTACACAATCTCTTCAACAGTCCCGAGAAAGTGCGAGATGTTGTCCTTGCCGATAAATTTCAAACAAACAAAAAATCCCGCCGGGAATCGCTTCCCGACGGGACAAAAAAGTGGTTGACGTATTATAATTATCTGATGACAATCTTGTTCGATTTCTCTGTCTTGCCGTTGACGACCAAGTTGTAGAAATAAACGCCGCTGCTGAGGTCGCTGACGTTCATGCTGAGCTTGCCGCTCATGCCGTTGAGGTCGTTTCTCATCACTTCCTGGCCCATCATGTTGCAGATTACAACCATGGCTTTGCCGTTGACGTTGTAGTCGAAGTTGACGACGTCGGTGGCCGGTGTCGGATATGCGCTGATGACGTTCTGTGCCGAGACTTCCGCCACATCATAGAGTGAATACTTGAAGATGACGTTGATGACGAATTTCTCATCCGGGTTGGCTGCGTTCCATAATTCGAATGTCACGCTCTGCTCCTGGCCGAGAACCGTCGTGTAATCATCAGCCATGTAGTGGCCGCTGAATAACATGAGATTGCCGGCTAACATTTCTTCAGGACTGGTCTCTTGAACACCTGTTGAAGGAGCGAGGCATTGTCCAAAGCAGAGCCATGTTGATGTGCCCTCGACAATAGGATCATTTGGAGTTTTCTTTGCGACGACTCTCATGTTCTCGTTGGCTGTGACGTCGAATTCTATCTGCATCTCGCCGCCAATTTCTCCCCAAAGCTCCGAGCCGTCTCCGAAGACAAAGTATGTCGCTCCGTTTTCAACGACATTGCCTGTCTCTTTTTCTGTTACTGTGATGTTTTGTGCTGATGCCGCGAACATCGCAAGCACCATTGTCAATGAAAGTAAAAGTTTCTTCATAAGTGTTTGAATTTAAAGTTGTTATTTCATTTTTTTATTTCACGATATTTGCGATCATCTCGTCGCTTGCGATGTTAGGCATTGTGACTTTGAGTCTCGGTTCAACCTCCATGGCGCGTCTGATGGCGAACATGGCCGGTTCGTTGCGTGCCCAGCTTCTTCTCGCGATGCCGTTGTTGACGTCCCAGTGCAGCATGCAGTGCAGCCGTCTGTCGGCCTCCGGTGTGCCGTCGAGGACCATGCCGAAGCCTCCGTTGATGACTTCGCCCCAGCCCACGCCGCCTCCGTTGTGGATGCTGACCCATGTGGCGCCGCGGAATCCGTCGCCGATGACGTTCTGTATCGCCATGTCGGCGGTGAAGCTCGAACCATCGTAGATGTTCGATGTCTCACGGAACGGCGAGTCGGTGCCCGACACGTCGTGGTGGTCGCGGCCCAGCACCACCGGCGCGCTCAGCCTGCCGTCGGCGATGGCCCTGTTGAACTCAGCCGCGATCTTCGTGCGCCCTTCGCAGTCGGCGTAGAGGATGCGTGCCTGCGAGCCGACGACCAAATGGTTGGCCTGTGCACCCTTGATCCACTGTATGTTGTCGTGCATCTGCTGCTGGATCTCCTTCGGCGACGACTTCGCGATGTCTTCGAGGACCTTGCACGCGATCTCGTCGGTGACGGCGAGGTCTTCCGGCTTGCCCGACGTGCAGACCCATCTGAACGGGCCGAAGCCGTAGTCGAAATACATCGGCCCCATGATGTCCTGGACGTATGACGGATAGCGGAACTTGCCGTCTTTCATGATGTCGGCGCCGGCGCGGCTGCTCTCAAGCAGGAACGCGTTGCCGTAGTCGAAGAAGTACATGCCTTTGGCAGTGAGTTTGTTGACTGCCGCCACGTGACGGCGCAGCGACGCATAGACCGCCTCCTTGAACCTCTCCGGCTCTTCGGCCATCATGCGTTTCGACTCCTCGAACGAATATCCGACAGGGTAGTAGCCGCCCGCGAACGGGTTGTGCAACGAGGTCTGGTCGGAGCCGAGATCAACGCGGATGCCTTTCGCCGCGGCATATTCCCAGAGGTCAACGACGTTGCCTTGGTATGCGAACGAACGTGCGATTTTCTTTTCAATGGCTTCGTTCACCTTCACGAACAGCTCGTCTAAGTTCTCGTGAATCTCATCGACCCAGCCTTGGTTGTAGCGTTTCAGTGCTGCCGACGGGTTGATTTCCGCCGTGATGGAGACGACGCCAGCGATGTTGCCGGCCTTAGGTTGTGCGCCCGACATGCCGCCGAGACCCGCCGTGATGAACAGCTTGCCAGCCGGCGTGCCGCCCTGCTTGCGCGACGCGTTCAGCACCGTGATCGTGGTGCCGTGGACGATGCCCTGCGGCCCGATGTACATGTACGAGCCTGCCGTCATCTGTCCGTATTGTGTCACGCCGAGCGCGTTGAAACGCTCCCAGTCGTCTGGTTTTGAATAGTTTGGAATCATCATGCCGTTTGTCACGATGACGCGCGGCGCTTCTTTATGCGACGGGAACAGCCCCATCGGATGGCCTGAATACATGACGAGAGTCTGCTCGTCGGTCATGTTGGCCAAATATTGCATCACGAGGCGGTACTGCGCCCAGTTCTGGAAGATGGCGCCGTTGCCGCCGTAGATGATGAGCTCGTGCGGATGCTGCGCCACAGCCGGGTCTAAGTTGTTCTGTATCATCAGCATGATGGCTGCGGCCTGACGGCATTTCGCCGGATATTCGTCAATCGGACGGGCGTACATCGCGTTTGAAGGACGGAAACGGTACATGTAGATGCGGCCGTATTTCTCCAATTCCTCGTAAAACTCCGGCGCGAGCTGGGCGTGAAGCCTCTCCGGGAAATAACGGAGAGCGTTCTTCAACGCCAACCGTTTCTGTTCTTTCGTCAAAATGTCTTTGCGTTTCGGCGCATGATTGATGTTCTTGTCGTATTCTTTCACTTCAGGCAGCTGCTCGGGAATGCCTGCAAGTATTTCTTTTTGAAAATCATTCATTTGCATATATTTAATAATATTTTTTCAAGTTTTTTTGACCTGCAAAGTTAATAATTTTCTAACTTTGCAGCCTTATTTATTTCAAAATGGAGAAAAATAATTTTTTCAAACTCGCATTGGCTTTATTGACAGCCATTTTCTTATCAGGAAAAATAAATGCTCAATCATTTGTAAATGAATCATTTGCAAATAAAATAGGTAAAAATTTCATTGAATTGAAGACGGGTAAATCCGACGTTCAGCTCAAAGTTTTCCATGTTGAGAACGATGCTGACGGCAATCCGGCGTTGTACATCTTCAATGTCGAAGGCGGCGGCTTCGTCATCGTCTCGGCTTCCAAGAACCTGAATCCTATTATGGCTTATTCCGACGAGAACTCTTATGAGGGTGAGATCCCGGAGACGGCGAGATATTTCATCGACAACTACCGCGAGAACGTGGAATATTATAATAAGGTGAACCGTGCGGCTGACGATAATGTGGCTGTGATGTGGAAGTCGTTGGAAGACAAAGTGTTGCCGGCGGCGAAAAACACCAATGTCGTCGATCCGCTTATCCAGACGCGATGGAATCAGGACTGTTATTACAATGCATTGGCGCCTTCGACGGGCGGCGGCTGGTGGGGCGGCGGCCCGTGCGGACACTGCTATGCGGGCTGCGTGGCGTGCGCCATGTCGCAGGTGATGAAATTCTGGAACCACCCGGCGCAGGGCAGAGGCTCGCACTCGTATGTGCACCACGACTACGGCACACAGTCGGCGAACTTCGGCGCCACCACTTACGACTGGGACAACATGCCCAACGAGATATGGAGCGACAACATCGCCATCGCTACTCTGATGTATCACTGCGGCGTGAGCGTCAACATGGACTTCGGCCCTGACGGCAGCGGGGCGCAGTCGCATGACGTCGAGACGGCAATGCGCAAATATTTCGGCTACTGCTCGGCGACATACAAGGAACGTACACAATACAGTGAGGATGAATGGATTGCGATGCTGAAGAGCGACCTCGACAAAGGTCATCCGATGTATTTCTCCGGCTCCGGCGAACCGGGCGGACACGCCATAGTGTGCGACGGCTACGACGAACGCGACTATTTCAGCTTCAACCTCGGATGGAGCGGCTCCGGAAACGGCTTCTACGACATCAACGATGTGGCGGGCTTCAACCAGAACGAGGCTGTCGTGATGAACATCGTCCCGCTGGCAATCAACTCCGACGCCAACGGCATCATCTACGTCTCCGCCGACGGCACCGGCGACGGCTCCTCATGGGACAACGCCACGAAACACCTCGAATTCGCGTCGTCTGTCGCCACCGAGGTCTCCAACCAGATCTGGGTGAAAAGCGGCACGTACTACGGCGACCTCGAGAACAACAACGGCGCGTTCACCATCTACGACAACAACAGGATCTACGGCGGCTTCACCGGCAACGAGCCGGCCGACTTCGACCTTGACGACCGTGACCTCGAAGCTAACCCCACCATCCTCGACGGAATGAACCAACGCCGCGTCGTGTTCCAGTCGGACCACTTCCAGAACGCCGCCTATTCCATCTGGGACGGGTTCACCATCCAGAACGGCAATTGCGGCGCGGGCGCGGGCGCGTATCTCTGCTCCAACAGCCGCTTCGTGAATTGTAAGTTCCTGAACAACACAGCCACAGGCTTCGGCGGCGGCGTGTATGTCATCTCGGCTTATTATGAGAACGCAACGGTGAAATTCGAGAACTGCACCTTTGAGAACAACAGCGGCTCCATGGGCGGCGGCATCTGCGACATGCTCGGAATCACCATGCTCAACTGCGACTTCCGCAACAACTCGGCGAGCACCAAAGGCGGCGCGTATTATGTCTATACCAACAAACAGCCGAAAATGACGAACTGCATCTTCGCGAAGAACTCCGCCAAGGAAGCCGGCGCAATCTACAACCGAGGCAAGTTTACCATGATCAACTGCGACGTCGTTGACAATGAAGCTGTTGAGACCTGCGGCGGACTGCATAACGACAACCACTACAGCAGGATTTACAACAGCATCTTCTGGGGCAACAAAGCTAACGGCGTCGCCGACCAGATTGACGGCGACTCCAAGTTCTACTATTGCGCCGTGCAGGGCGGCTTCGACGGCGAACACATGATTACAATCGACAACCCGTGTTTCACCGATGCTGAAAACGGCGACTACAGCCTCGCGGCGAACTCGCCTCTGATCGACAGCGGTGACAAATCTGTCACTGGCGTGGCTGGCCCGGATATCCTTGGAAACCAACGCATCATCGGGCCGCAGATCGACCTCGGTGCCATCGAATACCAGGGAATCGCAGGATTTGAAGAGTTGTCCGAGAAGTCATTCGTGATATATCCCAATCCTGTCAGTGATGTGATAAACATTGAACTCGGCGATGCGACAGCAGATGTAGAAGTGTTCGACTGTCTCGGCCAGGTCGTACGCCACTTTGCCGGAATGACAGGAAGCGTGCAGGTGAACGTCGCCGGCCTCGACGCAGGAGTGTATCTCGTCAGTGTCGGCAATAGGTTTGAGAAGGTGATTAAGCGTTAAAAGCGGGTGGTGGAGACGGGCAGCAGCGCGTTTTGTAATTTTACTCTGGTTTTGAATTATTTCATGCGAAGGCAATGAAAAGTCTGCGTTCGATTTGTGGAATTTGGTTGCTGACCGACTGTGTGAAGTCGAGCAGCCTAATGTTGTCACAATGGGTTTAAAGTATCGAAATCATTTTACTGTCAAGTTATACGGAGTGCATAGGTTGGTATGAGCAATCATGGATAAACTTCGGCGTGAATTTCATCCTATGTTGAAAAATTACGTTCGGCGCGTCGCTTTCTCGAAAATAATATGTAACTTTGCAACGGTAAAAATTAAAGCTTCTTAATGAATAATTTGGTGTAAATTTAAGGGTAAAAAGAAGAATATGAAAATAAGAACTACAATCGCAGTCATTCTGGCGTTCGTCGCCGTTTCGGTAAACGGTCAGACGAGACAGAACAACTTTGAGATTTCAAAAAGCATCGACATATACAATAATGTGTTGAGGGTGCTTAACATGTATTATGTTGACGAGATCAACCCATCGGAGCTGAACCAGAACGCCATCGACGCGATGCTCGAAGACCTCGACCCATACACCGTCTTCATTCCTGAGGAACACATTGAGGACGTGAAGCTCATGACCACCGGCGAATACGGCGGCATCGGCTCGACGATACAGTATTTCGAAGGCAAGACGCAGATCGCCGACCCATACGAAGGCTTCCCTGCACAGAAGGCAGGTCTTCTCCCTGGCGATGTCTTCCTCGAAGTCAACGGAGTGGATGTCACAGGCAAGAAGTCGGACGAGATCAGCGAGCTGCTGAAAGGCACGCCAGGGACGACCGTCAGACTCAAGATGCAACGCTACGGCGAGACGGAACCCGTGGTTAAAGAGTTGAAACGCGAGAAGATAAAAATCGACAACATCCCTTATTCCACGGTCTTCGACAACGGCATCGGCTACGCGATACTCTCACAGTTCACGAAAGACTGCGCGAAAGAACTCAAGGACGTGTTTCTCGACATGAAGAAAAACCATGACCTGAAAGGCTTCATCATCGACCTCAGAGGCAACGGCGGCGGACTTCTCAACGAGGCCGTTGACATCGTGAACATGTTCGTGCCAAGAAATAAACTCGTCGTATATACAAAAGGCAAAGTGTCGCAGCAGAACAGCAACTATTTCACACAGAATGAACCTGTTGACCTTGACATCCCGCTTGTCATCTTGGTCAACGGAAGCAGTGCGTCTGCGTCGGAGATCCTCTCCGGCTCGATCCAGGATTTCGACAGAGGTGTCATCGTGGGGCAACGCACATTCGGGAAGGGGTTGGTGCAGAATATTTTGCCGATAAGCTACAACACGCAGATGAAGGTGACGGTGGCGCATTATTACATCCCGAGCAACCGTTGCATTCAGGAGATCGACTATGCGAAGAGACGCAAAGGCATCGCCAACGACACGCTGCCGAAGAACGACTCCCTCGGCCCGCAGTTTCACACCGCCAACGGCCGCGTGGTGTATGAAGGCCACGGCATCACCCCAGACGTCAAGATTGAACCGGAGATGATGTCAATAATCGCGACACACCTCTTCGCCAAGAATCTGTTCTTCAAATATGCCAACAAATTCCGCAGCGAACACAAATCCATAAAAAGCCCACTTGAGTTCAAAATCAGTGATGAGGTGTATCAAGACTTCATGCAATTCGTTAAAGATGAAGGTTTTACATTTACTTCCGAGACCGAGAAAGCCATCAATGACATAAAAGAACTCGCGAAGTTGGAGGGCTATCTCACCGAGATAGAGCCTTATTTCAATGATGCGAAGACACGCATCGAGGCGGAGAAGGAGAAAGACCTCATCGACAACAGAGAAGAGATTGAGGATCTTCTGAGGGAGGAAATCGTCGCACGCTACTACTATCAGAAAGGACGCATTATCAGTGCATTACAGAAAGACCCCGAACTTGAACGCGCTTTTCAGGTGATTCTCAACGGAGAGTACAAGAAAATCCTGAACGGCGAGGAATTTTAGTTGGGTGTCAATAGAGGAGAATTTAGGAATGCTGGCGCACGAGTTGTTTTGTGCGCCAGCTGTAATATTTACCAGTTCAGGATTTTCCTGAAGTCGTAGTCTTCGGGGTTCTCCACGAACTTCCGCGCAGTCTCATAGTCGGTGGGTGTGATGTATTGCAGGCATTCGCTGAACACGAGGCGTGCCTTGCCGCCGTCCATGTTCACGAGACGTGGCTTCACCTTGCCGTTCTCGTCTTCCACGTCCTTGAGATACAGCGGTTTGATGTCACCGACATGGTCGGCGGTCACCATGGCGCCGCTGATGCCCTGGTCGTAAAGTTTCTTCACGCCGTAGCCGAGAATGGAGCAGTAGTAAGGGTCGAAGGCGCAGGGATCGACACAGCGGA
>X431_Quagga__coassemble_62_pt1 | contig 24718 bp, 17 predicted proteins | sample X431_Quagga__metabat2_low_PE_006 | metagenome-assembled genome bin X431_Quagga
GCAGCAATGGCGTAAACCACGTTGAGGTCAGTCGCGGGATAGTTTTTCGCGATGTTCAGGATTTCATCAATGACGGTCGTGACAGGGTCGAGGCGGTGAGCCTTGTCGAAATTCTCATAGCGAGGCAGAATCTCCCTTTCGATATAAGATTTCAGAGATGAATTTACAGAGTCCATTTTTCAAAATTTAAATGCAAAAGTACGAATTAATTGAACGTTTTGTCAATAATTATCATCAGAAAAATCAATCACTTCCGGCAGCAGCAGCGAGTCGGGCGCACCTTGTTCAATCAGTGTCTCATTGTATCTCTTTCGGTTACGGAGCATTTTGCGTTTCAACCTTTCGTTTTTGTTAAAATGTTTGTAAATCAACGAGACAGGATTGATAACTGACGCCGGCGGCTGCTTGACGGGCTTCCTGTTCAAAATTCTCGGGTCAACGGTTTTTGTGACATGAGGTATGGCAAAAGGTTGTTTTATCGGCATTTTCGCTATGATTTCATTGATTGCCGCCCTGTCCAAATACGGGTAAACATCGACTTCATCAAGAACAACAACAGTCCTTTTCATTTTTATTATCAATTCTTTATCAGAAACACTATCATGATCAATAATGAAATCGCCGTTTTCAAAGCCCACGCAACTCACCCACAAAGTGTCGGTTTTCTTCAACATCATCGAGAAAATCCCGTCGGCGTCCGCGATTGTGCCGTAAAGCGATGTCTTGCTGATTATGTGAGCGTTGGGAACCGGTTGCAGACTGTCTTCAGAAACGATTCTGCCTTTCACCAAAGAAAAACCATCCTGCCCGTGCAAACAAATCACACAGAGAAACAATATCGCAAAAAAGGCAGTTCTTTTCATCATTTTGCTCGTTAACAAGAACTTAACGAATGAACTTCGTTTTTATTATCTTGAAATAGTACCGATGCAATAATACGAAATTATTTAACATTTAATGATTGATAAAACCTTCAAACTGCACATTTAATCACCTTAAATTTTTGAAAAATTTTCTTGCATTTTAATTTTTTCATTTCTACTTTTGCAGAAATTTTCACGGAAAAATTGATAACTATTACTGCAATTAAACCTTTAAATTAAAATGTATAAAATCACCTCACACCCCATCCTCGACATCGCCGAGAGCGAGAGCGTCGAGTTCACTTTCAACGGGAAGACAGTCAGTGGCCGTAAAGGCTACACCATCGCCGCCGCCCTGCATCAGGCGGGATTTCCAATACACAGCCACAGCATCGACGGCCGCGTGCGCTCGCTCGAATGCGGCATAGGCAAATGCGGCGCCTGCGAGATGCTCGTCGACGGCAAGATACGCCGTATCTGCGTCACCTTGGTTGACGGCGTGAAAGAAGTCCGCGAGATCCCGAAGGACCACCAGCCGGAGACAAGCGACAACGCCCAGACCGAAGTGAAGATCTACAAGACCACCGTCGCCATCATCGGCGCAGGCCCCGCCGGTCTCGCCTGCCGCGAACAACTCAACAAACTCGGCATCCCGAACATCGTCATCGACAACAACGCCAAGATCGGCGGACAGTTCAACATGCAGACACACCAGTTCTTCTTCTTCGAGAAAGAAAAGAAATTCGGCGGCATGCGCGGCTTTGACATCGCCAAGACACTCGCCGGCGACAACCACGAAGGCATCCTGCTCAACAACATGGTGTGGGACATCCTCGAAGGACGGCGTGTGGGCATCAAAAATATTGTCACTCAAGAGATTGCATACGTCGATGCAGAACATATCGTGGTGGCGACAGGCGCGCTGCCGTTCATGCCGACGTTTGAAAACGACGACCTCCCCGGCGTCTATACCGCCGCCGTCTTCCAGAAGATGATGAACCAGGAGCACACGCTCCTCGGCAAAAAGGTCCTTACCGTCGGCGCGGGCAACATCGGCTACCTCACTTCTTATCAGGGGATGCAGGCCGGAGCGCATATCAGAGCCATCATCGAAGGCATGGACCACGAGGGCGGATTCCCTGTGCAGGCCAACCGCGTGCGTCGTCTCGGCATCCCGATCATGACATCACACGTGCTGCTGAAAGCCATCCCGAACGAAGACCACACCGGCATCGTCGGAGCCGTCATCGCCGAATGCAAGAACTTCAAACCGATTCCCGGAACGGAAAAGGTAATCGACGACATCGACATTATTAATATATGTACAGGTCTCATCCCCGACAACAGGATGCTGACCAAGGCGAGGAACGTGTTCGGCCTGAACTCCTACGGCGTGGGCGACGCGGTGCGCATCGGCGAAGGCACAAGCGCGGTGCTGCGCGGACGTCAGGCGGCGTTCGAGATCGCGATGAACATGTCGGTGCGCTTCAACTACGACGAATACCTCGATGTTTCAAAGCAATACGTCGAGTCACAGCAGCATCCGGTCAGGGTCATCGAAGAGCCGCGCAAGCCGTCGGCGGAACGCATGACAGCGAAGCCGTTCGTCATGGCCGACTGCCTCTACGGTTTCGCCTGCAACCCGTGCTCGTTCTCATGCCCGCAGGGCGCGATAACGAAGATCAGCACCTCGCTGACACCCGTCATCGACTACGACAAGTGCATCGGCTGCATGCAATGCGTCAACCACTGCCCCGGCCTCGCCATCTTCGGCTACGACCTCAAGAAAAACACACTCTTCCTCCCTGTCGAATACGATGTCCCGGAAGGCGTCGGCGTTTATCTCGTCGATGACAACGGAAAGAAAGTCGGCGAAGGTGTCGTGGAGAAGATTCTGAAGAAGGACAACAAGACCAACGTGGCTCGTGTGAAAGCCGAAAACATTGAAGGCGAGGCACTTACCAACGCACGTGGTTTCATCATAAAAGAGAAATATCCGGAGCCGATAGAGTTCAAGCCGACAACGGAGGTGGAGGCGGAGACATACGTCTGCCACTGCGAAGACGTGAAGTTGGAGGACCTGCTTGAGGTCATCGGCAACCGCAAGTTCATCTCCGTTGACGAACTGAAGCACATCACGCGTCTCGGCATGGGTCCGTGCCGCGGCCGTCGTTGCATCGCGAGGACGAAACAGATCCTGCGCGGCTACGGCATCGAGGTGACAGGCGACAGCACGCCACGCGCACCGATGGCGGCGGCGGTGACACTCGGCGACATCTATAACGAGAAAGCCAAGGAAGTGTTCGTGTTCCCCGACAGCAACAACGTCAAGAGAGAAGAGGTTCGCGTCCTCGTGGCGGGCGGCGGCATGGCAGGCTCGGCACTGTTCAGATATTTCGCCGAGGCGAAGATGAACCCTGTCCTCATCAACTTCGAGCGCGGCTCCACATGGCGCTGCATCGGCGGCGGACGTCCGGCGTTCTCCAACCCCGACATCTCCGACATCGCCAACCACAACCTTGAGATCTTCAAGGAGAACCATGCGAAACACAACATCGGGCTGAAGATGACCCGCTACGTCAACCTCGTCCACGACGAGGCGACATACAAGGCCCTCGACGCATCACGCGCATGGTCGGACGCTTACATGATTGAGAAGAAAGACTTCCAGAAGGAGATCTCCCCGCTCTGGAACATGAACAACAACGCATATTCGCACGCCTTGATCTCCAACGACTGCTGGCAGGCGATACCGGGAAAGACCATCGACTACGTGCGCGGTATCGCCCGTGACCTCGGCGGACGCCTCATGGAAGACTGCGAACTGCTTGAGGTACACAAGAGCGGCGACAAATACGTGGCCTTGGTCAGGACGCACGAGAAACAATACGTCGAGTTCACCTGCGAGCACTTCGTCAACGCGATGGGGCCGGGAGCGGAGAAGTTCACCGACATGCTCGGCATCGACACGCGCCTCTACCCTGTCAAGCACCAGGCGTTCATCACGCGCCGCATCGCCAACCTCGGTGTCAAGGGCGACTCATTAGACATGATCATCGACCGCCGTCATTACAAAGGATTCAGCGCGGTTTACGGACAGCAGTTCGCGCACACCGGACAGATCATCGGCTGCGCCTCGCCCGACTGCGACGCCTACGAAGCCAACAAGAACCTGAAATTCAACAGCAAGGAGTTCTTGCAGGTGGTGAGCGAGATGTTCGCCGACTGGATCCCGAACCTCGCGAGCGTCGGCTTCCACGCTTGCTGGGCCGGCTACTACACCGAGCCGCGTTACATCGTTGACCCAGAGGTCGGTCTGCTCGTCGGACTGCGCGGCCACGGCTTCATGCTCAGCCAGTACCTCGCGAAGATCTATGTCGATAAATATCTCGGCAAACCGGTGCCCGGTTACATGGAAGACCTGAAACTCAGCGGCAACGGCTTGAGCGAGAACGCATTCAAATAGCCTCACGCAAATACGATAATCTCATGCGGAAACAGCAGAGAAATCTGTTGTTTCCGCTGTTTATTTTGATGAAAAATTATTTGATGAGGAAAATAAAAATTATTAAAAGATATTGTTATCTTTGCAGCTGGAAAAATTATAACTTTATTATTATAACTTTATTATAAAATTACAATGTTAAATCCGTTTATCACAAGAGGGTATGTTTCCAAGGAGTATTTTTGTGACCGAGAGAGCGAGACACAAATGCTGATTCAATACATTCAAGGCGGGAACAATGTTGTACTGATGGCGCATCGTCGTATCGGCAAAACCGGATTGATTGAGCACACTTTCGCGCAACCAATTATCAAAGACACCTACCACACTTTCTTTGTGGATATCTATGCCACCAAAAATTACGCCGAGTTTGTCGCCGCTTTAGGCAAGAGCATCCTTCAGTCGCTCAAGCCATCGGGAAAATCGGCTTGGGAGAAATTTTTGTCGGCTGTCAAGTCTTTGCGCCCGAATATCACATATGATGCGATGGGGACTCCATCTCTCGGCGTGTCAATGGATTTGTCTGCGACGGCACCTGTCACGATGGAAGAGATATTTCATTATCTCGCATCAGCCGACAAACCTTGTGTGGTAGCCATTGATGAGTTCCAAACAATCTGTAACTATCCGGAACGAAACATAGAGGCTGAACTTCGCACGTATATTCAGCATTGCGCCAATGTGCAGTTTATTTTCTCGGGAAGTAAAAGGCATCTGATAGGAGAAATGTTCACCAATAGCAACCGTCCATTCTATCAAAGCAGTGCAATGATGGATTTGGGAGCCATTCCGTTGGAGAAATACACTGCCTTCGCGCAGCGTCATTTCGAAAATGCAGGGAAGCACATATCCGAACAAACCATCGCCAATATTTATGAACGATATAACGGAACGACATGGTATATGCAGTTTGTGCTGAACACTTTATTTACCACCACTATAGAAGGCGAAACATGTCTTCCGAAGGATGTAGATGCAGCCATAGATGTGATTCTCTCCCAATTGAACTACAATTATCGCAGCACGCTTTTTTATCTTCCTTCACGGCAGAAAGAGGTGTTGCTTGCCATTTGCAGTGAAGGTGCGGTTAAAAACGTCACCTCGCGTGCATTCACAAGCCGTTACCACCTGTCTGCCAGTGCTGTTCAAGGGGCACTGAAAGGACTTTTAGAAAAGGATTTTATCACCGAAGAGTTCGGGGAGTATTGTGTCTATGACCTTTTCTTTGACGAATGGCTCAAACGTTATGCGTAACACAACAATAAAATACAACACAAAACAACAATTCTCCAACAGAAGAAAAAGCATCTACCATAGAAAGTCAAATTATATCAATTCCGTCCTGTTTTTTGGTGCAAATTTATTAAAATTTACATGTGTTCACTTAATAATGTTCAAAAAAAGAGTACTTTTGCAAAAATTTCCCGCTCATGGACCACAGCATCCTCATCGTTGACGACAACCGCGGCATCCTCTCCGCACTGAAACTCACTCTGAGCCACGACTTCAAGATAATAACAACGCTTTCATCGCCGAAGACGCTCGTCAGCGAACTGTCGGAAAACCAATACGATGTGGTGCTTTTGGACATGAATTTCACCGAAGACACGAACACCGGCAACGAAGGGCTTTTCTGGCTCTCGGAGATAAAAAGACGTTTCGACACCGAAGTCGTCCTTTTCACCGCCTACGCCGACATCGAGCTTGCCGTCACCGGGATAAAACGCGGCGCATACGACTTCATCGTGAAACCCTGGGACAACGGGAAACTCATCAAGACGCTTGTGGATGCGGCGAATCTGACAACAAAGAAACGTGATAAAAACGCAGAGACGCTCCGCAGCGCGTCTCAATGTCGGAATGAAAACGAATCCGGAAACGTGATGTTCTGGGGCGATTCAGCCGCGATGCAGTCACTGCGCCGCCTCGTGGAGAAAGCCGCGCCGAGCGACGCAAGCGTCCTCATCACAGGCGAGAACGGGACAGGCAAAGACCTGCTCGCCAAAGAGATACACGAGCTTTCATTAAGAAAATCAATGCCTTTCGTCGCCGTTGACATGGGTTCGATGCCAGAGACGTTGTTCGAGAGCGAGCTGTTCGGACACGTCAAAGGAGCCTTCACAGACGCCAAGAGCGACCGCGAAGGCAAGTTCGAAGCCGCCGGCAAAGGCACGCTTTTCCTTGACGAAATCGGAAACATCCCGCTGCATCTACAAGCCAAACTGCTCCGCGTACTGCAAAACCGCACCATCACACGCATCGGCGACAACAAAGTAATCCCCGTTGACATACGCCTCGTCTGCGCCACAAACATGGACATCGAGAAAATGGTGAAAGACGGCTCCTTCCGCGAAGACTTATACTACAGAATCAACACGATAAAAATGCAGCTGCCGACATTGCAGCAACGTCGCGAAGACATCATCCCGTTGGCGGAAATATTCATCCAACGTTTTGCAAATCAATATAATAAGACAATAGACGGAATCAGCGATGAGGCGAAGGAGACGCTCATCGACTGCAAATGGGGAGGAAACATACGCGAGTTGCAGAACTGCATCGAGAAAGCGGTGGTGCTTTGCGAAAGCAAGACGCTCCAAAAGTCTGATTTCCAATTGAATTACCTCGAATATTGGGAACCTGAAGAAACGGCAAAAGTTGAAGACAACGCCACGCTCGACGAAATCGAGAGGAACGCCATCCTCAACGTGATGAGAAAATACGACGGCAACCTCACCCTCGTAGCCAAACACTTGAATATCAGCCGCCAGACACTTTACAACAAACTCAACAAATACGGCCTCTGATGCTTAAGAAAGTCATCATATCACTCATCGCGCTCGTCGTTTTCACCTCGGGGACTTTCCTTCTGTTTCTCAATGAGTTATACATCGCGGCATCTTTGGCGACACTTTTGACAATCGGGATTTTCGCCGCACTGATTTATCAATACCAAGAGAACACCAAGAAACTCATTTTCACTCTAAATGCCTTGGAATCAGACGATTTCGCCTTTCATTTCGATGACAGATTCTCTAAAAACAAAGACACCGACAAGATTTTCAACTACATGCTGAACCGCATCAAGGACATGACGGAGCGGCACAAACTCGAACTTGAGGAACGCGAGCGTTATTACGAGACGATGCTTGAACGCGCCGACACCGGAATCATCGCCGTTGACGAAAGGAACAATGTCATTTACAGAAACGCCAAAGCATTGACTCTCATCGGATTACCTGTCTTAAACAACTTAGTTCAAATCAAAAACGTTGACACGAAACTTTACGAGGCGTTTTGCGACGCCGACGAAGGCAACGACCGGAAAGTCAGTTTCAGCAACGAGCGCGGCAATGTCACGCTGTCGATTGCCTGTTCAAGGGTGACGATTAAAGACAAGGATGTCAAGATATTGGCAGTCAACAACATAAGTGACGACATCGAAGCCAACGAAGTCGAGGCGTGGACACGGCTGATCCGCGTCCTGACACACGAAATAATGAACTCCATCTCCCCTGTCGCCTCGTTAAGCGAGACATTGTCGAAGTTTTACGGCAACGATAACGCCGAGCTGAAGGAAGGCCTCGACGTAATCAACAAAACCAGCCGCGGACTCATCGACTTCGTTGAATCATACCGCAGCATCACACGAATCAACAAGCCGATGAGGAAAGCCATTCCTTTCAACCAGCTGATTAACAATATTCTGACACTTGAAAAAGAGGAATTTTCGGCCAACGACATCAGGGTTGAGGTGACAGCCAACCGCGACGACATCATGCTTTACGTTGACGAAGGCCAGATTTCGCAGGTGATAATCAACGTCATCAAAAACGCTGTTCAGGCTGGTGCTAACAAATTGGAAATCAGAGCTTTCATCGACAAAGACGAAGTCGTCAGGATTGAGTTCGCCAACAACGGCACACCGATTTCAAAGTCGATGTCGGAACAGATCTTCGTGCCTTTCTACACCACGAAGCCGTCGGGCAACGGCATCGGGCTGAGCATCTCGAAAAAGATCATGCAGAGCCACGACGGGGCCATACAGCTTTTGCGGTCGAACGAAAAAGAGACGGTTTTCCTGATTGTCTTCAGATGATGAAACGGCTGTAAAACAAACAAGAACCCTTCTCTTTCCCCTCTTAACTATCCTTCAACGCCTCCACCGGATTGGCATTCGCCGACTTCCAGCATCTTGCCAACACTACTGAGATGGTGATAACCAACACGATAGCGAGCGAAAGCGCGAAGACCCACCAAGGCATCGGAGTGCGGTAGGCGAACTTTCCGAGCCATCTGTCGATGATGACATAAGAGACCGGCGCGGCGACGACGAAGCTCACCGACACGATTTTCACGAACTGACCGCTGAAGATGCCGAGGATCTCGCGGACCGTCGCGCCGTTCACCCTGCGAAGCGCGATCTCCTTCCTACGGTATTGAGTCTCAAAGAGAACCAAGCCGAAAACGCCCATCAGCGAGATGATGATTGACACCAACGAGAACGTGGTAATCAGCGCCGCGAACTTCCTGTCGTAATCGTATATCCGCGCAAGCTCCTCATCGAAGAAGTCGTAATACAGATAGCCGCGCTTCACCTCCGGCACGTACCTCACGACCTCGTCTTTGATGAAATCGATGACGGCCTCGACATCGGCGTCAGGCGCGATTCTGACATAGAGATTATCGAGCGACTTCCACGAATCAGGGCCGAAGACATAAAACGCAAACGGTTCATTATCATATTGCAACGGCTTGAAATTGAAATCCTTACAAAAACCGACAATCTTTGTCTCTTTGTTATGACCGACAATATTGTCCTCCAACGTGAGCCCGAATTTATTTTTCGCGACCTCATTGAAAATAAACGTGCCGAGGCTGTCGTTTTCGGCCACTTTCGAGAAGTCTTCGCCTTCAACGATGTCTATTCCCATGAATTTCAGGAAATTATATGAAACAGGATAACAGCTGAAATGGATTTCCTCGTTGTTGAAGTCACGTCCCCAGCCCATACGGCCACCCGAGACCATCTGTCCGTTCGCGTATGCGACATCCACAATCTGCGGGTTTTTCTTCAGCTCCGACGCGAACGCCTCCCTGTCGGAGAAATGATAGCCGATTTTCGACGGCACTACGCCGGTCAGCAACATCTCCTTGTTGAAACCCATATCGTGCCTTAACATGTAATCATGCTGAAGTTTGATAAACAACGAACTGATTATCAAAGCAATGGAAACGGCAAACTGCACACCGATGAGCATTGTGCGAAGTCTCTTGCCTGCCTTTGAGGAAACGAAGCTGCCTTTCGCGGCAACCGCCAACGGGAACGACGTGATGTAATTCGCAGGATAGATGTTCGCAACCACAGCGAAAGCCAACCCGACAGCGCAAATTGCAAGGAAAATATCGTAATTGCTTGAAAGCGACATTGTCGGCGACACGAAACCAGCAATGAACGATGTCTCAACCGACCCGATGACCGGCAACGAAGCCACAAGCGCGATCACCACGAGACCGACGGCCTCGAAGAGAAAACTCATTTTCATCTGTGTTTTAGTGCAGCCGTAAACGCGGTAGGTGTTCACACCGCGCAACCGCTGCGGCACCATCGCCATGAAGAAATTCACGAAGTTGATGAACGCTATCACTATGATTAACAAGGCGATGGCAACAAGCATCCGTGTTGTGGCAAGATTGCCTTTGTTGCCGCTTCCACTTTTCTCATCAAAATAAGTCTTGGTGATCGGTATAACGCGCACCTTCTTGATCTTGTCGGCATAATACTGGCTTTCGCCTGAATCTGACAGGTCTTCTCCGAAATATCCGGCAAGATTCGCACGGCAAATCTCAGCCATACGCTCAAGGTCGGCGGTGTTGACTTTTGCCATGCCATGAAACGACCACTCATTGCGGTCATCAATACAATCATCACCAATGGAGACAACCGCATTCCACCAATTGAAATCACTGTTTTCAGGTATGTCGGGAATTATGGCGATAATGCTGCACACCATATCTTCATTCCAATTAGATGAGAAACAGACACTTCCGCCCACGTCACGGTTCAGCCGTCTGGCTGTCGATTCGGTCAGCACTACGGTTTTCGGCTCATCGAACTTGGAAAAATCGCCACGCAAAGGCTCGATTCCCAATACTTCAAAGATTTCGGCACTTGATCTTACAGTGCTCATCGGGCAGGTTTCAAAGCCATCGCCGACGCGTATTATCACCCCTTTCGGGCTGCAATTAAACAAGGTCAAAACACAATGAGACTCCACAGCCGGGTTGTCGCCGAACGCCGACTCAATCATCGGGCGCGAGATAAAATTAGTGTAAGAGTCGTCGGCATAAGGGCTTGGCCATTCGAGAGTGACGATATTGTCGGCGTCTTTGAAACTCTTGTTGAAAGTCAGTTCATAGCGCACCTGCACCATGATGACGTACGCCGTGGCGAAAGCGACCGCCATCCCGACCACGTTGAGAACCGACGACGCGGTGAAACGCTTGAGGAGACCGAGGAAGTTCTTGAAAAACATAACTTACAGCTCATCGTTCACATTATCAACTATTTTGCCGTCGAACAGGTTGATTATTCTGTCGGCGTATGACGCGTCTTTGCGCGAGTGTGTCACCATGACGACCGTGGTGCCGTCGTTATGAAGTTCGGACAGCAGCTTCATCACTTCCTGGCCGTTTCTTGAGTCGAGGTTGCCGGTCGGCTCATCGGCGAGGATGAGTTTCGGGTTGGCGACAACGGCGCGTGCTATAGCCACACGCTGCTGCTGGCCGCCGGAGAGCTGTTGCGGGAAATGGTCGCAGCGATGCAGTATTCCCATGCGTCGCATTATCGCCTCGACCTTCTCGCGGCGTTCTGCCTTGTTGATTCTCAGATAGATAAGCGGAAGCTCGATGTTTTCATACACGCTCAGCTCATCGATGAGGTTGAAGCTCTGAAACACGAAGCCGATGTTTCCCTTGCGGAAAAGCGTGCGGTCTTTCTCCTTCAGCTTGCCCACTTCCCTGCCGAGAAGCTCGTATTCGCCTTCCGTCGGGTTGTCGAGCAGGCCCAAGATGTTCAGCAGCGTTGACTTTCCGCATCCGGAAGGTCCCATGATGGCGACAAATTCGCCGTCTTTGATTTCAAACGACACGCCGGCGAGAGCCGTTGTGATGATGTCTTCGGTTCTGAATTCCTTTACGAGGTTGTTTACTTTAATCATGATATTTTACATTTATAATCAAACCAACGAAAATACATCATATTTCGTGCCAAACTTTTAAATCATTGACAATCAGGTTTTTATAAAAACAGCAAAAAATCAATTGTCCAAAAATTGGACAGTGGGTGTCTAATTTTTGGACAGTTGCCGCATGAAAGTCGCCTATCACATTCACTCAAACAGATCGTCTAAAGTGATGACATTTTGGAAAACGCTGCCATACGAGTTGTAAGTCAAACCGAATGTGGTTATCAGCACATTATGTGTGACCGACCTTCGGGGAATCAATTCACCTATCATGTTCTGCCTGTGAATTAATTTCAGATAATAGTTTTTGTCAACGGCAAAATCTTCATTATAGAACTTTGCTTCACACAGGTTCACAACATTGTCTTTTCTGTTGATTATCAAGTCAATTTGAGCACCATCTTTCTCATTATCACCTCTAACCGACCACACAGACTGTTCAGATGCGACACCAGAGATTCCAAGTGCTTTCTTGATTTGTGAGATGTGCCTGAAGCAAACTTCCTCAAAGGCAATCCCACGCCAGCTACTAATTCGTTGTAATCCTACATTATTCGTCCAAAACGCAGGATCAACACCCGTCTGGCCATGGACAAATTTCAAATAAAAAAGGCAAAATGGGTCGCTCAATTTATAATGTTCATTACGGCTACCATCCCCAAAAGGAATATACGTCTCAATGAAATCACTGGCAAGCAATGCTTTAAGCACTTTTGTGACTGAGCCACCATCCTGAAAATCATTTTTGGAAATAATCTCCTGCCTCGTAAACCCCGAATGTCGTTCGGAAAGAGTTCTCACTATACGTTTCATCTCATCAGGTTTGGAAAAGACGGAAGCGAACAATCTGTCGTATTCATCGTTAAGTTTTGCATTTTCAGCAAAAAACAACTGATCAATATTTTGAGCGAGGCTGAAACATTTTTTAAAATATCCCAAATAATACGGAATGCCGCCCAAAATCATATAACTTTGCGCGACATCGTACCTCGACATTTTTATTCCATTTGCTTCAAAATACAACTCACATTCACGCAGCCGGAAGGGTTTTAATTTTATCTCAAAAGTTGTACGGCCATAAAGTCCGCCGTGACTATTGACGAGATTGTCGAGCATCCATGAATTTGCACTTCCACAAACTATCAAGAACATGTTGTCACGATGGCAGGCCCATGTATTCCAAAATCCTTCAAAAGCCGTTATAAAACCCGAACGCGGAGTGTCCATCCAGGGCAATTCATCAAGAAAAACCACCTGTCTGTTTCCATCGTCAATATTTTCAAGCAGTTGCGAAAGCATATAAAACGCCTCAATCCACGATGCGGGACATTTCTTCACTTTCAAACCCTGCGTTTTCAACGAAAAATAAAAATGTTTCAACTGCGCTTTCAGGTTATTTGCCTGACTGTTTTTCTCAACCGGCGACAATCCCGCATGTCTGAACGTTATTTTACCTTTAAGTGCCTCATCCACAAGGAAAGTCTTGCCGACACGCCTTCTTCCATATACTGCCACGAACTCCGATTTCCCGCTTTCATAAATTCTGTTTATTTCAGAAATCTCTCTGTCTCTTCCAATTATTTTACTCATAAAAACATATTTTATTTTTCTGCAAAGATATAAATTATACCAATTGCAGAAAAATAAACAGCCATTTTTTTTTTGATTATCTATTATTGCAACGATAAAACGCAGCCGCTTTAAGAAGCACCGCGAGAATTTCGAAATCAGAAATCTCTCAATAAAAAAACCAAATAAAGCGGAAGAGTAAGCAACGCACCGTCACGACCGATGTTGTAATCTCCGAGTTTCAAAGCCTTTTTCACATTGTATTTTTCGGGATGGCTCAAGACGGTACGCATGGATTTTGCGTTTCCGGTAGTCGCTTTGCACTCCAACGGCGTACATTCTCCCTTATAACGCATTACGAAATCGAGTTCAAGACCGCCATCTTTATGATAATAATAAAGTTTGCGTCCCATCTTTCCCAAAATGTCGGCAATCAGGTTTTCAAAAATCGCTCCTTTGTAGCCATACAGATCACCTTGTAATATGCTCGACTGCGTCCCGTCTTCCAACATACTGATTAGCAATCCGATATCAGCCATATAGACTTTGAATTCGTCTTTTATGCTGTTACCGTCCAATGGCAATTCGGTTATCTGAATGTTGTGGCAGCGACGAATTATCCCTGCATCTTCAATCCATTGCAGACTGCCGGCATAATCGCGACCGCGTGCGCCGGAACGTATCACACTGTAAGTGAATTTCTTATATTCGCGAGCTAACTGTGCCGGTATCGAATCGAAACACTCGCGGATGTGCGGCTTGTCATGCTGCATGGCGTACTTCACCATATCGGTCTTATATTCGTCAACGATTCTCCTCTGAATCGACAGAACCTTTCCTATCTGCTTGGTTTCCAAGAATGTTCTAACCGCATCAGGCATTCCGCCGACGATGACATATTGGAGCAGAAGAGTCCGCATCCTATCGTGAATCGCCTCATCAACAGGAGTTTCGTTATTAAAACAATTCTCCAAATATTCGAAATGTGCCTGTTTCATGCCATTCGCCCACAGCCACTCCTCAAAATCCATCGGAAACATCTCGACAATCTCCTCAAATCCGACCGGCACCGAAGCATTCTCTTCCTCACAGAGTTCATCCTTGGTCTTATAACCATTCACGCCCAAAAGCGAGCCGGTACACATCACATCATACCTGCCGTCAAGATGGAAATATTTGAGCGAGCCTCTTGCGCGAGGGCAGTCCTGAATCTCATCAAAGACAAAACAGGTCTCACCTTCAACTATTTCTGAATCAGGCATTTCAGCCGAGATACGCATCACTACCGAAGATACGGAAACATCGGGCATGAAAAACTTCTTATAATCGGGATGCTCACGAAAATCGAGATAGACAACGTGTTTGAAATTTTTCCTTGCGAACTCCAAAACCGAACTTGTCTTTCCACACTGACGAACCCCTTTCACAACTATTGGCTTATGGCCTTTGGAGTTTTTCCATTCCGACAAAATTTTATCAATTTTTCGTTTAAACATATCTATCTGTTTTTCAAGATGTTATAATTTTATAACACATTTTCCACCCGAGTTTTTTACAAATCAAACACATTTTCCACCCGAGTTTCGGTTGCAAAAGTACAAAAAATTATAATCCGAAACTGTTTATGAAAAATTTTTCAACTAATTTCAGTTTCTCACCACCCAATTATCAATCTTTATGCCCTTAATGTTTTGAAAATGTTTTATATTATCTGTTATCAACGTCAAATCATTGGCATACGCAGTACCAGCAATCAGCAAATCTATTAAATCATTTACTTCAGTACCTGCGAGTTGCAATCTGGCTTTCTCTTTTGCTGCAAATTCTATTGATGGCTCAACAGGTAAGATTGTCACAGAATTTTCAAAAAGTTTAAGATTTTCGTACTTGTTTACTCCTGTATTTTGAAGAGTATATTCTACTCCGACCATCAACTCCGCAATTGTCAATAAAGAAACCGCACAATTTTCAAGTCCGACTTGCTTGATTTTTTCCTTAATGCCATATTTATTGCGAAACAAGAAACCACAAATATTTGTGTCGAGCAGATACTTTGCCATAATCAGATTTCAACTATTTCACGTTTTTTATTTCTCCCCGACTCGCAAACTTCAACAAATTCATCGGCTGTCAGCCCATCATCAGGCCATGAGGATGAGATTTTATCAAGAACATCATCACAATCTTCCGCCGTGATTTTTGGCTCTTTTCTTAACGATATATAAATCAATTCAATAAGGTTAAGTTTAACCTCATTACTTGAATTTTTTATTAAATTCCAGTATTTTTTTGCGGCTGGAATTGGCACGACGTCATTCATATCAAAATTTTTATTTGCAAAAGTACACTAAATTTTTGATTCACACATGTATTCTTTAAAAAAATCACACCCGCTCTGGCACTCTCTTAACTCTCCTCTCTAATCTTTACTCCTTCTTCAGGCTCTCCACCGGATTCGCGTTGGCGGCCTTAAGGCTCTGCCACGAAATCGACAACGCCGCCATCAGAAACACCGCGAGACCGGCGGCGATGAAAATCAACGGTGAGACACTGATTCTGTAACTGTAGTCTTCAAGCCAGTAATCTATTAGAAACCAAGCGATTGGGACGGCTATCACGAACGACGCGAGGAACATTTTCAGGAAACCGCCTGTCAGACGTCTGAACGCCTCGGCGTTGGTAGAACCGAAGACTTTATTGACGGCAATTTCCTTTGAACGCTGCTTCGCATAATACGTTGACATCGCCACCATTCCCAAAACCGAAATTATCAATGCCACAATGCTGAAAACCAATATGATATTACGAATATCTCTCAAATCTTTGTAATAAGTCTCAGCTAAATAATCATCAAGATACATGCAATCCACGTCAACATTGGCCAGCTCTCTAATCCTGCCTTTCACTTCCTCCATCGCCTTTGCGTGACGACCCGTCGTCTTCAGAATCAGATGCCACGGTGAGCCTGAATCTTCTCCCAACATCCTGACTAAATAAACGTCATTTTCGTTATTCTGCAAACAATTATAATCCTTGATGACGCCACAGACATTAATACGCCAATTGTATTCCGGATCCAAGACAAGTTCGGTGGCATCGTAGTCGAGGCCGAAACGACGCATTGCCTTTTCGGTGATCCACCACGTATCCGGCAAGGGCTCGCCATTTTTCGTAATCACCTCAAAACCAAGGATTTCAAAAGATGCGGTATCGCATGTCATCCAGTTCAATGAATAAAGCCCGTCTTCTCTTTCAAAAGTTGAATTATTGGCATAACCAAGCGGGAAACCTTGAGAGAACCCAACCTCGACAACATCAGGGAGCTTCTCCAACTCATCCTTGAGCATCGGCAATGACTTCTCCTCAACAGCTTGATAGACATTCGTGATATCCACTTCCATGATGTCGTGAGTCTCATGATTTAAAGGCTTGTTCATCAGATGGTTAAACTGCCACGACAAGGCTATCGTCAGCGAAAGCATCGTTATCGTCACCACATTTTGGATCATGATGAAAACCTTTCCGAAAACGAGCTTCGACTTCAGCCTGAAGCTGCCTTTCACCACGTCAACCGGCTTGAATTTCGAGATCATCAGAGCGGGAATCAAGCCTGCGAGGACGCCGACAAGCAGGACTAACGCGATGCACACAACAACCTCATCAACGGTGATGTTGTGAAACACGTTCACATTCTTTCCGAGCAGCGGCAGCGTGACCGGCTCGGCGAGTCCGGCAAACAAAATTCCGAACACGAATGCGATGACTGTCAGCAATATGGCTTCCGAAATCATTCGCATTATCACACCGTATTTTGACGTTCCGAGAAGCCGCCTCGTTGCCATCTCCTTGGCACGGAAACCGGTCTGCGCGACAGTTAGGTTGATGTAATTTATCAAGGCGAAAAGCAGGATGAAAAACGCCACCGCCATCAAAACACTGATAAAAATCTTGTTTCCGCGATTGCAATTATTAAGGGCATGAAAATCCAAATCACTGAAATACAATTCATTATAATTATAGATATGCAGTTCTTTCCGTGCGCCGGACGCATAAATCCAATAAAACTCATTGAAATATTCGAGCATATCGGCTTCCTTCTCCTTGAAATCCGCGCCGGGATAAGTCTGGATGAAAAGCGTCACACCGGCAGCATTGTCCATTCTGTCATTTTTCACAGATTCATTTATAAACTCGCCATAACACTGCAAGTTATAAATGAAGTCAACATCCGGGAAGAATGAGTTTTCAATCTTCTCGAACACTCCGCCGACCACGACATTTGTTGACGCCGCGCCCCATTTCACAAGGATCGACTTCCCCACCGGCGACAGTCCGTGAAACGCCCGCCTTGCGAACTCCTCCGAGATTATCACCTTGTCCTTCGTGTCCAACGCCGTCTCACGGTCGCCTTCCAAAAGCCTGAAAGAGAACATCTTAAGGAAAGTCGTATCGACAGCGAGCGACTTCGGCGAATAGTCAACGTCATAGATGTTAACGACTTGGATGTCAGTATTTTTCACGGCGCAGACGCTTTTTATTTCCGGATAACGGCTCGTGAGATAAGGTGTCAGGCCGTAGGCACACGCCACGAAGTCCTCAGTCCCGATCGTGTAAATATCTTCGGTGTTTTCTTGGAATGAATCGACGGTGAACTCCAATTTCGCGAACTTCGCGATGAGCACTATGAACATCATGGCGACCGCCAGCCCTAAAATATTAATTAAGGTGTAAAGTTTATTTCTGTAGAGAAATCTGAAATATGACAGCATATATTTTTTGTTTCAAAGTTTTTACCAAATATTGTGCCAAACTTCCAAATTATTAGCAATCAATATTTTACAAAAACAGTTAAAAATCAATTGTCCAAAATTTGGACAATGGGTGTCTAATTTTTGGACAGTTTGACGTATCTTTCAAACTATTTCAAAATCCAAATCAGCGGAACTTGGGATTTGGAACGAAAACTTTGACTTGCCTGATTGATGTGTTATTGCCACGTCACACAAATTTATGACATCCATTCCTATAAGTATATCAGTATCAGGAAGTTCATCACAAATAGTCTCCAATTCAGCAAGCTCAATTTTATTTGGAAGTAAAAGATTAACTCTGAATTTCTCAACTTCGACCATTTCATGTGTGTTAAAACTATGAGCCATTCCAATTGGAATCAAACCGAGTTGCTTTACCAATCTCTTGGAAATCATTGTTTTAACTGCACCAGTGTCCCAAAGGAGACTGACTTCATGAAACGCCGGATGATTTCCAGTGTCAAATTTAGGAGAGAATGGCTGTGAAACACTGCCACAAGTTGTTATCGCCGAGACATATTTATCCCAGCAAATTGTAAAAGGTACAGGTTTCATGTTATTTTGCGATATGATGATTAAAATAGGTATATGCCTCTGCTCCAGGCGTACAAAGTTGCATTATAAAATTGCCCAAACCATAACGGTTTTTCGCATCGTGATAAGCCGCAGCATCATCTTCACGATTCCATACACTTACAACGCCATCCTTTGTGATAATCAGATACTTATCATTGTACTTCTCTACCAGTTCGTTCTGATGCGAAAGATAATAGTCAAAAAGCTGCTTTATCATAACCTTATTTTTTTTGCAAAAGTAAACTTTTTTCGCGAAGAAAGCAGAATATTTTTAAAATATATTCTTCAATCTCGGAAAATCAACCAGACCCGCTCTGGCACTCTCTTAACTCTCCTCTCTAATCTCTACTCCTTCTTCAAACTCTCCACCGGATTCGCGTTGGCGGCTTTCCATACAGACAAGACAACCACCGAAATCACTATTCCGAATAACAGAACTATTCCGATGAAATAAATCCAGATTCCTAATGGCACTTTATTCAGGAACAGATTGAGAATCAATTCTTTGATGAAATAAGACAGCACACAGCCGATAATCACTGCAACCAAGGCGAGTTTCATGACATCGGAGAGGAAAAGACGAAGCACATCTTTTGCCGTCGCTCCGTTGATTTTCCGCAAAGCGACTTCGGAACTGCGGCGGCGCATCTCATCGTTGATGTAACCGACAAGTCCAGCCACGGTGATTATCAATATCACAGCAAACGCAAACAGAATCATGTCGCGGATGTAACGAGCCTCCTTGTAAGCATCCCTGTAATACTCTGAATATGAATAAATCTCCACATCTTCACCATGTCGCATCTCCTTGTAAATATCCTCTATCTCCTTGATATTCTTGTTATTAACTTTATCTAATTTCATTAAATGACAATAAAGACCTCCCATCTCCCCCTCGGTCGGACCATAAAACATCATGCTCGGACGATTGTCACTCGAGATTGTAAGACCAACAAGAAAATCTTCATAAACACCGCAAATTGTATAAACATTCAGTTTTCCCGTGTCATCAAAATGCTCTGAAAAGCAAATCTCACGACCGACAACAATATCCCACCCCGTAGTAATCTGCAACTTTTCCTTGAATTTCCTGCTCACAAGAACTTCACGATGGTTTGCAGAACAATTATTTTCTTCAAAATAACTTCCTTCGAGCAATGGTATATCAAAGAAATTCAAATAGTTGCAATAAACCGAATGCAAATCGCAAGCATCAAACAGCACCTCATCGGTGACCTCAGAAGTATAGACAAAGTTACCTGATGGCATTCTCATCGGAATGACATAGCTAAACAATTGATTTTCAACAAAAGGCAAATTGCCAATTTCATCTTTGAGATTATTCAAAGCATCCATTTTATTTCCTTTTGTAAAGTTCGCACTGACAAAAACCACATTTTTAAAATCATAACCTGGGTCAGATTTTACAGAATAATTGTATTGAAACAATACGACAATCACGGTCACGATGATGGCATCAGAGAACAAAAACTGGAGGGAAAGCAACGTTTGCTTCCAACGACGATTCAACTCCTTGAAACCTCTGAAAACATTGGAAATCGGTGTGCGCCAATATATTACGCCCGAAAAATAACCGCAGATAAGAATTATCGTCGCTACGATGACACCAGTCACTGTCAAGCCGCCTGACGCAAATAAATCATTAACTTTTATTGTGGAAAGTTGCTCGATGTTTTTGTCAAAAGTATAAATAAGCATGATTGCAAAACCAAGCGAAATAAGGATTTCCACAAGTGCATCGGAGAAAAGGATGGCGTAAATGTTGCATTTATTTGCACCGTAACACTTGCGGACTGCAATAGTTTTCGAGCGTTTCACCAAAGCCGAAATGCTAATCAGGATGTAATTAAAAACTGTTGCAGCCAGCACAATCATCGCCACAATCAACATTACGAGGCAGACATTTTTAACACCATCTCTATTGTAATTATATGATTTTAAAGGTGTTAAATAAAATGAAACCTTTATGTTGCTTTTTGCAATCGTTTCATGCGGCAGCTTCTCCTCACACATTTTGTCAATAGCCAATGAAACATCATCCTTATTTGCAAACCTGTGAAGTTTCACAAAACTATTGTATCTGTCGTTTCCGAACCAGCCATTTGAGCCATCGCCAATAAACCTGCTGATTCCAACCATCGGGACTATGACATCAGTCTTGTCGAGAGCAGAATTCACAGGAAAATCCGCATAGACACCGCCGATGACCATCAGCACATCCTTATCGTTTTTTTTATAAATCATTTGTCCGACAAGATCTTCAAAGTCATCATGAACGCCGAACAAATTTTCCGCAAAAGTCTTGGAAATCAATATCTTTTCAGGCGACCTCATGACATCTTTGACATCTCCGGCAAAGATTTTCCGTGTGAAAATATCAAAGAAACAACTGTCAGCCACAATCCCAATTCCGCATTTGCAACTATTGATTTTCCCTGTAAGATGATTTTCCTCAACACTTTCAAGAATCTCCTCTGAAAAAATCCATGTATAACGCGTTGCCGTCTCAACAGCCGGCGAATATTCCTTGATTCCGACGGCAATCGCGCCCGGAGTCCTGTCATATTCATCAATTAATCCATCCTTTTCATACAAAGGCATCACTCGATACACGCGATTCAAGTCTGGAACAAAACTGTCGAACGAGTGTTGTAAATATATTATCGAAATCAGTGTTATGCCGACGGCAAGACCAACCGACATGATGACGATTTTCAACAATGAATTGCTTCCCTTTCGGAAAATGCGCAGAAAACTGTCGAGTAATATATTCATAATCAATAATTATCATTAAAAATCAAGACATCAGCATCGCCGAATTTGTCGTACCCGCTTGTGATGACCTGTTCGCCGGGGTTAAGACCTTGCGTGACCTCATAGTAATTCGGGTTCTGGCGTCCGATTTTTATGTCGCGTTTGTAGGCCTTGTCGCCATCGACGACGAAGATCCAGTTGCCGCCGGTTTTCTGGTAGAATGCGCCGCGCGGGATGAGAACCGAGCTGACCGCCTGTCCGAGCTGGAGGTTGAGATAATACGTCTGTCCGGCGCGTATGTTGTCTGGTCGTTCGCCGGTGAGTTTGAAGTCGGCCTTGAAACGTCCGTCGCGCACCTCGGGATAGACCTTGCGCAACGAGGCTGTGAAGTGCTCGCCGTTGCGGTCGAAGGTGGCTTCAAGACCCGCCGTCACGCGGTCGATGTAATGCTCATCTATCTGAGCCTCAATCTTATAGCTCGACAAATCGTTGATCTGTCCGATTTTCATTCCAGATGAGATGTTCTGTCCGAGCACCGCGTCGAGCAGTCCGAGTTCGCCGTCAATCGGGGCTTTGACCGTGAGGTTGTCTTTGCGCTGGCGGATCATCAGCATGTTGCGGCGCATGTTTTCGAGGCTTTCCTGCATCCTCTCCACCTCGACGGAACGATAGAGGCTGTCTTGTTTCTGGCGGTTGACGATGAGTTTCAGCTTGTCGCACGCCAGCTCGTAGTTCTCTTTCGCCTGAAGAAACGTCTCGCGTGAAATCAGCGAGTCGCGGTAAAGAGCCTCGTTCTGCTCGAAGGCGCGTCGCTGACGGCGGACATCGAGGTTGTATTGCAGACGCTCCTGCTCAACGCTCAGTTTCTGTTGTTCCATGGAAATCAAAGTGTTACGAAGGATATTTTCCTTCTCGGCGAGTTCAGCCTCCGAATTCAGGATCTGCAAGTCGAGGTTCGGGTTGCTTAAAATTATTATGACATCGCCTTTTTTCACGGGGCTGCCTTCTTCGGTGACGATTTGTTCTACAACGCCGCCTTCGAGCGGGCTAATCTGCACAGTGCTGATGGGTTGCACCTGTCCGTTGATGCGGATGTAATCGTTGAACTCGCCTTGTTTCACGGTGCTTACCGTGATGGTTCGGGCGTCGATGCGCACCGACGAGCTGTTGTCGCGAAGCACGAGCCACAGCACGAAAGCCGCAAACGCCGCGAGAAACACGAATTTGATGTTCTTCTTCTGAAAAACGGCCGCAAAGCCAGTCTTCTTTTCAATTTTTCTATCCATAGTTTAAATTTTTGTTTCTTTAAATTATTGAGTTTGCTCGACTTCGCTCGCAATGACAAAGTGTTTTGGGTATAACTTGGCGCGGCGAAGCCGCGCCGTCTCATTCCCCAAACTGCCGTCATTGCGAGCGACCGAAGGGAGTCGAGCAACCTCATTCTATATACCTGACACCTTTATAATAATTCACGACTTTCGATTTTATGACGAAAGTGAAATATGCGTAAAGCCGCGCCGCCTCCGACTCAAGACGGTTGTTGCCCGATGCCTGAAGTTCGAGGGCGGAGATGAGGCCCTGTTCGTAGCGTTTCTGATTCAATTTATACGCAACTTCCTGACTGTTAGCGCGTTTATCAGCCTGGACGAAAGCCTTCAGAGCCGCATCCCTGTCCTGAACCGCGAGTTCTATCTCAACTTCGAGGTCTTTGGTTTTCTGCTCAAACTCATACTGTGCGATTTTCCAGTTGTTTTTCCTGATTTTCATATTCGTCTGTCGCGACAACCCATTGAAAATCGGGATGTTAAGACTCAACTGAACGTATTCACCCTGGCGGTCGGTCATCTGTTGCCAAAACGGATCGGCTTTGTAACCTTCGATGAAAGAATTGATGTAACCCGTTGAATATCCGGCGTATGCGTAAAGCGACGGTGCCATCTGCCATTTCGAGGTCTTGAAGTTCAGACGCGCCGCCTCGATATTATTTTTCGCAATCATCATCGAAGGATGATTTTCTTTCGCGAAAGCTAAAATCTCCTCAACATTTGCGGCGTTTGAATCTTCAATCAATTGAATATCAACGCTGTCATCAATTTTCAGCTCATCGCTCATCGGGAAACACATCTTCTGTTTCAGCACCGACAAGGCGTTAGCATAATTGTTTTGCATCATCACGAGGTTGTAATCTTTTTCAGCGACGAGAGCCTCTATCTCGGCGACATCGGCATAACTCTTAAGTCCTTGTTTCTCTTGACTTTGCGTAAATTTCAGATTTTGGTTTGCCTCATCGAGTTGCTGTTGCGCCAACGCGCTCATCTGTGAATAATAAATGACGTTGTAATAAGCCTGAATCACTTCAAGGCAAAGCTCATCTTCTATTTGCTGCTGTTCGGCGACGCCCAACTCCTTGGCGTTCTTTGCGATACGAAAGTTATTCACCACGCTGAACCCGTCGAAGACCGTCCAGCCCGCCGAAAGCGAGTAGCTGTTGTTGAAAGTTGTATAATTTGAATATACATTCGTTTCGGGGTCGATGGAGCGTCCGAAATTCGCCGAGGCGCCGACACCGCCGCTCACCGACGGGAGGAAACCCATGGCCGCCGCGAGTTTCTCATCTTTAAGTATCTGATTCTGTGCGGCTTTTATTTTGGTTTTCGGAGCGTTCTCAATCGCATACCTCATGCAGTCGTCGAGGGAAAACGCCGTATTTGTCTGGGCATGAGACGTGCAGCAGTGCGTCTCTGCAATTGCCAAAAAAAGTATAATCGCGAATATTTTTTTCATTTTTCAAAAATTTGCAATATCGCTATCAATCATCGTGCCAAAGTATTCAACACATTGATTATCAGTTTTTTAAATAAAACAAAAATTCCGAAAGTGTCAAAAAATTGGACAATGGGTGTCAAAAAATTGGACAGTGGCAAGTTATCTTTTTCAAAAAGGCATTCAACTTGTTTCCGTCATCATCATGTATCAAAAAAATAATTGGGAATCGGAATCCTCTTGCATCAAAATATAAGTTTTGCACTCCTTAAGTGTGAATGCTACAATGAAAATTGGCGTATAGTTCAATTTATAAATTTTGAAAAAGGAATTACAAAAACAATGAATTGGGTGTAGGGTAATTGCTTAACATAAAAAAGAGTCAAGCACATAAAAAACTGCTCAACTCCTTGTTTTGGTACCTAAGGCCGGGGTCGAACCGGCACGTCCGTAATGGACACAGGATTTTAAGTCCGGCGCGTCTACCGATTCCGCCACTTAGGCACTTACCCTGTCATTATTCAAAAAATCCCGATTCTACGACCGGGACCTTGTTGAGCGGAAAACGAGACTCGAACTCGCGACCCCGACCTTGGCAAGGTCGTGCTC
>X431_Quagga__coassemble_66_pt1 | contig 24009 bp, 20 predicted proteins | sample X431_Quagga__metabat2_low_PE_006 | metagenome-assembled genome bin X431_Quagga
GGTTGAATGTCAATTACTTTCTCGATATTTATTTTTGATTCCGTCCCGACGTCCGACATCTTTTTTTCGGCGATAAGCTTTCTGATTTCAGCGTTGCTTGTATAATTGCTTTCCAATATTCCTTTTATGCGTTTTAATTCTCCAAGTTGTTGAAAGACAGACCATTGCGTTGAGGAATACGCGACAACTGATTTGACAGGAGTCCTGATCACTTGTTTTGTTGACAATTCTTCCGGCAGTTCCAAAGAATCGGGATACAGGTAAAACTCTGTTAAATCGTTCTCGTTCCACGGATTGGAGATGCTGATGTAATATCCTGATTTATAATAAAATACGTTTAGGTTGTTTGAATATTCTACAAGATTGTTTCCTTGTGAATTGATAAATGACGGTCTCTGCTCATTTCCCCCGTTGCAGGAAAACAATGCGCAAATAATTGATATACAAATGATTATGTTGATTATTCGTAAACTATATTTCACTTGTCGTAAATCGTAAAAATAGGTTGCAAAAATAATAAAAAATGGCGATTTAAGTCAAAAAATATGCTTACTTTTGCAGGTTAAAAATTACGTTATGGGAATTTTCATGTTTCACAGGCCGGAACCTCGGAGGTTCAACTACATACCGCGCTATTATAACCCTGAAAAAGAGGCACTTGAGCGTCGCAAGGCTGAACTCGGACTTGATTCCAATTTGTCGGAGGAGGATAAATTGCGTCTGAAGATGAGGAAGAGTTGGGGGCGCGTTGACTCGGTTGATGAGGATGGCGACCGCCGCAGGTCGAGGTATAAGACGATGCGGTTTGTGGTGATTTTCGGAATTGCGGCGGTGTTGGTGTATTTCATTTTGTTCACGCCGGTTGTCGAGCATTTCATTGAAATGTTTTTGATGCTTGGCAAGAAATGATTGATTTATAACTGTTTAGGAAAATTTATGGCGTTAGATATAATCAAGTTGTTACCCGACTCTGTGGCGAATCAGATTGCCGCCGGTGAAGTGATTCAGCGTCCGGCATCTGTCGTTAAAGAATTGATAGAGAATGCTATAGATGCCGGCGCGACACAAGTTGACCTCGTGGTCAAAGACGCTGGTCGCACGCTTATCACCGTAGTGGACAACGGCTGCGGGATGTCGGAGACTGACGCGCGTCTCTGCTTTGAGCGTCATGCGACATCAAAGATCAAATGTGCCGACGACCTGTTCAAAATCAGGACGATGGGCTTCAGGGGAGAGGCGTTGGCGAGCATCGCGGCGGTGGCGCAGGTCGAGCTTTCGACACGCAGGAAAGAAGATGAAGTCGGGACGAAGATAAAAATCGAGGGCTCGAAAGTGACGGAACAGATGCCGAAACCGATGTCAGTGGGCACAAACTTCACTGTCAAGAACCTGTTTTTCAATGTCCCGGCACGCCGTAACTTCTTGAAATCCAATGACGCGGAGCTCCGTCATATCAATGAGGAGTTTTTCAGAATCACCATGATGAACCCCGAGGTCGGTTTCACATTCACAAGTAACGAAAAAGAGGTTTATCATCTTTACCCCGGCTCGCTGAAACAACGCATCGTCGGGCTTTTCGGCAAAGACTACGAAAGCAAGGTCTTGCCTGTGAGTCAGGAGACTGACATCGTCACCATCAGCGGTTTCATCGTCAAGCCAGAGTTCTCGAAGAAGACGCGCGGCGAACAGTATTTCTTCGTGAACCGCAGGTTCATAAAACACGCCTACCTGCATCATGCGGTGGAAAGTGCGTACAAGGAACTTATCTCGCAAGACTGTTTTCCTGGATATTTTATTGATATTCAGATAGATCCAAAAGAGATTGACATAAACATCCATCCGACCAAGACTGAGGTGAATTTCATTGATGTGAAGATGGTTTACGCCATCATGCATTCGGCGGTGCGCAAGGCGATAGGGCAGCACAACCTGGCTCCGATGCTCGACTTCGATGTGAATCCGAACCTCGGGATAGATTTCGGAGAGGCAAGCCGTGTTGACAGGCCTATAATCGCCCCGAAAGTTGATTTCAATCCGTCGTATAACCCGTTTAAAGTCAATCCGATACATCATCAGCAACAGAATTGGAGAATCGCTTACAACGACTCTGATGAAACGGTCGGTAACAGCAATATTGAAACTGTCAGACCTGTTGAAGAAGAGGAAAAGGGGCTTTTCATTCAGCTTCAGCAGTCGTATATCGTGACGGCCGTGAAGTCGGGGCTGCTCGTCGTTGACCAGCATCTGGCTCACGAAAGGATTCTCTTCGAGAAGTTCCTGAAAGAGATGGAGCTGACGGTCGAGGCTTCGCAGCAGGAACTTTTCCCGCAACATATTTCATTGAATATCAACGATGCTTCGATTCTGAAGGAGATAAAACCGGAACTTGAGAAAGTCGGTTTCAGACTTGAGATGATGAACCAGACGACATTTGTCATCAACGGGACGCCTGCCGACAGCAAAGGCAGTGATGCCGTATCATTGATTGAAAAGATTTTGGAAGGTTATAAAACAAACATGGCTGATTGTCAGTTAGATAAGAAAGTGAACCTGGCGCGTTCCATGGCGGCGCAGATGGCTGTGAAGTCGGGCAAGACAATGACTCTGGCTGAGATGCAGAGCCTGATTGACAGGCTTTTCGGCTGCGCTGTGACGGAGGTGTCGCCGACGGGAAAGAAGATATATATGATTATCAATGCAGAAGAATTTAAAACTCGTTTGAACTAATGGAAAATCAATTCAGGCCGCAAGGCTTCTCGATATTACCCGTGGCAGTCAAGAATCTGTTGATTGTCAACGGAATATTTTTTCTCGCCACTATCACGATGGATTATGTGTGGCATATTGATCTGGCGCAGTATCTCGGGCTCCATTACATCGGAGCGTCGGATTTCAGACCGCATCAGTTCGTGACGTACATGTTCATGCACGGGAGTTTCTCCCACCTGTTTTTCAACATGTTTGCGTTGTGGATGTTCGGCAACGCCTTGGAGAGTTATTGGGGTCCGAAGCGTTTTTTGATATTCTATTTCGTGTGCGGGATCGGGGCAGGAATAACTCAGGAAATAGTGCAGTACATACAGTATGCGACGACACTGGAAGGCTATGAAAACGTGAGAATAGCCGCGAATCAGATAATTACGATGCAGGAATATCTCAATATGATGACGACCGTCGGGGCTTCCGGCGCCGTTTACGGGATACTCCTTGCTTTCGGCATGACATGGCCTAACTCGCGCATTTACATCTATTTCGCGATCCCGATAAAGGCGAAGTGGTTTGTGATACTGTACGGCGTCCTCGAGCTGTTCTCGGGACTCAGAGGCGTTGACAATGTGGCGCATTTCGCGCATCTCGGCGGCATGGTCTTCGGACTGATCCTCATTCTTTATTGGCGGCGGGGCGAGCTTGACTGGCTCTCCAAACTGAAATCACGCTTCGGCGGAATCAAAAATTCATACGGTGACTGGTCGTATCAACGCCCGAAATCCGACGAGCAGTACAACAAGGAACGTGCTGATGACCAAAAGAGAATCGACGAGATCCTCGATAAAATCTCCAAGAGCGGATACGACAATCTGACCAAGGAGGAGAAGGAGTTTCTTTTCAAACAAAGTAAAAAATAGTGATATGGGTAAAAGTGAGACGGGCGGGATGTCTTTTTTCAGACGGCTGCTGATATTTTTTGTTGCGATTTTTGCATTTATTGCATTGGTTGCTACGGCTTTATGCGCGATAAGTCCGTATGTCTCACCCGATGTCTTTGTTTGGACTTCATATTTCGGACTCGCTTTCTGGCCGATTTTGTTCGCTGATGTCGCAATCTTTTTGTTGCTGATTTTCCTGAAAGCCCGTAAGTCTTTGATGATTAGTCTTTTAGCCTTGGTGATAGCAGTCCCCGGCTTCATGCGGTCGTGTTCTGTCAAAAAAGAGACTTTTGACCCGGGAAACATCAAGATAATGTCGTATAACTTAGCCAATTTCTGTGACATCACAAATGTCAGTGGAACTCGCGAAATGGTGAAAGCCGATGTTATTCAACTGATTAAGGAAGAGAAACCTGACATTGTATGTTTGCAGGAAAGCAGCGCTTGGACGAATGACAAAGCGGATGAGTTTGGAGAAAAGATTGGTTGTAAATATCACAGTGTCAACAAGTTCAGTCATCGCGGCAATATCATTTTTTCGAGATTTCCGCTTGAAGACGATGAATATACCGAGAGGTTTAATGAAAGCGGCGCTGCTGGCTTTGTGAAACTTGTCAAGGCGGGTTCGTCAGGAAGGTTTTATCTTCAAAACACACATTTACAATCATATAACATCACAAAAGATGAAATAGACTATCTCGGTGACACTAGAAATTATATTGAAAATTCATCGAAAGGAAAGTCGGTTTTCACGAAACTTAAAGACGGCTTTGAGACGAGGACGGCAGACACTAAGTTCATTGTCAACAACTTGCCAGACAACGGCTTGCCGATGATCGTGTGCGGTGACTTCAACGACACCCCGCTTTCCTACACGTATCAGCAAATGAAAAAGGCAGGCTTCGAAGATGCTTTCTTGGAGGCTGGGCATGGCATCGGAAAGACATATTGCGGCAAGCTCCCTTTGCTCAGAATCGACTACTTCTGGCATGGTGAAAACATCAGCGTTTTGACTTTCAAGACAATAAGGAAAAACATGTCGGACCATTATCCGGTAGTGATGACATTCAATGTAAGCAATTGATTATGAATTATAAGATTGATTCAAAGTTTAAGCCGACCGGTGACCAGCCGCAGGCCATCGAGCAACTGAAACAAGGCGTTTTGGCAGGGGAGAGGTATCAGACTTTGTTGGGCGTGACCGGCTCCGGCAAGACTTTCACCATTGCCAATATGCTTGCAGAGCTGAACCGCCCCGCGCTGATTCTTAGCCACAACAAAACCCTTGCTGCTCAACTATATAGCGAGTTCAAACAGTTCTTCCCGGAGAACAGAGTCGAGTATTTCGTCTCGTATTACGACTATTACCAGCCTGAGGCGTTCATTCCAGCGACAAATACATACATTGAGAAGGATTTGTCGATAAACGATGAGATTGACAGACTTCGTCTTAGCACGACGCAGGCATTGCTTTCGGGAAGAAGAGACGTTATTGTAGTGTCTTCAGTATCATGTATTTACGGCATTGGTAACCCTGAGGATTTCAGCAAAAACGTCGTCAATATAGAGGTCGGACAGAAGATTGACCGTGATGCGTTGCTGCTGCAATTCACCAATTCGCTGTACGCGCGTAACGACATTGAGTTCTCGCGCGGCAAATTCCGTGTCAAAGGTGATACCATCGACATTTTCCCGGCCTATTCGGACATCCCGTATCGTATTATTTTCTTCGATGACGAGGTTGACGAGCTTGAGTCTTTCGACCCGATAAATGGGATGCGCATCGAGTCGTTGCAGAATATAACACTGTTCCCGGCAAATATCTTCGTGACTGCAAAAGATAAAATCAAGACGGCGACGGAGGAGATACTGCTTGACATGTTCAAACAGGCGGAATATTTCAGGGAGATTGGCAAGTTTGAAGACGCGAAACGTCTCGAAGACCGTGTGAATCATGACGTTGAGATGATTCGCGAACTCGGTTACTGTTCCGGGATTGAGAATTATTCGCGGTATTTTGACGGCAGACAGCCCGGGACGCGCCCGTTCTGCCTCCTCGACTTTTTCCCCGACGACTTCATCACTGTCATTGACGAGAGTCATGTCACGGTGTCGCAGATACGCGGCATGTACGGCGGCGACCGTTCGAGGAAGCAGACGCTCGTCGAATACGGCTTCAGGCTGCCGTCGGCGTTGGATAACAGACCGCTTAAATTCGATGAGTTTGAGGCACTTACGGGGCAGACGATATACGTTAGCGCAACTCCGGGCGACTATGAGCTGCAGCAGACACAAGGCGTTTATGTCGAGCAACTGATACGTCCCACGGGGCTTCTCGACCCCGTGATTGAAGTCAGGCCGAGCACCAACCAAGTCGATGACCTCGTGGCGGAAATAAGGAAGGTCTTGGAGAAAAACTCACGCGTCCTCGTCACAACCCTGACAAAACGCATGGCGGAAGAGCTTACCAATTACCTTAACAATCTGGAAATCAGCACAAGATATATACATTCTGATGTCGATACGCTCGACAGAGTCGAGATTATGATGGGGTTGAGGCGCGGCGATTTTGATGTGCTCGTCGGAGTCAACCTCTTGCGTGAAGGCTTGGATCTGCCTGAAGTTCAGCTTGTCGCGATTCTTGATGCCGATAAAGAAGGCTTCCTGCGTTCGGAACGTTCTTTGACGCAGACGGCGGGCCGCGCGGCGAGAAACGCGGGCAGCAAAGTCATCATGTATGCCGACAAGATTACTGAATCGATGCAAAAGACCATCGATGAGACGCACAGGCGCAGGGAGAAGCAAATAGCTTATAATCAAGAACATGGCATCGTGCCTAAGACAATCATCAAGCCATTGGATAATGCTTGGAGCGAAACCGTAGGCAAGACGTTTGGCAAGGAATACGAAAAGCCGGAGGAATACGTGAAGGCGGTCGCCGAAGAAAAACAGACGGCTTACAATTCACAGCCCGACATCAAAAAGGCAATTCAGGAAGCCAAGAAAAATATGGAGAAGTCTGTCAAGCTGCTCGATTTCATGAGCGCGGCAAAATATCGTGACATTATTCTCGCCTTGGAGGAAAAACTCAACAAGCAATTGCCGTAAACTGAAATTAATTGGCCGTAAACTCGTTTCGGCAACTTTTTTCTGTTATTTAATATATCTTTGCACCCAGATTGGTTGGTTGTTTTGGAATCAAACAATGCAAGTTTTGTGACAGTTTTGTTGTTTTTGTCATGAGTTAATATTTGCATTATCTTCATAATGAATGATTTATGGAAGAAGTGTTTGACCAAAAGGAAAGAGTCAGTTTTTATCTGGCTCTTTTTTTTGATATATGTTGATACAGTAAAATATTTTACTATTTTTGCAAGTCAAAATTTCTGAATTATGAATACAGTTTTAATGGTAAAATCATTTGCCACACCTGATGTCTGGGGGGTGCTGATACAGTTCGGCATCATTGCAATCGGTCTTTTGTTGGGCAATGTTTTGAGGACGAAGGTCCCTTTTCTGAAAAAAAGTCTTATTCCGTCGGCATTGATTGGTGGTGCTTTGATATTGATTTTCAAGGCGATACCAGGAATGGATTCGTTTGTTGACAAGACGGCGATGGAAATAATCACGTACCACGCCTTGGGTATCGGCTTCGTTGCCTTGGCGTTGAAAAACAACAGGATTGAGTCGAAATCAAGCCCGATGAAGGTTATTGAGACAGGCACCTTGACGGCGAGCACGTATATTCTGCAAGGCATTGTAGGTGTGCTTGTTACGATTCCGATGTTTTATTTCGGAAAGAAGATTTTCTATGCTGCAGGTCTGCTGCTCCCGATGGGTTACGGACAGGGACCAGGGCAGGCGTTGAACTTCGGTGTCATTTATATGAACCATGCTGCTGATCAAGGCATTGTGTTCCCCGGAGCTGACTTCGGACTTTCCATTGCGGCGACTGGATTTATTGTCGGCAGCGTAATCGGTGTTGTCTATATGAATATTCTGAAGAAGAAAGGCAAAATCAATGTTTCAGAGTTGAAAGAGCGTCAGATCAACACGCTGCAAGACTATGAAGGCGAGAATGAAATCCCTGATACTGAGTCTGTTGACAAAATGTCAATCCAGCTTTGCCTTGTGATTTTCACGTATTTCCTTGTCTATCTTTTCAACAGCTGGATACAAAGCCTCGACCTTGGAACATTTGGGACGAACACTTTGAAGCCGTTGATGTGGGGCTTCAACTTCCTGCTTGGCACGTTGTTCGGCATATTTGTGAAATGGGTCATGAATGGCTTCAAGAAAGCGAAAATACTCAATCGCGAATACATCAACAATTATCTTTTGAATAGGATTAGCGGCGCGGCATTCGACGTGATGATTGTTGCCGGCACTGCTGCTATCAATTTCGCTGAGTTCAGAGGGTTTGCGTTACCTTTCATCCTCGTCTGCACTTTGGGTGCAATCGCGACATTCTTCTACGTCAACGTGATGTGCAAGCACATTTTCCCGAATTACCGTTATGAAGGGTTCTTTAGCATGTTCGGTATGCTTACCGGCACGGCGAGCAATGGCATGATTTTGTTGCGTGAAATCGACCCGAAGTTTGAGACGCCGGCGGCGAATAACCTTGTGCTTCAGACACTTCCGGCTGTCGTGCTCGGATTCCCTGTGCTGCTTCTGGTCGGCTACGGACCACAAAGCTGGAACGCCACATTGATAACATTAGGCTGCTGCATCGCAGTGTTCACGGTGTTTACGCTGTTCCTGCTTCGGTCGAAAATTTTCAAGAAAAGATGTAAGAAATGCTGATTATCAGACATGAAATTCATAAAACGTCATCGGTTTCCGGTGACGTTTTTTTATTTTAAAACCGAGAATATTTTTGTGATATATATTAAAATAAATATTAAATTTGCAAAATTTAACTTGATACGCTTGAAATGATACCATGCGTATTTGTAATGTATTGATAACTAATTAAATATAAATATATGAGCGAAGGATTATATTCAATGGAAGCCAAAGATTTCGACAAGACCTTGGATTTGACCAAAATCAAGCCGTATGGCGACACAATGAATGATGGAAAGGTGCAGCTGAGCTTCACGTTGCCGGTGCAGTGCGGCGCAGAGGCGGTAGAGGCGGCGAAACAACTCATCAAGAGCATGGGGCTCGAAAACCCTGCGGTCGTTTACTACAAAGAGCTGACACCAGGATTCACATTTTTCAACTGCTACGGAAGTTGCACGCATACGGTGAACTACAGCACGATATACGTCCCGAAAGTCGAGTCGAACGTGATGGACATGTATGAGACCGACAAATTCATCAAGGAAAACATCGGTCGTAAGATTGTCGTCGTCGGCGCGAGCACAGGCACTGACGCCCACACGGTCGGCATCGACGCCGTCATGAACATGAAAGGCTACGCCGGCCACTACGGACTTGAGCGTTACGAGATGATTGAGGCATATAACCTCGGCAGTCAGGTCCCGAACGAAGAGTTCATCGCCAAAGGCATCGAGCTTCACGCCGACGCACTCATCGTGTCGCAGACCGTCACGCAGAAAGACGTCCACATCAAGAACCTCACAAACCTCGTTGAACTGATGGAGGCTGAAGGTCTCCGCGACAAGATGATCCTCTGCTGCGGCGGCGCACGTATCACGCACGAGCTCGCAAAGGAACTCGGCTACGACGCCGGCTTCGGCATGAACACATACGCCGACGATGTCGCTTCGTTCATCGTGGCCGAGATGGTGAAAAGAGGAATAAAGTAATGTTTTGGTTAAGTTAAGAGAAAAGTATAACAACAATAAAATTTAATATCATGGACAAAAACGAAATTAGAGAAGTCATCGCGAGAAGGGCAGCCAAAGAGTTGCACGATGGCGATGTTGTGAACCTCGGTATTGGCATCCCGACAATGATTCCAAACTACCTTCCGGAAGGCGTGTCAGTCACACTCCAGACAGAGAACGGAGCCATGGGCATCGGCCCGACACCGGCTGAAGGTGAAGAAGACAAGAACGTCATCAACGCAGGCGGCGGCTTCATCACATTGAATCCGGGCGCATGTTCATTCGATTCAGCGACATCATTCGCAATCATCCGCGGCGGCCACGTCAACGTGTCGTTCCTCGGCGCTTTGCAGGTCGATGAGAAAGGCAACCTCGCCAACTGGATTATCCCTGGAAAGATGGCTCCGGGCATGGGCGGCGCAATGGACCTCGTTGTCGGCGCGAAACGCGTCATCCTCACCATGGAACACACACAGAAAGGCGCACCTAAAATCCTGAAGAACTGCACGTTGCCACTCACAGCGGCAGGTCAGGTCAATATGATCATCACGGAAATGGGTGTCATGGAAATCACACCTGAAGGCATCGTCCTCACGGAGAAACACCCAGAATTCACGGTTGAAGATATTCAGGCCGCGACAGAGGCGAAGCTCATCATCAGCCCGAACCTCAAGTCAATGATTGATTAAGTGTTAAGAGTGGAGTGTTGAGAGTTGAGTTGTCTTGACTTTCAACGCTTCACACTTCAAACTGAAAAGTAATGGAATATCAATATTTGAAAAGCGAGATCAAGGAAAATGGCATCCAGATCATGACCGTCTCCGCACCGAAGTCGTTGAACGCGCTGTGCTCGGCGATTCTGTCGGAGATAGACCGTTTCGTGGATGAGATCGACCTCGCTGTGACAAAAGTCCTCATCGTGACGGGTGACGGGGAGAAGGCCTTCGTCGCCGGCGCAGACATCGCAGAGATGAAAGACCTTGATGACGCGCAGGCACTCGAATTTGCACGTCTCGGTGCCAAGGCATTCAAGAAACTTGAAGACATCAACATCCCGGTCATCGCTGCCGTCAACGGTTTCGCACTCGGCGGCGGCTGCGAGCTTGCGATGGCCTGCGACATCCGCCTCGCCTCCAATAAGGCGAAGTTCGGACAGCCGGAAGTCGGCCTCGGCATCATCCCGGGGTTCTCCGGCACATATAGACTGCCTAAACTCGTCGGTCCGGCAATGGCCAAGGAACTCATCTTCACAGGTAAGATGATTGATGCGCAGGAAGCGTACAGAATCGGACTCGTGAACGCCGTCTGCGAGCCTGAAGAGCTTATGCCGCAGGCCGTCGCGATGGCGGAGAAGATGCTGAAGAACGCACCTCTCGCGATCCGCGCCGCAAAACGCTGCATCAACGACAACTACGACATGACCGCAAACGAAGCAATAGCATACGAGAACGTGTATTTCTCACGCTGCTTCGCGACGGAAGACCAGAAAGAAGGAATGGGCTGCTTCCTGACAAAGAACAGACCGCATTTCCAAGGCAAATAGTTCAAAAAGTGTTGAGAGTGAAGTGTTAAGAGTTGAATTATAATTTCGCAATAACACATTAAGAAAATTGAAATATTAACAATTTATTAAATAATTTGAAAATGAAAGTATTTGTTATCGGAACAGGAACAATGGCAAAAGGCATCGTGAAGGCTTTCGCAGCTAAGATGCCGGTCGTCATGAAGAGCCGCACACAGGCCAGCCTTGACAAGGCTATGGCTTCAATTTCAAAGGGTTACGCAAAACTCGTTGAAAAAGGCAAAATCGCTCAGGAGGCAATGGATGCCATCATGGCAAACATCGCCACAACAACTGACTACGCAACTTTCGCCGACGCTGACCTCGTGATCGAAGCGGCATCGGAGGATATGCAGCTGAAGAAAGACGTCTTCACGGAGCTTGACAAAATCTGCAAGCCGGAGACTATCTTCGCAACAAACTCATCATCATTGTCAATCACTGAGATTGCCGCTTGCACAAGCCGTCCCGCACAATTCATAGGCATGCACTTCTTCAACCCGGCCGACCGCATGGCGTTGGTGGAGGTCATCAAGGGACAGCTCACATCGGCGGAAGTCTGCAAGACCATCGTCGAACTCGCCGCATCAGTCGGCAAGACACCGGTAGAAGTCAACGAGGCCCCGGGTTTCGTCGTCAACCGCATTCTCATCCCGATGATCAACGAGGCTGTCGGCATCCTTGCTGACGGAATCGCAAGCGCGGAAGACATCGACAAGTGCATGATGCTCGGCGCGAACCACCCGATGGGACCGCTCGCATTGGCCGACCTCATCGGCAACGATGTCAACCTCGCAATCATGGAGGTTCTCTATAACGAATTTGGCGATCCGAAGTACCGCCCGCATCCGCTTCTCAGAAAGATGGTGCGCGCCGGCTTGCTCGGACGCAAATCAGGTGAAGGATTCTATAAATATTAATAAGGTATAAAAATGGATTTTAGCTATTCAAAGACAGAAGAATTGTTCCTGCAGATGATCAGGTCGTTTGCGGAGAACGAAGTCAAGCCTTTGGCGGCAGAAGTTGACGAACAAGAACGTTTCCCGATGGAAACCGTCAAGAAGATGGCCAAGTTAGGTTTGATGGGTATTCCGGTGCCGACACAGTACGGCGGTGCCGGCGGGACAGTGCAGATGTACATCATGGCTGTTGAGGAACTCTCAAGAGTGTGCGCCACTACAGGCGTCATCGTCTCGGCTCACACGTCACTCTGCGTGTCACCGATACTCGAAAACGGAACAGAAGAACAGAAGATGAAATATCTGCCGAAGCTCGCTTCAGGCGAATGGATCGGCGCATTCGGTCTGACAGAACCTAATGCCGGCACCGACGCGGCGATGCAGCAGACAACAGCCGTCGATGCAGGTGACAAGTGGATTCTCAACGGCAGCAAGATCTTCATCACCAACGCGGCATACGCCGACGTGTTCATCGTCATGGCGATGACCGACAAGTCGAAAGGCACCAAGGGCATCTCGGCATTCATCGTCGAGAAAGGCTTCAAGGGCTTCAGCATCGGCAAGAAAGAGTTGAAGATGGGTATCCGCGGCTCGGCGACATGCGAGCTCATTTTCGAGAACTGCGAAGTGCCGAAGGAAAACCTCCTCGGACCTCTCGGCAAGGGCTTCAACATCGCGATGAAGACCCTCGACGGCGGCCGTATCGGTATCGCTTCACAGGCTCTCGGCATCGCACAAGGTGCTATGGATGAGACAGTTAAATACACTAAAGAACGCAAACAGTTCGGCAAGGCAATCGCGCAGTTCCAGAACACACAGTTCCAGATGGCTGACCTCAAGACCAAGGTCGAGGCGGCCCGTCTGCTCGTCAGAAGCGCAGCATGGAAGAAAGACAAAGGCCTCCCGTATTCGGCGGACGCCGCGATGGCGAAGCTGTTTGCAGCCGAGACAGCGATGGAAGTGACCACAAAGGCGGTGCAGTTCCACGGCGGTTACGGCTACACACGTGAATATCCTGTCGAACGCATGATGCGCGACGCGAAGATCACCGAAATCTACGAAGGCACATCAGAAGTACAGAGAATGGTTATCGCAGGTCAATTATTTAAATAGGAGGGAAGATCATGAATATTATAGTTTGTATTAAGCAGGTACCTGATACTACAGAAATCAAAATTGATCCGGTAAAGAACACTCTTATCCGCGACGGCGTCCCGAGCATCATGAACCCTGACGACAAGGGCGGCCTCGAACTCGCTCTCCGCATGAAGGACATGTACGGCGCGAATGTTACAGTCATCACCATGGGACCGCCGCAGGCCGACCTTATCTTGAGAGAGGCTTACGCTATGGGCGTTGACAGAGCTATCTTGTTGAGCGACAGAAAGTTCGCCGGCGCAGACACGCTCGCGACATCATACGCGTTGGCAGGTGCCATCAAGACTATGGACTATGACCTCATCATCGCTGGTCGTCAGGCTATCGACGGTGACACGGCACAGGTCGGTCCTGAGATGGCTGAACACCTCGGTCTCCCGCAGGTCTCTTATGTCATCGATGCGGTCCGTGAAGAAAACGGTAACTTCATCGTGAAGAAGGAGAACGAAGACAGCGTCCAGACCCTCGAAGTCGAAGGAAAATGCGTCCTCACAGTGCTCGCTTCGGCGTTCTCGGCACGTTACATGACAGTCAACGGCATCGTCGAGGCTTACAACAAGGAAGTTGAAGTCTGGGGCGCCGACAAACTCGACGTCGATGAGAACAAACTCGGTCTGAAAGGCTCACCGACAAAGGTGTTCCAGTCATTCCCGAAAGCTCTCAAGACTCCGGGCGAGATCCACGAAGTCAGCGAGGAAGAAGCAGTCGAAATCATTGTTAATAAACTGAAAGAGAAACATTTAATCTAAAAGTGGCCATGGATATCAAAGATTACAAAAACGTTTATGTGTTCGCAGAACAGCGCAACGGAATGATTCAGTCCGTAGCTTACGAACTTTTAGGTAAGGCACGAGACCTCGCCGACGCTCTCGGTGAGAAGGTCGTGGCTATGTTGGTCGGTTACAACGTGAAGGCGCAGGCTCAGAGTCTCATCGAGATGGGTGCTGACGAAGTCCTTGTCGCTGACTGCCCTGAATTGAAAGACTATTTGACAGAACAATACTCGCAGGTCGTGTATCAGATGATTACAGAACGCAAGCCGAGTATCGTTCTTTACGGCGCAACGACAATCGGCCGTGACCTCGCCCCACGTCTTGCTTCAAGACTTAAGACCGGTCTGACAGCCGACTGCACGAAGCTCGAAATCGCAACAGTGGAAGAGACAGGCGAGAAGCAGTTCCGCTCGACACGTCCTGCCTTCGGCGGCAACCTCATGGCGACAATCCTTTGCCCTAACACACGTCCGCAGATGTCAACGGTGCGTCCAGGCGTGATGCAGAAACGCGTCCGCGAGGCTGGCAGAAAGGGAGAAGTCACAATGTTCGCCCCGCAGTTCGACACAACGAAATTCAAAGTGAAAGTCATCGATACCGTCATGAACTGCAAGTGCAATGACGACATCGCCGATGCGAAGATCCTCGTCTCCGGCGGTCGTGGCGTGCACGACAGAGAAGGTTTCGACAAGCTTCAGGCTTTGGCAGACGTCCTCGGCGGCATGGTGGCTTCATCACGCGCCATGGTTGACGCAGGCATCATGGACCACTGCTATCAAGTCGGTCAGACAGGTAAGACGGTGCGTCCGAGCCTTTACATGGCATGCGGTATCTCCGGCGCCATTCAGCACCTCGCTGGTATGGAAGAGTCAGACTTCATCATCGCCATCAACAAGGACAAATACGCTCCAATCTTCAGCGCGGCTGACCTCGGCATCGTCGGCGACCTCCACAAGATCGTCCCGATGCTCACGGAACGCCTCAAGAAGGAAGTTGAGAAGTAATATTCACCACGAAGTTATTCACCACGAATAACACGAATCACACGAATGATGTTGTATCGTTCGTGTGATTCTTTTTCACCACGAAGTTATTCACCACGAATAACACGAATCACACGAATGGCAACGAAAAAATCTCGGTAGGAGAGTCCTGCCGAGATTTTATGTATTGGTTTGCTTGTCGCAAACTCTTAGTGGACTGTTTATTTGTTCACTCTGCCTGGATAAACTTCAAGGGCTTTGCCGAGGATGAACATCGCATCTCTCAAAGCGTCGCAGTTGAGGCAGTAGCTGATTCTAACTTCTTGAACGCCAAGGCCCGGGGTTGAGTAGAAACCGCTTGCCGGTGCCATCATGACAGTCTTGCCTTCATAGTTGAAGTCGGTGAGCAGCCATTTGCAGAATGTCTCAGAGTTGTCAATCGGGAGATGTGCCACGATGTAGAAAGCACCTTTCGGTGTCGGGCAGTATGCTCCGGGAATCTTGTTGATGCCTTCGACGCAGATGTCACGGCGTGAGACATACTCTTTCACTGTGCCGTCGAAATATGAAGCCGGTGTGTCGAGTGCGCCTTCAGCCGCAACCTGGCCGTATGACGGAGGCGACAGACGAGCCTGTGCGAATTTCATCGCCGTGCTCATGACCTCTTTGTTCTTTGAGATGATACGTCCCACACGGATGCCGCAGGCACTGTATCTCTTTGATTCAGAGTCGATAAGGATGACGTTGTCTTCAATGCCTTTGAGTGTCATTGCCGAGACGTGTTTCGCGCCGTCGTAGCAGAATTCGCGGTAAACCTCATCGGTGATGAGATAAAGACCGTGTTTCATGACAATCTGACGAAGCGACTCCATCTCCTCAGCTGAATAAAGATAACCTGTCGGGTTGTTTGGGTTGCAGATCAGGATGGCCTTCGTGTTTGGTGTGATGGCTTTCTCGAACTCACTCATCGGCGGGAGTGCGAAGCCGTTGCTGATCTCAGATGAGATTGGTCTGACTTTCACGCCGGCGGCCTTTGCGAAGCTGTTGTAGTTCGCATAGAACGGTTCCGGGATGATGACTTCATTCTCTGGGTCCATGATTGTCTGGAAAGTAATCTGAAGAGCTTCAGAACCACCTGTCGTCACGATGATCTCATCAGGGGTGATGTTGATGCCAAGGCCTTCATAATATTTGCAGATTTTCTTTCTGTAAGAAAGCTCACCGGCTGAATTCGAATATTTTATGACTTTTTCTGAATATTTCTTAACAGCATCGATCGCATACGATGTCGTCTCAATATCCGGCTGGCCGATATTCAGATGGTAAACCTTTATTCCTCTTTGTTTTGCTGCATCAGAGAAAGGCACGAGCTTTCTGATTGGTGACGCAGGAATTTCCTGACCTTTTTTAGAAATTGTAAGCATTTTATGACTTTTAATTAGTTGTTCTTGTTGAATGGGCTGCCTTCGCTTTCCTGTCTCAACGGAGCTGCGTCTGTCGGTTGTGCAAGCACAGTGCCTTTGATATGAAGCTTTATCTCATTGTTGGTCAATGAATTTGAAAAAATTGTGACATATTTGTTAAAGCTGCCCGGACGGTCTGTGTTTTTATATGTGACGCGGATTACGTTCTGTTCGCCCGGTAATATGGGCTGTCTCGGCCATTCCGGCACGGTGCATCCGCATGATGACTTCGGCTGGGTGAGAATCAGAGGTTCGTTGCCTGCGTTCACGAAAACGAATTCGTAAGTCCCGTTGCCTTTGAATTGGATGTTTCCGAAATCATGGGCGGTTTCCTTGAATGAAATGACCGGGCCGTTCTGTGGTTCGGTGGTTTTGTCTTGCGCCATAGCGATGTTAAACATCATGAAAAACGCACTTAATAAAGCAATAATCTTTTTCATTTTGGTGAAATTTTATCCGTTAATTTTAACGGGCAAAGATACGTATATTTCTTATATAAGGTGCAAAAAAATATTTTAATTTTTTTTTGAAAAAAATGTCAAACATATTGAAAAATGCTGTACTTTTGCACCTCGAAAAACGGCGAGGTAGCTCAGTTGGTTAGAGCGTCGGATTCATAACCCGGAGGTCATGAGTTCAATTCTCATCCTCGCTACGAGAAAGCTTCAGTCAACTCGATTGAGGCTTTTTTATTTTTCGTCCGGCGCAACGAAAAATTCCGAACTTTTGCTTCCGCAATGAAAAGAATATCAGTGATATACAATATTTGCGGGAGAGAAAAAATCCTTGGAAGTGTATAAAAATATTACACACAAAAATATTTTTCGTCCGTGCCGTTTATGATGAAATGTTTCTATCTTTGCGCCGTCATTTCCTTTTAGGTTTCTTTCAACGGACTTCGCGAAATCTGGGAAGGCGGCGTGGAAACAGTAAAAATAGAAGTCATCTTTAAGATTTAAAAATCAAGCAAAAGAATGAAAAAGAGCATCAGATTATTTACGACAGTGATGGTTTGCATGGCGATGGCGCTGTGCGTGTCGTGCAAGAAAGACGACGACAACGAGCCGGGCGGCGGCAACACAGGAGGTGGCGGTAACACAGGTGGCAGCGGTGGTGGCACAATTGCCGGCCACGAATATGTTGACCTCGGTCTGCCGAGCGGCCTGCTGTGGGCCACGTGCAACGTGGGCGCGAGCAGCCCCGAGGACTACGGCGACTACTTCGCCTGGGGCGAGACGGAGACAAAGAGCAATTACGAATGGAGCACCTACAAATGGTGCAACGGCGATTTGAACACCCTCACCAAGTACAACACGAATCCGTTTTACGGCACCGTTGACAACAAAATTGTTCTTGAACCGGCAGATGACGCGGCCCATGTGAACTGGGGCGGCGGTTGGCGCATGCCAATATACAAAGAGATGGCGGAACTGAGAGATACTTGTATATGGACGTGGATGACGCAGAACGGTGTGAACGGCTACCGTGTGACAGGTTCCAACGGCAATAGCATATTCCTGCCGGCCGCTGGCTACTACGACGATGGCAGCCTCCACTGCGCCGGCTCCAACGGCAACTACTGGTCGAGTTCGCTCCGTACCGACGACCCGGACAAAGCGTACCTCTTCTTCTTCTCCAACGGCGTGTACATGACCTACTGCCGCCGTTTCTATGGGCACTCGGTTCGGTCAGTCTGCCAGTCCCAAAAATAGTCCGTGTCCGCAAAAACGCGCAGACGGGCAGCCATTTTTGAGCAGGAAAGTTTTTTTGTGGTGGTAACCTGCGGCTTTTTCAGTCTTTAGTTTTTAGTTTTTAGTCTTTAGTTTGGAGTTTTGAGAGTGGAGAGTGGAGTTTTTTTCAGTTTGGAGTTTTGAGAGTGGAGAGTGGAGTTGTTTTCAGTTTGGAGTTTTGAGAGTTGAGAGTGGAGAGGAAAGCCGATGTTGTCCGGCCGTAGAGGGACTTTTCCTGCCTTGTCTTCCTCGCCCCACACTGCGCTGCGCTTCGTATGGGATTAATAGAGTAGTGTGCCTCCGGCACACGGAGGGCAACAAGGTGGTTCAAAATTTATACATCTTTATGCGCTGCATGGATATTTTTCCTGTGAAAAACAATGAAAATTTTACTATTTTTGCAGCCTGTTTCAAAAGAATATTCAAATGAGAAAAATTCTGTTTACGATTGTTCTGACATTGGTCTGCCTCGCAGCTATGTCACAGAGAATGAATTACATCGAAGTCAGGAATATGCCCGACGGACGTTACGACGACAACTCGGCAGATGTCAGGGTCACCGGACTGGTGCTCGGCGGAATGAAGACTGGCACGTGGATCGAATGCCATTCCAATACCGAACTGCCGCATTTCATCGCTAACTTCGTCAATGACAAACTTGATGGCATCTATCTCGAAATCGACAAGCAAGGCGCTCTTTTGAGCCAGACGGAATACAAGGGCGGCAAACTCGACGGCACTTCGCTGAAATGGGCGAAGGGTGGCCGCCTCGCTGAGATGGTGAGCTACAAAGACGGAGTGAAGGACGGGCCGGTGAAGCTCTGCTACGACAGGGGCTCCGTCAAGGAAGAGTCGAATTACAAAAACGGACAGCGCGACGGCGTGACCGTGTGGTATGCCTACAAAGAGAAAGAACAAGGCCCTAAGATAGCGCTATATACCTATAAGGACGGCGCGTTCGATGGCGTGCAGGAGACATACTACGAGAACGGCACCGTCAAGACAAGAAAAATGTTCAAGGACAATGTGCAGGACGGACCCGCCGCAGAGTATTATGAAGACGGCAGCATCAAATGGGAGGCCGCGTATAAAAACGGCGAGGTCTCTGGCAAAGTGAAAGAATACGCCAAAGGCAAGAAGATGCCGGAATGACGATGCCTTGTCTCTTCCGCGAAAATTGAAATAACACAGTGTCATGTCAGATAACAATACAAAAACCAACAACACGGGTAAGGTCATCAAGATAGCCATTGCGGTGGCCTTGCTGCTTTTCTTTTGGATCGTCCCGTCGAGCGTGTACGGGCTTCCGAATATCTCTGTCGTCGAGCAGCGCGTCGTCGCCGTCTTCGCCTTCGCCTTCGCGATGTGGGTGACGGAGGCCATCCCGTCGTGGACCACGTCGGTGCTCATCGTCGTCATCCTGCTTCTCACCTGTTCGACAGGCGCCATAGCCTTTCTGAAAGAAGGCGACGGCGTGCGTGAGGTGGGCGACCTCATCGCGTACCAGCACCTCATGGAGGACTTCTCCGACCGCACCATCATGCTGTTCCTCGGCGGCTTCGTCATCGCTGCCATCGCCTCGAAGATGGGCGTCGATGCACGTCTCGCCAAAGGACTGCTGAAGCTCTTCGGGAAACGCTCTGAGTTCGTGCTTCTCGGCTTCCTCCTGGTCACAGGCCTGTTCTCGATGTTCATCAGCAACACCGCGACGGCGGCCATGATGCTCACCTTCATGGCGCCAGTGCTCCGCCAGATGCCCGTTGACGGCAAAGGCAAGGTCGCACTCGCCATGGCAATACCTATCGGAGCCAACATCGGCGGCCTCGCGACACCTATCGGCACGCCGCCCAACGCCATCGCATTAGGATTCCTCAACGACCCGAACGGCCTCAACATGAACATACATTTCCAGGACTGGTTCTTGGTGATGATGCCTTACACCATAGTGATGCTGCTCATCGCATGGGGACTGCTCCTGCTTTTCTTCCCTTTCAAAAAGAAAATCATCGAATTACATATCGAAGGGGAGACGAAGAAAGGTTGGAAACTCACCGTGACATACGTCACAATAGCCATCACGATCCTCCTCTGGATGCTCGACAAGGTGACGGGCCTCAACTCGTATGTCGTGGCGATGATACCGATAGCGGTGTTCTGCGTGACAGGCATTTTTACTAAAGAAGACCTCAAGGAGATCAACTGGAGCGTACTTTGGCTCGTGGCCGGCGGCTTCGCACTCGGCACCGCCTTGTTTGAGACAGGCCTCGCGCAAGACCTCGTCAACGCACTCCCGTTCGACACGATGTCGCCAATAGTCATCATCATCGGCGCGTCTCTCATCTGCTGGATCATCTCCAATATCATCTCGCACACGGCGGCGGCGAACCTGCTTCTCCCCGTCATGGTGACGATGGCGACGGGCATGGGTCACAGCCTCGACGGCATGGGAGGCCCTGGCACGCTAATACTCAGCGTCACACTCGCGTCTTCGTTGGGAATGTCGCTCCCGATCTCCACACCGCCTAACGCCATCGCGTTCAGCACCGGAATGATAAAGGTCAGAGACATGGAGAAAGTCGGCGTCATCATCGGCGTCCTCGGTCTTGTGCTCGCAATCGGGATGCTCGTCATCGTCGGCAAGGCCGGATATTGGGCTTAATCTATTGAAATTAAATAAGTTATAAAATGAAAAATAGAAAAGGTCTTTCGTCAATCACGAAAAAACTCATCATGGCCGTCACCGGCGGCTGCTTGGTGTTCTTCCTGCTGTTCCACGGCTCAATGAATGTCGTGTCGATCATCTCTGAGAGCGGCTACAACTGGATATGCGAGTTCCTCGGTGCCAACTGGTACGCCGTCGTGGGCACCATCGGCCTCGCCGTCATGGTCGCGGTACATTTCATCTATGCCTTCATACTCTCCTTGCAGAATTACAAGGCACGCGGCAGCCAACGCTACGCTGTGACCGAGAGGCAGGAAGGCGTGTCGTGGGCGTCGAAGAACATGCTCGTCATCGGCATCATCGTCATCATCGGCCTCGGACTTCATCTCTATGCCTTTTGGGCGAAGATGCAACTCGCTGAACTTCAGGGCGTCGCGCCGTCCGACGGACTGTCGCCTGTCGATGGAGTGGGACGTATTAAAATGGTGTTCGGCAACACATATTTCAGCATAATGTACCTCTTGTGGCTCGCTTTCCTGTGGTTCCATCTCTCGCACGGCATCGCCTCGGTGATGCAGTCGATAGGGTGGAGCAACCACGTCTGGAAACGCCGCATCGAATGGCTCGGCAGGTTCTTCGCCATCGTCATAGTGGCCATGTTCGCCTGCGTGGTGCTTTATTATTGGCTGATTTTTCCAAATTTAAATGCTTGAGATCATGGAATTAAATTCAAGGATACCAGAAGGTCCGTTGGCTGAGAAATGGACAAACTATAAGGCCAACCAGAAATTGGTAAACCCGGCCAACAAACGCAAGCTCGACATCATCGTCATCGGGACTGGCTTGGCTGGTGCTTCCGCCGCCGCCTCGTTCGGCGAGATGGGCTTCAACGTCAAGGTGTTCTGCATACAGGACAGCCCTCGCCGCGCCCACAGCATCGCCGCGCAGGGAGGCATCAACGCCGCGAAGAACTATCCCAACGACGGCGACAGCGTCTATCGTCTGTTCTACGACACGGTGAAAGGCGGCGACTACCGCGCACGCGAGGCCAACGTCTATCGTCTCGCCGAAGTCAGCAACAACATCATCGACCAGTGTGTGGCGCAGGGCGTCCCGTTCGCGCGCGAATACAGCGGACTCTTGGCTAACCGCTCTTTCGGCGGAGCGCAGGTGTCGCGCACTTTCTATGCCAAGGGACAGACGGGTCAGCAGCTACTCCTCGGCGCATACGGCGCGATGAGCAAGGAGATTGAGAGAGGCACGGTGAAGATGTACGCACGCCGCGAGATGCTCGACGTCGTCATCGTTGACGGCCGCGCACGTGGCGTCATAGTGCGCAACCTCGTCACCGGCGAGCTGGAGCGTCATGCGGCACACGCCGTCGTCATCGCCTCGGGCGGCTACGGACGTGTGTTTTTCCTCTCCACAAACGCGATGTCGTCGAACGGCTCGGCGGCATGGCATGCCTACAAGAGAGGCGCGATGATGGCGAACCCGTGCTTCACGCAGATACACCCGACATGCATCCCCGTCCACGGCGACTACCAGTCGAAGCTCACGCTGATGAGCGAGTCGCTGCGCAACGACGGTCGCATCTGGGTGCCTAAAGACGAGAAGAAGGCGGCCCTTCTCCGTGAAGGCAAGATGAAAGCGACAGACATCCCCGAAGAGGAGCGTGACTATTACCTCGAGCGTCGTTATCCGGCGTTCGGAAACCTCGTGCCGCGTGACGTCGCCTCACGCGCCGGCAAGGAACGCTGCGACGCGGGCTACGGCGTGAACAACACCGGCCGCGCCGTCTATCTCGACTTCCAGGAAGCCATACAACGTCTCGGCAGAAAAGCCGTCGAAGAGAAATACGGCAACCTCTTCGAGATGTACGAACGCATCGTCGATGAAAACCCTTACGTCACCCCGATGATGATTTACCCTGCGGTACATTACACCATGGGCGGCCTCTGGGTTGACTACGAGCTTCAGACCACCGTCAAAGGTTTGTTCGCCGCCGGTGAAGCCAACTTCTCCGACCACGGCGCCAACCGCCTCGGTGCCTCCGCGTTGATGCAGGGACTGTCGGACGGATATTTCGTCCTGCCTTACACCATGCAGAACTACCTCGCCGACCAGATTGGCGTGCCGCGTTTCTCTACCGACCTGCCTGAGTTCGAGCAGGCCGAGAAGGAAGTGCGCGAGCGTATCGAGAAGATTCTCAACGTGAACGGCAACGAGACCGTCGATTCAATACACAGGCGTCTCGGCCATATCATGTGGGAATACGTCGGGATGTCGAGGACGAAGGAAGGTCTTGAGAAAGCCATCGAGGAGATAAAGAAACTCCGCGCCGAGTTCTGGCGAAACGTGAAGGTTCCGCGCCGCGATGGCATGAACAACGAACTCGAGAAGGCGCTGCGCGTCGCCGACTTCCTTGAGATGGGCGAGCTGATGGCACGCGACGCCTTGATGCGCAACGAGTCGTGCGGCGGTCACTTCCGCGCCGAATACCAGACACCCGACGGCGAGGCAATGCGCGATGACAAGAACTACAGCTTCGTGGCGGCCTACGAGTTCAAGGGCGACGACAACGAGCCGGTTCTCCACAAGGAAGAACTTAAGTTTGAAAATGTTGAGGTTAAACAAAGAAACTACAAGTAGCCATGAAGTTTATATTGAGAATTTGGAGACAAAAAAATAATACGGTTAAGGGTAAATTTGTTGAATATCATCTCGACAACGTGCCGAAGGAGGCTTCGTTCCTTGAGATGCTCGACATCCTCAACGAGCAGCTCGTGATGAAAGGCGAGGACCCCGTGACATTCGACCACGACTGCCGCGAGGGCATCTGCGGCGCCTGCGGCCTGTATATCAACGGACATCCGCACGGGAAGTTCAAGAACACCACGACATGCCAGCTGCACATGCGCAAGTTCGCCGACGGCGCGACGATCACCGTTGAGCCGTGGCGCTCGGCGGCGTTCCCCGTCATCAAGGACCTGATGGTTGACCGCTCGTCGTTGGACAAGCTCATACAGGCTGGCGGCTACGTCTCGGTGCGCACCGGCGGCGTGCCCGACGCGAACGCGGTCCCGGTGAACAAACACTGCGCCGACCTCGCGATGGACGCGGCGGCATGCATCGGATGCGGAGCGTGCGTGGCGACATGCAAGAACGGCAGCGCGATGCTGTTCGTCTCTGCGAAGGTCTCGCAGCTCGCGCTGCTGCCGCAAGGACAGGTGGAGGCGCGTGACAGGGTGCAGAAGATGGTCGCCCGCATGGAC
>X431_Quagga__coassemble_67_pt1 | contig 23730 bp, 24 predicted proteins | sample X431_Quagga__metabat2_low_PE_006 | metagenome-assembled genome bin X431_Quagga
GTCGTCACTGTGTATGACTTCGTGTAATGTTGATAGATTTTTTCTATGTTTTCCATGTTGAATAAAAAAAAGCCGCCAAGAATGACGGCTGATTTATGATTTTTTGTTTGACTATTTCGCTAATGCGCTGCCAATCATGTTCATGGCGCACCTGAAACCGATTGTCGCTGATGCCTGGTCTTCCTCCAAGAAACGTCTTGTCGATGGGCTGAGGTAGTAAGGACCGTCGGCCCATGAACCACCTTTGTAAACGCGCGACCTGTCTGAGATAAGTGTTGTCACACCATATTCATACATCTGGTTGGTATATTCGTTTTGCTCGCCGCCTGCGTCTGACCAGTCGTTCTGTATTGTTGATATGAAGTCGCCGTCGTTATGGTTGATGCTATAGCTGTAGCGATAGTTCTGACGCACGACGTTCTCCTCTGTTGTCTCCGGGACATAAACAACCTGTCCGTCCTCGTTGATTTCCTTCTTTGTGAACACGTTGCCGCGGTAAGGGTTGTGGTCGGACATGTCTTCGTAAGACATCGGACGATATACATCGAGCACCCATTCTGAAACATTGCCAGCCATGTTGAACAGACCGTAGTCGTTAGGCCAGTATGAAGCGACAGGTGCGGGGAATGCCGCGCCATCGTTGAGGTTTCCTGCAGTACCCATATAGTCGCCGCTCCCTCTCTTGAAGTTCGCCACGAAGCTGCCATAGTAGTTTTTGGTGTCTGTACGGAGGCCTTCGCTGTCCCAAGGATACACCCTGCGGTTTGTGATGCGTTCATTTTCTGTGTTTCCGACAAGTCCGAGAGCCGCATATTCCCATTCGGCTTCCGTGGGGAGACGATACTTCGGAAGGAGCAATCCGTCTTCCATCTTGACATTGCGTAATCCTGTTTCGCTGTTTGGGTTAAGGTCCTTGAATCCATCTTGAATCACACCATTGTACAGACCCGCGACATAAGCGTCGGTGCTGAAATGTGAGTCCTTGGTCTGATTCAGGTCAAAGGTGAGGATGCCGGCATTGATCAAATTGTTCTCGTTGACACGGTCTGAACGCCACAAGGCATAGTCGTTAGCCTGCAGCCACGACACGCCGACAACAGGGTAGTCGCGATATGCAGGGTGACGGAGATAGACCTCAACCATAGGCTCATTATATGACATTGAACTGCGCCATACCAATGTGTCCGGCAGCGCGTTCTCGGCAATCATCGGATAATCCTTGCCGTAAATCCTGTTCATCCAATGGAGATATTCGATATAGTCGAGGTTGCTGATCTCGGTCTGGTCCATGAAAAATGATGACACTGTCACCTGACGCGGAGTGTTATTCCAATCGTAATAGACATTTTCCTGTGTCCCGCCCATGGTGAACGTGCCACCCTCAATGGCTACGAGGCCTGGACCAACCATCTGTTCCGGCGCATCAGTCACATACAACCCGCCGTAATTTGGATCGTTGTAATTCCATCCTGTTGTCTTTGAAATTGGCGTCTTGTTGCATGAAACCATCAAAATGCTTCCGCATAAAATCACTAAAATCGCTACGAATCTAAAATTTTTACGCATTATTACTGTGTTTTTATTATCCGTTAATAACTTGGAAAATATTGAATTATTGTGTTTTCCATATAAAAAATGAACTTTTCAGTGGTCATTTTTTCACGCTGCAAGTTTACAACTTTTATTTGAATGTTCGTAACTTTTCTGGAATTTTTTTTACACTCTTGTGTTGCAATATTTATAAGGTGACTACGTTATCTTGAACAAAGAAATTTGTATCTTTGCAAAATCTTATTTTTAACTATGAAAATTTACTCGTTAAAAACGATTGCGATAACGCTGATTGTTAATATAGTGTTGCTGAACAATGCTATAGCCGCAGACTCCGTGCTGAGCAGCGGCGTGTGGTATAAGATGTCAGTCGGAAGTACCGGCATGTACAGCATTTCATATTCCGAGTTGAAGTCAATGGGTGTCGATGTGAACAACGTCGATCCGAGAAATATCAGACTTTACCACAATGGCGGTGGCGTCTTGCCTGCCGTCGTCGGCAACAAACGCCCCGATGACCTCGTTGAGATACCTATTATGATATATGGTGAGTCGGACGGTCGTTTTGATGACGGCGACCTCATCGTGTTCTATGCCCGCGGCCCTGTGACATGGAGATATAATGCCAATCTGGAGTTTTATGAACATGTGAATAATCCGTATTCAGATTATTCGTATGTCTTCATGACCGTGGGTGATACGCCAGGCAAACGTATCGAGACGGTTTGGAGTCCGACAGGTGAGACGGTGGCAGTCGATGAATTCATCGATGGAGCATGCTACGACAGGGAGGAATATAATCTGCTGAATATGGGAAGAACTTGGTACTTCGATAAGTTTGATATCACTCTGTCGAGGTCGTACAGTTTCTCGTTCCCGAATGTCGTAACCGGCAGAAAGGCCAAGCTGCGTTCTGAATTGGCTACGCGTAATCCTTCGACAGTATCATTCAAATATAAGTTGGGCGGCACTTCCGTCGCGACGGTTTCGCTCGGCCCTATGGGCAGTACGCAATATATATACGCAAAGACGGCTTCTACAGATGTCAAGCAGTTCAATGCTAATTCGTCGTCGTTTAATATAGATGTCTCTTTTGAAAGGTCGGAATCTTCATCGGTTGGCTGGCTCAATTTTATCGAAGTAAACGCATGGAGAAGTCTGAGGATGTCTGGCGACGTGATGACCTTCCGTAATCCGGAATGCACCAATCCGACATCGGTTTATGAATACAGGCTTTCAAATGCAGGCGGCTCGACGCAGGTGTGGGATGTGACCGACCCGACAGAACCGAAGAAAATGAACGCTTCAATGCAGCCGTCGGTGCTTGCTTTCAAGGTGGCGGGTGCGAGAAACAACGAGTTTGTCGCATTCACGGGTAATTCTTTCAGCAAGACGACTTTCGTCGGGACGGTCCGGAACCAGAACCTTCACGCGTTGAAAGACGTTGATTATCTCATAATCACTCACCCGAATTTCGAGTCACAAGCCCAACGGCTCAAGAACATACACAATGAGATTGACGACCTCATCATCGAGATTGTCAAGCCCCAGGCGATTTACAACGAGTTCTCTTGCGGCGCACAGGATGTGTCGGCCATCCGCGACTTCATCAAGAACCTCTACGACAACAGCCCGGGCGAACATCAGCTGAAATATGTGCTGCCGTTAGGCGATGCGTCGTATGCCTATAAAAACAGCGACGTGTGTTTTGTTCCGACGTATGAATCAGTAATGTCTTTATCGCTGGTAAACTGTATCGCCACCGACGACTATTTCGGCTGCATTGACACAGGTGAAGGAGTGATGGAGTCGGAAGAGTCAGTTGTTGATGTCGCAATCGGCAGGATGCCGGTGTCAACGCCGGCACAGGCGGCGACAGCCATCGACAAGATCGTGGCGTTCCTGGAAAAGAATGAGATGACAATGAACAAATGGCGCAATGTCATCACCATGGTCTGCGATGACGCGGAGAGAGGCAGTTTCCTGAAAAACTCCGAGACCCTCTCCAACTCCATTCACGATTGGGGAGGGGAGATGGTCGTTGACAAGTTATACCTTGACGCATACGAGCAGGTCGCCACAGCGAGCGGACAACGTTGCCCCGACTTCAACGAGGCGCTGACAAACCGCATCGAGAACGGCACGCTGATAGTCAACTACATCGGGCATGGCGGCGAGATAGGCTGGGCCGATGAGCGGATCCTCACAATTGAGGACATAAACTCGTGGCAGAATATGCCGATGCTGCCTGTTTTCATAACGGCAACGTGCGAGTTCAGCAGATTCGATGACCATACGAGGACTTCCGCCGGTGAGCTGTTGTACCTGAATGAAAAAGGAGGGGCGATAAACATGGTCACCACCGCAAGGACAACGACGGGGTCTGAAAACCAAAAATTTGAGGAATATTTCTATCGCAGCGTCTTTAAAATGTATGATGGTGAATATCAACGTATTGGAGATGTCTATAAGACCGCGAAACAAGGTGAGGATTTGGATAAGAATGCTAAAGTGTTTGTGCTGTTCGGTGATCCTGCATTGAGAATAGCATACCCGAAAAACAATGTGGTACTAACGAAACTCAACGGCGTGGAGGTCGGCTCTCAACCTATTGACACTCTCAAGGCACTGAGTACCGTTGAACTTGAAGGCGAAGTGAGGGATAACTTCAATTGCCTGATGGATAACTTCAACGGTGTCGTCCATGTGTCGATATACGATAAAGCCAACATTTACCGCACCCACGGCGACCACGGCTGCAACCAATATGACTTCGAGCTTCGCGACAGCAGAATATATTCCGGAAAGGCAGAAGTCAAAAACGGCATGTTCGATATAACGCTGACTTTGCCTAAAGACATTAAATATAACTACGGGAATGGCTTGATAAGTTTCTATGCCACTGACTATGTGACAGATGCAAACGGCAATAATACAGACATCATCGTCGGCGGCTATGACGAAAGCGTGGCTCCCGATGAGGACGGACCGGAAGTGCGCCTGTATATCGACGATGAAATGTTCGTCAGCGGTGGCATCACTAACGAGAACCCTGTCATTATCGCGAAAATAAGAGACGAAAAAGGGATTAATACCTCTGGCGCCGGAATAGGTCATGACATCATGGCGATGTTGAGCGGCGCCACCGAGAAGTCGTATAACCTTAATAATTACTACGATGCGCCTTTCAGTCTTGATGAATACGGCACCATCACATATCGCCTTTACAACCTCAACAGCGGCGAGCATACTTTGAAGCTGCGCGTCTGGGACATCTTCAACAACTCCACGACGGTGTCGGTTGACTTCACGGTGATAAAGAGCGGTGACGGCACTATCGCGGTCGAAAACCTCGTCAACGCGCCAAACCCGATGACAAGCGAAACACGCATCATGTTTGAACATAACCAGAAAGAGACGTTTGATGTCTGTGTCAGGATATTTAATATCAGCGGACAGCTTGTCAGGACAATCAATGAGTCGCGCGGCGGCACCTCGATGCGCATCGACCCGATAGTCTGGGACGGCACCAACGACAACGGAAGCGCACTGCCGGACGGCATATATATATATAATGTGGTGATTTCAAACAGCAGGAACGAAACCGCGTCGGCGTTCTCGAAGTTGATGATAGCACGATGATTCGCGTGAAAAAGTAATCTGTCATACAATATTGAGAATTTTGTGGCGTTTGTTGAAAGTTATGGCTTGCAGATATACTAAAAATTCGTATTTTTGCGGCGGTTTTGAGAAGTAAATAAATTTATATAATACAATTCTATATGACAAAGATTAAAACAATACTCTTAAGTTGTTTATTCTCAATTGGTTTTGGTTCTATCTGCCATGCGCAGGTCGAATCGAATGTTATCAATACGGCGGTTCCGGCATTGCAAATCGCACCTGATGCGCGTTCCGGCGCTCTGGGCGACTGCGGTGTCTCAACATCTCCTGATGTCTATTCAATGCATTGGAATGCAGCTAAATACGCTTTCCAGGAAGACGATTTCAGCATCGGATTGGCTTATACACCTTGGCTGAGGAAACTTGTCAGCGATATGAATATCGCTTACCTCGCAGTCTCAAAACGTGTGAGTAAGAAGTCAACGGTGGCGATGTCACTCATGTATTTCAACCTCGGAAAGATAAATTTCAGAAACGCTGAAAATGTTGACCAGGGAACGTTCAACCCGAACGAATTTTCCGTAGATGCTTGCTACTCAAGAAAACTCGGCGACTATATCTCGGGTGCGGTTTCGGCGCGTTTCATATATTCCGACCTCACACAGGGACAAGGCGATAACTACAAGCCGGCGATGTCGGTTGCAGCCGACATCGGTGTCTATTACCAGAGACCAGTCTATTGGTTCAAGACAGTCGATGCCGAGATAGCATGGGGCGTTGCAATCACAAATATCGGCAGCAAGATGTCGTACAACAGGGGCAGCAACCAGACGAGCTTCATCCCGACGAACCTGCGTCTCGGACCGTCACTCAAAATCGGTATCGATGACTATAACTCGTTGATGTTCACTTTCGATTTCAATAAACTTTTGGTTCCGACACCTCCTGTACGCGACACTCTCGGAAATGTCGTCAGAGGAATGGAGGACAATGTATCGATGGTCCAGGGAATCTTCCAGTCGTTCTATGACGCACCTGGTGGTGCCGGTGAGGAATTCAGAGAGATAACAATCGGCTGCGGCCTTGAGTATTGGTACAACAAGGTGTTCACGGTGCGCGCAGGTTTCTTCCATGAGGACAGGACCAAGGGTAACCGCCGTTATCTGACGTTCGGTGCCGGACTTCGTTACAATGTTTTCGCACTCGACATCTCTTACCTTGTGCCGGTTAATAACACGTCAAATTCAGGTGTCAATCCGCTTGAGAACACGCTTCGCTTCAACCTTGTCTTTAACATCAACGCGTGGAAGAAAGACAGCACTAAGCTGGAGAACACTAAGGAAATGTAAGATTTACATGAACTGTCAAAATACGAGTCCGCGGTCGTCAGACCGCGGACTGTTTTTTGTGGCATACATAAAAAAAAGAGGCAATTGTCATTGTCTCTTTTTTTTAACCTTAAATAATTATAGGTACGGCTTCGCCGAATCAATACTCGTCAGATACTGTGAGTTTTTTTCTGCCTTTGGCGCGGCGGGCTTTCAAAACCTTACGGCCATTAGCGGTTGACATTCTCTCTCTGAAACCGTGTTTGTTCTTGCGTCTCCTGTTCGATGGTTGAAATGTGCGTTTCATTGTCTTATCTTTTTGTTCTCTTAATATTCCTTTAAATCAGAGCGCAAAAGTAGTAAAAATTTTCATTCGAAAAACATTTTCCATGAAAAAATTATTTAAGTTGCAACATACTAATAAACAATATGTTGCAACTTTATTTTCTTAATTCTACTCTTTACTCTCTCAACTGACATCTATTTTTCCGGCACATTTTTGAGTGTTTCTGTCAGGAAATCCCAGAAAGGCTGGACTGATTCGATGAGCAGTGCCTCGTCGGGTGAGTGCGGGTGAACGAGTGTCGGGCCGAACGAGATCATGTCCCAGTTCGGGTATTTGGCTCCGAGGATGCCGCATTCGAGGCCGGCGTGTATGACCATGACTTTCGGCTCCTTGCCGAACTTGTCGTTATACACTTTCTTCATCGTGGCAAGGATAGGGCTGTTGATGTTAGGCTGCCATCCGTGGTATTCGCCTGATGACTCGGCGTATGCGCCGTTGTCAATCAGCACGTTACGGATCTCGCTCGCGAGTTTGTCCTTGAGGTCATCAACGAGGCCTCTCTGCAACGATGCGGTGCTGATCTTGCCGTTCTCCATCTTCACTATGGCGAGGTTCGATGACGTCTCGACGGTGCCTTCAAAGTCTTTCGACATCCCGATGACGCCGTTAGGATATTTCGCGATGGCTGTCAACAGATTCTTGAAGGTCTTGTTGTCGATGACTTCTGCTGGCATTTCCGCTTCGGCGATGGTGACGACGGCCTCTGGCTCCGTCTCCTTGAACTGCTCTTTGACAACGGCTTCGTATTCAGCGACGTAGGCTTTGAGTTCCTCTGCTTTTTCTGTCGGGACGACGACAGTGGCGAACGACTCGCGTGGTATCGCGTTGCGCAGGCTGCCTCCGTTGATGGTGGCGAGGCGCATGCCGAATTTCTGTGACACCATGATGAGCAGGGTGTTCATGACCTTGTTGGCGTTGGCTCTGCCGAGGTTGATGTCCATCCCCGAGTGACCGCCTTTCAAGCCTTTGACAATCAGTTGGAAAGCTGTCATGCCATCGGCCACTTTCTCCATTTTCGGGGAGAATACGCCGTTGGTGTCGATGCCGCCGGCGCAGCCCACGTAGAGTTCGCCTTCGGTCTCCGAGTCCATGTTGAGGAGGATGTCGCCGTGTAAGACATTCTCTTTGAGCTTGTTGGCGCCTGTCATGCCTGTCTCCTCATCGATGGTGAACAGTGCCTCGATGGGGCCGTGTTCGAGGGTCTTTGATGCGAGCACGCCCATAGCCGCTGCAGCACCGAGGCCGTCGTCGGCACCTAAGGTCGTGCCTTTCGCGCGCACCCAGCCGTTGTCAACGTATGTCTCGATAGGGTCTTTCTCGAAGTCGTGAGTGCAGTCGGCATTCTTCTGCGGCACCATGTCGAGGTGCGCCTGAAGGATGACGCCGCGGCGGTTCTCGTAGCCCAGAGTCGCCGGCTTGCGGATGATGACGTTGCCCGCCTCGTCAACGATGGTCTCGAGCCCGAGGTCCTCGCCGAATTTCTTCATGAATGCAATAACCTGCGCCTCTTTCTTCGACGGACGCGGAATCTGTGTGAGGCTGTAGAAATTCTCAAACACCTCCTGTGGCTGTAATTCTTTGATACTCATTTTGCTATTTTTTTTTGATTGTTAATATATTTTCAAAATTCAATTCCCTGAAATGGAAATAAATATTTTTTTATAAACTTTTAACTTTATAACTTTCTACTTTCTACTTCCCGAAGCGTGTCTTCGTCAAATCTGTAAATCGTCCAGTCGTCCATCGACTTGGCTCCCAGCGACTTGTAGAATTTTATCGACGGCGTGTTCCAGTAGAGGCACACCCATTCCATGCGCCCGCAGTGGCGTTCTTTGGCGAGGTGCGCGAGGTGGAGCAGGAGGGCTTTCCCGTAGCCGAGGCCTCTTTTCTCGGGGATGACGAACAGGTCTTCGAGATACAGGCCTTTCCTCCCCACGAAGGTTGAGAAGTTGTGGAAGAACAATGCGAATCCGACAGGCACGCCGTCTTCGCATCCGAACACGACCTCAGCGTCTCTCTTGACAAACAGCGAGTCGTGGATTGTCGCCTCGTCAGCTTCGACCTCGTCGGCCATTTTCTCGTAAACGGCCAGTTTTTTGATGAACTCAAGCACCAGCCAGGCCTCGTTCTCCTCTGCTTTTCTTATTGTGAATGAACTCATGATTTATCTTCTTTCTGTCTGTGTTTCACTTTGATTTTGTCTTCTCCCCAGATGTTGTCCCATATCTTCATCGACTCGTCAAGGTCCATGGCGTTTTGTTTTTCGAGGTGGTGCTGTATGAACACGCATCTTGTGGCTTTGGCTCCCCTGCAGATGATGTCCTCTGCCAGCGCGTCGCAGCTCGGCGCACCGCACATGCCGCAGTCAACCTGCGGGAGCATTTTCTTCAGCCTGTTGATTTTGACCAATTTCTCAAGTGCCTTGGAGATGTCGCTGTCGAGGCTTATCGCACGTGATTCTATTTCTCCGACTCCGATGTTGTCGAGGAGGTAGTCGCGTTCTTCCTCCACCTCCTTGGCGCGAGTGAGCTCGCCGCGGCGTTCCTTGCCGGCCACGTAACGTGCTCTCGCGAACATTCTCTCGCACGTCAGGAACCTGTTGTTGTACGTCAGGATCCCGCCGGGGCAGCTCTGGTCGCAGGCGCGGAGCTCGAGGAACTCTACGTCTTCAATCTCTTCGCTTTCAACCTTTTCCAAAAATTCTATCGAGTTGTCGATTCCGTCTATTGAGAGCGAGTGCTCCGACACCGACAGACGTCTCTCGCCGTTTGTCAAGGAGGTCAGGATGCTGTCCGACGTGAGTTGCGCTATCGGCAGCTTCACCTCTTTGTAGTCGTGGCCTTGCTCCTTGATTTTCTTATAAACGCGGTTGTAGAGCGAGTCCATGTTGATGACGCCGTCAACCGATGACTTCTCTTCGCCGACGGGGCTTTTCACGGCGGCTATTTTTGCGGCGCATGGTGTGACGTAAAACACGCCGATGTCCTCCGGTCGCCAGCCGTCTTTCTCGAGTTTCCTTCTGATGTACAACGCGGTGATGTCAAGAGGCGCTTTCAGTGGGATGAGGTTTTCCACCAATCCGGGGAATTTCACCTGGATGAGGCGCACTATGGCCGGGCAGAATGTGGAGATGAGAGGTTTGGTGTCGGCCTCACGCTCTAAATTGTTCTTCGCCTCCGTGTAGATCGGGGTCGTTATCTCGGTCTCGATGACGTGCTGGAACCCTATCTCGTTGAGTATGGCATAGATGCGCGAGACGCTGATGTCGTTCTTGAACTGGCCGAGGAACACGGCGGGGATGAGCGCGACGCGGCAGGGGAACTTGAAGATCTCCTCGAAGTCGTCCTGCTTGACGAACACTGCCTTGTGCGGGCAGGCGATGAAGCAGTTGCCGCAGTCGATGCAACGGGTCTCGTCGATGTGTGCCTTCCCGTCACGGACGCGGATGGCCTCGGTGGGGCAGACCCTCATGCAGTGAGAGCAGCCCTCGCAAGCGTTTTCATTGATCTGTAAAGCGTGATAAAATGCCATAACCTCAAATTTTTAAATTTTTGAATCTTTGAATCAAAGGAATCTACGCCAAGTTCACTTCCATCTCGACGGTCGTGCCTACGCCGACTGTTGACTGCACGTTGAGGCGGTCGACGTTTTTCTTGATGTTAGGGAGTCCCATGCCGGCGCCGAAGCCCATGTCGCGGACCTCCGGCGAGGCGGTGCTGTTGCCCTCCTGCATCGCCCAGTCGATGTCGGGGATGCCGGGGCCTTTGTCGATGACGCGGAGGAGTATCGTGCCGGCGTCGATGTCGGCGGTGACCACGCCGCCGTAGGCGTGGGCGATGGCGTTGACCTCGGCCTCGTACAGGGCGACGACGACACGCTTCACTATCGACGGGTTCACGTTGAGCTGCTTCAGCGTCTTCTTTATCGAGCTTGACGCCGAGCCGGCGTTGACGAAATCTCCTTCTACTATTGTGTATTCTAAATGCATAACTGTGGTTTTTTGTTAATAAATGGGTTTCAGACCGGCTTCCCACAGGAGACCGCATGCCTTGAACATCGAGAAGTCGCATTCCATGAGGACCATGTCGTTCTCTTCCGCGAGTTCAACCATCTCCGGAGTCGCCTTTTTCTTTCTCACGAACACGATGATGTCGAGGTTGCCCATCTCGCATGTGCGTATCGTCTGCATGGTGCACAGCCCCGTGACAATCATCGGGAAGTTGTCACCCAAGGTGAGGATGTCAGACATGAGGTCGGAGGCGAAGGCGATGTCCTGCTCCTCTTCGAGACGCTCCTGCCCGCAAACCACCCTGGCGTTGAGTAATTCGGCAATTTCAGTTAGTTTCATTTTGTATTGTGTTAATGTTTGTTGTTTATTCGTTGTAATGAATCTCTTCCAGATTCTCCTGTATCATCTCCTTCAGGTATCTCATGATGCTGATGTCGTTCATCGACATCCCGTCAAGGGCTTCCTTGATCTCGTCGGTGTCGAACACGAACTCGTCCTCGTCGGTGATGTGCCTGTAGATGAAGTGTATGTCTTCGTGGGCCGCGAACAGCATCACGAGGGTGCCTGCGAGGTCGCCCATGGGCGGGCGGTCGATGTTGTCGTGCTGAAACCAGAAGTTGAGCGTGGTGCCTTTTCCGACCTCGCTCTCAATCTTCATGCCGCCGCCGCAGTTCTCCGTGTTCATCTTGATGAGCGGCAGCCCGAGACCCACCTTGCGCGTCGTCCTCGACGTTGTCCACGGGTCGGTGACCTTGGCGAGGAATTCCGGCGACATGCCCTTGCCGTTGTCCTTGATGGTAAAGGCATAGACGTTGTCCTTCAGGCTGTCCTTGACGGTCAGCTCGACGAGCGTGGAGTTGGCTGCGGTGGAGTTCTCCATCAGGTCATATACATGTAGTGCTAATTCTTTCATCCGTATAAAAGCTGTAGTTTCTCTTGTGGTTCTGTGTCAACGTACCTGCCGTCCTCGCCGCGGAGCGTCCTGCGGAACTCGTCGAAGCTGAGGCCGTACATGTGGAACACGCAGTGCACCTCCCCGATGATGTGAAGGAAATGCGCGTCGCTGCTCTTCGTGAACATGAACCTCTTCAGGTACGCGAACTTCTTCAGAAAATCCTCTTTCTTGACGTGTTTCGAGATCTCCAAGGCATCGGCCTTGAGGTCGGGCGGGATGAAGCCGAGCTGCGACATCAGACTCGACGCGGGCTTGTTCACATGCGCCGGCACGAAGAGTCCGCCGATCTCGTGCACCTTGTCGTATAGCGTGTCAAGGTCGCAGTCGAGCGCTGACCACAGCAGCCATTCCTCTTCCCCGACAACCTCCTCGTCCTTGTCAACGATGAGCTGGTATCCGAACTTCTCCTCGTCCAACGGGATGTGCGGCAGGTGCTCGTCGAGGAACTCCTGAAACCTGTCGAGCTGCTCGTCATTCTCGAAGTAGGCCAAGGCGTGGGCCTCCTCCTGCGTGGTTATCTCCACGCCTCCGATGACGAAGACGCCCTGCTCGCGGCCTATCTGCTGCGCCACCTTCACCTGACGTGTGCTGTTGTGGTCGCAGATGGCTATCATGTCGAGGTGCAGTTTCTTCGCCTGCTCCACGATGGCGGTGGGCGACATATAGATGTCACCGCACGGCGACAACACCGTGTGTATGTGCATGTCGGCCCGGTATTGCTTCAGTTCCGTCTCCATCAGTGAATCCTCTTTTAACTCTCCTCCCTAATTCTTTAGCAGATTATACACCAGTCCGGCGATCTCGAACGTCGGCAGCGATGTCTGAAGAATAGGCAGTTCCTCCTCGTCGGCCTGCTTGATGGTGTCTTCGTTCGCGCCGAGGTCTTTGACGAGGATGATGCACGACATCTCTTTCAATGACGCCACTGCCATCACGTTTTTGTGTGTCTGAAGTGTGATCCAGATGTTGCCTTCCTGCGCGTTGCCCATCACGTCGCTGAGGAGGTCGGAGATGTAGCAGCCGTCGATTTCGCGGTCGAGGCCGTTCTTTCCGGCAAGGACCTTAAGTCCAAGTTTTTCAACTAATTCCTGTACTTTCATAAAAGTATATTTTAAAAAAAACTCTGCAAAGTTAATCATTATTTTGAATGATTTTGTACTTTTGCGAAAAAAATATATGAAAGAGAATTTTGTGGTGGAAGTGCCGGGCGGAGCTTCAAAAGTGTTGCTTCACACATGCTGCGCTCCGTGTTCATCGGCGATTATCGAATGTCTGATGAAAAACGGCATCACACCTTATATATATTACAGCAATCCCAATATTTACCCATTCGAGGAGTACGAAATCAGGAAAAACGAGTGCACGCGCTACGCGAAGTCGCTCGGTCTGCAAATCATCGACGACGACTACGGCCATGAAAGATGGCTCGGCGAGATGGCAGGTCTGGAAGACGAGCCCGAACGCGGCGGGAGATGCCTGAAGTGCTTTAAATACAGGCTGTTGCGGACCGCGAGATACGCCCATGAGAACGGCTTTCCGGTGATTGCGACAACTTTGGCGTCGAGCCGGTGGAAGAGCCTCGAACAGATCGAAGAGGCCGGTCGTTTCGCGGTGTCGCAGTACCCCGATGTCGCGTTCTGGGCGAAAAACTGGCGGAAAGGCGGCCTACAGGAACGCAGACTTCAGATTATCAAGGAGTATGACTTCTACAACCAACGGTATTGCGGCTGTGAGTTTTCGATGAGAGATTGAAAATTTCCGCTTTTTCCCGTCAAAAAAATAAATTTTAACAATCATGTAATTTTTCTTTTTTTGTTAAAAAAGAATTGTATATTTGCAGAATGTTTAAAAACAGGGAAAGTTTATTTAAATTATTCATTCATAATACATTACAAATATGGCAAAAGTAAAATCTTTGGCAGAGCTGAAGGCCATGAGAGAGAAGTTACAGAATGGTCTCGACCTTCGCGAAAAGAGCAACGACCCTGACTCATTAGTGCAGATCAAGGTCGCCATGGCAACTTGCGGTATCGCCGCCGGTGCAAAACAGGTTATGGAACACATGATGGAGAAGGCCGACGAGCTCAAGCTCGCGGTTGTCTTCACGCAGACAGGCTGCATGGGATACTGTCATGCCGAGCCGACAATCGAGGTGAGAGTCCCGGGCAGAGACCCGCTCGTCTTCGGTCATGTTGACAACAAACGCGCAGATGAAATCCTCACCAAGTATGTCATGAACAACGAAATGGTTGAAGGGATCATCCCGGTGAACTATGAAACAATTGGTTAATTTTTAATTGGAGGAATTAATATGTCAAGAATCAAGATGCACGTGCTGTGCTGCGGTGGTACAGGATGCCACGCTTCGGCAAGTGCTCAAATCATCGAGAACTTCAAGCGTATCCTTGCTGAAAAGGGATTGCAGGATGAAGTTCAGGTCATTCAGACAGGTTGCTTCGGCTTCTGCGAAAAGGGACCTATCGTAAAAATCATGCCTGACAACACATTCTACACACAGGTGAAACCTGAAGATGTCGAGAAGATTGTCAACGAACACATCATCAAGGGCCGTAAGGTCACCGACCTTCTCTACATGGACCCGGAAAACCAGGAGCACGTCTCTGACTCGAAGCACATGGGCTTCTACCGCAAGCAGCTCCGTATAGCTCTCCGCAACTGCGGTTTCGTCAATCCGGAGAACATCGACGAGTGCATCGCACGCGGCGGTTACGAGGGACTCGGCAAGTGCCTCACGGAGATGACGCCACAGCAGGTCATCGACGAGGTGACGAAGTCAGGGCTTCGCGGCCGTGGCGGCGCGGGCTTCCCGACAGGTGTGAAATGGGGCCTCTGCGCGAAGAACAAATGCGACGAGATGTACGTCATCTGCAACGCTGACGAGGGTGACCCGGGTGCGTTCATGGACCGTTCCATCATGGAAGGTGACCCGCACTCCATCGTCGAGGCTATGGCCATCTGCGGCTACGCCATCGGCGCGACACACGGCCTGGTTTACATCCGTGCTGAATATCCTCTCGCAATCCACCGCCTCCAGGTCGCCATCGCCCAGGCCCGCGAATACGGACTCCTCGGTAACGACATCATGGGCACTGGCTTCAATTTCGACATCGAGCTCCGTTACGGCGCCGGCGCATTCGTGTGCGGTGAAGAAACAGCCCTCATCCACTCGATGGAAGGCAAACGCGGCGAACCAACACTGAAACCACCATTCCCGGCAGTGAGCGGCTATATGGCAAAACCGTCAAACGTGAACAACGTCGAGACATTCGCCAACGTGCCGATCATCATCACAAAGGGTGCCGACTGGTTCCAGACAATCGGCTCTGAGAAGTCGAAGGGTACCAAGGTGTTCGCATTGGCAGGCCAGATTAACAACGTCGGTCTTATCGAAGTCCCGATGGGTACAACCCTCCGCGACATCATCTTCGAGATCGGCGGCGGCATCAAAGGCGGACGCCAGTTCAAGGCGGTGCAGACAGGCGGTCCTTCAGGCGGCTGCTTGACGACAAAGCACCTCGACACACCTATCGACTACGACAGCCTCGTGGCGGCCGGCTCAATGATGGGCTCGGGCGGTATGGTTGTCATGGATGAGACATCATGCATGGTGGCCATCGCCAAGTTCTACCTCGAGTTCACATGCGAAGAGAGCTGCGGCAAGTGCTCACCGTGCCGTGTCGGCAACAAACGCATGCTCGAAATCCTAGAAAAGATCACCGACGGTCGCGGCACAATGGAAGACCTCCAGGAACTCCGCAACCTCGCGGCAGTCATCAAGGACACAGCACTCTGCGGCCTCGGCCAGACATCACCGAACCCGGTGCTCTCCACACTCGACAACTTCTGGGACGAATACGTCGAGCACGTCGTCGACAAGAAATGCCGTGCAGGCGTCTGCAAGAAACTCATGCGCTACGAAATCGACAGAGAGAAATGTATCGGCTGCGGCAAGTGCGCCAAGAACTGCCCGGCAGAAGCCATCTCCAAGACCAACTACATCGCCGAAGGCCACAAGCTCCCGTCAATGGAAATTGACCCGGCGAAGTGCATCAAGTGCGGTGCATGTATGAGCGGCTGTAAATTCAACGCAATTTCTGTCAAATAAATAGATAAGGAGATATTACAATGATTAATGTAACAATAGACAACAAGCATATCCAGGTTGAACCAGGTACCACTATTTTGAAGGCTGCCCGTCAGGCTGGTATCAATATTCCTACCCTTTGCTATTTTGAATTGGCAGGAATGAAATTTGAAAACAAACCCGGCGGCTGCCGTGTCTGCGTTGTCGAGGTGGTGAAGGATTTCAACGGAAAACCACGTCGTAACCTCGCCCCGGCATGCGCCACCGACTGTGTCGAAGGCATGGAAGTGCTCACACACAGCCCGCGCGTCATCAACGCCCGCAAGACCGTCCTCGAGCTGATCCTCAGCGACCACCCGAACGACTGCTTGCAGTGCGAGAAGAGCGGCGACTGCGAACTTCAGGCTCTCGCCATCAGACTCGGCGTCCGCGATATCCCGTTCAAGGGAGTTCAGTCAACATACCGTAAGGACAGCACATTGTCGGTCCGCCGCGACATGGACAAGTGCGTGATGTGCCGCCGCTGCGAGACGATGTGTAACAACATCCAGAGTGTCGGCGCTTTATCGGCCGTCAACCGTGGCTTCAGCGCCGTCGTCGCCCCTGCGTTCGAGCAGAACCTCGGCGATTCGAGCTGCGTCAACTGCGGACAGTGCGTCCAGGTCTGCCCTGTCGGCGCCCTCTCGCTCGTCGATAACATCGGCGATGTCATGGCCGCCATCAACGACCCGAAGAAGACCGTCGTCGTCCAGACAGCCCCGGCAGTCCGCGTCGCCCTCGGCGAAGAATTCGGCATGGAACCCGGCACAATCGTCACAGGCAAGATGGCCGCCGCATTGCGCGAGATCGGCTTCGACTATGTGTTCGACACAGACTGGAGCGCAGACCTCACCATCATGGAGGAAGGCACAGAACTCCTCGGCCGCGTGAAGAAAGTCCTCAACGGCGAAAAGGCCGCCCTGCCGCTGTTCACATCATGCTGCCCGGGCTGGGTGAGCTTCTACGAGAAGAACTTCCCGGACATGCTCGACTACCCGTCAACGGCAAAGTCACCTCAGCAGATGTTCGGCGCTGTCGCGAAGAACTTCTTCGCACAGAAGATCGGCGTGAAGAGAGAAGACATGGTCGTCGTGTCAATCATGCCTTGCCTTGCAAAGAAGAGCGAGTGCGCACGCGACGAGTTCAAAGTCAACGGTAACCCGGATGTGGATTACTCACTCACGACACGCGAACTCGCACACCTCATCAAACAGTGCAATGTTGACCTCAACAACCTCGAGCCGACAGACTTCGACAGCCCTCTCGGACAGTCAACAGGTGCCGCAGTCATCTTCGGCGCGACAGGCGGTGTCATGGAGGCGGCGGTCCGTACAGCTTACGAAGTCTATACAGGCAAGCCACTCGCCAACATCAACCTCGAAGTCGTCCGCGGTCTCGAAGGCACGAAGGAAGCTACAGTTGACTTCAACGGCCTTCCGGTCCACGTCGGCGTCTGCTACGGCCTCGCCAACGCCCGCAAGCTGATGGAAGAAGTCCGCAACGGCAACCCGCGCGGCTTCCACTTCATCGAAGTCATGGCGTGCCCTGGCGGCTGCATCGGCGGCGCAGGCCAGCCATTCCACCACGGCAACAGCGACATCATCCGCAAACGTATGGAAGCAACATACCGCGAGGATGCAGGCAAACCGATCCGTAAATCTCACGAGAACCCTGACATCATCGCCATCTACAAAGAATACTACGGAGAGCCGTGCGGACATCTCAGCCACGAACAGCTCCACACACATTACTTTGACAGATCAGAACACGTTGAAGTTAAATAATCTTGTAAAAAAAAGAAAGGATTTAGATATGGCAACAATTAAATTATCAGAATCACAGTTAAACTTCATCAAGGACGTCTGCAAGGCACATGGCAACAAAGGCGGTGAAGTCATCAACGTACTGCACAAAGTCCAGGGCGAATTCGGCTACCTGCCGAAGGAGGTCCAGGAAGTCGTCGCACTCGAGCTGAACATCCCTGTGTCAAGAGTCTATGGCATCGTCTCGTTCTACTCATTCTTCACCATGACACCTAAAGGCGAACACCCGATCAGCGTCTGCTTGGGCACAGCCTGCTACGTGCGCGGTGCGGAGAAGGTGCTCGACGAACTGAAACGCCAGCTCGGCATCAACGTCGGCGACGTCACTCCTGACGGCAAGTTCTCACTCACAGTCCTCCGCTGCGTCGGCGCCTGCGGTCTCGCACCGGTCATCGAAGTCGGTGACAAGGTCTATGGCCGTATGACCCCTGACCGCGTCAAGGACGTGATCGCTGAGTACAAATAGTAAGGTACACCTTATTAATTAATACACGTAGAGCCGCCACATTGTGACGGCTCTACATTTTTTTTGTTCCCGTAGTTTTTTTTCGGTGAATAAACTCGTTATTCGCCGAAATTTTTTCGGTGAATAATGAGATTGTTCGCCGAAAATGTGTATTTTTGCAGAAAATTTCAAATTATGTATTTGCATGAATATGAAAATTGGTGGAATTTCACATTTGACACATCAAAGGTAATGAACAGATTGGCGGCGGTCAGAGCGATGCAGGGACGTCTGCTTGGCGAGTTGTCGTCGATGGGTTTTTCATTGCAGAATGAGGCTCAGCTGACGAACATTTCAATAGAGATTGTGAAGTCTTCGGAGATAGAAGGGGAGATGCTTAATATGGAGCAGGTCAGGTCGTCGGTGGCGCAACGGCTTGGCATTCCGACGGCGGGTTTTGTCAGGACATCGAGATATGTAGATGGAGTGGTGGAGATGATGCTCGATGCCACACGTGATTATTTGAAACCATTGACTGATGAAAGACTTTTTGGTTGGCATAACGTGCTGTTTCCCAACGGGATGAGTGGTCTCTATACAATAGATGTGGCCAAGTATCGCACACATGAGATGCAGGTTGTCTCCGGCCCGATGGGTTTTGAGACCGTTCATTATCAGGCTGTTGAACCGGAAAGAGTTCCTGCGGAGATGGAACGGTTTATAAAATGGTTTAACGAAGACGATACCTGCGACCGTGTGTTGAAGGCGGCGATAGCGCATCTGTGGTTTGTCACAATTCACCCGTTTGATGATGGAAATGGCAGAATCGCCAGGGCTTTGACGGAGATGTTGCTGTCGAGGGCCGATGAGACGCCGAGACGGTTCTACAGCATGTCGAATCAGATACAGCTTGATAAAAACCGTTATTACGATGTGTTGGAATCTGTTCAAAGTGGCGAAGGCGACATAACGGAGTGGTTGCTGTGGTTTCTGGATTGTCTGGAACATTCGATAAAAGCCACAAGTGAGACGCTGTCATCGGTTCTGCGGAAAGCTGGCTTTTGGGAAAAACATTCTGAAACGAAGTTCAATGAGCGTCAGAAGAAACTGATAAACATGCTTTTTGACGGATTTTTTGGAAAACTCAACACGAGCAAATGGGCGAAAATAGCGAAATGCTCAAACGACACTGCTCTGAATGACATAAACGATTTGGTTGGCAAAGGAGTTTTAAAGAAAAATGCGGAAGGAGGAAGAAGCACAAATTATGAATTAGTGTGATGTCTCTGTTCGTTCCGTTTTTCACAATTTTTTTGTGAAAAATAGTGAAATTATGATAAAGATAACCTCGCCGGAAATTCTTCCGTGATTGAAGTGATTTTTGTCGGAAATCTGCTGTCTTGTATCAAAAAAAATCATATTTTTGCCGAAAATTTTAACAACAATATTATGTAGAATAAACGACATACTGACATATAAATAGCGGTTCGAAGCTATTCTTGATACCCAAATTTCCACATTGTCCTGAAAAGGACACACTAATCGAGAATAAGTTTGCGAAACGCCGTGTTTGTTACGGCGTGGATGGACTTGTTGGATTAGTGCGGGCGTGGAAACCCGGGGTATCAGGCAAGATTTACTTCCACGCCTTTTTTATGTCGTGTCGCGAAAATGGCAGGCAAAGTGAAGAACAGCGGCGGTTTGCATATCGGGCGTCTTGTGAAATCGGTCTTCGACGCGAGTGGGATGACGGTGTCGGAGTTTGCGCGGCGGATAAACTGCGAGCGCACCAACGTATATAAGATTTTCGACCGTCGCACAATCGATGTCGAACTGCTCGTGAGGATTTCCGAAATCCTGAACCACAATTTCCTCGCCGATGTCATTGAACACCATGGTCTTGATTCAAAGTCTGTCACAAAATTAAGTCTGAATATCACTTTTGACGACCTTACGGAAGAGAACGTCGCGGTCTTGTCGAAAGCCTTTGAGTCGGTGAAAAACTCACTGAAAAATCAGTGAATAATCGTCACGTTTCTGTGAATTGTAATCACGGCTGAAATGCAGGCTGGTTTTGGGGATGTTGTAAATTTGCGGGTGGAAATATGACATACGCTTTTGAAAATAATACATTCAAAAACTTAAAAAGATGAAAGAAGAAAACAAAAAGAAAGAAGTTCAAAGCAGAAGAGAATTCTTCAAGGAAGCTGCAAAAAAAGCATTGCCCATCATTGGGGTTGTGGCTTTGATGAGTAACCCTGTGTTTGCCAAAGCTGTTGAAACTAATATTATTACAAATTGTAATGCTTGTAGCAACACATGCAAAGGTTCTTGTGACAAAACATGTAAAAACACATGTATTGGTACATGTTCAGGCGGATGCCAAAAAACCTGCACAAACACATGTATTGGTGGATGTGGCTATGCATGCAAAGATAATTGTCAGTATCAATCAAAAACAAAATAGTTTATGAATAAAAATAATTTACAGTCACGTCGAGAGTTTTTTAAACAAACAACAAAGAAAACTCTTCCTATTCTTGGCATTGCTTTTTTCGCCCAGATACCATTTTTAACATCTTGTTCAAAAGATTCAAGTTGCAGTAATTGTAATTCAACTTGTAAATCAGGTTGTACCGACGAGTGTACATCATCTTGTGGATATGGTTGCAGCAGCTCATGTACGGGTGAATGTTCAAGTGGCTGTTCAGGTGCTTGTACAAGTTGCACAGGGTCTTGTTCTTCGGGATGTACTGGGGGATGTTCTTCAGGGTGTACTGGAGGATGTTCAGGTGGCTGTTCAGGAACATGCTCAGGATCATGTACAGGAACTTCAACTGGTACGTGCAATACTTGCAGCAAACAATGCACGCAGTATTGCGGCTATGGCTGTGATAATTCGTGTAACGAATTTTGTGACACGACTTGTGACAACTCATGTAATGTTACTTGCGACAGTACATGTTATAGTTCAAATAGTGCATATCATAACTGTAGTTCGTGCTATGGAACTTGTTATTATACATGTGGAACACAGTGTCAATCGAATTGTAAAGGAGCCTGTCAAATTACTTGTAAAGGATCAGCGTCTTGATAATTACTGATGAACCTTAAAAAAACTACAGAAATTAACAGTTTATTTATACCTCCAATAAAAATTTATTTATACGGAGGTGTGAGTTATGTTTCTTTTTAAGAAAATGTCAAAAATTAAAGATAATCAAAATCCATGGCAAGAGGGCATGGCGAAGAACATCACCTTTATCGTCACCAAGGACTGCCAGCTGGCCTGTAAATACTGTTATCTTGTGGGCAAGAACATGGAGGAACGCATGCCTTGGGAGGTGGCCAAAACCTTCATCGATTATGTGCTTGACCATGAAACCGACCCCGATTTTGCTTACGAATCGGTGGTGTGGGACTTCATCGGCGGTGAGCCGTTTCTGGAAATCGAACTTATCGACAAAATTTGCGACTACATCAAGATGGAACTCTTCCGCCGCAACCATCATTGGTTCAATAGTTACCGATTTTCCTTCTCCACCAATGGCATCAACTACCACGAGAAGGCCGTTCAGGACTTCATCAAGAAGAACCGCGACCACCTTTCCATCGGCATCACCATCGACGGAACGGAGAAGAAACACGACCTGAACCGTGTATATAAAATCACCGAGAAAGGCTCATACAAAGATGTGGTGAAGAATATTCCACTTTGGATGGAACAGTTCCCGAATGCTGGCACGAAAGTCACAATCAGCAGTGCCGATATTCCGTATATCAAAGAAAGTGTGTTGCATCTGTATTCACTCGGCATTCACGAAGTGAACATTAACGTGGTGTTCGAGGACGTGTGGCAGGAAGGCGACGACCTCAAGTTTGAAGAACAACTGATGCAATTGGCTGATGCCATCATCGATGGCGGCTATTATCAGGACTACGCTTGTTCGTTCTTCTCGGAAAACATCGGCAAGCCTATTGACCCGCAAGACAACCAAAATTGGTGCGGTGCCGGCAAGATGCTCAGCGTGGATGCGGCAGGAAACCTCTATCCTTGCACTCGTTTCGCGCAGTATTCGCTCCGCGATAAGGAAACATGGATTATAGGCAATGTCAAAGACGGCATCGACAAGAACAAGTTGCGTCCTTTCCTCACCCTCGACCGCACGACACAAAGTCCGGAAGAGTGTATCAAATGCGAGGTGGCGAGCGGCTGCGCATGGTGTCAGGGCGAGAACTTCGATGCGGCTGAAACACATACTGTTTTCCAGCGTGCCACCGCCATCTGCAAGATGCACAAGGCAAGAGTACGCGCAAACAACTACTATTGGAACAAGCTCTACCGCAAGCTCGAACTCGAAGACCTGCGCGAGCAGTACGAAGCCAACAAACGTGAAGTGAAACCCGAAATCTGTTAAGCCATGCTGCAATACCTTGTAATATTATTAGACGACACCAGCGTGGCGTACTGCCATGCCGACAATCCGCTGAAAGAGCGTAACTTAATGCCAATCGAAACCCTCAAGAAAGGCATTCTCTTCGGAATGAAGCAGAATCTGATGATTCAGTATGTCTTCCCTAATTATGCCTTGCCCGAGGAGTACGCTTCGGTCATTGAAAGCATCGACAATGTGAAGATTTACCCTGTCGGTTGCAAGCCTGTTACGGGCATTGAAAGCGAAAACGAAGCTGATGTGGAAGTGGCTAATTCCATTCCGGAAAAAGTGGAAACCAAGAATTTGGTTCTCCGTCTGACTTTTTGCGAAATGCTGAAACAGAAGGACGGAATCGCCAAACTCTTCGCCAATGGCAGGCGTGTCAACCTCTGCATTACCGATGTGGAAAAGTTCACCGATGAGCAGATTGAAGCCTACGGACAAGTGTTGGATGAATGGAACAAAGCTCTGCTTGACCTTTACAAGCAGGGACAGTCGCCGCAGTTCAACCTTTTGACCGACAGGATGATGTTGGAAAAGATGCACAACTGCGAGGCTGGCGTAGGCAACATCACGCTGGCACCGAACGGAAAGTTTTACCTTTGTCCGGCTTTCTATTATGATGAGCGGATGCAGGTGTTCAACCAGATGAACCATCACAAGCCATCGTCGGACATTTCAGTCGGCGACTTGGAAAACGGTTTGGATATTCACAACCCACAGCATCTGCAACTCGACCATGCTCCTTTGTGCCGCAATTGCGACGCTTACCATTGCCGCCGCTGCGTGTGGCTCAACCGCAAACTGACATGGGACATCAACACGCCAAGTCATCAGCAATGCGTGATGGCGCACCTTGAACGCAACGCCAGCCGAAGCCTCTTGAACGATATTCGTAACATCGGTGAGTTCATGCCTAATATTGAAATTAAGGAAATCAACTACTTGGATCCGTTTGAGGTGAGGAAAGAATTTTAATAATCAATAAAATAGCAATGAAAAAATTAGTAGGTCAGGTTACTCCTGAAGAAAAAAACGAGATTCAGCAACTTTTTGAAAGAAGAAACGG